>Ga0081538_10000217_pt1 | contig 64607 bp, 70 predicted proteins | sample TabmetS5T2R1_FD_71022 | JGI IMG/M metagenome (GOLD analysis project Ga0081538, IMG submission 71022) | Tabebuia heterophylla rhizosphere microbial communities from the University of Puerto Rico - S5T2R1 | ecosystem: Host-associated > Plants > Roots > Rhizosphere ... | reverse complement strand
TGAGACCCCGCAGCCACAGTGGCTGAAGCATGCACAGGAACAACCCCTCGGCGACCTCAGCGACGCACGCCCCCGCGCCTGCGAGAGGTCCTGCAACGCCGCGACCACCTGCAGGCCCTGCCCGCCAGCGCCTAAGACGAGGGCGCGACTGGGTCACCAGCGGGTCACGGCACCCCGAGCTCGCGGGGCTGAAGGCCCCGGCCCTACCCCTGTTCCCTCAGGTCAGCGAGGTTGGCGTAGATCTCGCGGGTAGCTGTGGCGCGGTTGAGGATGTAGCACCAGCTCGCTCAGGCTCCCGTAAGGTGGCAGCGTGATCTACCTTGACTCGGCGAGCGCGGACGACGCCCGCGAGGCATGCGCCCTCGGCTTTGTGACTGGCATCACGACAAATCCCACGCTCGTCGCGCGTGAGAAAGGCGAGCCGCTCCAGGTGCTCTCGCGCTTACTCGAGATCTTTCCCGGGACCATCTTCTTCCAGCCCTCAAGCGTTGCGGTGGCGGCCGCTGAGGACGAGGCGCTGCGCGCGCACGAGTTGGCCCCAGGGCGCGTGATCATCAAGCTGCCGGCGCGGACCGACTTCGTTGCGCTGGCGGCGAGGCTCACGCGACGTGAGCTGCCGTGCGCCATGACGGCCGTCTACGCGCCGGCGCAGGCGATCGCGGCCGCCGCCGCGGGCTGCCGCTGGCTGATCCCGTACGTTGATCGCGCGCGCCGGCTGATGCCAGAGGGCGCAAGCGTGGTCTCGCTGCTCGCCAGCCTGCCGCCGCTGCGGGAGCGACCTCTCATCCTCGCCGCGAGCATCAAGACCACCGACCAGGTGGTCCAGGCGTTCCGCGACGGAGCAGCGGCCGTCACGACCTCGCTCGACGTGATCCAAGCGCTTCCCAACCACGAGCTCTCCCACCAGGCGATCGACGAGTTCGCGCGGTCAACCACACGTGGGGCGGCTGGAGCCATCGCGGGCTAAGTGCACCCGCCCGTAGAAGCTCATCCAGGTCACGCATGCACGCAAGAGCAGCCCAGGACTCATCAAAGCGGACGCCGCAGATCCGCTCGACACCCGTGGCGTAGCCGATAGCGACAGCGGCGGCAAGCGCGCGGTCGGGATCACCACCCACCCCGCCGGTCGGGATCGGCGAGCACAGCACGCTCGACGCCCCACACGCCCACGCGCGCAGCGTGCCATCACCGGCGTCATCAGCCACCTTCCAGGCCAAAGCGAAATGGCGCAGCGCGGCTGTTCGGTCACCGGCTAGAAATGCCAGCATCCCCGCCTGCACACCGCGACCACGTCAAGGCGGCGGCGCTGCAGGCTAGCCATGTGACGGCCGAGCAGCCCAAGCACGCCATCGGCATAATCGGCCACTTGGCCGAGCAGCACGTCCGGGCGGCAGCCGCGGTGCTGGCCCGCCAGCGTGTCTGCCACAGCGGCGCCCAGCGACGCGCCGGCAGCGACATCACCCTGCGAGGACGACGGCTTGCCGCCTGCCATGCTACGTAGATACAGCGCACACGAGGAGGCCGGGGTGGAACGGTGATGTCCAGCCCAGCCTCGGCGGCCAGTTCTCCCAGCTCGACTCTCCGCAGCCAGCCGCAGCAGCTGTTGCTGCCGCCACCCAGCGTCGCTCTCGCGAGCAACCAACTCCTGACAGCCGCCCTCAGCGATCGTGGCTCGGCGTGGAGCAGGCCGACGAGCAGCCTCTGGCGGGCCCCTCGTCTCGGCTGCTGTGGCCGGGCAGCGGTACGCCGTCGAACAAGTCAGGCACAGTAAATATGGAAAAGTCTGGCGATGATCGATCAAAACTGCTACCCTACGAACATAGGTTTGAGCTAGTTGGGGGAGGTGAGGCCGATGGGCGAGCTGCAATCAGCCATCGACGCCCTGGCCGCCCTCGACCTCGACGACCTCGACAACACGGCGTTGGGCGAGTTGATCGTGGAGGCCTGCCGCCAACGCGACCGGTTGGACGGGCTGTGCCACCGCCTGGTCGGCGAGCACGACCGGCGCCTGGCCTGGAAAGCCGACGGCGCCCGCTCAGAGAAACACTGGCTGACCGACCACTGCCGGATGAGCCCGGGCGAGGCCGCCTCCCGGGCCAACACCGCGCGGAACCTGGACCGGCTGCCGGCCACCGCTGAGGCGCTGGCTGACGGGACGATCAGCGCAGGGCAGGCCCGGGTGGCGGCGCAAGCGGTGCGGGACCTGCCAGGCGACGCGCTCGCCGGGCTCGACCAACTGGTCTCAGAGTCTGGGGCGGGCACGGACACCGCCGGGCTGCGGGCTGCGGTGGATGACTACGCCCACGCTGTGACCCCCGACAGCCTGGCCGCGCGGCAAGAGCGTGCCCGGAGAACCAGACGGCTAAACGGCTCCCGGACCGCCGACGGCGCGATCAGCCTTGAGGGCCGGTTCGACCCGGTCGACGGGGAGACCGTGCTCACCGCCCTCGCCCCCTTAGCCGCGCCGCGTGGTGAGGACGATGACCGCACCCCACAGCAGCGCCGCGCCGACGCGCTCGTCGCGCTGGCCAAAATGGCGTTAGACGGCGGCGTGCTGCCAGAGACCGGCGGGGTCCGCCCCCACGTCACCGTGGTCGTGGACCTGCCCACCCTGCTGGGCGAGCCGGGCGCCCTAGCCGCGCAGCTCGACCGGTTGGGCGCGATCTCAGGCGACGCCGCCAGAAGGCTCGCCTGCGACGCCGGGATCTGCCGGGTGATCACCAACGGCCGGTCCCAGATCCTCGACGCCGGCCGCTCAACCCGCACCGTCACCCCCGCCCAACGCCGGGCGCTGGCCGTCCGCGACGGCGGCTGCGTGAAGTGCAGGGCGCCGGTCGCCTGGTGTGAGGCCCATCACATCGTATTTTGGCTGGATTTGGGTCCGACCGATTTGGACAATTTGTGCTTGCTGTGCTGGGGGTGCCATAGGGATGTGCACGAGCGGGGGTGGACGCTCATCCGCGGCCCGGACGGCCACTGGACAGCGCGCCCCCCATGACCCCGAACTCCCGGACCGGGCCTGCCGCAGGCCGCTGTCACACGTTGGCCTGCGGCAGGGACCGCGCCAACCGCTCGGGTCAAGGTTTCCGGGCGTCCACGCTCGACGATCGACGGTCGGGCGGCGGCCAGCAAGCATGGCCTCAGCCCGGCAGCCGAGCTGGCGAGGCCTGGCGGCCTTGCTCGCGCGGCTTTGCTGGCTCGCGGCGGCGGCTGGCGTGGAAAGCCAACGGGGCGCGGTCAGAGAAACAGTGGCTGGCCGACCACTGCTGGATGAGCCCAGGCGAGGCCGCCTCCCGCGCCAACACCGCCAGGAACCTGGACCGGCTGCCCGGGACCGCGCAAGCGCTGACCGACGGCGCCATCAGCGCAGAGCAAGCCCGTGTGGCCGCCCAAGCGGCGCGAGACCTGCCAGGCGACACGCTGGCCGGGCTCGACCAGCTGGCCTCAGGGGCTGGGCGGGCACCGACACGGCTGGGCTGCGGCGTAAATACGGTCACGCATCGAGGGTGTGACTGCGCCTCGCATCGCTTGCGCGCGACGAGTGCACGTAGCCGGAGGGTGGGTGGGTGAGGAGGTTGGCGTGGTCGCGAGGAGCAACGCCGTGAGCAGGGACGCAGGCGCAGCCGAAGCGATGCGTATTTACGGCTGGTGCACTAAGCCACCCGAGCATGCTCGGCTTGTGGTGATGCCGCTGCCCTCACGTGGGGGTGCAGTGAGCTGCAGTTCGATGTGAGTCTGGGTGTACGGTATGTGGCCCTGCGCGTCCAGGGCTCAGAAATCGCGACTCGGTGGAGGGATTAGCGATGCATCCATGGCCCCCGATTGGCGAGAACATCGCGCGGCTGCGCACCCTCGCCGACCTCACACAAGAAGGACTTGCCGAGAAAGCAGGTGTGTCAGCCGATCTGATCCGCCGGCTTGAGCAGGGCAACCGGCTCAGCGCCCGCATCGCCAGCCTCTACCACCTCGCCAACGCCCTCGACGTCCCACTCTCCATCCTGCTCGCCCAACCGAACATCCTGCGCCCCTCCGAGCGCGACCATGACCAAGACGGCGTGCTCGCCATCCGCCAAGCATTGACACCAATGCCAATGAAAAAAGCTCTCTCTCACAGCGGCGAGGAGCCAGAGATGCTTCAGGTCGCTGAATTGCAGCGCTCCGCTCAGGAAGGATGGCGGCTGTACCGCAACGGCAAGTTCTCCACGCTCGCCGCGCTGCTCCCCGAGCTGATCAACGCAGGGGAACTCGCGACCCAGCAGCTCACCGGGCAGCAGCAGGCGGCGGCCTTCGCGGCCCTTACGGATGTCTATCAAATCGCGGCCTCGCTGGTGACGCGGTTAGGTCACGAGGACCTCGGCTACATCGCCGCGCAAAAAGCGATCGCGGCTGCTGGCCTCTCTGATGACCCAAACCTCCACACCGTCACGCTCACTACCCTGTCCTGGGTGCTGCTGCGCCAGGGCCGCTTAACAGAGGCGGAGCAGATCGCGCTCGATTTGGCAGAAGATATTGAGCCCAGTCTTGTGAAGGCAACACCAGTGGAGCTGTCAGTGTGGGGCATCCTGCTCTGGAGTGGGATGAGAGCGGCATCACGTAACAACAACCCTGATCAGGCGGCGAATATTCTGAGTGTGACCCAAGCGGTTGCCCACCGAGTCGGCGAGGACCGCTACGACTACTCGATGGTGTTTGGGCCGACCAGTACGGCGATACAGGCAGTCGGTCTCGCTGTGGACCGCGGCGACTTTGGGCAGGCGTTGCAACTGGCCAAGCAAGTCCCCAAGGATGGGAAAGTGCCGCTCACCAGCAGAGCACGCCATTTGCTCGACGTCGCGCATGCGCAATGCGCTGAGGGTAAGAACGCGGATGCGCTCACCACCCTGCGGGAGATCCACGAGCTGGCGCCAGAGTGGATGCGCTACCAAATCCTCGCCCGCGAGATCACCCGCGCCCTGCTGACCAAACAAGGCGCGAGGAGAAGCAGGCTCCCAGGACTGCGAGAGCTGGCAACCTACCTCGGCGTCGCCGACTGACACGCCCTCACTGGAGGAATTGGCGATGCACCCATGGCCCACAATTGGCGAGAACATCGCGCGCCTGCGCTGCCTGGCCGACCTCACGCAAGAGGGACTTGCTGAGAAGGCAGGCGTCTCAGTCGATCTGATCCGCCGGCTCGAGCAGACCAGCCGCATGAGCGCCCGCATCGCCAGCCTCTACCACCTCGCCAACGCGCTCGACGTCCCACTGTCCGTCCTGCTCACACAGCAAAACGTCCTGCGCCCCTCTGAGCGCGACCACGAACAGGACGGCATCCTCGCTGTCCGCCAAGTATTAACGCCGCCAAAGAGCGGCGCTGCCCGCGCCGACCAAGAGCAAGAGCCAGAGGTGCTTTCACTCGTTGAGTTGCAACAATCCGCACAGGAGGGATGGCGGCTGTATCACAGCGGGAAGTTCTCTACGCTCGCCGCGTTGCTTCCTGAGCTGATCAACGCAGGGGAGCTCGCAACCCAACAGCTCACCGGGCAGCAGCAGGCGGCGGCCTTTGCGGCCCTTGCAGATGTCTACCAAATCGCGTCATCGCTGGTGACGCACTTGGGCCATGACGATCTCGGGTATATCGCCGCGCAAAAAGCGATCACGGCCTCCGACCACTCCAATGATTCGAACCTCCACGCCATCGCGTTCACTACCCTGTCCTGGGTGCTGCTCCGCCAGGGCCGCTTGGCAGAGGCGAAACAAAGCGCCCTGGAGGTGGCGGAGGATATCCAGCCGAACTTTGCGAAAGCGACACCAGTGGAGCTGTCAGTGTGGGGCATCCTGCTGTGGTACGGGATGACGGCGGCTTCATGTGGCAACGAACCCGATCAGGCAAGAGATCTGCTCAGCTTGACCCAGGCGGCTGCTCACCGGATCGGCGAGGACCGCTACGACTACTCGAAGACGTTTGGGCCGACTGGTGCGGCGATGCAGGCAGTCGGCCTCGCTGTGGACCGCGGCGACTTTGGGCAGGCGCTCCACCTAGCCGAGCAGGTTCCCAAGGATGGGAAAGTGCCACTCACGAGCAAAGCACGCCATTTGCTCGACGTCGCGCTCGCGCAATGCGCTGAGCACAAAAATGCCGATACGCTCGCCACCCTGCGAGAGGTCCACGAGCTGGCGCCAGAGTGGATGCGCTACCAAGTCCTCGCCCGCGAGATCACCCGCGCCCTGCTCACCAAACAAGGCGCCACCAGGAGCCGCCTCCCAGGGCTACGAGAGCTGGCAACCTACCTCGGCGTCGCCGACTGACACGCCCCCACGGCTCACTGGAGGAGTTGGCTTATGCATCCATGGCCCCCAATCGGCGAGAACATCGCGCGCCTGCGCACGCTTGCCAATCTCACGCAAGAGGCGCTGGCTGAGAAAGCAGGTGTGTCAGCCGACCTGATCCGCCGGCTCGAGCAAGGCAACCGGCTCAGCGCCCGCATCGCCAGCCTCTACCACCTCGCCAACGCGCTCGATGTCCCACTGTCCGTCCTGCTCGCCCAACCACACGTCCTGCGCCCCTCCGAGCGCGACAACAACCAAGACGGCGTGCTCGCCATCCGCCAAGCATTGACGCCTGTACAGAAGAGCGCCTCTCTTGGCGAAACGGCAGAGATGCTCTCAGCCGCTGAGCTGCACCAATCCGCGCGAGAAGGATGGCGGCTCTACCGCAACGGCAAGCTCTCAACCCTCGCCGTGCTGCTCCCCGAGCTGATCAACGCGGGAGAGCTTGCGACCCAGCAGCTGACCGGTGGTCAGCGGGCGGCGGCCTTTGCGGCCCTTGCGGACGCCTACCAAATCGCGGCCTCGCTGATGACGCAGTTGGGCCATAACGACCTGGGGTATATCGCCGCGCAAAAAGCGATCGCGGCTGCCGAACGCTCCAATGACCAAAACCTCCACGCCATCACGTTCACCACCCTGTCCTGGGTGTTTCTCCGCCAGGGCCGCTCGGCCGAGTCGAAGCAAATCGTGCTCAGCGTGGCGGAGGATAACGAGCCAAGCCTTGCGAAGGCGCCACCAGTTGAGCTGTCGGTATGGGGCATCCTGCTAGGGCAGGGGATGTGGGCGGCATCACGCAATGACGAGCCTGGAGAGGCAGCGGACCTTCTCAGCTTGATGCAGGTGGCTGCCTACCGGATCGGCGAGGAGCGCTACGACTACTCCATCCCCTTCGGTCCCATCAATGTGGCGATACAGGCGGTCGGTTTCGCTGTGGACCGCGGTGACTTTGGGCAGGCGCTGCACCTATCTCAGGAGATCCCCAAGAGTGAGAGGGTGCCGCTCATAACCCGCGCAATCCATTTGCTCCATGTGGCGTACGCGCAGTGCGCTGAGAATAAGAACGCGGATGCGCTCGTCACCCTGCGGCAGGTCCATGAGCTGGCGCCAGAGTGGATGCGCTACCAAGTCCTCGCCCGCGAGATCACCCGCGCCCTGCTCACCAAACAAGGCGCGACACGAAGCCGGCTCCCAGGGCTACGAGAGCTGGCAACCTACCTCGACGTCGCCGACTGATCAGCACCGCACCGCGCCTTGTGGCGAGATCATGTAAGGCGCGTCGACCCCACCCATAGTGATAACCGAAGAGCGCTGGGACGCAATGTCCTAGCTTCTTTTTTCTTACCATCAAATTAGGTGGTTACGTCACTTTACCGGACCTCGCCACGGCGGCATCCTGCCGGTATCACCAATACAACAGCTGAAGAGGCGTTGAAGCCGACGGCCGAGGGCGGGTGGAGAGGCTCCACGCGCACTCCCAAAACGCGAGGAGTTGTCCCTGCCCCGGCCGTCTCCATCCCTCGCAGCACACTATCGGAGGTAATTTCTGATGAGCGATGAGCAACGCGCGCCCTACTGCGACATTGACCTCTTGGCGTTCGCCACCACGTTGCCCGCCTGGCGCGCCAAAGCGGCCTGCCTTGACGAGGACCCAGAGTTATTTTTTCCCACCGGCACAACCGGTCCGGCGTTAGATCAGATCGAGCGGGCCAAGGCCGTGTGCCGCCGTTGCCCCGTCATCGGCCAATGCCTGGAGTGGGCGGTAGCCACCGGACAGGACGCGGGGGTGTGGGGAGGGCTCAGCGAGGACGAGCGGCGGGCACTGCGCCGCTCACGGAAGCGCCGGGCCGCCAAGTCACAAGACTGAGCCCGCCTGGCTGAGAGTTGCGCTGGGCACCTGCAGCTTTCCTCCGCATGCGGAGGGAAGTTGCAGGTCACGCCCCGGTGGGCGGCTGCTGGGGCGCCACTTTCCCGCGGATCCGGAGGAATGTTGCGAAGGTCGCCGCTGGTCAGCTCTCTGGGAACTCGGAGTCGCCCATGCCTCAGCGAGCGCTTCCTTGCCCTGGGCCCGCATCATCCCGCCCGCTGCTCATGGAGCGCCCGGAACTCCCGCGCATTGGCTCGGGCGACAAGCCGAGGAACGACCCGATAAAGGCGCCGGCGGTGCTGCCGGCGATCGCCCCGAGCACCAGCGCCATCAGAGGCTGAGCGCCGAGCCCGAGCACGAGGTGGCCGAGCCAGCCGAGGGCTCCGCCGATTACCAGCCCGACGACAATCCCAAACGCGATGGCGCGCTGACCTTGGGAGAGGATCAGCGCATTAGAAGCGTCGTCTGCTTGGCCGGTCTCGGTCTGGAACCGTTCCCCCCTGGGGCCATACAGGTGGCCCAGGGTGGCGCCGTACACCAGGTGCAGGATGAGATTGCCCAGGATGGGCAGGGGGCCTGCGCCCAGGCGCAGACCGAGAGGGCCGCCTCCCACGGCGGGCAGGAACACCACGATCGAGAGGACCCAGGGCACCAGGGAGAACACCATGCCTCGCCACCAACCCGGGCCCCGCAATCTGGGCTCCACCAAGGCATAGACCACGGCCGTGGCGATCCCTGAGGTGAAATGCAAGCCCAGCGCGATGGGAACGGCGGTTTCTGCCCTCTCGGTGATGGTGTTGTTCGCGAGACCCCACAACCAGCGCAGCAGTGGGGCCGCCTGCGGATCGGCGGTGCCATACGCCAACGCGCCCACGTAGGCCAGCGACAATACGACCGTCATGAGACCCGTGGCGGCAAACCCTGCGAGGACCGCAGCCGCGAGCACATCCGCTGGGCGGCCAATCTGCTCCGAGCTGCTCATCATCGCAACAGGAAGCCTATCGGCGTGATCCGGGTCATTACTCGCAGCCCTGGAGCATGCGCGGCGCGGCGCGGCCACCAAATAGCCTGTCCAAAAGGCGCTGGCTGGAGGAGATGCCGCGAGGCGTGAAGGGAGTCAACGCGGTGAAAAAGCTGATCAACGACCCGGACGAGGTGCTCGCCGACGCCCTGGCGGGCATGGCGGCCGCGCACCCGTCGTTGGCGGTCGACCTGGAGCGGCGGGTCATCACCCGGGCGCAGGGCCCGGCGGCGGGCAAGGTGAGCCTGGTGTCCGGCGGCGGCTCGGGGCACGAGCCGCTGCACGGCGGGTTCGTCGGCTACGGGATGTTGGGCGCGGCGTGCCCGGGTGAGGTGTTCACCTCGCCGGTGCCGGATCAAATCCTGGCCGCCACGCAGGCGGTCGACGGCGGCGCTGGTGTGCTGTACGTGGTCAAGAACTACACCGGGGACGTGCTGAACTTCCAGATGGCCGCCGAGCTGGCCGCCGACGCCGGTGTGGAGGTCGCCACCGTGATCGTCGACGACGACGTGGCGGTCGAGCGGGGCACCGCCACCGCAGGCCGGCGGGGCACGGGCGCCACCGTGTTTGTGGAGAAGATCGCCGGGGCGGCGGCCGAGCGCGGCGCGGACCTGGCGTCGGTGGCCGAGGTCGCGAGGGAGGTCAACGCGCGGTCTCGGTCCTTCGGGGTGGCGCTGACCCCGTGCACCGTGCCGGCGGTTGGCAAGCCGGGCTTCGAGCTGGGCGAGGGCGAGAGCGAGCTGGGCATCGGCATCCACGGCGAGCCGGGCCGGCACCGCGGCCCGCTGGCGCCCGCCCGGCAGATCGCCGAGGCCGCGCTGGAGGCGATCCACGCCGATATGCCGCTGTCAGGTGATGTCCTGGTCATGGTCAACGGCATGGGCGGCACCCCGTTGATCGAGCTGTACGTGGTGTTCGCCGCGGTCGCCGAGTGGATGGCCGGCCATGGGGTGGCCATCGCCCGCAGCCTGGTCGGCAACTACATCACCAGCCTGGAGATGGCCGGCTGCTCGCTCACCGTGTGCATGCTCACCTCGCAGCTGGCCGACCTGTGGGACGCTCCCGTGGAGACCCCAGCGCTGCGCTGGGGCCGCTGACAGCGCGCGGCGGCGAGCGGATGCAAGGGAACACGATGGACACCACGGCATGCCGAGCGTGGATCGCCGAGGCCGCCCGGCTGGTGGACCAGCGCGCCGATCGCCTCACCCACCTGGACGCCGCCATCGGCGACGCCGACCACGGCATCAACCTGCGCCGCGGGTTCGCGGCGGCGGTCGCGCTGCTGGACCAAGAGAACCCGCAGACACCCGGGGCGGTGCTGGCCGCCGTGGGCAGCGCGCTGATCACGAAGACCGGCGGCGCCTCCGGTCCCCTGTACGGCATGGGGCTCCGCCGGGCGGCCAAAGTCCTCGGGGACGAGCCGGAGATCTCCGCGGCGCAGCTCGGCGCGGCCCTGGCCGCGTTCCTCGCCGGCGTCCAGCAGCTCGGCGCGGCGGACGAGGGTGACAAGACGATGGTCGACGCCCTGGCCCCGGCGGTCACGGCCTACCAGGCCGCCATCGACGGCGGCGGCGGCCTGGCCGAGGCGGCCCGCGCGACGGCCGACGCCGCCGAGCGGGGCCTGCAGGCCACCGTGCCGTTGCAGGCCCGCAAAGGCCGCGCCAGCTACCTGGGGCCGCGCACCGTCGGGCACGAGGATCCGGGCGCCGCGTCGATGGCGCTCGTCTTGCGCGCCCTGGCCACCGCCGTCACTGGCGAGCCGGCATGACGGCGAGCTGGCGCGGATCGGGCGTCGCGCCTGGCATCGCCGTCGCGGCGTCCTGGCGCGCCGACCGGCCGGCGCCCGCCGCGACCGGCCGCCTGGACCTGCAGCAGGTTGAGCAGGCGTTCCACGCTGTCGCGGATGAGCTGGACCAGCTCGCTCGCCATGCCAAAGCCCAGGGCCGCGACGAGGCCAGCGACATTGTGGCCGTCAGCGCGCTGATCGCCAGTGACGCCACCCTCGTCGACGCCGCCCGCGACGCCGCTGCGGCGGGCGGCGACCCGCTGCGGGCGGTCCTCGACGTCGTCGAGCGGCACGCCACCACCTTGGAGGAGGCGCCCGACGCGGCGCTGCGCGAGCGCGCGGCCGACATCCGGCAGGTCGGCCGGCGGGTTATCGACCGGCTCGCCCATGGCGGGGTGGGCTCCGCCGGGCCACCGCCGCACGGCTTCGTCCTGGTCGCCGCCGAGATCGGGCCGGCCGACCTGGTCGAGCACCTCGGCCAAGGCCTCGCCGCGGCGGTCACGGTCCGCGGCGGCGCTAACGCCCACGCCGCCATCATCGCCCGCTCAGCCGGCCTGCCGCTGGTCACCGGCGTCGACCCGGCGGTGCTCGACCTGCCCGACGGCACGCGGCTCCTGGTCGACGCCGGGCAGGGGCTCGTCGTCGCGGACCCCGACGACCACCAGGTCAGCCAGGCTCACGACGTCACCGAGCGCGAGGCGCAACGCCGTGCCACGCTCGCCGCCGACCGCGGCCAGCGCCACGCCACCGCCGACGGGCAGCCGTTCACGCTGCTGGTCAACGTCGCCACCGCCACGGAGACGCGGCTCGGCCTCGACGCCGGCGCCCAGGGCATCGGGGTGCTGCGCACCGAGCTGGCGTTCCTGAACGCCGGCCGCTGGCCGGGCGAGGGCGACCACCGGCGCGCGTTGCGCCCGATCGTCGCTGAGGCCGGCGGAGCCCCCATCACCGTCCGGCTGCTCGACTTCTCCAACGACAAGATCCCGCCATTCCTGGCCCGCGCGGGCGGTGGCCCGGCCGGGTTGGGCGCGCTGCTGGCCAACCTTGAGGCGCTTGCCGCCCAGTTACGCGCCGCCCTCGACCTGGGGCGCCATCTCGACCTGCGGATCATGGTCCCGATGGTGACCGCCGCTGAGCAGGTGCGCGCGGCGCGCGCCGCGGTCACCGGCACCGCGACCGCCCTGAGCGCGCCGGCGCCGCCAGTCGGCGTGATGGTCGAGACCGTCGCCGCGGTGGAGGCCATCCACGACCTGGCCGGGGTCGCCGACTTCTTCTCCATCGGCACCAACGACCTGTCCGGCCAGGTCCTCGATATCGACCGCCGGGACGCCCGCGCCCGGCCGGAACTCACCGCGCACCCCGGCGTATTGCGGCTGGTCAGCCGTGTCGCCACCGCTGGCGCGCGCCACGGCCGCCCGGTCAGCGTCTGCGGTGACGCCGCCGCCCACCCGGGCACCCTGCCGCTGCTGCTCGGCGCCGGGATTCGCGCGTTCAGCGTCGCGCCGACCCATGTTGACCAGACCCGCTACCTGCTGCGCCGCCTGGACACCGGCCGCTGCGCCGATCTGGCGGCCGAGGCGCTCAGATGCGGCGGCGCTGACGAGGCCCTCGCCCTCGTCGCCGGCCGGGAGGGGGTGACCTTGCCGTGACCACGCCTGACCGCGGTCGCTTCGCCGCGGCTGACCCCCAACACGTGTGTGAGCATGCCCTCTCGCTGCCGGGCAAGTGGGCAAGGGCAACTTTCCTCCGCATCCGAAGGAACGTTGCATGCCAGACCAGCAAGGCGGCGACTCGGGTCCCGCTTTCCCTTACATCCGAAGGAAACCTGCGACCGGCACGGCGGGCCGCCACGCGATGCAGCCGATCGCCATTCGGCTCTACGGTGACCGCGTCATGGTAGGGATCGTGCTGGTCTCCCACAGCCAGACGCTTGCCCAGGGCGCCGCCGAGCTCGCCACGCAGATCGCCGGTGGCGTGGTTCCTGTCATCCCCGCTGGCGGCACCGCCGATGGCCGGCTAGGCACCAGCGCGGAGCTGATCGCCGCCGCCATCGCCTCCGCGGACAAGGGGGACGGAGTCGTGCTGATCCCCGACCTAGGCAGCGCCGTCCTCAGCGCCAGAGCCCTCCTCGCGGACCTCGACGTGACCGCCAGCGGGTCCTCGCTCGTCCTGGTTGACGCGCCGTTCGTCGAGGGCGCCGTCGCCGCAGCCGCCGCGGCGAGCGGCGGGCTCGACCTCGCCGCCGTCGCCGCCGCGGCAGAGGAGGCGCGTGATGCCCGCAAGCTCTGACCCGCCATCGGAGGCCAACCACACCGTCCGGCTCGTCGTCCTCCCAAGGAGCCTCCACGCCCGCCCCGCCGGGCAGGTCACCCAAGCCGCAGCGCGGCGCCAGGCCACCGTCACGCTCACCGTCGGCAACCATCGCGCCAACGCCCGCAGCGTCCTGGCCGTCATGGGCCTCGGCGCCACCGCCCACGCCGAGGTGCGGGTGGAGGCCACCGGCCCCGACGCCGCCGCAGCCGCCGACGAGATCGCCCGCATCCTCACCGAGCCCGAGCCCGCCACGTAGCCGGCCACCACTGGCCCCACCACAGCCGGTGGGGCGCATCAACGGCAGGCCTTCGACTGAGCGGTCGTGAGCATAGCATGCCATCAGCATGCTAGAGTGGCAGCCATGAGTGCGATTCAGGTGAAGAATGTTCCCGCAGAGCTGCACGAGGCGTTGCGGCGGCGGGCGGCTCAAGAAGGCATGGACCTCCAAGCCTACGTGCTGCGGCTGATCCGCCGGGATCTTGCGCTGCCGAGCCAGCAGGAGTGGTTGGAGCGGCTGCGCGCCCAGCCGCAACTGCGCGGGGTGCCGCCTGCCTCCGAGACGTTGCGCGCTGCCCGCGAGGAGCGGGAGCGCGCGCTCAGCCACCATGCCGATCGTGATTGATGCCTCCGGGCTTGCGGAGGTCGTCGCTCGCACGGAGCGAGCGCCGGACGTGGAGGCGGCGTTCGCCGGTGAGGAGCTGATCGCGCCGGACCTCGTGAACATCGAGGTGCTTGCGGTGCTGCGGAAGTGGGTGAGCCGCTCATGGATCGCTCCTGACGCCGCCAACCGTGCGGTGCGCAACCTGGCCGAGGCGCCGATCCGCCGGTACCCCATGGATGCCCTCGTTGAACCCATATGGGAGCTGCGTCACAACCTCACCCCGTATGACGCCGCCTACGTGACGCTTGCTCGTTGGGCGGGCTGCCCTCTGCTGACGCTCGACGAGCGCTTGACGCGGGCTCCCGACCTCGGCGTCGCGCTCGTGCGGGTCAGGGATGGCGGGGCTGGCAGACCTCGCAGGCCGTGATCGTGCGGGCGCCCAGCGTCCAGGCGCGGAGCTCGGCGCCGCAGCGGCGGCAGGGCAGCCCGGCGCGGCGGTAGACGTAGAGGCGGTCGTCGTCGGCGTCGATCAGGTCCTCGGGCCGCGCGGCGCCGACCTCCGCCGGGTCGACCGTGACGATGCGGCCTAGGCGCAGCCCCTGCCGCAGCTGCCCCACGATCGTCTCCCACAAGCGCGCCGCCTCGCCATCGGACAGCGACCGCGCGGGCCGGTCGGGGTGGATCCCGCGCAGGAACAGGGTCTCGGCCCGGTAGACGTTGCCGATGCCGGCCACGGCCCTCTGGTCGAGCAGCGCGGCGCCGATCGGGATCGACCGCCGGGCCAGCGCCTGCTGGAACCGCAGGCCCGCGTCAAGGCCGTCCCGGAGCGGGTCCGGCCCGAGCCTGGCGAGCATCCGCTCTTCGCTCTCAGGGTCGAGCAGCTCGCAGATCATCGGCCCTGACAGGTACACCGCGGCGCCATTCGCGCTCATCGCCAGCCTGGCAGCTCCGGTCGGCGGAGGCGCCTCACCGGCGGCGAACGTGCGGAACATGCCGACCAGGCCAAGGTGGACGTGGAGGACCTCGCCACCGGCCCACCGGTAGAGCAGGTGCTTGCCATAGGCCTCGACATCGTCAAGCCTCTGCCCGTCCAGCCGGGCCGCGCCATCCGTGAACCGCCCTTGCGGCGAGCTGACCGCCACCGCCTGGCCACCGAGGATCTCGCGGTGCGCCCGGGCGATGCGGTGGATCGTGTGCCCCTCAGGCATGGGCCGGGTCCCAGCGGAGCACCAGCTCCCGCCCCGCCTTGCCCTCGTCGAGCCGGCGGACCGGCGTCGTGACCGGGGCCTCGTGCAGCAGCTCTGGCGCGCGCTCGGCCTCGGCGACCGCCTGGCGCACCGCAGCCGCGAAGCCGTCGAGCGTCTCAGGGGTCTCCGTCTCGGTCGGCTCGACCATGAGCGCCTCGTCGACGATCAGCGGGAAGTAGTTCGTGGGCGGATGGTAACCAAGGTCGATCAGCCGCTTGCAGAGGTCGAGGACCCTGACCCCATGCCGGCGCAACGCCTTGCCGGTGGCGACGAACTCGTGCATCGGCGGGTGCTGCGGGTAGCCGAGCGGCAGCGCCTCGGCGATCTGGACGGCGAGGTAGCGGGCGTTGAGCACGGCCTTCGCGCTCATCCGCGCCAGCCCGTCCCCCCCGTGCGCCAGCAGGTAGGCGTAGGCCCGGACCAGCACGCCGGCGTTGCCGTGGAACCCGTGCAGCCGGCCAATCGACTGTGGCCGGTTGTGGTCCCAGTGGAACTCGCCCCCGGGGTTCTTAACGACGACCGGCGCCGGCAGGTACGGCGCGAGCCGCTCGCTCACGACGACCGGCCCGGCGCCTGGCCCGCCGCCCCCGTGGGGGGTCGCGAAGGTCTTGTGCACGTTGAGGTGCACGACGTCGAAGCCCATGTCGCCAGGCCGCACCCGCCCGCAGATCGCGTTGAAGTTCGCGCCGTCGTAGTAGAGCAGCGCGCCCACGCGGTGCAACGCCGCGGCGATCCGGGAGATCTCGACCTCGAACAGGCCGAGCGTGTTGGGATTGGTGAGCATCAACCCCGCGGTCTGCTCATCGACGAGCCGCTCGAGCGCGCCCACGTCGACCAGCCCGTCCTGCCCGGACGGGACGGTGACGACCTGGTAGCCGCACATCGCCGCGCTCGCCGGGTTCGTGCCGTGCGCCGAGTCGGGCACCACGATCGTCCGCCGCGGGTCCCCCTGGTCAACGTGGTACGCGCGGATAAGCATCAGGCCACACAGCTCGCCGTGCGCGCCAGCGGCCGGCTGGAAGGTCGCGGCGTGCAGGCCGGTCATCTCGGCCAGCCAGCGCTCCAGCTCCCACAGCAGCCCGAGCGTCCCCTGCGCGGCCTCGTCCGGCGCCCACGGGTGCAGGTCACGGAAGCCGGGCAAGCTCGCGACCGCCTCGGCGAGCCGCGGGTTGTACTTCATCGAGCACGAGCCCAGCGGGTAGAAGCCGACGTCGATGCCGTGGTTCCGGTGTGACAGCCGCGTGAAGTGCCGGACGAGGTCAAGCTCGCCCAGCTCCGGCAGGCTCGGGGGCTGGGCGGCCAGCTCCACGCCCGGCAGCGCCTCAGCCGGGTCGACCGCGGGCACGTCGAGCGCGGGGATGCTCGACGCCCGCCGCCCAGGCCGGGACTTCTCGAAGACGGCCGGCTCACCCCGCCGCTGATCTCCCATCATGGTGCCCGCCTCCCGGCGCCACCCACCGGCATCAGCGGGTCTCCTTGACGACCCGCTCGACCGCGTCGGCAAGGCCCTCCACCTCAGCGCGGGTACGCCGCTCGGTCGTGGCGATCAGCACCGCGCCCGCGGCGGGGCCGTCCTCCACCACCGGCCCGACGAGGTAGCCCGCATGGTGGAGCGCGGCCACCGCGGCATGCGGATCTGGCACATCGAGGCGGAGCGCGAACTCCTTCACGAACGGGCCTGTCACCGCCAGCTCGACCCCCTCGATCGCGGCCAAGGCCGCTGCGGCGTGCCGGGCGCGGGCCAGGCAGGCGCGGGCCAGCTCGGCGAGCCCTTGCGGCCCCAGCCACGTCAGGTAGACCAGCGCGGCGACCGCGTTCAGCGTCTGGTTGGTGCAGATGTTCGAGGTGGCGCGCTCGCGGCGGATGTCCTGCTCACGCGCCCGCAGGGTCATGACGTAGCCGCGCCGCCCCTCGACGTCCACGGTCTGGCCGACGACCCGCCCTGGCAGCCGGCGCACCTGCTCGCGCCGGCAGGCGAGGAACCCGAGCGTTGGGCCGCCGAAGCCCAACCCCTGGCCGAGCGGCTGGCCCTCACCGACGACCAGGTCAGCGCCCTGCGAGCCTGGCGTGGCGAGCAGCCCGGCGCTGGTCGGCTCAAGCTTCACCACCAGCTGCGCCCCCGCGGCGTGCGCGGCCTCGGCGTGCGCGCGGACATCCTCCACCACGCCGAGCGCGTTCGGCTGCTGGATGACCACCGCAGCCAGGCCGTCGCCGAGCGCGGCAACCGGCGTCTGCCCGGTCACAGGGTCGTAAGGGATCTCCTCGATGGCCCGGCCAAAGGGCTGCGCGTACGTCCTCAAGATGGTCCGGGAGGGGCGGTCGAGGGCCATCGCGGCCAGCACGCGGTCACGCTTGGTCGCCGCGCACGCCATCGACACCGCCTCGGCGACCGCGCTGCCGCCGTCGTACAGGCTGGCGTTGGACACCGGCAGCCCGGTCAGCTCGCAGATCACCGTCTGGTACTCGAACAGGGCCTGGAGGATGCCCTGGCTCACCTCAGGCTGGTACGGCGTGTAGGCGGTCAGCAGCTCCCCGCGGGTGACCAGCGCCCCCACGACGGCGGGCACGTAGTGGTCATACGCCCCGCCACCCGCGAAGCAGACCGCCTCGGTGCGGTTGGCGGCCGCCATGCCCGCCAGGCGGCGGAGGACCTCGTCCTCACTCAGGCCAGCGGGCAGGCTGAGCGGCTGATCAAGCACCAGATCATGGGGAATGTGGGCGAACAGCCCATCGAGGTCGCGCTCGCCGACCACGGCGAGCATCCGCTCGAGGTCGGCATCAGTGTGCGGCGCGAACTCCACCGTTGCCCGAGTCTAGCCGCGCCCAGGTCGTGGCAGCTTCTCTGAGCGCTGGGCGTATCGTCCTGCCTAAAAGCGCTGCGGAGCAAGCTGGGCCTGACCGGGGACCAAGAGGTCGAGGTCACCGAGCGGGATGGCAGGATCGAGATCGAGCCCGCTCGCACCCCTATGAGGCTCGTGGGTAACGGGAGTGATGTGGCCGCCGTCCCTGAGGCTGCGCTGCCGCCGCTGACCGACGACGTTGTCCGCGCGACCATCGAGCAGACACGCCGATGATTGCTGCCGACACGAGCGTGGTCGTCGCTGCCTTCGCCACTTGGCACGAGGGTCACACCGCCGCCCGGGCAGCGCTCCAGCAGCGGACCCGGATTCCCGCGCAGGTGGCGGTCGAGGCGTACTCCGTGCTGACCCGGCTCCCCCCCACCGCACCGCACCGTGCTGAGGCGACGCTGGTAGTACAGAGGCTCCTCAGGGAGGCAGCGCGAAACGGATCGTCGGTGGGGCGGTGTATGACGCGCTTACCGGCCTGACCGCAGCGGTTGCGAACCTGCCGCTGGTAAGCCGTGATCGTCGCGCAGCCCGCATCTATGAGCTGATGGGCGCGGAGGTGACGCTGCTTCCGTGAGCGCTGGACGCCCTCATCGGATACGGGAGCAGAGCCCGCCCGCGGGTGGGCCGACCGCCACCGCTACCCTGGCGCCATGATCGGGTTTCTTATCGCAGGCCTCATCATTGGCGGGCTCGCACGGTTGTTGCTGCCTGGCGAGCAGCATCTCAGCCTGCCGCTCACGCTGCTGCTCGGCGCCGTTGGCTCATTGATCGGCGGCACCATCGCCTGGTTGCTCGGCACCGGCAGCATTTGGGAGCTTAACGTCTTGGGGTTTGTGCTGTCCGTTATCGCCGCGATCGGGCTTTTGGTTGTGGGCGAGCGCAGCGGCTACTTCACCCGCCCACGCTCACGCAGCTGAGCAAAATCGGCATTCCTGCCGATTCGTTGCCAGTCTGATTAGGTCACGCGGGTGCCCGCGTGCGCGATAGCCGGCAACAGCGTGGCCACGGCCATGAACGCTCCCACCAGCGCGACTCTCAGCTTCGTTCGCATATGTTGCTCCGTGTCTCTTCCGTGAACTGGAGACAGCATGGCAAGGGGGACACGTCACTGGCGAGCCAGGAAATCCCTGACATCGCACTGATCGGATTGTGGCTTTTGCCACGACAACACACCGTCGATGTTGCCAGCACTTCGCGCGCTGCTGGCAACCGTGCCAGTAAGGACATGGGCTACTGGTTCGCTGAGTAGCTCGGTGGGACCACGCTGCTGGACGACCTCACCCCCGGGAGGTCGACGGTGAGGTCAACCCAGGCTGGATCTGCAACGTGAGGTCAACGAGCTGGGCCGAAGATCGTCCCGCCTCGCCGATCTTGGTACCGCTAGAGGAAGCGGGCTGACCGGTCTGTGACGGATTCATTACAGGCCTGCGCAGCGGTTACTATCTTGACGGACTCATCCATAGTTGGGGAGGGTAGGTGGCTAATCGACACCAGGGCGCTTTCGCCAACAAGCTTGCTCGGATGGTGGGGTTGCTGGGGCCCCTCGCGGTAGCCGTGGTCGCTGGCATGGGGACCTATGCACAGATAGCAGTAGACTTCGATGATCCCCCGACCTCAGCTCAGCGTGTCTCAGCGCTGCTGGCTGTGCTCAGTGCCTCCGCTTTGGGGTATCTAAGCGCCCTGGCGGGCGCCTATGCTCTACGAAGAAGGCACCAAGAGCATGTAGACAGGCTTTCTCCCCCCAAAACGGACTACCGTCAGTCTCCTTCACCAATCAAACCATCTCCTTTCCGTATCTCGTGGTCCATGATTAGCAGTCTACTAGTTATGCTCTTGCTAGTGACAGGTGTGATTGTGTATGTCGTAGGCGAATCTGGTTCATGCCTGAGGGCCGAATCAGATGCGCTAGCCGCGCAGGGAAATACTAAAGAGGCTGACGGAGTGCTCTCGATCGGAGCGCTACTTCCACAGACTGGATCATTAGCCCATATGGGTCCACGGATGTCCGCTGGGATGCAGTTGGCGATCAAAGATATCACCGACAGTGGCGGCGTCCCCGGTATTGAAATGCTTCCCCAGATCAACGTGCGCGACTCCGGTGACGCCTCGACGGATCTCGCCAGCCAGTCGACCGACGTCTTATTGTCTTCTGGTATTGATGTAATTATCGGCGCTGCGGCCTCGCAGGTGTCCCTTAGCGTGATCGACAGAATTGTCTGTGCGGGCGTGATCATGTTCTCGCCTACCAACACGTCGCCGGTGTTTTCTGAATACCACGACTACGGATTCTACTTCCGCACCGCTCCATCAGACCTTCTCCAAGGTCGCGTGCTCGGCAGACTCGTCGTTAACGATGGTAACAGGACAGCTATCGTAATGTCGCGGGACGACGCTTACGGCAATGGTTTACGGGAGGCTACCGCTAAAGCAATCAAGGACTCGGGCGGCCGGGTGCTTGCTTCCTTCAGCTACGATCCCGATGCCCAGAGCTACGACCGTGAGGTCCAGCAGGTAGTCTCAGCCAATCCCGACGCAGTGGTAATGATTGGATTTAACGAGGATGCTCAAATTTTGAGCACAATGATCAAACAAGGCGTCGGTCCAGTAAACAAGAATATTTACATTACAGGAAATATGAACAATACCTTGATCGGCCAAGTTAATCCGCGGGACCATAGTGTCCTGAGAGGCATGAAGGGCACTGCGCTTTCCAGGGGGGATGAGCACTTCCTCGTGCGGCTGAAGCAGTTCTCTCCCTCATTGCAGGACTGCTCTTGCGCCGCGCATGCCTACGACACTGTCGTGATCGTTGCTCTTGCGGCAGCCATTGCCAGCACCGACGCACCTGCCGCCGTAGCCAAGGAAATCAACGGTGTGACAAAAGGCGGAGAAAGATGCACCAGCTTTGCTGATTGCGTCAGGCTCGTGAAAGAAGGTAAGAACATTGATTACGATGGTGTCTCTGGACCGCTGGAGTTCACCGATGTCGGCGAGCCAAGCATGGGTAACTACGCGTTCTTTGAGGCACAACCTGACGGCTCACTGAAGCACCTCAGGGATGAGCGAATCCGTTTCTAGCGCCGAGAATCCGTCCCGGACGTTATCAGCAGAAGCTATTCAACGAGCCCTTCTAGGCCTCGTAGGTAAGCGATGTCCTCAAGTCCATGTTGGCGGCCTGGTTACGCGAGCACGCGTAGCCAGCGCTGGCTACTCAGCCAGCCGCACCGACTCGACGAACACCGTTTCCAGCGGCGACTCGCGGCGCAGGGGCACCTTCGCGATCCGGTCGGCCACGTCCATGCCCTGGGTCACCTCGCCAAACACGGCGTACTGCGGCGGCAGACTCACCTGTTGCAGGCAGATGAAGAACTGTGAGCCGTTGGTGTCCGGCCCGGCATTGGCCATGGCGACCGTGCCACGGGCATAGCCACGGTTGCGCGCGGCCGACAGCTCGTCGGCGAAGCGGTAACCCGGCCCGCCTCGGCCGGTCCCGGTCGGGTCACCCATCTGGATAACGAACCCAGGCACGACCCGGTGGATAACCGTCGCGTCGTAGAAGCCCTCGCCAGCAAGGAACGCAAAGTTGTTTGCCGTCACCGGCGACTCGCTTGAGAACAGCTCGACCTCAATCACGCCGCACGACGTGGTGATCGTGGCCTGATGGCGGGATCGATCGTCCAGCACCTGCTCCGCCTGCTGGTAGCTGGGCTTGGGCTGGCCGTACCCCTCGGGCACACTGCCGCCGCAGGCGACGTCCATGTTCGCTCCTTTCCGGCGTCAAACGGGTCATGCGCACTACCCACCTTTCCCGCCACCCCGCAAGCGTAGTGCACCCGCCCGTGAGCTTTCTCCCGGGCGAGCATACTGGCCGGCGATGACCCACGAACCAGGCGCCAACCGCAGCGATCAGCGAATGGGCGCAGCCGCGGGAGTGGCGAGGTGGAGGCGGACGGTGGCCAGCCTCAGCCTCGGCATGCTGGGCGCGGCGCTGGTGCTTGGCGCTGTGTGGGTGATCATCTTCCCGCAGGTGCTCGCTCCACCGCGCTCTGCCCAGCTGCTGGAGGCGGTCGATACGGCGGCCGAGCGGGCGGCGATCGAGCAGCGCGACGTGGAGCTACTCAACGGCATCCGGGCCGGAGCGGTGCAAGCGCTCGCTGGGGCAGTCGTGCTGGCTACCGCCTACTTCACCTGGCAACGGCTGCGGTTGGATCGAGAGACAACCCGGCAAGAGCTGGAGCTGGCCCGGGACGCCCAGTTCATCGAGGGGTTCACCCGAGGCGTCGATCAGCTCATGCACACAAGCCCCGACGCCAGGCTGGCTGGCATCTACACGCTTGAGCGGCTGGCCAAACACCGCGAGGGGCAGCACACGGTCACCGAGGTCTTGAACGCATTCGTGCGCCGGCGTGTCCCTTGGGCGCCACCCGCGCCCGACCAATCAAGCGCGCCGCCCTCAACCGATGACCTGAGCGTGCGCGCGCCTGACGTGCAAACGATCATGGCAATCCTGTGCCGCCCATCCCCCGGCGGTATGCCGAGGCGGCTCGACCTTCACGAGGTCGATCTCCACCATGCTGAGCTACCGGGCGCCAACCTGGTCGGCGCTAACCTGGCCCGCGCTCGCCTGTATGGCGCTCGCCTCGACGACGCCCGCCTCGACAGTGCGGCTCTCTACAAAGCCGTCCTCACCCGCGCCCGCCTCGTCGGCGCCAGCCTGGTCAACGCTGACCTCTCCCAGGCCAAACTCAGCTACAGCGACCTGTTCGCCGCTGATCTGTCCCGGGCGCGCCTGACCGGCGCCCGCTTGAGCCATGCTCGCCTGGCCCGCGCCAACCTGGTCGGCGCCAACCTCGTCGGCGCCGATCTGCGAGATGCAGACCTGCGCGAGGCCGACCTCCGCCACGCCGTCTTGCGGGAGGCCGACTTGCGCCTCGCCGATCTCCGCGGCGCCGACTTCACCGGCGCTGACGTGTCCCGCGCTGACATGGACGACGCCCGCCTAGACGGCGCCAATCTGAGCGGCGTTCTGGACAGCGCAGAGACCCGATGGCCTCATGACGTTGATCGCGGCGCCACGGGCATTGACCCCAAGAGCGGCTGATCCTTCCGCATGGCGGTGGCCCCTGGCAAAGGCTTGCTTGGCGCACGCGTCGGTGCGATGCTCCGGCTCGCTGGGCCAAGTGATCTTGCGCGGGAGGGCGGGGAATGCGGACGCAGCAAGCAGGCAGGGATGCGGCAGGCCATGGCGCGGCTGGGATGCCTGAGCTGGAGCGCCACCGAGCGGAGCTGACCGGCCACTGCTACCGGATGCTCGGGTCGGTGTTCGAGGCCGAGGACGCCGTCCAAGAGACGCTTGTCCGCGCATGGCGCAGCCTCGACCGCTTCGAGGGGCGCGCCTCGCTCCGCTCGTGGCTATACCGGATCGCGACCAACGTCTGCCTCGACATGCTGGAGGGAAGGCAGCGCCGCGCCCGCCCTATGGACCTGGGGCCAGCGTCGACGGCGGACGTGGCCATCGGGCCAGCGCTGCCGGAGGCCACGTGGATCGAGCCAATCCCCGACGGCCATGCCCTGCCGGCGGATAGCGACCCAGCCGAGCTGGCCATCGCGCGCGAGACGATCCGCCTCGCCTTCGTGGCCGCGCTGCAGCACCTGCCGCCCCGGCAGCGGGCGGTGCTGATCCTGCGCGAGGTCCTGCGCTGGAAGGCCAGCGAGGTCGCTCAGCTGCTGGACGCCAGCGTCGCGTCGGTCAACAGCGCGCTCCAACGGGCGCGATCGACGCTCGCGTCCAGCGGCGTCACCGCCACTGACACGCTCCAGCCGATGGACGAGGAGCAGCGGGCGCTGCTCGCCCGCTACGTCGACGCCTTCGAGCGCTACGACCTGGACGGGCTCACCGCGCTGCTGCACGAGGACGCCACGCAGTCAATGCCCCCGTACGAGCTGTGGCTGCGGGGCCACGCCGAGATCCGGCGGTGGCTCCTCGGCGCCGGCATCGGATGCCGCGGCTCACGCCTGGTCCCGACCGTGGCGAACGGCTCGCCCGCGTTCGGGCAGTACCGGCCGAGCCCAGGGGGCGGCCACGAGCCGTGGGCGCTGCAGCTCCTCGAGATCTCAGCGGGCCGGATCATCGCGATGACCGCCTTCCTGGACACCGCCAGGTTGTTCCCCCTCTTCGGCTTGCCCACCCGGCTGGAGCCGTGAGGCTTGCCCCGGATGGCCGCCGCGGCCCGGCCACCCGCACACCCACGGAGGAGCCCATGACCCGAAAACTCTGCGTCGATCTTCCTGTTAAAAACCTCAGTAAGTCCGTCGACTTCTTCACTCAGCTCGGTTTCGAGTTTGACCCCAACCTCACCGACGAGACCGCCACCTGCATGATCGTTAATGGCGAGGCGTTCGTCATGCTGCTCACCGAAGCGCGGTTTAGGGATTTCTCCAAGAAGGACATCTGCGACGCGACGACGCACACAGAGGCCATCCTCGCTTTCTCCGTCGACAGCAACGCGCAGGTCGATGAGCTGGTCAACGAGGCTCTGGCAGCTGGGGGCCAGCTGGCGAATGACCCCATCAGCTATGACTTCATGTACGTATGGAGCTTCCAGGACATCGACGGCCACCTCTGGGAGGTCTTCCATATGGATCCGGGCGCGCGCGGGCAGTAAGCGCTCTTTAAGACGGACGGCATAGCTCTGGGGTCGGGTTTCGCCAAGCTGCCGCTTGGGAGACGGTCCCACCGGATGAGCGGTCGCTCGCGGCGTATGAAGGCAAGGGTTGAACAGCGGCTGAGGTGAGCACAGTCAGGACGTGTGGTGGCTGGCTGTGCTTGGACTCGTGGTTGTCGGGATCACTATGACCGACTTCTTCCGGGTCACGATGGCGGTTGGGTGTCCGCCCAAGCCGTTACGGGCGAACCTGAGCGGCTGGCTGTGGGCTGCGCTGCGGCGGCTCACACGGCGGTGGCATCCGATGCATGGGCTGGGAATGGTCACCGCGCTGGTCACGCTCGGTTTATGGATTCTGCTGGTCTGGGGCGGCTGGGCGATGATCTTTTCCGGCGCCCCCCAAGCCGTCGTCACCGCGCAGGCAGGCCAGCCAGCCTCGGCATGGGAGCGAGTCTACTTTGCTGGCTCGTCGCTGTTTTCCCTCGGTATCAGCGAATACCGTCCCCACGGCACACCCTGGCAGCTCGCCACGGTTGGGGCGGTGCTCAATGGGCTCACGCTGTTGACGCTGGGCATCACCTACCTGCTTCAGGTGATCACCGCGGTCACGGAGAAGCGCCAGCTCGCCGGGGTGATCCAAGCGCTCGGAGCGACACCGGCGGAAGTGGTCATCACTGCTTGGCGCAGTGGCAGCTGGAGCGGGCTTGAGCAGCATCTCATCACGCTGACCGCGCCGCTGGACCTGCTCACCCAGCGCCATCTCGCCTATCCGGTGCTGCATTTCTTCTACAGCCAAGACCGGCGCGCAGGGTTGCCGCCAGCTATCGCGCTGCTCGACGAGACGCTGTTGTTACTCGAGCACGGCATTGAGTTCCCGCATGGGCCTAACCGGATGGCTTACCTGCCGTTGCGGGCCGTCATCGCCCAGTTCCTAGCCACGCTTGAGGACGGGTTTATCCGGCCAGCCGAGCTTCCGCTGGCCCCCGACCTTGCTCCACTACGCGCGGCCGGGATCCCCACCGTTGACGACGCAGCATTTTGCCAGCGTGTGGACGGGGAGCACCAACACCGCTGCCGTCTCCACGGGCTTGTGTCTACCAGCGGCTGGGATTGGGTCAGTTTGTGGCCTTGACCAGAAGCGCCCACTTACCCTTCTCGATGGGTCCTCTTGGCTAGCCAGTTGCCAAGCAGCCACAGTGTGGGTGCCCACAGGCCGACGAAAAGCGCTCGGTTCTCTGCGTGCTCACGCTCGCTTTGGTCAACTGTCTTTGCGCGGATCCAAAAACCGACGCAGGAGAGGATGGACGCGAGTGAGGCAACCTGTAGATACTCACTACGTAACCAAGCAGCGCGAAAAACATTACGGAACATCAGATATTTTTCCTTTGATTCCAGGCGGTAGCCCCCAAACGACCGCTGCGACGGATCACTCGCTCGGAGGCCTTTCCCGGCAGAAGCGGGGGCGACGATGAGGTTGTGGCTGGCGCGAGGCACCGGCTCTGGCGTTTGGCGAGCGGCCTGGCGGGCCAGCTCGGCGGTGGTGAGCCGCTCCATACGCATACAGGCGTGCCGAGCGAACTTGGCTTGCATGGAGCGACCGAAGAGGCGGAAGCCAAGCCTGATCAACGGGTTGCGGATCTGGGCAGGGCGCGAGACGACGTGGATCCGGAACTCCACCGCTCCGCTGTCCAGCCACTTCAACACCTCGTAGTCCATCTGGCCCATCTCGAGGTGCCCTTGCAAGGTCCGGTAGTTCCATCCCCAGGCCCGGACGTCACGACCCTCGATCACTCGGGTCTCGTCCACCACCCCGCCCACGCGGACACCGAAGTGGAACCTCAACCCCGAGAACCGGCCCTCGAGGAGCATGTCGCGCTCCTCAAGCGGGCGGTCGGGATGGTAAATCGCGCGGACGATCTTGGGGTCAGCGAACTCGTAGTCCCGCATGAGGCGCCGAGCGGCTTGCCAGCTACCTCCCGCGACCGGCGGTCCCGGTTGCTCCGCAGGCAGTGGCTGCCGGTAGTCGTCGATGCGCCAGCCGTGCTCGGCAGTGAACCGGTCACGCGCCCCGAGATCGAAATTAAGCCTTTTCCTATGCAGCTCGTTCAGCGCCTTGCGGGCGCTGGGGTAAGCGAGCAGCCGCTCATCGACCACCTTCCGCCTCCTGATCGCGGCCGGTGAGCACCTCTATCCCGCCGGTCATCCGTCCCCCCGTGACCTGAGTGACCCGTTGGAGGAAGTGCGTCCACATGTTCAGCTGCACCTCCCTCGCCAGCCGCAGCCGGTCATAGAGCACATCGGATAGCCGGTCCGCGCTCCGCGCCCACGATTCAATCTCAAAAATCAGATGACCGTCCTCCTTGCCCGCCCGGAACTCGATCTGCCCCGCTTCCAAATGCCCTTGCAACGTGGCGAAGCGAAACGAGGTCGGCGTCCGGTCGACGACTCGAACAGGCCCATCCCATGGCCCGGGCATCCGGATCACGTACTCGTCCGCCACCTCCATGCGCCCCTGAACGCCCCGAACCTTCCGGAAGACCGCGACCTCGGCAGGGCAGACCCGGTTAGGGTCCTCCGCGATCCGTGCTACCAGCTCTTCCGGGCTTTTCCGCGCCGCGCAGATGCGGGCGCGGTAACGGCGGTGGAACAGCGGACCGACCCCGTCGCTGGGCTGGCACAGCCGGTCATCGACCACCTCGGCGGGCAGCGGTGGCACAGTGACCCTGCGCGGGCTCGGCTCGTCATCGCGGTGCAAAGGGGTCGTGCGCCACAGATACCGCCACGACGCCAGCCCTATGCCAACAGGCCAGCGCAGCACGATACGTGCGTTTTTCAGCGATCCGCGCCCACGAGCCATCGCCATCTCCGTTCATCCTTTCCATCCCTACCCATATGGCCCCCTTGGCCATCCACGCGTAGCGAAGCGTGCCAAACAGGGTAAGAAGGAGCAGGCGCCGAGTTCTCGAAGGAGGTCCTCATGCTCGTCAAGGTCTTACATCAAGCGGGGCTGCGGAGCGTGCACCTGCACCTGGCCTCGCTCGCGTCCATCGGGCTGTGTATCGGGCTGTGGGCCAGAGCGCAATCCATGGAGCAGGACGAGCGGAGCAACGCCGAGCGGCGGGCCACGTTTGTCGGCCTCTGGCCTCCCACCTTATGGATCATCGGCAACTCGATGCAACAATATGAACAACAATCGGTCCTATAACCAGAAAGCCATAGCCAGGCCGGCGGCGTCTATCCCTCAAAAATCAAGAATCAGCTGGCGCGGCGAAGGTACAGATCGCGCAGCAGAGCGATCTCCGCGCCGTGATGAATCGTCTCACGGTTGATATGCAGCACGAGCTCAGCCATCGAATGATCCGCGAACGGCCCCTCCAACGGTCCGCACGCACGCGCCAATCCCTCATCGCCGAGCCCACGCACACCCTCGACCCACGCGCCGTACATCTCGTCCAGCTGGGCCAAAGCGCCGGCGGCCGTCCCCGCATAGTCAAACGTCTCGTAATCCACGCCGCCGTCGCCAAAATGGTTGCGCGCACGGGCGCCCAAGACGCCGACGATGAGATGGCCCAGGCGCCAGGCGATAGTGGTCACCGGCGGCGGGGTAGGCACGGGCACTGCGAAGTCAATGGTGAACGCGCCGGCGCCGGCTTGGATCGGAGCGGTGGAGGTCCCGCGCGGGCGGACGCTCCAGCAGGTGCCCGCAGCCGGCTCCCAGAAATACTCGTCGCCGGTCAGCCCGTCCAGGCGTGGGCGCAGCTGGTGCCGCCAGTGCCAGTCAAGCTGGTCGACGAGCCGGGTGTTCCAATCCTTGCCGGTCATAGCGGCTGCCTGTCCTCGCCGTCAGTGGGGCGGGATCCCATCGCGGTGATAGGGGTCATCGGTACGTCTGGCTGCCCGACGCGCAGCATCAACCCGACGACGGAACTCGCTTGATGCGAGTACGTGAATCTGGCCAAGTCCCGGCGGTGCCCATCCATGGCGGCTCAGGAGCGGTAGCCAGTCGGAGACCACAACCGGTGCGCGTGTTGCCACGGCGAGATCGAGCGCTGCCCGAAGGGGGAGCGGCGCACTGGGACCTAGCGCAGAGGGTACTCGCGCCACGGTTCCGCCACCGGATGCGTCAGCGATCTCTTGCACTACCGTGACGTAGCGTCGGACCTCGGTGGGAGCCCAGCCAAGTCCCTTGTCCTTATCAAGGAGGGTCTGGACGGCGGCGAGCAGCAGGTCGTCGCTGAGCCACAAGGCCCATTCGCCGGGCTCGGCCACAATGCCAATGCAGTCAGCGGCCGGGTTCAAGGACCCTGGAGGAGTCGCTGGCCAGGTCTTCCAGGTCACGCTGGACGCGACAGTGGCAGCCACAAGCACATCGGCAGCGAGCACGAGGGGCGTTGGACCAACCGCTGCCGTCTGAGGTGATGGCGAAAGCCTTGCCATACGGGTTGTCAGAGGCTATACGTCTCTCTCGCCCTGGTCGACTTGACCTGACACGCCCGGTTCGCCAAGGTGATCCAGGAACGCACGCACAGCTGGGTGAAGGGCAGCCGGCTGCGAGACATTCTCTAGAGGCGAATAGCGGAGACGGTCGAGCAGCTCATCGGCTTGAGCGCGAAGATCCGGGTTATCAAGCGCCGCGATACGTGCCACCAGGTCGGGCATTTGGTCTGCTGCCCAGCCCGCGGCAGCCGATCGTAACTCACCATACGCCTGGAGCTCCTCAAGGATGCGGATGCGGTCATACCGTTCCATCACCTCGATCGCCTCGCGGAAGAATTTACTCCGGTTTGTCGTTCCCCGGCGCCCCACCAGCCGGTCGAGACGCGCTTCGTCCTCGTCTGTCAGCGAGACACCGATCGTCCGGGCCATGGATCCTCCTCCCGTCACTGCCTTGCATATACTATGCAACTCTCAATGGCCAGGGGCCAGATCAGCGGGAAGCCAATGAGTCGCAGCATCAGGCGAGACGGAACCCCGCCGGGCCGAACTTCGGCAGTGGGTGGGAGGGATGCCCAGCGATGAGTTTCACCCCGGCCTGGAGTCGTCATCAGGTACGTTGTAGCCGCTAAGCGGGCCGGCGTGGAAGGAGAAGCCATGGGACAGCCGGTAGTCCACTTCGAGATCATCGGCAAGGATGCGGAGAAGCTGAAGAATTACTACTCCGAGCTGTTCGGGTGGGAGGTCGACTCCAACAACCCGATGAATTACGGGATTGTGCAGCGGGACAGGAACGTCACGGCCGACGGCGTCGGAATCGGCGGTGGCATCGGAACGGGGCCAGAGGGCTATTCCGGTCACGTCACCTTCTACGTCGAGGTGCCCGATGTCGAGGCCGCGCTCACGAAAGCTGAGAGCCTGGGCGGAGCGCGGGTGATGGGCCCGGAAAAGGTGATGGACCAGATCGAGATCGGCCTGTTCAACGATCCCGAGGGCCACATAGTGGGTGTCCTCAAGTACGCGCCGTAGCAGTCCCGGGCCGCCCAAGTCACGGAAGGCACGCGTTTAGCGCCCGCTCCACGGCCTCAACGCCGTCATACCCTCCCATCACGGTCGTGAGGAAGGCCCACGCAAGGTTGTCTGCCGGCCGGGCGCACGCCCACTGCCCTCCTATCCCCGCCATGCCGACCTCGCCGACCTCAACGCGCCCGCCGGCCAGTGTCCACGCGACGCGCTCCCCCAGGACCTGGTCGTCGCCGTTACGCCCTACCTCAGCGATCTGTGCAGGCAGGCGGCCGGCGAGCAGCAGCGCGTAGAACCGCGCCAGCGACCGTGCGGTGGCATGCCCGTTGGCGGCAGGCACCTCACCCTGGCGCCACTCCCGGCCGTTGAGCAGCCGCTCGTCCACCCCGCTGCCAAACGCTCGATGCCGCAGCGCGCCCGGCTGGCCCCGCAGCCCGTCCCACCATGCGGCCGTCACGCCCCGCAGGTCAGCGACCCGCCCAAGGTCGCCCTCTGGAACCCCAACGCACAGGTCAAGATCGAGCGGGCCAGCCAGCTCCTCGGCCAGGAAACGGCCGATCGAGCGGCCATCAATCCGGCGTACCAGCTCCCCGACCAGATGCCCATAGGTCAAGGCGTGCTCGCCCACCTCAGCTCCTGGCTCCCAGTCGGGCTCCGCGGCGGCAAGCCCGCTACACGCCCGTTCCCAGTCCAACAGGGACGCCGCGGTGCCGGGAGGAGGCACGCTGGCCAGCCCGGCAGCGTGACACAGCGGGTCACGGACTCGCAGGTCAGTCCGCTGCGCAGCACGAAGCTCAGGCCAAAACCGCCTCACGAGGTCGTCCAGCGAGGCTCGCCCGCGGTTGACGAGCAGCAGCAGGCAGGCTCCGACCACCGGCTTGATCGCTGACCACGTGTGGATCAGCGTGTCCGCATCGATCCCTCCAGCCCACACGTCGACCACTGGCTCCCCGTCGACGATGGCCGTGACCGCGACCCCGCCCTCTCCCTGCGCGTCACAAACCCGCGCCACGGCGTCCCGGACCCGCTCGAACCCCCGAGCGGTCTCACCCTCAACACTCACCGGCAACCAGCCCGCCGGATGCGCGGGCGGGGTGCCCGGCCCGCGCCAGCAGCGGGGCGAGCGAATCGGCCGTGAGCGCGAAACACACGTCCCCCGGAGCCTCCTCCCTGATCGTCAGGATGCCCACGACCTCGCCGAGGTCGTTCAGCAAGGGGCCGCCGCTCTGCAGGGACGAGATCGGGACCCGCAGGCCTACCTTGAGCAGTCTCAGGTTCTGCTCGGGGAACAGCTCGAACTTGTCGACCACACCGGCGAGCAGCATGGCCGCGGGGTCTAGGGCCGACCCGATGGCATAGACCGGGTCGCCAATCCGCACCAGGCTCGGGTAGCCGATGCGGAGGGGCGGCGCCGTTGCCGGCTCGGCCAGCCTCAGCACGGCCACATCGTGGTGAGGCGAGGGCGGGAGCACGATCTCCTGGACCCGCCTCCTCCCCTCCCTCAGCCGCACCTCGACCTGGGCGGTCGCGATCGGCCCCGCCAGCCCCCGCTGGTTGGCGACCAGCAGGCGGTCCGAGACGAGGAAGCCGCTGCCCTGCGCGGGGCCGGCTTGAACCCGGGCCAGCGCCGGCCGGGCCTGGGCGAGGAACGGCCCCGCCGGATTGGCCGGCACGGCCCGCAGCAGCTCCGCGTGGTCGAGCAGCGCACGGCGGTAGCCAGCCGCGTCGCCCACCTGCGCGAGGCAGTTGAGCAGCATGTGGACATCCGGCAGGTGGCCCAGCGGGCGGGGCAGGCTGGCCTGAGCCTCAAGGGCGCGGCTGTAGTCGCCAGCCTCGCCAAAGGCGCGGAAACGGCGCAACGCGTCGGTCTGGGCGGTCGCCAGCCGCGTGAGGATGGCGTTCCACGCGGCCAGCCTCTCCCGGGGCTGCCGTAACGCCCCCAGGCGCCGCTCGAGCTCATCCGCCAACTCCTGGCCCGCCGTGAGGCTGGCGCCAGGATCGATCGGCCGCTCCAGATGCTCCCGCGCCTCGCCCGCCAGGTCGCGCAGCGCGAGCTCGGCCCGCAGCAGCTGATCCTCCACCTCGTCGCCGCCGTTGAGCATCTCGACCAACGCCCGCTGGGTCGCGTGGTCAAGGGCAGGGGGGACGGCCGAGGGATCACAGGCGCCCAGCCGGCCGCGCCACTCCTGCCGGAGCGCCTCGGTGTCGATGCCCGCGGCGTCAGCGACCTGCAGGGCGAGGCGCCGGCGCAGGCTCTCGTGCTCCCGCTGCCGCTCGAACCTCTGGGCCACCCTGTCGCGCTCGGATGGCGGGAGCAGCGTCGTGTCGGTCAGCGTAACCGACGCCGAGCGGCCCATCTGCGTGTCACGCGCCGTCACCTGGAGCACGCAGTTGGCGTCGATCTCGAAGCGCACCTCGATCTGGGCTTGGCCCTTCTTGGCCGGCCAGAGCCCGTCCAGCCGGATATGGCCGACCTTCGACTGCGCGTCGAGCTGCCCCTGGAACACCTCGATGTCGGCGGCCATCTGGTTGTCCTGGGCCGTGTAGTAGATCTGCTTCGCCTTCGCCGGGATGCGGGTGTTCCGGTCGATGAGCATGGAGAAGTGCTCGCAGCCCTGGGCATCCACCGCCTTGACGCCCAGGGGCAGCGGGACGACGTCGTGCAAGATCGTCTTCTCGAGCGCGCCATCCAGCACAGCGGCTTGCAGGGCCGCGCCGCGGACCACGGCGGTATGCGGATCGGTGATCCCCGTCGCGCTCATGCCGAAGGCCTGCTCGACCCGGCCGCGGATCAGCGGCGACCGCATAGGCCCGCCGACCAGGACCAGGCGCTGCGGCTGCTCCTGCAGCGAGGCCCGGAACTCCTCGCAGGTGTCCCGGAGCACCTCCAGCTCGCTGGCGAGCATCGCCTCCAGCTCAGCCCGGTCCAGCTCCAGCTGCGCGTCCTTGCCGTCGACCAGGTCCGCCAGCAGCAGCTCCGCGTGCCCCTGGGACGACAGCTCGATCTTGAGCTGCTCCGCCGCCGACTCCAGGCGCCGGCGCGGGAGCCCGCGCTCTGGCACGTCGATCCCCTGCTCGCTGAGTTGGGCTGCCAGCGCCTGGGTAACGACCTCGTCGAAATCCTTGCCCCCGTAGTGGTTGTTGCCTAGGACCCGCCGCACGTCGTAGAGGGTGAAGGCCTCCGAGACCTCCAGGAGGCTGAGGTCGAGCGTGCCGGCGCCGAGGTCCACGACCACCACCCGGCCGTCGAGCCGCCGCTCCCGGGCGGCGGCCAAGCAGGCGGCGGTCGGCTCATGGATCAAGCGCACCGCCTCGACACCAGCGATCGTGCAGGCATCGCGGGTGGCGTGCTTCTGGTTGTTGTGGAAGTAGGCCGGGATGGTGACGACAGCCCGCGGGCGCGCAAGGCGCGGGTCGTGGCGCTGCTCAGCCTCGCGCAGCCACGCCTCTGGCACGTCCTCCAGCTCGGCGCGGGCCAACTCCCCGATGCGCTCGCGTACCGCCCCGGCCAGGAAGTCCTCGACGAGCACGCGCGCGTGGCGGATCAGCCGGGCCGCCACCTCCTCGGGCCGGTAGCGCTGCTCTCGGATCTGCCAGACCTTCCGCGCGCCCATGTGGCGCTTCGACCCGCTGATGTGGCCGACCATCCCGTGGATCTCCTCGCCGGCCAAGCCGACCAGCTCATGGCCCTGCGCGTCGAGGCTCAGGGTCGACGCGAACTGGTCGCGCCCCTTCCACAGGCAGAGCACGGGCCTCTGAAGCTCGGTGTCGTAGATAGCGGCCGAGCACATCGTGGTGCCCAGATCGAGGCCCCAGATACGCGCGTACCGCTTGTCCACCTCCCGGCGCGCCTGCTCCGCCCAGGCCTCAAGGCGCCCCTCGAAGATCCGCCGCTCCCGGGCGCTCAGGCTGTCCAGGGCGGACCGGGCAGCTCCGGCCAGGTCCGGCGACAGCACGCCAGCGTCGAGCAGCCGGCGGAGGTGGCTAACAGCCGCAGTGAGCTGCCCTTTCCGCTGGATGGCCTCGACGCACAGGTCGACCAGCTCCCTGTAGGCGCCGCCACGGCGCAGGCACTCGGCCATCTCCTCCGACTCGATGGGCTCGTCGCCCAAGCACCGGCGCCAGCAGCGGGCGGCGGCGTGGAACTCTCCCGCCTGCTGGTACAAGCGGGCCGCATCCTCATACTGCTGAAGCTGCTCGTAGAGGTGGGCCGCGCCAGCCAAATCGCCCCCCTCAGCCCGGGCCTCGGCCCGGCGCCTGCGCCCCTCAGGCGAGTCGTCGCGCTCGAGCACACGCACGGCGTCGCCAAACCGCCCAGCCTCGCGGAACAAGCGGGAGGCCCGGTCGCGGTCGCCCGCGTCCTCCGCGCGCACCGCCGCCTCGCCCAGCTCACCCACCTCCTCCTCGAACCGGCTCCACGCCCCGTACACCATCGGCTGCCCCGCCAATGCCGCATGCTGGGCCAAGCGGCTGAAATGCCGCCTGCCCGCAGCCAGGACGGCCCCTCGCAGGTTGGCGGCCTCGGCCTGCCCAAGGCGCGCCAACCGTTGCGCCTGCCTCGCCGCCTCGACGAACTCCCAGCGCTCAACCAACGCATCGACGGACGATATGCATCTCCCCGCCAGGGCGGCCAGGCGGTCCGGCAGGGTCGCGGGGCAGGCCGCAAGCGCCTCGAAAGGCCTCCCGAGCCGCTCGTGGCACTCGCTCACCCGGTCGTCACGGCCGGCCTCACGGTAGGGCTCCAGCGCCTCCTCGTACCGCGCGGAGGCAAAGAGCAGATCGCCCGCGTGCTCCTGCAGCCGCCGGACCGCGTCGGCGTCGCCCACGCGGCGGGCCAGCTGCAGGCCTGCCTCCACGTCGCTGAGCGACTGCGACCCCAGGCAGCACTCCAGGGCCTCGCGCCGGCGCACCGGTGTGTCGGCCAGCCGGACCGCGTCAGCGCACCGCCCCAGGAAGATGGAGACCTCGAACACTGGCGGCAGCAGCGGCTCGGGCAGGGCGCCGAAGAAGGAGCTCCATAGCTGGGCGTCCCACGCCAGCGGGGAGCGCTTGATGTGGTCAGCCACCGCGCCGGCGGCTATATCCGCGGTGAGCAGGCCCAGCTGGTGGCACCGGAGCAAGTGGGCGACCAGCTGATCGGCGTCACCGTCCCGACCGAGCACCGCAGCCAGCTGGCTGCTCACCTCCCGCTGCACGGCATCCAGGCCGAGCCGGGTCGCCAACTCCAGGACGACGGTCAGCGTGGCCACGTCGTCCCGCCGCGCCAATCTGGACAGCCACGACTCGCCGGACCGCTGGAACGCCGGGGCGTAACAATCGTCTGGGATCCGGCGGTCGTACTTGCGGAACACGCTCAGCGCCTGGGGTGGGTCCACGCGGAGGGCCAAGCGCAGCGCGCGCCTATACGTGCCTGCGGCGCGGTCGAGCGCCTCATCCTCCAGGGTGGAGGGGTCGAACATGGCCTCCAGATTGCTGAGTGCCCGTCGCAGACGGCGCTGCCGCCCTCCTGACAGGAGATCCACCAGCCAGTCCAGGACCACCATGCTCAAGCCCGCCCTTGCATGCGCTCCATACTATCCGCGTCACCAGCGTTACCCTGGGCTGAGGCAGCTTTGCTCGAAGCGTCTGGGCAGCCGGGGCCTGTGCGGGTTAGACGACGCCCGCGACCGGCCAAGCCGTGCGACTCCTCACGGATCGCGCCGTCGCGCAACTGGCTGTACGCCCCACGCCGGGCGACGAAGGAGCCGAGCGCCGGTACACGGGAGCGGGGCACCCTCACCCAGCCAGCCTCGGCTGAGTTCTCGCAATGGCTGCGATATGGCCAAGGTGAGCGAGCCCGCACCTGGAAGCCACAGTATGGGCGTGGAACCCGTAACTATGGGTTTTAGAGTTACGGGATTCAGAAAACCCATAGCTATGAACTCTGGCGCTCATAGTAGGCGCCGCGTTGCCTCCCGCGCATGATGAGGTCCTTCCGAGCCGTGAGCCGGCGCAGCAGCCGGCGCGCTGCTTCGGAGTCGATCTGGCAGAGATCGGCTGCCTCGCTACGGGTGATCCGCCCGTGGGCGTCCACGTAGCTGAGTACCATCTGCTCCTGCTGCAGCGGCTCGAAGCCATGGACACGTACATAGGCCGCAGGCTCCTGCAGCGCTCTATAGACACCGGCAGACAGGTGGTAGCTCCGGCCCTGGGCCGCCCCCCGTGGCTCCAGCAGGCCACGCTCGACCATGCTCACTAGGTGAGCCCGCGCGTCCCTCTCACCGACCTGCAACAGCGCAGCCGCCTCTGAGGTCGTGACGCCACGTTCGCGCAGCAGCTCGCTGACCACCAGCAAATCCGACAGGGACAGCCCTTGCTGTGCCCGATCCCGCTCCGCAACATACCGCACGAGCGCCAAGTCGGCTGGACCGCCCGCCAGCACTGCCACGACGTCCGAGCCCGTCGAGCGAGCGTAGTCCGGCGGTGGCCGGCCATACCTCAGCTGCTGCTCGTAAATCCGGTTGATGCCGCGACCGGTCCGCTCAACGATCCCGGCACGCTTGAAGGCGTCCGCGAGCCGTGGGTTCCGGGGTCGCGGCGGGGCCACCAGCAGGTTGTCGAGCCGGATCCCCGGTGGAAACCCTCCAGGGCTGTTGATCTCAAGTCGCTGAGCGCTCCACTGGACATGCACCGCGCCAAGCCGTGTGTAGTCGCGGTGGATGAGCGCATTGGACAGCGCTTCGCGGAATCCGACCTCGGAGTATGCCGGGACGCCGATCCGTACCAGACCGAACTGGATCTCCTCCTCCGAGTTTCGTGCGCGGAACCGCGCGATGAACTCCTCGGCCAGCCGCAAGAGCGGCCATCGGAAGAAATCATTGACCTCCACGTCGGTGCCACGTAAGACCTGGAATGCGGCCTCGTGTGTGGGCACGAAGCGCCGCAACGCGTCCTCGCGGCCGAACAGCAGCAGGGCACCGGTCAAGATCGCCGACACCTCATGGTTGGCGATCACCACACCGAGTGCTTTGGCAATCTCCAGGTCCGAGAGTTCGACCAGGCTCTTGTCTCCGCGCCCGCCAGCCTCGGCGATCAGACGTCGCAGGCGCTCGAACTCTAGATCATCCCAACGAGCTTCACGCACCGCTACGCCAGCGAAGTCGACAGCACCACGGTCAACCTCATGGGCGAGCATCTCGTGCGCGTGAAACGGCACGCAGCAGGGTTTGCCATCACCGCCAAGGGCGCGACGCACGTAGCGTCCGTCTGCTGTGCCGACGATACGAGCGCTGTCATCAACCGTGATCACGATGACTTCCCGCCCCTCGATAGTCACAAGCTCGACGTCAACGTGGAGCGGTGGCTGGGTGCGAGCTGCAATCAACGCCTGAGCCGCGCGGGGTTGGTGCGGCCTGCTTCGTGCTTCAGTCGTGCGCCGGTGATCCTCCCGTCGTCCTCGACGCCGACCAGCACGCGACCAGCCTGACCGTTCGCGAGGCACACGACCGCCTCGACTAACTCTCGGTCGTTCAACGGCTCGAACTCCTCCCCCTTGAACTCGACCTTGAAGCGCTCCCCTTCGGCGATCAACTTCACGAGATCCGCAGCTAGCACTTATCTCTCCCAGAAGCGAAATACCGCTGTCAAGACACCGAAAGCCGGGCCAGCCGACGGGATCTGACCGGCTCTGTGCCGCTCGATCAAAACGGGTTACGGCGGGCCGGGGCCGCGGGCGCCACGTCTCGTCGTTCCGGTGCAGCAACCGCTCAGCGACGCCTCATCACCGTATCGGTACGCCAGCACCAGTACGGCCAAGGCATGGACTGGAGGCCTTCTCGGTGTAGCACCCGATTGTGGAGATGACGCAACCAACCCGGGCCTGCCGCTACCGGCCAGCTCGACCAGAGCGGGCGGTAGCAGACAGAGCCGGCGGTCGGGGCTTAGCCGCCGACGGCCTTCTTGCGGGCTGGCCCCTCGGCCTTGCGGCCGGAGCGTTGGGTGACGGCAGGCTCGGCGCGCTCGGAGGGGAGCTGGGTGACGTCAGCCTCGAGCTCGGAGTAGACGGGATCAAGAGCGATGGCGAACACGCCCTGGCCGCGCTGGATGAGGTCGATGATCTGCCGCTGGTCGTCCAGCGCGTAGACCTTCTTGCCGTCCGACAGCAGGGTCACGTTGCGCAATGACAGGCCACGCTCGCGGACGAACTCCATCGCCGCGCGGATGCGTTGGAGGCTGACGCCGGTGTCGAGCAGCTTCTTGATGACCTTGAGCTGGACGATGTCCTCGAAGGAGTAGAGCCGCTGGGAGCCCGAGCCCTCCGCGTCCCGCACCGACGGCGTGACGAGGCCGGTGGTCGTCCAGTAATCAAGTTGCCGGTAGCTGATGCCGACGATGCCGCAGACTGCTGGGCCGCGATAGCCAGCAGGCCCCTCGTCGAGGCCGGGTAGCGGGATCTCGCGGAGATAGCGGTTTGACCGGGTGCTTGGCACGCGCTCACCTTCCTGGTGAAGCCTGGGGAAGATGCCAGGCCCGTAATTTCGCTCGACCTTAGCCGGGAATGGCCCATAGGTCAAGCTCTTGGCGTGCGTCACACCCCCTCGATGTGCACAACCTGTGGACAACCTTGTGGAGAGGCAGAGCGCTACTTGAAGTCCTCTGGGGAGACCTGCTCGAGGAACTCCTTGAACCTGGCGACCTCGTCCTCGTCGCCGGGCTCTTCTTCCTCGATATGGATCCCGGCCTCGGCAAGGACATGCTCGTTCGCGTAGATCGGGACGGTCGCGCGGACCGCGAGCGCGATCGCGTCGGAGGGCCGCGAGGACACGACGACAGACTGCTTGGCCTGTGTCATCTGGATCTCCGCGTAGAACGTCCCATCTCGCAGCTCGGTCACCACGATCCGGTCGACGTGCACCCCGAGCTCGCTCAACAGGTCACGCATGAGGTCGTGGGTCATAGGCCGGGCCGTAACGACGCCCTGGAGTGCGAATGCGATCGACGTCGCCTCAACCGCACCGATCCAAATCGGGAGAAACCGCTCGCCGTCCCGCTCGCGCAAGAGCACAATCGGCTGGTTATGCGGCAACTCGACCCGCACTCCCACCAACTCCAGCTCGATCACATCCACTCCTTGGCCGGATCAACCCGGGTGCGCCGCTGTCGCGAGTCTACGTGTGGGTGGGTGGCGCCTCAATTACCGGTGCCTCCTTTGCAGATGCGCAGTTTGGGACATAGCAGCCACGAACGGTACATTTTTTCGGCGCCAGAGCGCGTCAGGGAACCGCGCGCTCGAACGAGTGGAGGCGGGCAAACGCCCGGAGCATGTCCTGGACCGCCGAGCCAGCGAGCGCGCCACGGGCAGCGGCCGGCGGAGCGGTGGGCACCGCATGCCGAGCGTGCAGATCAACGGCACGGACGACCTTCCCGTCCACGACCAGCTCAGCGTGCCCCAGAGCTGCGCCGGCAGGGAGAGGCCGCACGGCCAGCGGATGGAGCACCGTGCGCCACACGACGCGTGAGCCCGCGGGGACGGTGCGGCCCAGCGGCTCTTGGGCCACCAACTCAACCTGCGCGCCTGACCAGCGGTAGATCGTCGCGACCGCGCCTGCGCCCACCGGCACCGGGCGGCGGAAGGCGGTGAATCCGTAGTCGAGCAGCGTGGTGATGTCCGCGAAGCTGTCCGTGCTCCCGAGCACCACGGCGTACAGCGTGCGGCCATCGCGGGTCGCGCTCGCGACCAGGCACATCCCCGAGAGCGTGGTGTACCCGGTTTTCACTCCGGTCGCGCCCCGGTAGGTCCCGATCAGCTCGTTCCGGTTCCGGAGTGGGCCGAGGCCAGGAACGTCCAGCTTGGCTGCCCCCGCCCACGACGCGAACTCAGGGCGCTGCATAGCCACGACAGCCAGCCGAGCGAGGTCGAGCGGGCTGGTGTGGTGGCCCGGGTCATCGGTCAGCCCCGACGCGTCGCGGAAGGTAGTGCTCGTCAAGCCCAGCTCGCGCGCCCGGGCGTTCATCTTCTCGACGAACACGGGCTCGGATCCAGCGACGTGCTCGGCGACCGCGACCGCCGCGTCGTTGCCGCTGCGCAGGATCAGCCCGGCGAGCATGCTCCGCATCTGGAGCACCTGCCCGGTGACGAGGTCAAGGTCCGCTGCGCCGGGCGTATGCCCGACCATGACCGCGCGGGGGGACACCGTCACCTGCTCGCCCAGCGCCCCAGCCTCCAACGCGAGCAGCACGGTCATCACCTTCGTCGTCGACGCCATACGCCGCGGCTCGTCCGCGTTCCGGTCGAACAGGACGAGGGCGTCGGCTGGGTCCCACACCACACCGCCCTTCGCGCTGACCCGAGACGCGACCTCGCGCTCCTCGGGAGCGTGCAGGCGCGTGGTTCGGTGCGTCTCCGCGCTGGCGCCCGCACCCGCGGCCCCGGGCGGCGGGGCCTGGGACGGCTGGAGCGGCGTGGGGCTGAGCCCTATCGTGACCAGGGCAAGCGTGACGATCCAGGCAGTGACCCGGCGCATTGTTCCGCCCAACTCCAAGGATTACGAGCCGCGCACGTAGCCCCGGAGCGCCCGGGCAAGGAGCGCTCGCTTCATCCGCCCGGTCAACAGCCCGAGCTTCTCAAGCTGGCGGACCGCCTGGCGGCGGGCCTCGGGGTTGCGCTGGCGCAGGAGCGGGGTGACCAGCTGCTCGAACAACGCGAGCTCGCGGTCCACGAACTGCCGGTACATCCGCAGATGGCGGGCCTCCAGCCCGAGGGAGAACAGCTCCCGCGCGGCCCGGGCGGCGAGCAGGTCGTCGCCGTCGAACTGCCCGCTGTCGTCTCCGCGCTCGCCAATGATCCCGTAGTCCTTTAGCGCCCGGACCTCGCTGGCGGTGAGCCCAGTGGCTTCACAGAACTCGCGCAAGGTCAGGGCGATCTGGGCCGCTGGCTGGTCGAGCAGCCCCTGCTCACCCCCGGAGACAACGGCCTCGAGCGTCTGGGCGATCTCCACCGCCCGCCGCGCGCCTAGCTCAGCGTCGCTGTCCTCACGCAGCGCGCTTGGCGGCGGGGGGGTCGGCGCGCTGGGCCGCTGCCCAGCGTCAAGGCGCTCGAGCTGCTCACGGATGACTTTCAGCGGCAGGTAGTGGTCACGCTGGGCCGTCAAGATGAACCGCAGCCGGTCGACGTCGTCCTCAGTGAACTTGCGGTAACCGGACTCAGTCCGGTCCGGGTAGATCAGCCCCTCGCTCTCCAGGAACCGGATCTTCGAGATCGTGATGTCCTCGAAGTCCTCCTTGAGCTGGTTCAGCACCTCGCCGATCGTGAACCCGTCACTCGGTGATCCGGCGGTCGCGCGTGTGCTGGTCACGATCCCGGCTCCGAGACGAACGTGACAAGCTTGAACTTGCCGATCTGCAACTCGTCCCCCGTCGAGAGCGCCTGGCGCTCCGTCCGGACCCCGTTGACGTAGGTGCCGTTGAGGCTGCCGACATCGCAGATCCAGAAGCGGTCGGCCTCGCGGCGGAACTCCACGTGCCGGCGCGAGACGGTGATGTCATCCAGGAAGATGTCGCTAGAGGGATGGCGGCCCACTGTCACCACGTCACGATCGAGGAGGAACCGCGCGCCAGTATTGGGGCCGCGGACGACCACCAAGAGCGCCGTCCCAGACATGAGATCGGCAGCGACGCTGTCGGCCTCGACGACCGCCTCAGGAGCCTCCAGGGACTCGGGATCAAGGCGAAGGACACCTGTGGTCTGGTCAGCCGCCGCCGCGAGCGGGCGACCGCAATTACCGCAGTAGTTCGCGCCTGCGGGGTTCTGGTGACCGCAGTGTGTGCAGTACATTGACTCCCAACGTCCCGACCAACCTGGGCAGGAATCGTAGCAGAGCGCCCCGCTAGATCCGGGTAGGCATGGACGTCATCAGGTGGATTCGGTCAGGCTCATGTACCTCTTGGCGGAGAGGAGCTGATCCAACTCACCCACGTCGTCGGCCTCGATGACGACCATCCACCCCTCGCCGTACGGCTCGGCGTTCACAAGCTCAGGCTGTGACTCAAGCAGCTCATTGCGCGCGACGATTGTTCCGGTGACGGGGGCGTACAGGTCAGAGACGCTCTTTGTGGACTCGACCTCGCCGAACGGCTGGCCCTTCGTGACCCTGGTGCCCGTCGCCGGCAGATCGACGTACACCACGTCACCAAGCGCCTCCTGGGCGTACCGGGTGATCCCGACGGTAACCTGATTGCCGTCGGCGCGCGCCCACTCATGCTCCTCGGTATAACGGAGATCCTGCGGGTTCACCCTCGTACTCCTTTTATTCTTTAATATTAGGGGCGTTAGCGTGGGCGGTGGGTGCGGTCGCCTCAGTCAGCTCGGCGGACGGATGCTACTCCTCGGGTGACGGCCCGGGCGGGGACGCCGGCCGCCCGTACCGGAACAACGGGGCGCTTGAGCGCGCTGGCACCTCGATCTTGCCCTTCGTCTGTACCGTGACCGCCACGTGGGGCACCGACTCAAGCGCATCGACGGCACCGCCGGGGATTACCAAGGCCTTGGCCATCGTCTCCGCAGGACCGATCGCGGAGATCCGGTAGGGCACGTCGAGCGGGTAGCCGTCTACCAGGAGCCGCCTCTGCTCCGTAGAGAACGCAGAGGACGCGATCAGCCGCAGGCCGTTCACCGCGATCACCTCGGCGCCTGCGTCGCGCAGCTCCTGCACCGTGTCGACAAGCTGCTCCTGCAGGAGCAGCCGATCCGGGTCTGACACGACCAGCTCGACGCCTCGGCCCTCGGCGGGCACCACGCCAGCGAGGATACGCAGCTCGTCCAAGCGCCGCTGGAGCGTGGCGAGCGCAAGCTCGCCGGACTGGGCCGAGCTCTGGAGCGCCGCGAGAGTGAGGCGCCCCTCGGTGAGCTCGGACTGCAGCCGGTCGGACTCCCGCGACAAGTCGGCCAAGATGCGCGCGAGGTTCTCCTCCCGCTCAGTCGCCAGCCGGTCCCGCAGCCCCTCGGTCGTCCGCACCTGCGCCACGAGCAAGAAGCCGACCATCGCGCAGGCGATCGCCGTCGCGATACGGACGCGTGAGCGTTTCACGCCCCGAACAGATGCCGGCGGATCGCCGCGAGGTTGCCGAAGATCCGCAGACCGAACACCACGACGACCGCGAGCGACAGGTCGCTGCCCACCCCGATCTGGTCGCCAAGGTAGACGAGGAACCCCGCGAGCAGGACATTCGAGAGGAACGACACCAGGAAGACGCGCTCGCTGAACTCACCGTCGAGGCGAGCGCGCACCGCGCCGAAGATCGCGTCCAACGCAGCTACGATCGCCATCGGCAGGTACCGGACCAGCGTGACCGGCACAGCTGGCTGGATGATCAGCCCAAGCACCGCGCCGATCAGCAACGCCACCAGGGGGATCACCGCTGGCCTCCTGGCGTCGCCGCCGCCTGCAGCCTCAGGCTGCCGGTGTACGGCGGCAGCTCGAGCGCCTGCGCAGGCTTGGCCTCCAGCTGGAGCCCGTAGGTGTCGCGCCAGACCCTGAAGTCACGGCCGAGCTTCGATGATCGCAGCCCGTGCACGAGTCTGGAGGGGTCCCCGATCGCCTCGATCTCGTAAGGCGCGACGAGGACCCGGTAATTCATCAGCACCGAGCCCCCGGCGTTACGGATCGCGGTCGTGGCGATGATGCGCTCACCGTTGATCGTGATCGCCTCGGCCCCCAGCCCGAACAGCGTGTTCACCGCGAGCTGGAGGTCGGCATCCTGGACCCGGCAGTCCTCGGGCCGCCCCGTGGGGCACGCGCCCCTCGCGTCATCGATCCTTAGGCGGAGCCCCGGGCCCCGCAGCGCCGAGAGGCCGGACGCCGCCTCCATACGCGCGACCTCGGCACGGATCGGCAGCCCCACCGCCGCCTGCGTCTGCGTCGCGTGCAGCTGGGCGCGGACCGCCTCAAGGCTCGCGGCCAGCTCATCCGTCCGCTGCTGCCGCGCGCCGATCAACGCGACCAGCTCGGCAGAGCGCGCATTTTGCGCCCGCTGAGCCTCACGCCCAGCGCTCACCGCCGCAGCGAGCAAAAAACCCGTCAGCAGCGCGCCCACCGTCACGAGAGCCTTCACCCCCACGTTGCCCTTGCCTGTTGCCGTCCCAGACGTGCGGAGCCTACATCGCAAGATCGGCATTCCTCTCGCGTCGCAAGGCAATCCGGGCAGCCCGCGCGTACTGGATCCCCGCCACGTAATAGGCGATGATGCCCACGCCAGTGACGCCCCAGGCACCGTAATGGACCAGCGGCGCACCAGAGCGGACCATGCGTCCGAGTAAAAACCCTGGAATCCCGATCAGCAGGCACGCCGTCGCGAACTTGCCCGTCCGGTTGACGGAGATCGGCAGCAACCCACGGAACAGCGTCGCAGCGCCCCCCAGCACCAGGACATCCCGCCCCACGATCAGCGCCACCACCGGCCACGGGAGGATGCGCACAGCCGCGAGCGTCAAGCCCGCCGTGGCGAGCAGCGCCCGGTCGATCAGCGGGTCAATCAGCTTGCCAAGCCTAGTGACCTGATCAAACCGCCGGGCCACATACCCGTCCACCCAATCCGTCACCGCCACCGCCGCCAGCACCACAAAGGCCTTGCCGTACGCACCCGGCCCGACCATCAACCACACAAACAACGGCAAGCCCAAAAGCCGTATGAGCGTGATCACATTCGCCACGGTGAGCACACGGTCGTGCACGACCTCCCCAGCCCCCGCGCGACGCCCCACGTCGAACAGCCGCACGCTCGTCTCCCGTCGCCACAACTTGATTGCCGCGCAGCCTACCCGCCCATTGCTGTTCTGCGGGCTGCAAGATCCCTGCCCACCCCACCGCCCCTTGGCCACCCGCCCCCTCCAGCGCTACGCTCCCCAGTGCACCACACGGGATGTGGCCCAGTTTGGTCCAGGGCGCTGGTCTGGGGGACCAGAGATCCCGGGTTCAAATCCCGGCATCCCGACTCCACGAAAGGCCTGGTCACAGGCCTTTTCGCTTGCCAGCGGCAAGGCCGTTCCAGGCCATTCGCTCACCGATCGCTCACAGCGTTCCACGATTCCCTTCTCAGGACGGGTCGGCATTGTCGGCCTCTCCGTCCCGCTCGTCGTTGTCCCTGGCGTCCTTGTTCTCGGCCTCGTCGCCCGCGTCGAGGTCTTCGAGCAGCCGGGCGGCCCGCTCCGCCGCGTCGTCTTGCAGTCCCGGCACCGAGTGGGTGTAGGTGTCGTAAGTCACGCTGATCGTCGAGTGGCCCAGCCGCTCTTCCATAGAGCGTTGACCGTTCCGGGGGTCGAGCGCGATCGCGCTTTCCTTGGTCCGCCCGGTGTTTACCGTGCCACCGCTCTTGGCCTGCTGCTGGACGATGAACAGCCGGGCGTTGTCCAGGTCGAGGTCGCGGGTGGCGCAGGCCGGCGGTCTCGCCCCGGCGCATTCCGGTCAGCGCGAGCAACCGCCACATCGCCGCGAGCCGGTCGCCTGCGATGAACGCGAGAAACGTCTTGAGTTGGTTGGCTGTCCAGGTGCGCTGCTTGGGTGACTCGGGCTGCTGATGCGCCCCGGCCGCCGGGTTGGACGACAAGAGCCGGTCAGCCACTGCCTCCTTGAGCGCCCGCGACAAGGTGGAGTGGATGTTGTGGATGGTTTGTCGCCCAGGCCCCCGTCGCCGCGGAGCCGCCCGTTGCGGGCCAGCTCGCCATAGAACTGCGTGATCCGCCGCGGGCTGAGCGCCTGCAGCCGCAAGTCCCCGAGACGCGGGACGATGTAGCGGTTGACGTGGATCGCACAGGTGTCGTGCGAGCCCGGCCGCAGCCGCGCCCGAGAGATGTCAAGCCACTCAGCGAGGTCCTCGGCCACCGTGAGCTTCGATGGCTCGACGTACGCGCCGCGCCCGACCTCGGACTGCAGGTCGTTCATGGCCGCGAGCGCGTCTCGCTTGGTGCGGAAGCCGGCCTTCGACCGCTGACCCCGAGGGCCGCCCCGTGGCCCTACGTCGACGACATAGGCCCAGCTGAACCGCTCCCCCTCGCAGTGAGGGCAGCGCCGGGTGCGCTCGTCAGTCGCTCACGCCCGGTTACACCGCCCACAGCGGCGAAAGACGCATCCTCGCCTCACCCCTGGCTCCCTGCCACAAGCGTGACGCCATCGGCGACCTCAACGCCCAGCAGGCGCAGCAGTGGCACCGTCGGCACGACCCACCGCCGGCCGATCCGCAGCCCCGGTAACTCCCCTGCCGCGATGGCCTCGTATGCCGCGTTCCGTCCGATGCCGCACAGACGAGCGGCCTGTCCCACCGTCAACGTCGGCGGAAGACCGACCAGGTCGCGCGGCATGAGATTCCCAGCCACGCCAGCCAGGTCTGGCGGTGCCCAATGTGTACGAGGAGAGCCGGCTCCTCCCCTCTACCGACGCATCGCGGCAGACCTGCGCAGCGACATCTCAAGCGGCAAGCTCTCGTCAGGGGACCAGGTCCCCACCGAGCAGGGGCTTGGCGACCGCTACAAGGTGTCCCGGAACACCGTGCGCCTCGCGCTCGGCCTGCTCGCCAACGAAGGCATCATCACGAGCCACGCCCGGTCGAGGAACCTTCGTGCGCGACCGCGCGACGCTCACCTACTACGCCTCCCGAGCAGAGGCGGTCGACCGACCGGCCACCGAGAAGGGCGACGCCTACTTCACGGAGGTCCGTGAGCAGGGACAGCAGCCAAGCCAGACCTTCGAGATGCGGATCGTCCCCGCCTCGCTCACCGTCGCGCAGCGCCTGCATGTCGAAGAAGGTGAGGCGGTCGCTGTGCGCCGGGTCATCAGGTATGTGAACGGCGAGCCGTGGAGCCTCCAGGACAACTCCTACCCGATGGACATCGCGCAGGAGTGCGGGCTGCTTGTTCCCCACGACATCCCCCGCGGCACGATCCGCCATGGCCGAGCACGGCCACGTGGAGATCGGCTACCTCGACGAGATCACAACCCGGATGCCCACACCAGACGAGGCCCGCACGCTCGATCTTGGCGCAGGCGTTCCGGTGCTCATGTACGTGCGCACCGCCTACACGAAGGACCGGCCCGTGCGGCTCACCGAAACCATCTTCGCAGGCGACCGCAACCGCCTGGTCTACGAGCTAGGACAGCTCAATGCCCTCTACGAGGGCGGCACCGATGGTGATCGTGCCGGCAGTCCCCGATGACCTCGAAACTCTGATCGCCTTCCGGGACGAGGCCGCCCTTTGGCTGGCCAGCCGAGGCATCGATCAATGGTCAAGCCCCTGGCCGTCCGAAGACCTCATGATCCAGGGAATGCTCCGCAATATCGAGACTCAGGAGACCTTCATCGTCTGGGACGGCACGACCGCTGCTGCAACCATCACGGTCGACCGCTGGGCCAACCCCGACCTGTGGAACGAGGCGGAGCGCGCCGAACCCGCCCTCTACGCCCACAAGCTCACCGTCGCCCGCGCCTACGCCGGCCGCAGGCTGGGAACTGAGCTGCTCGACTGGGCCGAGATCCGGGCCGCTGACTCTGGCGCAACCTGGATCCGCGTGGACGGCTGGGCCACCAACCACAAGCTCCTGCGGCCAGCACGGCAAGCGCCGATGCCAAAACTTCACGAGGCCGGCACCCTCACCGGCTGATATAAGCGATGCTGAGTTCACAGTGACGTCGGTGCAACTGCTCTTATGCATTGGCCACACGCGGGCTTGGGTGGATAGCGTGAACGACGGTCACTCAGCGAGGGTGGCAGGCTGTTCTGCTCGAGCAAGTGGACGAGTGGTACCCAAGTCAGCGAAATATTCGAGCAACAGCCGGTGGACGAAGATGTAACCGCTTCCGATGCGGCGCAGGAACAACCGGTCTTTTGCCTCATCGAGGAAAGTCACATAGCGCAATGGGGCCAAGCCGCTACCGACCAGCAAACCACGTATAACCAGATGCTGAAGGCAGGCAAGCCCACCGTAGGACAGCGCAGCGGTCAACCCAGCGCCCAGCCCGACGATAAATCCGTCAGCCAGTCCGACGGCCAGCCCAAAAACCAACCCATAGGCCCAGGCATGCCGTGCCGACCGGCGGATCCCTTCGTTCGGCGTGGATCGCTCGTCCGTCAGCCCGTTGACCAGCGCGAAATCCACGGCACCGATCAGCGCGCCCATCAGCGCGGAGACCAGCCCGAAGGCCAGCACACCGACCAGCACGTCGCCCAGTCCCGAGACCGGCCCGCCTACCAGCCTGGAGATCAGCACACCAGCCAACCCCAGGCCACCAGGCAGCTCGAAACTCAGTCCACCGCTCAGCCAGCCGAGCAGCCCAAGAAAGAGCCCGAAACCCAACATGCCGAGCAGCCCACCACACCGCGCGCCGGTCAGAGCGCCAACCAACACATGGTGCAGGTTCCAGGACCAGTAGACCTCCTCGACTCGCACGTAGGGCAGACTAAGCTGGGGCCGTCGGATCCAGCGGAACTCCTCAAATCGCCTGCTCTCCGTCAGTTGGCCAATAAGCCCGAAGGCGAGCCCAAAGGCTAAGGCCAACCCGGCGACCAGCCCGACGACGAGCCCGAGGACCGACCCACCGAGCAGCCCAGTGACCAGCCCGAGAGCCAGCCCGACGCTCAGCCCGGCGCTGATCATCGGGGCTAGGGCCGCCAGCCGCTGCTCAGTCTTGGTTGGCAGCCAATCAGGTTGGAGTCGATCCAGATGAAACTCACTCTGGCCCCGCTGGCGCATCGACCGGGCCAGCCACGCCAAGCAGTGCAACATCCGTCCTGGGGCATAGCGACCGCGGCGGTGCTCGAACATGCGCTCGATGTACGCGGTGAACAGCAACGCCAGCCGCTGCTCGGCCGTGCCAGTCGCCCGCAGCGCATCGGCTGACCGGTCTTGATAGGTCAGCGCGACAATGTTCAATACCAGCGGCGATTGCAAGAACTCCCACAAAGTCGCCTCAGCTTCAAGCGCAGTTTGCACGTCGACCAGCGCACCGCCGGCCGCAGCCAGGTAAGCCGAAACCTGCTCGCGGGTTGGAGGCTGGAGCTCGACTGCCTCCTCCACCCGCAGCTGCCTAACCGCCTCCGTGTACTCAGTGGTGCGGCTGCACACGACCAACCGGATCGGGCCGTGTTCAGCCTGAAAGTAGTTGATCGCCTCGACACAGTTGGCCCGATGCGCCTTGGTGACTTCATCCAGGCCATCCAAAAGGGGCAGAATCTCACCACTGTTCACCCACTGGGTGGCGATCTGGCGGGCTACGTCGTAGCGGATGTAGAGCTCATCGATCAGCCACTCGGCCAGCGGTGGTCGCCTGGCCGCCCACGACGACAGGTTGAACACGACCGGCATCGGCTGGCTCTGATCAACCTCGGCGTCCTCAAGCAAGTCTCGAGCAAGCTCCAGCAACGCCGTGGTCTTGCCTGACCCGGGCGCGCCGAGGATAAGCAGCCCGCCGCCGATCTCGGCGAACACCTCGCTGATCGGTGTACCGGCCGGCAGCAGCTCAGCCGCCTGCCCCGGTCGTCGGATAAGCATGCCGGGCGGTGCGATAATCTCCGGGCAGCGTCTCAGCCCAAGGCGGATCCGCGCCTCTTCGGTCAGTGACCGATCGAGCACGCCCTTGATCCACCGGTTGCGTATGCGCTTGAGCATGACCGCCCTGTCGCGGGCTCGGTGCCGTGCAGCAGCGACGTCGCGCCGTTCGAGCCACCTCACCAAGAACGGCACAACCAGCCCAGCGATCCCGATCACCAGGCCAGCGACCCCAACCGTGAGCAGGTGCTCGCGCGCCCAGCGCCAGGCTGACGGCGGCGCCCACAGCGCGAGCGCGGCCATCCCGGCCCCAACCGCAGCGGCTATGGCCAGCAAACATCGTCGGGCTGCCGCTGACCTCCACGCACCGCCTACCAAGCTCATACGGTAATGCTCGCACATACGGCGGCATTAGGGCGAGTGGCGGAACCTCGACAATGTTCAAGTTACCGGGTGTATCCCAGTGTTGCGAACCTCCTGAAGTGACGCCCGTAGAACGCAAAGCCCCTCTCCTAAGAGTTCCATATCCCGCTGTGTAGCCGCCTATCCTTATTGCTCCCAGCTCAACCCATTACCTCCCCTTGCGTCCTCAGGCTCGGAGCTCCGTCTGCCCATACGCAAACTCAAATTTTGATTTTTACTGTTTTCTACTTCCTGATTTTCTCTACTCCTGACCGCTCCCATCGCATATCTCTCCGTCACTAACAGTACTCTGACCTGTACGGACTTCTTGCTCGGCGGCTTTCTCGGTGGTGTTACCCCGCCGGCGGAGCGAGGACAGAATTGCATCAATGATGCGGCATCCGGCCTTCGGCCGGAAAACCACATGGTGGCGGTGAATGATTGATCCGGCAAAGCTCGGAGCTGGGCGTGAGGATTACTATCTTCGCGAACTCGCCGAAGATCGGGAGGCCTATCTTTCCGGCCATGGGAAGGCGCCCGGCTACTGGCTTGGCACCGCTGCCACCGAGACATTTGAGCTGTCAGGCGAGGTGACGGCTGAGCAGTTCCGCCGGGTCTTCGTTGGCAAGGACCCGCGCACAGGAGAGCTGCTGGGCCGTCACCATCGCACCGACGGCGTGCTCGCCTACGACTTCGTGTTCCGACCCACCAAGAGCGTGGCGCTGCTGTACGGGCTAGGCACGATCGAGGAGTCGCAGGCGGCGATGGCGGCTCACCATGCGGGGCTGGAAGCAGCGGTGGGCTATCTGGACCCGGTTCGCCAAGGTGCGCCGCGGCCGCAACGGCGTCGACAAGGTCGACGCGGCCGGTCTGGTGGCGGTCGGGTTCGATCATCGGGCCAGCCGGGCCGGGGATCCGCTGCCCCATACTCACGTGATCGTCATGAACCGCGCCCAGGGACCGGACGAGCGGTGGACCGCTCCGGACGGCCGTCCCATCCTTGATGAACTCAAAGCGGCCGATGCCATCTACCGGGCCACCTATCAGCGGCAGCTGGCTGCCACGCTGGGGTTGGAGTGGAGTCCGGCCGACGAGCAGGGCAACCGTGAGCTGGCCGGCATGCCTGAGGAGATGATCCGACACTTCTCCAAAGCCCGCTGTCGGATCGAAGAAGAACTCACCCGTCGCCAGGCGGAGGGGCTGCCGGTCACCCCGGCGGTGATGAACTGGCTCGCCCACCAGCTGCGCGAGGCCAAGACTCACGAAGCGGCACCGACGCAGCGAGGCCGGTGGCGGCCGAAGCGACCGGCTGAGGCTGGGATGTCCGGGCGCTCTTCGACCGGATGCACGGACAGGTCCGGACACAGGAACAGCTGAGTCCGGACGAACGTCAGACGATCTTCGACCAGCTGGCCTCACCAACAGGACTGACCAACCAGGCCTCGACGTTCACCCGCGGCCACGTACTGCGCGCGATCGGCAACCACGTGGCCACTTTGCCGGTGACCGAGATCGAGGCGCTGGCCGACCAGTTCCTGTCCGAACGCGCCGTGCAGCTGTTGACCGACCCGCGCACCGGAGCCTGGCACTACTCCACCCCAGAACTGTTGGAGCTGGAGCGAGGGATCGTCGAGCAGGCCGCAGCTCGCCAGGACGAGGCCCGTCACGTCGTTCCGCATCAGGTCGCCCAGGCCGTGGTCGACCGTTACGAGACACTCGGCAAACCGCTCGGCGCCGATCAGGCGGAGGTGGTGCGCTCGGCGTGCACCGGCGGCGCCGGCATCTGTCTGGTCGTCGGGCGGGCAGGGACCGGCAAGACGTTCACGATGGACGCTGTGCGCACCGCGTTTCAAACCGCCAACCTCCTCCTGCCAGAACGGCAGCGGATGACCGTGCGCGGGCTGGCCCCCACCGGGATCGCCGCGCTCGAGCTGGACGCCGGCGCCGGCATCCACACCTTGACCGTCGATCGGTTCTTGTGCGACCTGGACCAGGGACGAGACCGGCTCAGCGCAACCGATGTCCTGGTGATCGACGAGGCCAACATGCTTGGCACCCGCAAGTTCGCCCGCCTGTTCGACCACGTTAACCAGGTCGGCGCCAAGCTGATCGCTGTCGGGGACGACAAACAGCTGCAATCCATCGACACCGGCGGCTGGTACCGAGGGCTGCGCCTGCGCCTAGGCGCCGCTGAACTCACCGAAAACCGCCGCCAGCTCGACCGCCTCGACCAGCAAGCCGTCGAACTGATCCGCGCCGGCCGCGCCGAAGAGGCCATGGCCATCTACCGCGACGGCGGCCGAGTGAATGTGGCCAAGACAGCCGCCGAGGCCTACGACGCCATGGTCACCGATTGGTGGGAGGCGTTCTCGGCCGGCCAGGACGCGGTCATGCTCGCCCACCGCCGCGTCGAGGTTGACCGGCTCAACGACCTGGCTCACCAGGCGATGGCCGCCGCCGGCCGCCTCGGTCCGGACACCCTCGAGAACGCCGGCCGGCAGTTTCGTGTCGGTGACCGCGTCGTGTGCGGCGCCAACCGGCTCGCACTTGGTATCGCGAACGGCACCAAAGGCTGGGTTGCCGGTATCGACCGGGGCGCGCACACGCTGATGATCAAAACCGACAACGACAACGAGATCACGCTCCCCGCGTCGTATTTGCGGGCGGAGCTGTCCAGCCACCGCCGCCCGCTCGACTATGCCTATGCGATCACCGGGCACAAGTCCGAAGGCATCACCGTCGATCGGGCCTTCATCCGCGGCGGTGCGCACGCCGACCAAGAGTGGAGCTACGTGATGGCCACCAGGGTGCGGCAGCGAGCCGACTTCTACCTCATCGAAGGCCCCACTCCTCCCGAGCACGCCGACGAGCTGGACCTGGCCCCGCCGCGCTCCCAGGACCCTTACGACGTGGCGGTCGCTGCGCTGGGCCGTAGTGACCCGCAGCGGATGGCCATCGATGCCCAACGCGAGGCCGACCGGCCGCATCCGGCTGCGCTGTCCACGAAACAGCTGCGCGTCGAGCGTGAGGAACTCGCGCAAGTGCTGACCGCCCGACCTCGGTCCCAGGCCTTGTCTTTCCGTCAGACCAGCGAGCGGCTAGCCGATACCCAGCAGCGGCTTGATGCTGCCGAGGCCCGTAGAGCAGAGCTGGACGGGTGGGTGGCCAGCCACGGGCGCGGCCTTGCGGCACTTGCACACCGCGACGCGGTCAAGGCCGCGCGTGACGAGCTGGCCCACCTCGCCCGGCATCTGCGGGGACGGGTGGATGAGCTGGCGGCCAGGGAGCGAGGTTGCGTCGGGCTGAGCAGCAGCGGGCGGTGTGGGACGAAGCCCACGCCGGCGAGCTGGACCGCCACCGGCAAGTAGCCACCGAGTTGGCCTGGCGCAGCCGAGCCCGATCTCAGGCTCGCACCGTGGACGCCCCGTCGTGGCTGGCTGACTTGCTCGGCGATGTTCCCCAGTCGGCGCGCGGTCGGCGGGCGTGGCGGCGGGCGGCTGAACAGGTCGAGGGCTACCGCGACCGCTACCAGATTGAGGGTGACGGGTTGGGTCCCCAACCCGCCGAGCTGGGCCAGCGGCGCGCGTGGCGGGACTGTCAACAAGCCGCCGCCCGCGTGCAGGAGCGTGCTCAGGGACGGCAGACCGAGCGCGGACACCAGCTCGAGATCGGCTAGAACACAAGAGGGATTGATGAGCCACAAAGAGGACCGTTTGGTGGGACGAGACCCAGCCTGGAGTCGGTGTTCGCCAGCCGACCTAGACCACCGCTACGCGCCCTGTGCTCGGCACCGGCGGATGGGCAGTTCTGGTCGGGGGCGCGGGCACAGCCGGGCAAGCCTGAAGCCTCATGGTCAGGAGAGTTGGGATGGGCCGACTGGCGAATGCGGCCTGGCCGTCCAGGAGCCTCCGCGTACGCCGAATATCGACACCGCCGCAGGGGTGAACAGCAGATTTGGCTGCACGCTCGGCATGGAGTCCAGGGGACGGTGAGATGAAAATAGCCTGCGGCGTGGGGTCTCTATGAGCCCATTTTCATGGTTCATGGGCGGCCCGGCAGGGCCATGGGAGGGTTTTGCCATTCTGCATGCCGTCGAGCACGGCATCGGCGATCGTGGGGATCATCTGGTGGGACACTTCGGCACCGTAGATCTCTGCCAGGTCTGCCTGCACTTCACCGGTGTTCAGCCGTGGCGGACAGCGAGATCACGATGTCTTCGATCCCGATCAGTCAACGTTGGCGTTGCGCAACGAACCTTGGGCTCGAACGTGGACTGTCGGTCTCAGGGCACGTCAATGTCGACCCGCCGATTTCGTGAGCACGGTCTTAGGTCCAGCCACTGCGGTTTCTCCTCTAGGGTCTGGGAGTTACACCGCTGTTTTTCACTTCAATTTAGTTGACGTAAATACCGCTATGAGACTCGCAGAACATAGTCGACAGCATGGCTTATGGAACGCGAAGTGACCGTAAGCTATGCACAGACGCTGTGAATAGTCGTTAGTTTAGAGTCCGCTAGGCTCATTCGTTTATCGATGTTTAACTTTTAGTAGGCTTAGGTAAGACGCTGGTGTAGTTGTGGATAGGGTGCGTGCAGGGCTCGGGAGCGCAGGGAGGGGCTGCCGAGTAGTTCAAGGGTCAGGTTTGCAAGTATTAGGCCGTTGTGTTTGATGTCGGCGGCGTGACGTCTCAAGGGCGGGCCGTTCCATGAGTTGTGGTAGCCTTCATGGGCGCGCTGATATTGGATCATGAATGGGGGCCGAGGGACGAGCGCCACATCCCAGTCATCGGCTGGCATGAGCCCAATGAGCAGTTCTTTTGTGGCTGGCGCTACGTCGGCGCGGAAGGAAGCGACTTGCGGCAGGGTGGGATCGGTCAAGCGCCGCATGACAGGGACTTCTAGAAGTACGTGTCCCGTCCATGCTCCGTCCTTCCAGTCGGGCGTGAGGCTGCCTACCCGGACCCCACCGTCTGGCCCTGTGATCGTGACCTGTACGACGCGCAGGACGGAGACAATCCCGAATTCGGCTAGAGCGTGCTGTAGCGTAAGACAGCCGACCTGACAGTCGTTGGCTGGTGTTCCGGCGAGCATGCCTCGATGCAGACCCGCGATCGCGTACAGCGGCAGCGCCTCGACAGGTATGCGTGGCAACACGAGCGCCATGGTGTCCAGATCTATCTGCGGCATCAGCCCAGCACGATGAGGCGATCGTGCGCCGGCCCGTCGCTGGGCTGCCTTTTGCTTTTTTGATTTGCGTCCTCGTGAAACAGGCATGGGTTGTCCTTGGGGAGGTTGTGGCATGAAGAGCGTGGGACGACGTGGGTCGCCTCACGCTCTTCAACTCAGGCCAGAGTCCGGGTGAAGTCGGTCACCCGGGCTGACGCCGCTTGCCGCTTGACCATGGCGATGGCGTGCTCACATGACTGACGTGTGGTGTAGGTCTCCGACGTGGCTAGGACCTGGCCGTTATCGGCGACGGCTCGCCAGTAGTAGGGCTGCCTACGGTCCTGGCTTGTACGGATCTCGAAGGTCATGAGCCTGGCCTTTCTTCTGTCAGGATGAGAGACTGTCTCTCGTTGCCCAGCAGGATACTCTCTGGAGGATAACCGCGCAACATGACTATCCTGACAGGAAACCTAGGGGGGCGCCATGGCGCGTGAGTTCCCAGCTCGGCTGCGTGCCCGCAGACGCACGGTGGGTCTTACGCTGGCCGAGGTAGCAAGCAAGGCTGACCTGTCCGTCCCCTACCTTGCGAACCTCGAGCGTGGTCGAGGCAACCCGACGCTTGCAGCGTTGGAGAGCATTGCCAGTGCTTTGGATACGACCGTGTCCGACCTGTTAGGCGGCGATGTTCCCGCCGGGGAGGAAGCCGATCGCATCAAGGCTCTGGCCGGCATGCCGGCGTCCTTGCGGAAGTTCGCTGGCTCCGAGCGCTTCCGCCGCGCGGTCGACCAGATCGCTCAGGCTGTGGGGCGTGATGCCGACGAAGTGCGCGAGCAGTTGCTAGTCAGCATGGCCACCGCGCCGCGGCGCGGTACCAAGGAGCCAAGCCAGGACGATTGGTCACGCCTGTTGCACACATATCAAGTGCTGTCTATGGAGTAAGCGTGCAGCTTCGCGTGGACGACCTAGTCAAGCGGATGGTGGCTCTGCTCGACGCGATGGCCCTGGACTCGCTAGGCAAGGAGCCCCACCGCACCATCCAAGCGCTGTATCCGAAGCTGCGGCTATGCGCGCTGGCCGGCACCTCATTCACTTCAGACGAGTGCGCAACGGACGGCTACTACCAGCACGCCGACCCGCTTCTAGGCTCTGCAGCGATCTTCTACGACGAGTACGTCGCCCCTGAACGCATCCGCTTCACCTTGATTCATGAACTAGGCCACCACCTGATCCGCAGCGTAGACCCGACACTGCTAGACGCTATCGATCAGCTCGCCGGAGCCAATGGAAATCCAGAGATCATCGAAGAACGCGCCTGTCACACTTTCGCCTCCTACGTGCTTATTCCCCCCTCCAAAATCGCCGACACGGCCGACCGACCGACCGGCCCAGAGCGTCTGATCGCCCTGCACGATCACACCACCGCATCCTGGGAAGCGTGCGCCGTCGCGCTGTCTCAACACCTGCCAGGTGCCGCAGCCGTCATCATCGTGCGCCAACCAGGGCGCATCGCGTTCTGCGCCTCCACCCCGGCGCTGGCGGGCATGTGGCCCCGCGACAGCGCCGTTGATCCCACAGGACCGCTGTCCCGCTGTCTGAACAGACCAGTCCAGGCCAAAGCGGACTACTACGCGTGGCGGCTATGGAATGAGCGGCAGTTATGGTGCGATGCTCAACCTATCCATAACGGCCTTGCTGTGGCCGTCCTGAGTACCACTCCCAGCGACGGCGGTCTCAACATTCTGCAGCCAGAACATTCCGCGCCCCGAGATGTTGATCCCTGCCCCCGCTGTGAGGACGGCTGGCTTATCACCGGCTGGTGTGACGCCTGTCGCAGCAAACGATGCGCAGACTGTGGAGCCTGCAAATGCCAACCGTACGCACGCGTCCAGCCGCGCATGTGCTCAGACTGTTTTCTAATCAAGCCGCCAACCGAATTCCCCAAGGACAGTCAAATTTGCGCCGACTGCCTCGGCGATTAATATAGACCAAGATGGATCCGCCACTGCCCCTAATAACCGCCCATGCCGGAGCTTCGCCTGGAATACGTAATCCGCACAAGCCAGAAAGCCTCCGAATTATTTGCGAATTAGAACCACCAAAGCAGGTTGTCCCATCAGCACGTACCGCGCATTCGTTATGCTTAAATATAGGAGCCCTGAGACCTGGACTGGCACAGTCCTCTTCACCTTCAAGATCCCCCACGAGTGGCTCCACCAGGTGGCAAACCAAGGGCACTCCTGGCGGAAGATGGGTCGCCCGCTCGTGGTCGGACCCACCGGGTGCTCGTGATCGACTCGAAACGCTGGCGCGGCAGGGTATGGACTGATGCGAACGGCGTCTATTGGCCTGACTCATATCCACTCAATAGGGCAGTCGAGGGCATGTGGTGGCAGGCGTATCTAGTCGCCGAAGCTGTCCCGAGCTTGGTTCCAACCGGCCATCCGAGCGTCCGTCCTGAAAGGATGATACGCCGAGAGGAATGCCGGCGATCGAGGCGGCACTTGGCTCATTAGAGCCCAACGATCTGGCGTTACGATCGCCGTCAGATCCATCCAATCACATAGCCTGCAGCGTATGGCGAAAGGGACTTCGTGGGGATGACAGCGGTTGAGCTGGTCGCCGCCGACGGGGTGCGACTGGACGCGGCGGTGCACCGCCCACAGGGCGGGCCGGTCGGCACGGTCATCCAAGCGCATGGGATCACGGCGGACAAGGACGAGGGCGGGATGTTCGTCCGACTTGCTGACCAGCTCTCTGCGGCCGGGTTTGCCGTGTTGCGGTTCTCCTACCGCGGACACGGAGCCAGCAGCGGAACTCCGCGTGGGATGACGATCGCGGGCGAACTCCTCGACCTGCAAGCCGCCGTCGAGCACGCCCAGGATGAGCATCCAGGGCCGCTGTGCATCGTGGCCGCAAGCTTCGGCGCGGTCTCGACTGCGCTGTCACTGCCTTACCTCGAAGACCAGCTGGCAGGTCTGGTGCTCTGGAATCCGGTGTTGGACCTGCGAGCCACATTCGTCGAGCCTGAGCTGCCATGGGGCCTGGACAACTTCAGCCCATCCCAGCAGGCGCTGCTGCGCACGCAGGGATATCTGAGGGTGGACGGCGGATTCGAACTCGGACGGGTCCTGTTCGACGAATTCACGCTGTATGAGCCGCTGTCCGCCTTCACCGCCAGCAGCGTGCCCACACTGATCATCCACGGCGACGCCGACACCGCTGTCTCCTATCAGATAGCCCGCACCGCCGTCGCGGCGCACCGCAACGCCCAACTGCACACCGTGGTCGGATCGGATCACGGGTTTGACACCCGAGACCGGGAAGACGAGGCGATCTCAGTGACCGTGAAATGGCTAGCTCACCGATGCGAGGTGCCGAAGTAATCCCGCGCCGTCTGTACGCCCCGGTCACGGTTGCTGCCAGCAGCATCGTCGGAGAGCACTGCACCCTCGGATACCCCAAGGAGGAACGGCTGCGCGCCGAGCAGGAACGACTGGGATCGGCAGCACCCGGCGAGCCGGTGGTGATTGGTGAACGCTGCATCATCTTCAACCAGGTCGTCATCTATGAAGGCGTAATCGTGGGCGAGGGTTGCGCGATCGAAGACCGGGTCCGCATCGGTTATGGCAGCCGAATCGGTGCGCGCAGCCGCCTGGTCTACGGCGCATACTTGTGTGACCGCGTCACGGTTGGTTGCGACACCCGGATTGCCGGCTTCATATGTGACGGCACCATCATTGGTGATCGATCAACGGTGATGGGCCAGCTGGTGCACGAATACACCCGGCCCCACGAGGACTGGTGGCTGGTTGACGAGGGAGCGCCGGTGATCGAGGGCGACAGCGTGGTCGGCTATGGAGCCCATGTCGTCGGCGGGGTACGCATCGGCCCTCGCAGTTACGTCGCTGCGGGCGCGGTGGTGACCAAAGACGTGCCCGCCGAGCACATCGTCACCGGGATCAACCAGCACACCCCGGTCGCAGCATGGCACGGCAAAAGGCTACAAGACCTGATAACTTACTGGACGGCGACGCCGCAACCTGACTGACCATCACTGCTCGACGAAATCGGAGTCTTCGGTATCGCTTCCAGCTTGCTGTTTCGACAATTGGGTGACCAACGGTGGGTCGAACGCCAACGCATCGAGCTGTCGGAGGAAATACGCTTGCAAATCCGGGCGAGGATGGTCGCAGTAAAGTGCGGGGAGGAACTCATCGATCGGGACGATGGCCGACTCCAGCCCAGCGGCCAGCAGCCCGCCTAGCGCATCACGGGACAGCAAGTAGCCAAAGGTGCAATGGCTGTAGCCAGGCTCGACCACCCCACACAGGGCAGGTTGGTCTGGTTCGAGAGGAAAACGTCCGAGGTAGAGCAGGTCAACAGTTCGCTGCGCGGTGATACGGCTCAGCCCGGCGAGCAGCTGGCCAATGAAGTCAGGGCAGAGGACCGCGTCGTCTTCCAAGATCACGATGAACGGCTCAGTGCCATGTTCGACCGCGTGCTTCCAGCAGGCGAGATGGGCCAGGGTGCAGCCGATCTCACCGTACTTCAACGGCCGGCTCCACCACGGGTTGTCCGAATTGATCTGCCAAGGGAACAGCCGATACCCAGCCCGCTCCAAAGCCGCGACCGTCAAGTCACCTCCGTCAAAAGGACCCTTCCAATCAGAGGTAAACGTGACCGACAATCCTGTCGGAAGCACTTGTTCCATTCGGGCGCGCCGATCAGTGCGTCGAGGCAGGTTGACCACGTAAGTCCGCAAATCGGCGACGGTGATCGCGGCATGGCCTGTCAGCTTGTCATCACATGGAGGTATCGGGCAGTGTTGTCGACCACCGTAGCAAAGCTTCCATCCGCGTCCCTGGCCAAGGTTAACAACGGGTTGACCGTCGCAAGATCGGCAATGTCAGGGATTCCACCAACGCGGCGGGCCTCGGTGACGAGCACGAAGTCACGATCGTCAACCAGGTCGGTGATGTAGGCGGCGTTGCGGGCACCGCGCTCGCTATCCAGGAAACACTTGGCCGCACCCAGCACACCCAAGGTGAGACAGCCACCGAGCAGAAAGACCGTGATGCCCTGGGCAAGCGTCAGCCGGGTGAACACGGCGAGGTCCTCCACCAGCTCGCCGCCTTTCGCCCATCGTGGACCCATCATCAGGTTTTCCAGGAGCGGAACGACCAAGGGATCGTCCTCGCCAAGCTCGTGCGGCTCGAAATAGAACGGCAGCTGCGCCAGAAACTGCTGGTACTTGGCGTTCCAAGCAGGACCTCCGATGACGATCAACACATCGGTATCGTTGTCGAAGTATTCCGATGGCGTGAAGTCGCGGACCGTGACGTCCGAGCGCAGCTGCGCCAATCGGGTCCGCACGAAGATCAGACTGTCCAGATCAGCGAACTTCGCGTAACGCAAGTAGTTGCGATCCTGCGGCGAGGCAAACTCCGGACGTTCTTCTTCGGGAATCTCCGAGCAGACAATATCGATCCGAGATCCCCCGGCACTCTTCCAAAACTCGCGGAGGCGCTCCTGCCACGATGTCAGTTGCCCGTTGTGCGGCCGCTCCTGACTCGCGGCGAACTCTGCGTGTGCTCGGGAAGTCAGGACGTGGCTGGCTTCCTCGCCAGCCACGATGAGCAATGCCAGTGTCTCCAGCGCCTTGTCGGCTCGGCGTCGTACCGTCTTGGACGCACACTCAAGATGGCGGGCCAAGGACTCCTGGCGGCCGGTCAATGTCGGGTAGCTGTGTTCGGCAGCCCAGTTGAAGTCGACATCGACGTAGCGACGCTCGTGCGGGGCCAGCTTGTCAACGGCGTAACGCAACGCGGCGACGATACCCACCACGTCACCTTCCGCCGTGCCGATGTCGGTGCTGTTCGCAAGCCGAGCGCGTAGTGGTGCGCTGAGCCGGAGCACCGCGCCGGGACGGGCCAACCCAGGGCCATGCCGCAGCCCTTGCAACTCCCGCTTCACGTCGGACACGGCCAACGCTGCTCGGCTCGATACCACCCGCGCAGTTTATGTGCCGCACGGTCCATGCCCATAAGTGACACAGCCGCTATGCGGCTGCTCATCGTCGTGGGCTTCCACTGTCCAGTGAATGACCGAAACGTCCACGACAAGGGTTCCTGGCTGGGATTTCGACCCCCGCGCCCACTCTGGATGATCAGCACCGATGAGTGCACCAGAGGTGGACGCCATGAGCCAGCAGTCGGGCAAGGCAGAGCTAATCGTTGGTCCCGCGATCATCGGGGAAGGCCAGCGGCTGTGCTTCACCCCCTGTCACCACGAGCCCATTCGCTTCAGCGACGGACGTCTACCACCAGTCCCCGCCGAGCAGGTCTACTGCCCGCGAGGCGGCGAGCCGTGGATCCTGACGTTCCCCGCCGTCGGGGCAGGCGAGGACGCGGTCGCAGTGTGGAGACGGCCGTGAGCCACGGCTCATCGCGTGTCCGCGTGTGCCGGCGCTTGGCGACACCAGCGCTGATCTGGCATTCCATCTCGCCCTGCTGTGAAGCCGGGACTGCCGTTCCCTTGGCTGCCTTGGCTGGACGGTACCGATACCGGCGACTTTCCTCTCCCCTATCCGCTGTGCGGCCTGGGCCATCGGACGCGTTGACACCTGCTCGATCCCAGCGCACAAGAGCCGTGTTCTGGCACCGATGACCGACCAGCCCCCGGCAGGAGTGGCGGTTGGGGCGTGTGACAGCGCAGTCCGCGCCCCTTCCGCCCCCATCCCGATGACGCCGGAAACCGTGTACAAGGCGCTGCTCGCCGAACTTCAGCGGGTACAACCCATCTGTGCCCAACACGGATTGAACCCTGAGCAGACCTTAGAGCTTGCCGCCGGCCTGGTTCTCGTCCAACTACAGCACACCCAGCCCGCCGACGTGTTCCGCGCCATGGATCTCATCGACCAGGCCGTAGCGGCCGTGCGCCGCAGCCGGAACATCTTTGACTCCAGGACCAGTGATCTTCTTCGCCAAGACGCTGGCCGCCGAGCCGGCCTCGACCAGAACCCTTGAACGACGCGATCATTGATAACCTGCCGCCTGATCCACATGGAAGAGGACCACTGCACAGCGGCCATCAAGGGCTAGTTGGTATCATCGCGAGCAACGCACGACGCCGCATATCCAGGGAGAACTCACGCCACAGCCCCCTTAATCTGCGCGCGCCTTCCCATGAGCCGGCAGGCGTCCGATCCATCTCACGAACCATAGAGGTGACCTGTCAAGGCCAATCTATGGTACCACGCAGCCCCTTGTAGGACCGGTTTGACGTGCAGTTGTGCGCCCATGGTGGTGTGTGGTCTTAGGCTGTCCCGTGGGAGGCGAGTATCGTCTGCTCGTTCAATTTGGGGTCACGATGAAAATTCGTCAAGTCCAGTTACGCCGGTTCCGCGGGTTCAACGACTTCCTCATCCGCTCGAACGGTCATGTCGTGCTCGTTGGCGAGCCCCGCGCCGGCCGTTCCAACCTCATTGAGGGGCTGCGCCGGACCCTGACTGTTGACGGGACATGGAATACGACGCCAGCCGAGTTCGATTTTTTTGACATCGGCCAGCGTGCGGAGGTCGAGGTAATCCTTGGCGACCTCAGTCGCGTGCTCGCCGAGCAAGTGTTCTACGACTACATCGAGTGGTGGAACACCGACACCGACGAAATCATCGATGAGCTTGACGATCCGAACCTGCTCGCGAACGCCGAGCGGGTTGTGCGGCTGTGCTACCGGGCGGTCTGGGAACCAGCGGCCGGACAGGGCCGTCACTGGGTCGACTTTCCCAAGGGGTGTGATCCGGACGCCAACCAGTGCGATCGCGTTTCCGCGGATGTGCTAAAGAGGCTGCCGATTACGTTCGGTCGCCCGTCGGGAAAGCCACTGGGGCTCGGAGCGCGGTCGCAGTTCCGGACGGTGGTCGACGCGGCAGACGGCAACGACTTCGGCACCGCACTTGAGGAGTTCACCGACCAACTCACGCAGCTCACCGATGATTTGTCCGCCAGCAAACAGATCACCGCCGCGCTCACCAGCACAGCCGCCCACATCGCCAGCCTGCTACGCACTGATCCGGCCACGCTGACAGCGGCCATTCGCTTCGCACCACAAGGCGCGTCGCTGTCCGGGATTCTGAGGTCCTTGGAGCCAGCTCTTCATCTGGGCGAGCCAGGGCCAATGCCCATCACCCGGCACGGCTCGACCATCGAAGCGCTGCTCGCGGTCGGAGAGGCCCTGGCCGCTGCCGGCATCGACACCATGGCGACCAACTACGAGGCGTCGTCGGAGACGGTTGTGGTCTTCGACGACTTCGGCGACCACCTGAACGAGCCCGCCGGGCAGCACCTAGCAGCCACCATCCGCCGAGCAGCCTCGCAGGCCTGGTTGTCCACCCGCCGCGCTGCGGTCGTTACCGCGTTCGACCCGGCTGAGATCGTGCGGCTCTCCCGCCCCGGCGGCGTCCATGCCGTGTCATACGGGCCGAAGCCGACAACCAGGCCGGAGCGGCTCGCGGTCCGCCACCTGCACACACAACTCGCGCCAGCGATGGCCGCAACTGCGGTCGCCGTCGTCGAAGGACCCCACGACCGAGCGACGTTGACCACTGTGCAGACACGCCGGCTCGCTGAGCACGCCACCCCGCTACTGGCCGCATATGACATTCAACTCGTCGATGCAGCCGCAGCCGATGCATCCGGAGGAACGAGCAGTGTGGAGCGACTCGCCAAGCTTGCTCGCACCCTAGGGCTTCGGACCGTGGCGGTGATTGACTACGACCCCGCCAGGCAGGCCGCCACGGAACTCGCCGCCGTGCGGGCGTCTGCCCACGTGACCATTCGGCTTCCCGAGGGCTACGCGATCGAGCGGCTGCTCATGGACGGCCTGGACGAGGACATCATCCGCGCTGCCTGCATCGACGTCAGCGCCGCGCTCGGAATCCAAGCGCCGAAGGACAGCAGGACACTACAGGACGTCACAACGCTGACCGGGTCGACGCTTGAGAAGGCCGTCATCAAGTGGCTGAAAGACGCCGGTGGTATGCATGGCCCTTTTATCACCGCGTTGCCTGATGGTCTTTGCCCTCCCGCAGTCACCGGACTGCTTTACGCGATCGTCGCGGCTGCCACTGACCCGCTGAGCCCTGACTACGTGCAGCTGTGAATTTCGAGGATCTCACATGCCGTGGACTTTCGCACTTTCTCGTGTTGTGCGGGTGAGTGAGCCGATGGGCGGGCGGGCCATTCGGCTTTGACCAAGCCGTGTTGGTTACAAGGCTGACAGCCCTCAACCTGCAAGCCTGTCCGCGTTAACACGGACAGATAAGGGGTCGGTATTATGCCAATAACCGTGACCGCCCGACACGCCGAGGAGCCCGAGCTGCTGCGCGGCTCGCTGGTGACGCTGCGCCGCCGCTGCGGCA
>Ga0081538_10000216_pt1 | contig 64626 bp, 57 predicted proteins | sample TabmetS5T2R1_FD_71022 | JGI IMG/M metagenome (GOLD analysis project Ga0081538, IMG submission 71022) | Tabebuia heterophylla rhizosphere microbial communities from the University of Puerto Rico - S5T2R1 | ecosystem: Host-associated > Plants > Roots > Rhizosphere ... | reverse complement strand
CCGATGGCCTGGCGGATCCAGAAGGTGGCGTACGTCGAGAACTTGAAGCCCTTGCGCCAGTCGAACTTGTCGACGGCGTGCTCGAGGCCGAGGTTGCCCTCCTGGATCAGGTCGAGCAGCTCCATCGAGGGGGGGAGGGGATAGCGTCGGGCGATGCTCACCACGAGCCGCAGGTTCGCCCGGATGAAGCGGTCCTTGGCGGCGGCAGCGGCGGCGACGGCCTTGCGCAGCTCACGGCCGCGCTCACCGGCGTCGAGGCGCGCCTGCGCGTCACGTCCGCGCTCGATCGTCTGCGACAGCTCGCGCTCCTCGTCTGCGGTGAGCAGGGGCACGAGGCCGATTTCGTTCAGGTACTGACCTACAGAATCGCTCATCTCATATCTCCTCAACCACCTCTACCGCGGTGGGATTCCCCCAAGCAGGGGATTTCCGGCCGCTCCGCCGTGGAAAGCCGGGTACATGCAGGACGCCGTGTTGTTGGCCGATCCTTCCGTGACTGATGTCACCAACTACTTCGAACGTGGCGGTGGCGCCGGATTCCGGCGGGCCCTCGGACTCGGTCCCGGTGGCACGATCCAGGAGGTGATCCTGTCGGGCTTGCGGGGGCGGGGAGGCGGCGGGTTCCCGACGGGTCGGAAGTGGCAGTCGGTGCGGGACGCGGCGGCCGCGGCTGGCGGTGGCGAAGACGAAGAAAACCGCACCTTCGTGGTGTGCAACGGGGCCGAGGGAGAGCCCTCGACATTCAAGGATAGGGCGATCCTGCGCGCCGATCCCTATTCGGTCGTGGAGGGGGTGGCCATCGCCGCATTCGCAGTGGGCGCCGACAGGGCCTTCATCGGCGTCAAGGAGCGGTTCGAGACCGAGATCGAGCGCCTGGCGGTGGCCGTCGACGAGTTGAGTGGGTCGGGCGCCATTGGCGACGTCACCATCCAGGTGGTTCTGGGACCCGACGCCTACCTGTACGGCGAGGAGACCGGCTTGTTGCAGGTGATCGAGGGTGAGGCGCCGCTGCCACGCAACGTGCCGCCCTACATCCATGGGCTGTTCGCCACGGTGCCCACCACCGGCTGGAGCGCCTCGCCGGCCGGCGTGGCCGACACCGTGCCGGCGTCGAACCCGACCGTCGTCAACAACGTCGAGACGCTGGCCACGGTCACCCAGGTGCTGGCCCGCGGTCCCGAGTGGCACCGGTCGCTGGGCACGCCGGAGTCGCCCGGGTGCATCGTCGCCACCGTGGTGGGGGACGTCGTTCGCCCGGGCGTCGGGGAGGTCGAGCTGGGGACGCCCCTGGGTGAAGTGATCGAGCGCGTCGGCGGCGGCGTGCGGCCGGGGCACGAGATCAAGGCCGTTCTCTCCGGGGTGGCGAACCCAGTGCTCACCGGCGACCAGCTCGACACGCCCTGCAGCTACGAGGGCATGGCGGCCGTCGGTTCCGGGCTGGGTGCCGCCGGGTTCCTGGTGCTCGACGAGACGGCATCGATGGTGGAGGCGGCGCAGATGATCTCACGCTTCCTGTACGTCGAGTCCTGCGGCCAGTGCCCCGCCTGCAAGCTCGGATGTGGGGCCGTGACCGAGCGGCTGGACGTCCTGGCCGCCGGAGGCGCCACCCCCGAGGACCTCGACACCATCGCGGTGCGCCTGTTGTCGTGCACCGATGGCAACCGCTGCTACCTGCCGGTGCAGGAGCAGCGCGTCGTCGCCAGCATCCTCCAGGCGTTTCCCGACGAGGTGGCGGCGGCGCTCGACGGCCGGCCGCCGCCGGGCCGCGGGCTCCAGGTTCCCAAGCTCGTCGACCTGCGCGACGGCAGGGCGACGGTCGACGAGCGCCAAGCCCGAAAGCGACCCGATTGGACCTATGAGGGCGAATAGTCGGCGGCGGCCCCCTGACCAGGGATCGCGATGGGTACCGTTGAAGCGTGCCTGCACGGTATGACGCGTCGACGGCCCTGCTCGTCGTCGACATCCAGAACGACTTCGCAGATCCGGACGGCAGCCTCTACGTGCGTGACGCCGAGTCCGTCATCGACGTGGCCAACGCCGAGATCGACGCCGCTCGGTCTGCCGGGGCGATGGTCGTGTACACGCAGGACTGGCATCCGCCAGTCACGCCCCACTTCGCCAAGGACGGCGGCATCTGGCCGGTCCACTGCGTCCGCGACTCGTGGGGGGCCGCGCTGCATCCGCGGCTGACGGTCGTCAACGGTGAGCGGGTCCGAGTCGGCGTGGGCGGCGAGGATGGCTACTCGGCGTTCACGGTGGCCGATCCCGTCACCCGGGACACCGAGCCCACGGCGCTCGATTCCCTGCTGCGGGAGCGTGGCATCGAACGGGTCGTCGTGCTCGGACTGGCAACCGACTACTGCGTCAGGGCGACGGCGCTCGACGCCATCGACCTCGGATACGACACCACGCTGGTGGTCGACGGCGCCCGGCCGGTCGAGCTGGAGCCGGGGGACGGTCAGCGCGCCATCGCCGAGATGGCCGCGGCCGGGGTCACGCTTGCATGAGCCGGCCACGCGAGGGTGATGCATGACCGACCCCCGGTCGGAGCGGGCACGTGCCCCCGTACCCGCCTCGCTGGTCACCGATCTCTACGAGCTCACGATGGCGGCCACGTACCAGGCCGAGGGCATCGAGCACGAGGCCAGCTTCGAGCTGTTCGTCCGGCGACTGCCCGCCCAGCGGCGGTTCCTGGTGGCCGCCGGGCTCGACGACGCGCTTGCCGGCCTGGAGGCGCTGGCCTTCGCCGCGCACGAGGTCGAGTACCTGGGCGGGCTCGGGCTGTTCCCGCCGCGCTTCGTCGACCGGCTGGCCGAGCTCCGGTTCACGGGCGAGGTATGGGGCGTGCCCGAGGGCGACCTGGTCTTCGCCGGCGAGCCGATCGTGCGGGTCACGGCGCCGTTGATCGAGGCGCAGCTGGTGGAGACGTTCCTGCTCAACACCATCGCCAGCCGCACCATGCTGGCGTCCAAGGCCGCCCGGGTCGCCCTTGCCTGCGGCGACCGTTCCTTCGTGGACTTCTCGGCCCGGCGCGACCATGGCGTCGACGCCGCCATGGCCACGGCCCGCGGCGCGTGGATCTGCGGAGCGACCGGGACCTCCCTGGTGGCCGCGGGCCAGCGCTGGGGCATACCGCTTTCGGGGACGATGGCGCACTCGTTCGTGATGTCGTTCGACGACGAGCGGGACGCGTTCCGGGCGTACGCCCGCTGCTTCCCGCAGCACGCCGTCCTGCTGATCGACACGTACGACACCGTCGAGGGCGCCCGGCGCGCCGCCGAGGTCGCCCACGAGCTGTCGAGCGAGGACATCCGCATCTCGGCGGTCCGCCTCGACTCCGGCGACCTGGGCGCGCTGGCGGTCGAGGTGCGCTCGGTCCTCGACGAGGCCGGGCTCGCGGACGTCGGGATCCTCGCGTCCGGTGACCTCGACGAGCACCGCATCGCCGACCTTCTGGCCGCCGGTGCGCCGATCGACGCGTTCGGCGTGGGCACGCAGCTCGGGACCAGCGGTGACGCGCCCTGGCTGGGCGCCGTCTACAAGCTCGTGGACGACGCCCAGGGGCCGAGGATGAAGCTCGCCGAGGGGAAGGTCACGCTGCCGGGCCGCAAGCAGGTCTGGCGCTTCGGTGATCGCGACGTCCTGGGCCTGCACGACGAACACGTGGCCGGGGGCCGGCCGCTGCTGGTCCGCGCCATGGCCGGTGGACAGCGGGTCGGGCCGCCGGAGCCACTGGCGACCACCCGGGAGCGTTGCCTGGCGGCGTTGGCGGGGCTGCCGCCGCAGCTCCGGTCGCTCGAGCCGGCGGACGATCCGGTGTGGCCGGTCGAGGTCGCGGTTGGTCTCGGGTCATTGGCCGAGAAGGTGCGGCTGACGTTGGAGGATCACGAGCGTTGACCACCGACGGCGCCGGCGCCATCCCCGGTCACCGCACCGGTGAGCGGCTGGGCATATTTGGGGGAACGTTCGACCCACCGCACGTCGGGCACCTGGTGACGGCCGTCAACGTCCGCCACGAGCTGTCGCTGGACCGGGTGCTGTTGGTCGTCGCCGACCAGCCGTGGCAGAAGGTGGGGACCCGCGACATCTCGCCGGCAGGGGACCGGTTCGCCATGGTCGAGGCCGCGGTCGGCGACGTCGACGGTCTGGAGGCGAGCCGCATCGAGCTCGATCGGGGCGGCATGTCCTACACGGCCGACACACTGTCGGAGCTTCTCGCCGCTGACCCGACCCGCCGCCTGCACGTGATCCTGGGAAGCGACGCCGCCGTCGGCCTGCCGGGCTGGGAGCGGGCCGACGAGGTGCGGGCGCTGTCCACGATCGTGGTGGTCGAGCGGCCCGGGAGCGGCGAGGGGTTGCCGCCGCCCGGCTGGTCGTGGGTCCGCGTCGAGGTACCCCGGCTCGAGGTGTCCAGCACAGATCTGCGGGCCCGGGTCGCCGACGGGCGTCCGCTGGACTACCTGCTGTCGCCGGCGGTCATCGACACCATCGAACGCCTGGGGCTGTACCGGGCGCCGGTCGCCCGGTGAGCGGTCCACGCATCACGCACGCGGCAGCGATGCCATTCGGTCGTGGTGGGGCCGCCCGGTGACCGGGGTCGTCGACAACGAGGACCACCGGCCCCGACACCTGGCGCGCGCCGGCGCCGACCTCGACCGGGACCCCGACGACTCCGATGAATCGACGGCCGTCGCCGGCCACGACGGCGACGGTGCGACGGCGACCGTCGCGTCCACCCGCCGGCCGCCGTGGCCGGCGAGCCGCCGCGCCAGGGCCATGGCGCGGCGCCGGGCGCGGCCCCCCGACGCTCGGCCCGCACCGGGCGCCGTGGGTGCGGCGGCTGCGGCACCCGCCGTGGCGGCTGCGGCGGCCGCGCTGGAGGCGCCGGTGGTGGTGCCCGAGGCGCCGGGGCGGGATCGTGCCCCCGAGCGCGTGCGACGCCGCCGCCGGCTCGTGCTGGCCACGATGGCCGCGCTCGTGGGGGGAGGGGCGGTGCTGACAGTCGTCGGGGTCAACCTGGTGCGGAACAGCACGGCAGGCCGGTACGTCGCGCCCACCGCCGGCCCCGACGACCCCGGCTACCAGGCGTACGTCGTCCCCACCCCGACGATGGCGGTCGTGCAGCGCGGCGACGACGGCGAGCTGGTCAGCGTGGCGGTGCTCGCCATCGAGTCGAGCGACGACGGCGGCGCCGTGATCCTCGCGCCGGCCTCCACGCTGACGAGGGCCGACCGGCCGGTCGACACCGGGTCGGCCGCGGCCGGCCCCGCCGGGTCGGACGCCGCCGGCGACCCCGGGTCGGGCGAGCCGCCCACGCTGGCGGACGTCTACCGCGAGGGGGGAGCCGACGGCGCGGTGGCGGCAGTCGCCGACCTGCTGGCCGTCGCCATCCCGGACCACCTCGAGGTCGACGACACGCGCTGGGCGTCGCTCGTGGCGCCGGTGGCACCCGTGGACCTCCAGCTCACCAAGAACGTGGGGAGTTGGCGGGCGGGGGAGCTCTCTCTGGCGGCGGATGACGTGGGGCCCTTCCTGCGCGCGCGGGCTGCGGGCGAGTCGGAGGCCGAGCGCATCGACCGCCAGGCGGACTTCTGGACCGCGTGGCTCCCGCTGGTGCGTGACGCAGGGGTGGACGCCTTGCCCGGCGAGGCCGATGTCGGCATCGGCCGGTTCGTTCGGAGCCTTGCCGATGGCTCGCCGTCGATCGTCCCGCTCCCGGGGGAGGCCGGGAGTCGCGATGGGTCGGCGGCCGAGACGTTCGTCCCGCACGACGAACGGCTGGCGGAGCTGGTGGTGCGGGCCGTGCCCTACCCGGAGTCGCCCAGCCCCGGGCGGCGCGTCCGGGTCCGCCTGCTCAACGGCACCACCGATCCCGGGCTCACGAGCGCGGCCGCCAACCGGCTGGTGCGGGGCGGCGCCGAGATCACCATCGCCGGCAACGCCCCGACCTTCGACGAGACTGAGACCTTGATGCTCTACGGACGCGCCGACCAGCGCGACACGGCGCTGTGGCTGGCCGCCGGTCTCGGGGGCGGGCGGGTCGAGCCGGACCCGGCCGCATCGGGTGGGGTGACCGACGACGACGAGATCGATGTGACCGTGATCCTGGGCGCCGACGCCCGGGATCTGATCGGGAGGTAGGACAGCGAGCAACCCGACCAACGAACGTGTGCAAGCCCGGGGCCTGGCCGCCGTGGCCGCCCGCGCTGCCGACTCGAAGGGAGCCCGCGACGTCGTGATCCTCGAGGTCGGCGACGTGCTCGTGGTGGCCGATGAGTTCGTGATCGCCTCCGCCCCGAACGACCGACTGGTCAAGGCGATCGTCGACGAGGTCGAGCGGGTGGTCGCCGAGGCGGGCCACGCGAGGCCGCTCCGGGTGGAGGGCCTCGACGACCGCCACTGGGTCCTCATGGACTACGGCGACGTGGTGGTGCACGTGTTCCTCGACGAGACCCGCGACTACTACGAGCTCGAGCGCCTCTGGGGCGACGTTCCCCGCGTCGAGTGGGCGCCGGCCGCTGCTGTGCAGCGCACGCCCTAGGTCGCCCCGACGCGCAGCCGAGCCGCCGCCACTGGCGATCGGCTCGGGGAGGGTGGAGCCGACGCGATTCGAACGCGCGACCTCGTCCATGCCATGGACACGCTCTACCAACTGAGCTACGGCCCCGTTGCGGAGGAGTGAGCCTATCGTCGGGGCGGCGCACCTGTCACACGCCGCCGCACCTCACCCGACGACGAAGTTGATCAGGCGGCCGGGCACCACGACGACCTTGCGGATGGCGCCGTTGGCGGCCAGCAGGTCTGCGACCTGAGCGTCGGCGCGGGCCAGTGCCTCGATCCCGTCCTCGTCCGCATCGGCCGGCACCCGTATCCGGGCCCGGACCTTGCCGTTGACCTGGACTGGGATCTCCACCGTCTCCTCGACCAGCCAGTGCGGGTCGGGCTCGGGGAACGGCTCGGTGGCCAGCGAGTCGGGGTGTCCCAGCCGGGACCACAGCTCGTCGGCAATGTGCGGCGCGAGCGGCGCCAACAGCAGCACCAGCGGCTCGGCCGCGGCGCGGGGCACGCCGCCCTCCCCGAGATACCGCGCCGTCAGATGGTTGTTGAGCTCGGTGATCTTGGCGACGGCCACGTTGAAGCGCAGCTTCTCCATGCCCTCGCGCACCGCGGCGATCGTCCGGTGGACGATCCGCTTGGTGGCGTCGTCGAGATCGGCGTCCACGACCGTGGTTCGCCCGGATTCCTCGTCGATGACGTTGCGCCAGATGCGCTGCAGCAGCCGGTACACGCCGACCACGTCCCTGGTCTCCCAGGGCCGGCTCTGGTCGAGCGGTCCGGAGAACATCTCGTACAGCCGCATCGTGTCAGCGCCGTAGCACTCGTACATCTCGTCGGGCGCGACTGCGTTCTTGCGGCTCTTGCCCATCCGCCCCAGCTGGCGGTTGACCTGTTCCCCGCCGTGCCAGTAGGCACCATCGTGCTGGGTGACCTCGTGGGCGTCGACGTAGAAGCCGCGGCGGTCGGTGTACTCGTAGGCCTGGATCAGGCCCTGGTTGTACAGGCGGCGGTACGGCTCGAACGACGACACGTACCCCAGGTCGTACAGCACCTTGTGCCAGAACCGGGAGTACAGCAGGTGCAGCACCGCGTGCTCGGCGCCGCCGACGTACAAGTCGACGCCGCCGCAGTCGCCCTCCCACCGCGGCCCCATCCAGTAGCGCTCGATCTCGGGGTCGACCGGCGCCTTGTCGTTGTGGGGATCGAGGTAGCGCAGCTCGTACCAGCACGAGCCCGCCCAGTTGGGCATCGTGTTGGTGTCGCGCCGGTAGGTCTTGGGCCCCTCCCCGAGGTCGAGGGTGACCTTCACCCACTCGGTCGCGCGTGACAGCGGCGCCTCGGGTTCGGACGTCTCGTCGTCCTCGGCGAACGTCTTCGGCGAGTAGTCATCGACGTCCGGCAGCACCACCGGCAGCATCGTGTCGGGTAGCGCCCGCGGCAGCCCGTCGTCGGGGTCGTAGACGATGGGGAACGGCTCGCCCCAGAACCGCTGCCGGCTGAACAGCCAATCCCGCAGTTTGTAGGTGACCGCTCCGGTGCCGGTTCCGGTGCGCTCCAGCCATTCGCAGATCCGGTGCTTGGCCTCGGCGATCCCCAGGCCGTTCAAGTCGACGGACGCGTTGGCGCTGTTGATGGCCGGTCCCTCGCCCAGGTACGGCTCGTCGGGCCAGCCGGCGGGGGGCTGGACCGTGCGCACGATCGGCAGGTCGAAGGCCTCGGCGAACGCCCAGTCGCGGTCGTCCTGCCCGGGCACCGCCATGATCGCCCCGGTGCCGTAGCCCATGAGCACGTAGTCGGCGACGAACACCGGGATCTCGCGACCGGTGGCGGGATTGACGGCATGGGTGCCGACGGACACGCCGGTCTTCTCCCGCGACTCGATCTGGCGTTCGACCTCCGAGCGCCTGCCCGCCTGCCGGCGGTACGCGGCGACCGCCTCGGCGGGGGTGGCGTGCCCACCGGTCCACCCGTCGGGCGTCCCCTCGGGCCATGCGGGCGCGGTCAGCTCGTCGACCAGTGGATGCTCGGGCGCGAGCACCATGTACGTGGCGCCGAACAGCGTGTCGTGCCGGGTAGTGAAGACCTCGATGCCCGGCCCGGCAGGGGTCGGGAACGTGATGCTCGCCCCCTCCGACCGCCCGATCCAGTTGTGCTGCATCAGCTTGATCGGCTCGGGCCAGTCCAGCATGTCGAGGTCGCTCAGCAGCCGCTCGGCGTAGGAGGTGATGCGCAGCATCCACTGGCGCAGGGGGCGCCGGAAGACGGGGAAGTTGCCGCGCTCGCTGCGTCCCTCCGCCGTGACCTCCTCGTTGGACAGCACGGTCCCCAGCGCCGGGCACCAGTTCACCGGGGCCTCGTGGACGTACGCCAAGCGATGGTTGTCCACCACCTCGCGCCGCTCGGTGGCGGTCAGGTCGGCCCACGGCCTGCCCGTCGGGTTCGTGCCCTCGGCCGGCTCGCGCGTGCCGGCGTCGAGCTCGGCCACCAGGTCGTCGATCGGCCGCGCGCGGTCCGCGTCGGTGTCGTACCAGGAGTTGAAGATCTGCAGGAAGATCCACTGCGTCCAGCGGTAGTAGCCCTCGTCGATGGTGGCGATCGAACGCCGCGGGTCGTGGCCCAGCCCCAGGCGCCTCAGCTGGCGGCGCATGGTGACGATGTTGGCCTCCGTCGTCCTGCGCGGGTGCTGGCCCGTCTGCACGGCGTACTGCTCGGCGGGCAGCCCGAAGGCGTCGTAGCCCATGGTGTGCACGACGTTGTGGCCGGTCATCCGCAGGTAGCGGGCGTAGACGTCGGTGCCGATGTAGCCCAGGGGATGACCGACGTGGAGCCCGGCACCGCTGGGGTAGGGGAACATGTCCAGCACGTACCGCTTCGGCAGGTCGGCCACCTTGTCGAAGCCCTCGCTCAGGTCGCCGACCGGGTTGGGCGCGTAGAACGTTCCCTCCCGCTCCCAGCGGTCCTGCCAGCTGGTCTCGATGATCTCCGCGAGCGCGGCCGTGTACCTGTGAGGTGGCTGGTCGGGCGGCGGAGGAGACGGCTCGGACATGAACGCGAAGGGTATCGGCCACCGTGCCGATCGTCCGAAGCGGAACGACCGCGATGCGCCAGGCAAATTCGGATGTGTAACCACCCCTTGTGCCGGTAAGTCGGACCGGCAATGCCCTCCTTGCTCCAACGCATCGAGCGCGCGGCCGCGCGCGCCACGAGCATCACGTTCGTCGTCGATGGTGCCGAGGATTCGGTGTCATGGGGCGAGCTCCACGAGGAGGCCATGGGCTACGCCGCCGGGCTGCAGGCGCAGGGTGTCCGTCCGGGCGACCACGTTGCCTTCCTCTCGCCCACCACCCGGCAGCTGGTGACCGCCATCCAGGGCACGTGGCTGGCGGGCGCCACGATCGTGGTGCTGCCCCTGCCGATGCGGCTGTCGTCGATCGAGGAGTTCGTCGCCCAAACCCGGCGGCGGATCCGGCACGCCGACGCCAGCCTGGCGGTCGCCGATGCCGAGCTGGCGGCGTTCGTCGCGTCCGAGCCCGGCGACCCGCCCATGGTCAGATTCGACGACCTGGCCGCCGGCGATCCCAAGCTGTGGATCCGGCCGCCCGAGGACCCCGAGCGGCTGGCGATCCTGCAGTTCACCAGCGGATCCACGTCCGACCCCAAGGGGGTCATGCTCCCGGACCGCGTGCTTTGCGCCAACCTCGACGCCGTGGCCGAGGCGGCGGGCCTCGATCCCGACGACGACGTGCTCGTGTCCTGGCTGCCCCTGTACCACGACATGGGGCTGGTGGGCCTGCTGACCCTGCCGATGTCGACCGGCGCGCGGCTCGTGCTGGGCGCGCCGCAGGACTTCACCGCCAGGCCGTCCCGCTGGATGGAGTGGGTGTCGACCTATGGCGGCACCGCCACCGCCGGCCCCAACTTCTCGTGGGTCCTGGCCACGCGGGCGCTCGAGCAGAGCGAGCCGCTCGACCTGTCACGCCTGCGGGTGGCGCTCAACGGGGCCGAGCCCATCGATCCCGACCAGGTCGAGGCGTTCGTGGCCGCCGGGCGACGTCACGGGCTGCGGCCCGAGGCCGTCTTCCCCGCCTTCGGCATGGCCGAGGTGGCGATCGGCGGCACGTTCCCGGCGCCGCTGTCGGGGCTGGTGACGGACTGCGTCGACCGCCGCGTCCTGGAGACCGAGCGCTACGCCGCACCGACCGATCCCGGCGCCGCGGGAAGCCGCCGCCTGCCGCTGCTCGGCCGCCCGGTGCCGGGGCTCAGGATCCGGATCGTCGATCCCGACACCGGGCTGGCGCTGCGAGAGCGGGAGGTGGGTGAGCTCGAGATCCAGGGCACGTCGGTCACGCCCGGCTACTACCGGCGCCCCGACGCCAACGCGGAGCTGTTCCACGACGGCTGGCTGCGCACCGGCGACCTCGCGTACCTGCTCGACGGGCAGCTGATCGTGTGCGGCCGAATCAAGGACGTCATCATCGTCGGCGGCCGCAACCTGTTCCCCGAGGACGTCGAGCGGGCGGTCGGCCAGCTCGAAGGCGTGAGGGCCGGCAACGTCATCGCCTTCGGCGTCGACAGCGACCGCGGCCGCGAGTCGCTGGTCGTGGTGGCGGAGTCACGCGCTGTCGACGACGACCTGACCGCCGTGCGCCGGCAGGTGGCGGAACGCGTTCGGGATGCGGTGGGCGTGCCCGCCAGGGACATCGTCCTCGTGGCGCCGGGGAGCCTGCCCAAGACGAGCTCCGGCAAGCTGCAGCGCTCGCTGTGCAAGCGGTACTACCGCGACGGCCGCCTCGCCCCGGTCGACGCCCCCGTCTGACGAGCTTGCGGCGGTTGAGCGCCCCCTATGGGGCCTTCCCGCCGCAAGTTTCGTGTTCGGGGCTCAGGTCTGGGTGGGCTCAGGCGGCCTTGAGGTCGGCGATGACCTCGTCCCACTGGGCGCGGCCGGTGTCGTAGGGCGCGTAGAAGCTCAGCCGGTCCAGCACGTCGCCCCACCGGTCCTTGAGCGCACCGGCGACGCGATCGATGGGCGCGACCACCGCGAACGTCGCGAGCATGTCGTCGTCTATCAGGTCGCCCATCGCGGCCCAGCGACCCTCCTTGGAGAGGCGGTTGAGCTCTTCCTGGAGGTCACCCCAGCCGTGCAGCTCCAGCACCGGGCGATACGCGGGCGTCGAGCCATAGAAGGCGATCTGGCCCTTGACCCCCTTGGCCGCCTCGGCCATCTCGGCCTCGTCCCGCCCGGTGACCACGAACATCGGCCCTGCGAGCTGGAAGCCGTCCATGGACTTGCCGGCCTTAGCCCGACCCTTGGCCAGGTTGGGGAGCGTGACCTCGTCGAGGTACTGCCGGGTGGTGAAGCCGTGGCACAGGAAGCCGTCGGCCACCTCGCCGGCCACCTGGGTCATCAGCTCGCCGACGCCGGCGAGGAAGATCCGGGCGTCGCCGTGGGGGTTGGGACCCGGGTTGAAGAACGGCGTCATCAGCGTGTGGCTGTAGAAGTCGCCCCGGAAGTCGAGCTTGGTGCCCTGGTTCCACGACTCCCAGATGGCCCGGATGGCGAGGATCATCTCCCGCATGCGGGCCGCGGGGCTCGACCACGGCATCGAGAAGCGCTTGGTGATGTGCGGCTTGATCTGGCTGCCGAGCCCCAGGATGAATCGGCCCTGCGACGCCGCCTGCAGGTCCCACGACACCTGGGCCAGCGTCATGGGGTTGCGGGCGAAGGCCACCACGATGCCGGTCGCCAGGTCGAGGCGCTCGGTGTGCTCGGCCGCCAGGACCAGCGGCAGGAACGGATCGTGGCTCGTCTCCGGCACCCAGATGCCGTCGTAGCCGCGGGCCTCCTGTTGGGCCGCCGCCGGACCGGCCTTGTCGAGCCCGCCCCAGATCCCTCCGTCGATCTTCATGGCCGGTGACCGTAGCGTCGGTGCCCGCCCTCGGGCGTCAGGCCTCGCCGCCGCGCTGATCGCGCAGGAACTGCTCGAGCTCGGCCACCAGCTCGTCGCCCGTCGGCAGGTCCTCGAGGGCGAACGACTGCGGCGCCTCGGCCTCCTCGTAGGCCGTCTCGAGCTGGTGGAGCATGGCGACGTGCTCGGGGTTCTGGGCGATCAGCTCGTCCAGCCGGTTACGGGTGGCCTCGGCCCGTCCCGGCAGGTCCCCGAACGGCAGCGACAGCTCGCCGATCCGTGCCAGCGCCTCGATGAGCGCGACGCTGCCGGCGGGGAACGGCATGGCGGGCGGGAGGTAGTGGGGGATCTGCGCCCACAGCCCGACCGACCCGATGCCGCGGCTGTGGCAGCCCTGCTCGACGGCGGCCTGGATGCCACCGGGGAAGTCGAGCGACGCCCGCAGGAACCCGCCGTCGGCCAGGCTCGGGGTCGAGGCGGTGCATGCCACCCGCGACGGCCGGGTGTGGGGGGCGGCGAAGGGATAGGCACCGAGCCCGACGCACATCCGGGCGCCGAAGTCGAGCGCTAGGCCGACCACCTCGTCGGTGAACTGCTGCCACAGCCGGTCCGGCTCCGCGCCCATCAGCAGCAGGAGCTCCTTGCCCTCGAGGTCGGCGGCGGCCCGCAGCTCGAGCGAGGGCCAGGTCAGCCCGCGCAGCACCCCGTTCTCGAGGTGGGCGATGGGCCGCCGGGCCCGGTAGTCGAGCAGGTCGTCGGTGGAGAACCGGGCGACCGTGATCGTGTCGAGCTGGTCGGAGAGCACGTCGGCGGTCGTGGCGGCGGCCAGGCCGGCGTCGATCCAGCCCTCGACCGCCAGCACCAGGACGGGATCGTCGAGGTCCGGTTGCTCGATCAGCTCGTACAGCGCCACGGCGGTGGTCTCCTCGCCTCGCCTAGTCCAGCCGTCCCAGCGCGGCCCGGGCGGCCTCGGCCAACAGCTCCACCTGGTGGGCGAAACCCTCGAAGCCGGAGGCCGAGCCCATCGCCCCGCCCCGATAGCGAGCGAAGACGCCCTCGAGGATGCAGGCGAGCTTCCAGTAGCCGAACGCGACGTAGTAGTCGACGTGGCTCACGTCGCGGCCCGAGGCGGTCGCGTACAGGTCCATCAGCTCTGCGCGTGTGACGAAGCCCTCGGCCGCCGTTGCGGCGTCCAGCAGCGCCGGGTGCGCGTCGCCGGGCTCGGTCCAGTACACGAGCAGCAGGCCCACGTCCGCCAGCGGATCGCCGAGCGTGCAGAGCTCCCAGTCGAGCACCGCGGCGATCGTGCCGTCGGGCTCGAGCAGGCAGTTGTCGAGCCGGTAGTCGCCGTGGACGATCGTGGCCGCACCCTGCTGGGGGACCCGGGCGGCGAGGGCGTCGTGCACCTCGTCGACGACCTCTAGGTCGCGGGTCTTCGAGCTCTGCCACTGGCCGTACCAGCGGCGCAGCTGGCGCTCGATGTACCCCTCGCGGCGGCCCAGCTCGCCGAGGCCGACGGCGTCGGGGTCGACGGCGTGGATGCTCGCCAGCACCTCGGCGAGCTGGCGGCTGGCGTGGCGGCGCTCGTCGACGCCCAGCTGCTCGGCCGCCGTGCGGTCGCGGACGACCAGGCCCTCCACGAAGCCCATGACGTAGAACGGCGCGCCGTTGACGTTCTCGTCGGTGCACAGGCCGACGACCGGGGGCACGGGCACGTCGGTGGGTGCCAGCGCCGAGATGATGCGGTGTTCCCGGCCCATGTCGTGGGCGGTGGCCAGCACGTGGCCCAGGGGCGGGCGCCGCAGGACCCATGACCGCCCACCGGCGTCGGTCACGCGGTAGGTGAGGTTGGAGCGGCCCCCGGCGATGAGCGAGAACCGCAGTGGCAGCTCGACGCCGGGCGCGTGGGCCTCGAACCAGCCGGTGACCCCGTCGGCGTGGATGCCCTCGGGCACCTCGCTGGTCTCGATCGCCGAGGTGTCGGTCATGAGCGAAGCTCCTGACCGATCGACCGCGCGACCGCCAGGGAGCCGGGAGACGATGGGGCACGGGGGCGCAGCCCCCGCGGATGAACGGTCATGAGCGAAGCTCCTGACCGATCGACCGCGCGACCGCCAGGGAGCCGGGAGACGATGGGGCACGGGGGCGCAGCCCCCGCGGATGAACGGTCATGAGCGAAGCTCCTGACCGGTCGACCGCGCGACCGCCGGGGAGCCGGGAGACGATGGGGCACGGGGGCGCAGCCCCCGCGGATGAACGGTCATGGTTGGTTCACCGTAGTGGCACCTCGGCGCAACCCGGGTGCCGGCGGTCGGGATGCGCACCCTCGTCGATAGCCTGGCTGGCGATGACCATCGACGTCACCGATACCACGTTCCAGACCGAGGTCCTCGACCGCTCCCAGACCACGCCCGTGGTCGTCGACCTCTGGGCCCCCTGGTGCGGGCCCTGCCACCAGCTCGGGCCGATCATCGAGAAGGTCGTGGACGAGACGGCGGGCAAGGTCGTGCTGGCCAAGGTCAACGTCGACGAGAACCCGCAGGTGTCGGCGGCGTTTCGGGTGCAGGGCATCCCGGCGGTGTACGCGGTGTCCGGCGGCAAGGTGGTCGACGGCTTCATCGGAGCTCAGGGCGAGACGGCGGTGCGCGAGTTCGTGGACCGGTTGCTCCCCAGCGAGGCCGAGGAAGAGGTCGAGAAGCTCGTCGCCGCGGGCGACGAGGCTTCCCTGCGCCTGGCGCTCGAGCGCCAGCCCGACCACGCCGGCGCCATCGTGGGCCTGGCGGAGCTGCTGGCCGGCCGGCGGGGCGATGGCGACATCGACGAGGCCCTCGGGCTGCTCGAGCGGATCCCGGAGACGCCCGAGACCCGGCGGGTCGCAGCGCTGGTGCGCACCGGTGGCGACGAGGCCACGACCGACGAGATAACCACCGAGCTGGATGCCTTGCTCGACCAGGTCAAGGCCGACGAGGACGCCCGGCAGCGCTACGTCGACCTGCTCGAGGTGCTCGGCAACGACGACCCCCGCACCGCCGACTACCGGAAGCGCCTGACGGCCCGCCTGTTCTGACCGGGGTGTAGGGGGGAGCAGCGGGCCCGAGGTCGGAGTGCGACTCGAACGCCACGACGGCTACTGGTTGCTGGTCGGCCCCGCGGCGCCGGGGGCATCGGCTACGACGCTGGGGCCCCTGATCCTCATGCGCCCCCAGCGTGTGGGGGACGCCCGCCTGCTGCGCCACGAGCTCGAGCACGTGCGGCAGTGGCGCCGCTACGGCGTCGTGGGGTTCCTGCGGCGCTACCTGGGCGCGTACCTGGGCTGGCGGGTGCGGGGCTACGGGCACAAGGCCGCCTACCGGCGGATCCCGTTCGAGATCGAGGCCGAATGGCGGGCGCGCCGGGCGCCCATCGAAGCCGGGCTGCCGGCGGCGGATCCCGAGGCACGGGGGACCGCGGGGGAGCTCGCGAGCCGATAGGGATACCGGTTCAGCCGCCCGGCCCACCGTCGGGTTAGTCTGCGGGCTCCGGACTTCCCCTCCCGACGTCCCGGCGCGCCCGGAGGGTTGCCCATGTCCGTCCCCACGCCCGAGCTCCCGCGGCCCCTGCCGCCGCGCACCTGGCGCGAGCAGCTGGCCGGTCTGGCCGAGTCGTTCGACGTCTCGCCCCGGCGCCTGCTGTTGGGCGCCATCGCGTTGGCCTGCGTCGGCCTGGTCGGCTGGCGGCTGCTGGCACCGCCGCCTCCACCACCCGAGATGCGCCTCCCGTTCGCGCAGCACTCCGAGGGCGGGAGCGGTGGGGCCGACCCGTCGTCGGACAGCGGGGGCGGCGATGGTGGCGGCGAGGCGGGCAGCACCACGACCGCCACCGCAGCCACCGAGGTCGTCGTTCACGTGGCGGGCGCCGTCGTCTCGCCAGGGGTGCGGCGGCTGCCGCCCGGCAGCCGGGTGATCGATGCGGTCGATGCCGCCGGCGGCGCCCTCCTCGGCGCCGACCTGCCTCGCATCAACCTGGCGGCGCCCCTGGTGGATGGTCAGCAGGTCTACGTGCCCAAGCCCGGTGAAGAGGTCCCCGTGGCGGCCGGCGCCGGGCTTCCGGAGGGGTCCGGTCCCGGCACCGGGGGCTCGATCCCCGGCGGCACCGTCGACCTCAACACCGCCACCGCCGAGCAGCTGGACACGCTGCCCGGCGTAGGCCCGGCCACGGCGGCGGCGATCATCGCCCACCGGGAGCAGCACGGGCCCTTCACCTCGGTCGACCAGCTGCTCGACGTGCGCGGCATCGGCGAGGCGAAGCTCGAGCAGCTGCGCGACCTCGTCTCGGTGTGAGGCACCTCAGTGGCGGATGGCTGGGTGGTCGCCCTGGCCGTGGCGACGTTCGCCGGCTCGCTCGCGGCGGCGGACGGCCACGTGGCGCGGGTGCCGCTGGCCCTGGCGGCGACGGTCCTGGCGCTGGCCCTGGCCACCCGTCGGCCCGGGGCTCTGTGCCTTGGCGCCGCGCTCCTGGCGGCCTCGCTCGGACAACGCTCGATCGCCGGGCTCGAGGCACCGCTCGACACCGGCCCGGTCACGGCCGAGGTGACCCTGGTATCGGACCCCTCGCCGGACGGGCACGGCGGCGCGGCCGTCGACGTCCGCCTCGACGGACGGCGGCTGCGGGCACACGCGCGCCTGGCGCCGGCGGCGGCGCTCGACGACCGGCTGGCCGGCGAGCGGATCCTGGTCGTCGGCGAGGTCCGCCCTCCGGGGCCGGCGGAGTCGGCCCTGCGCTATCGCCACCTGGCGGGGCGGCTGGAGGTCGATGCCGTGGTGGGCTGGCGACCGGGCGGCGGCGTCACCCGTGTGGCCAACGGCCTGCGCCGCACGCTGGCACGGGGCGCCGAGGTGATGTCGGACCGTCACGCCAGCCTGGTGGCCGGGCTGACGCTGGGAGATGATCGTGACCAGCCGGCCGACATGACCGACGCCTTCCGGGCGGCCGGGCTCACCCACATCCTCGCGGTGTCGGGACAGAACGTGGCCTTCGTGATGGTGGTGGTGGCGCCGTTGTTGGGGCGGCTGCGGTTCGGTCCCCGGCTGGCGGTCACGCTGGCGGTGCTGGCCGGCTTCGCGCTCGTGACGCGGTTCGAACCGTCGGTGCTCCGCGCCACCGCCATGGCGGCCGTGGCCGCCACGGGTGCGGCCTTGGGCCGGCCGGCCTCCACCCTCCGGGTCCTGGCGCTGGGCGTCGGCGGCGTCCTGCTGGCCGATCCGCTGCTGGCGACGTCGCTGGGATTCCGCCTGTCGGTGGCGGGCGCGGCGGGGATCGTCGTGGGTGCGGGGCGAATCGAACGCGTGCTCCCGGGCCCTTGCTGGCTGGCGGCGCCGCTGTCCGTCACCCTGGCCGCCCAGCTGGCCGTGGCCCCCCTCCTGGTGGCCGCGTTCGGCGCCGTCCCGGTGGCGTCGCTGCCCGCCAACCTCCTGGCCGTGCCGGCCGCCGGGCCGGTCATGGTGTGGGGGCTGACCGGCGGGCTGGTCGCGGGGTTGGGCGGGCCTGCGGTGGCCACGGCCGTGCACCTCCCGACGCACGCCCTCGTGGCCTGGATCGACGGTGTCGCCACGGCCGCTGCCCGCTGGCCGCTGGGCCAGCTGCGGGCGGGGCACGTGGCGCTGTTGGCCATCGCCGCTGCGGCCGCGGTCGCCGCTGGGGCGGGGACCCGCCCGGCCCCCGAGGGCGAAGGCGAGCCACCACCCCGGCCCTCGCGGCGCCGGCACGCGAGCGCCACGCACGGGTGCGCCGCGCTGATGGCGATCGCCGTCCTCGTGCACGCCGCTGCTGCGGCCGGAGGGCCCGGCGTCATCGACGGGGAGGCCGTGGGCTTCGGTGCGCAGGTCTGGAGGTGCGGCGGAGCGGCGGCGGTCATCGTCGACGGGCGCGCTCGCGAGGAGGCGGTGCTGGCGGGCTTGCGCGACCGGGGCGTGGGGCGCCTCGACGTCGTCGTGCTCCGGACGGCGGCGCCGGCCGCCACCGAGGTTGCGGCCGCGCTCCGGCGACGCTGGCCGGGCGTTGTCGTGCTCGGCCCCGCGGGCTCGGCTGCGGCGGCGCGTCGGGTCGCCGACCTCGGCTCGGTGGCGGTGCCCATCGCCGGGACCGTCGTGGACGTGGGCGGCCTCCGGTTGACCGTTCGGGGAAGCGGGACGGAGCGGCTCGATGTCGACGTCGTCCTGCGCCGGGCGCAGCCGGCCTCGGCAAGGGCGCCACCCGCTGCCCGGCCGATAGCTTCCCCACGATGATCGCGTCCGCCCCGCCGCCGCTGCCACGGGTCGAGCTAGCCCTGACGCTGGGCGAGACCACGTTCGACCTGCGGTGGCGGGCCCTGGTGGGGGCGGTGGTGGCTGCGCCGCGGTTCGGTCGGGAGAGCGAGGTGCTCGCCACGGTCCGCGCCGCTGCGCAAGCGGGTGCCGACGTCGCGGTGACGTCGCTACCGCCCCGGCTCGTCGGCCCTGCCATCCGCGCCGGCGGCGTGCCCATCGCAGCCAGGGCTTCGTCCCTCGAGGCGGTGGAGGCGGCCTCGCAGGCCGGGGCCGCCCTGGTGCTGGTGCCGGCGGACCTCGTGGGCGCGGTGGCCGACGCCGGCACCACCGTGGCGCTGCTCGTCGACGACGTCGGCGACATCCCTCGTGGCCGAGCCCTGGTCGGCGAGCGATCCGTGCCGTTGGCGATCGACACGTCGGCTGTCCCGACGAACGAGGAGGCGTTGGCGATCGAGTCGGTCGCCGTCCCCTGGGGGTGCCGGCTGCTCTGCACGAACGACGTTCGGCGGACCCGGCGAGTCGTGGAGACCGTCGCCGCCCTGCTGGCGGCGGCGCGCGGGCGGGCCGACCGGGAGTGACGGCGGTGCGCGCACATGCGCCCGTGTACCTCGTCCGGGGCGACGACGATGTGATCCTGCGGGACGCCACGCGCGAGCTGATCCACCGACTCCTCGGCGACGTCGACGCCGGTCTGGCCGTGGACGAGATCGGCCGTGACCGGTTCCAGCCCACCGACGGATCGGAGCCCAGCGTCGCCCCGTTGGTCCAAGCGGCCCAGACCCCACCGTTCCTGACCGACCGGCGGGTCGTCGTGGGGCGCGACCTCGAGCTGTTCACGCGGTCCGAGCAGGTGGCGGCGCTGGTCGCCTACGTCGAGGACCCGCTTCCGACGACCTCGCTGGTGCTGGTGTGGGGGCAGGGGCGCATCCCGAAGGCGCTCACCGACGCCGTGAAGGCCCACGGCGGCGAACAGGTCGACACCAGCCCGGGCCGCAAGATCGCGGCGTGGGCCGATGAGCAGCTGCGCGGCGCCCGACTGCAGGTCGACCGGGCCGGCACCGATCGGCTCGTGGGGTGGCTCGGCGACGACCCACAGCGGCTGGTCGGGCTCATCGCCACGCTCGTGGGCGCCTTCGGGGAGGGCGCCCAGCTCGGGGTGGAGGACATCGAGCCGTTCCTCGGCGAGGGCGGCGGCGTACCCCCGTGGGAGCTCACCGACGCCCTGGACCGCGGTGACATCGCCACGGCGCTCGCCAAGCTGCGGCGCATGCTGGACGGCGGCGGCCGTCACCCCCTCGTGGTGATGGCCACGTTGCACGGGCACTACGCCCGCATGCTGCAGCTCGACGGGGCGCCGGTGAGCGGGGAAAGGGATGCTGCGCAGCTCCTCGGGCTCCGTGGATCGACGTACCCGGCCCGCAAGGCGATGCAACAGGCGCGCCGGCTGGGCCACGACCGGATCGTGGACGCCATCTCGCTGCTGGCGGCTGCCGACCTGGACCTTCGGGGTGCCAAGGCATGGCCCGAGGACCTGGTGCTCGAGGTGCTGGTCGCCCGGCTGGCGCGACTGGCGCGCTAGCGCTCCACTGGTGGCGGTCAGTCCTCCGTGGGCTCGCCGGCCGCCTGGTTGATCCGGGCGTGCAGCCGGGCCTTGCGGCGCGCCGCCTGGTTCTTGTGGATCACGCCCTTGGCGGCTGCGGTGTCGATGCGGCGGACGGCCTCGCGCAGCTTCGTGTCGGCGTCGTCCTCGCCCGCCTCGGCTGCGGCGACGGCCGCCCTGGCGCGGGTCTTGAGCTCGGAGCGCACGGCCTTGTTGCGCTCGTGGCGCACCAGGTTCTGGCGGTTGCGCTTGATCTGGCTCTTGATGTTCGCCACGGACGGACCTGCTCCCTCTCTCCAAATGGCCGGGACAGGCTAGCGGCGGCGCCGGCGGATTGTCACACCGGAGGACCAGGACGGCGCGCCGCTACGATTCGGCGGCCCCCTATGGACCGCTCGCGCATCCGCAACGTCTCCGTCATCGCCCACATCGACCACGGCAAGTCGACGCTCGCCGACCGCCTGCTGGAGCTCAGTGGTGCCGTCGATCCCCGGGACATGCGCGACCAGTACCTGGACTCGATGGAGCTCGAGCGGGAGCGGGGCATCACGATCAAGCTCCAGTCGGTGCGGCTCGGATACCGCGACTACGTGATCGACCTCATCGACACTCCGGGCCACGTCGACTTCGGCTATGAGGTGTCGCGGTCGCTTGCCGCCTGCGAGGGTGTCGTCCTCCTGGTCGACGCCGCCCAGGGGATCGAGGCCCAGACCCTCGCCAACTCGTACCAGGCGCTCGAACACGACCTCGAGATCGTCGCCGCACTCAACAAGATCGACCTGCCGGCCGCCGACCCGGACCGCTACGCCGCCGAGATCGAGAAGGTGCTGGGCATCCCGGCCGACCAGATCCTGCGCATCAGCGCCAAGACCGGCGAGGGCGTGCCCGACCTGCTCGATGCCGTCATCGAACGCGTGCCGCCGCCCGCCGGCGACCCCGACGCGCCGCTCCAGGCGCTGATCTTCGACTCCCACTACGACCCCTACCGGGGTGTCGTCTCGTCGGTCAGGGTTGTCAACGGCAACCTCACGACCGGAAGCCGCCTGCGGTTCATGCAGGCGGGTGCCGTCCACGACGCGGACGAGGTCGGGGTGCGCACGCCGACCGCCACGCCGGTGGCGTCGCTCGGCCCGGGCGAGACCGGGTACCTCATCGCGGGGATCAAGGACGTGGCGGAGGCCCGGTCGGGCGAGACGGTCACCGAGACGGCCCGCCCCGCCGCCGCGCCGCTGGCCGGCTATCGCGACCCCAAGCCCATGGTGTTCTGCGGGCTTTATCCCGTCGACGGCGACCAGTTCTCCGACCTGCGGGAGTCGCTGGAGAAGCTGCGCCTCAACGACGCCAGCTTCACCTACGAGCCCGAGACGTCGGGGGCGCTGGGTTTCGGGTTCCGCTGTGGCTTCCTAGGGCTCCTCCACATGGAGATCGTCCGGGAGCGCCTCGAGCGCGAGTTCGACCTGAGCCTGATCGCCACGGCCCCCTCGGTCGCCTACCAGGTGCACCGGACCGACGGCACGGTCGTCGAGGTCGACAACCCGTCCGCCATGCCGCCGGCACAGGAGATCGACCACATCGGGGAGCCGTTCCTCACTTGCACGATCCTCACGCCCACCGACTACACCGGCACGCTCATGGAGCTGTGCCAGCAGCGCCGCGGGGAGATGTCCAAGCTCGAGTACCTCTCGCCCGAGCGCATCGAGCTGATCTACCGGTTGCCGCTGGCCGAGGTGGTGCGTGACTTCTTCGACCAGCTCAAGTCGCGCACGCAGGGCTACGCCAGCCTCGACTACGAGCCCGCCGGCTACGATCGCTCCGACCTGGTCCGCGTCGACGTGCTGCTCAACGGGGTGGCCGCCGACGCGTTCAGCGCCGTCGTGCACCGGGACCGGGCCCAGGACTACGGACGGCGCATGACCGAGAGGCTGCGGGAGCTGATCCCCCGGCAGCTCTTCGACGTGCCCATCCAGGCCGCCATCGGCGGGCGCATCATCTCCCGGGAGACGGTCAAGGCCAAGCGCAAGGACGTGCTCGCCAAGTGCTACGGCGGCGACATCACCCGCAAGCGCAAGCTGCTGGAGCGGCAGAAGGAGGGCAAGAAGCGTATGAAGTCCATCGGGCGGGTCGAGGTGCCGCAAGAGGCGTTCATCAGCGCCTTGAAGCTGGACGACTGACGGTCGATCCGGCCGACCTCATGCACGGCCATCCCACGGCGGTCCTCCGGCAGCGGGCGCCCGGCGGGACCGACCCCCAATCGAGGGCCTGCCTGGTTACCGGGGACTTAGCACTCGGTACACTCGACTGCCAGATGTTGGACGAGCGCAAGGCCGCGATCCTCCGAGCGGTCGTGGAGGAGTACATCGAGTCCGGGCAGCCGGTGGGCTCCGGCCACGTGGCCCGTGCGCCCGGCGTGGACGTGTCGTCGGCGACGGTGCGCAACGAGATGGGGCTGCTGGAGTCGGAGGGCTTCCTACGCCAGCCGCACACCTCCGCCGGGCGCGTGCCGACCGAGAAGGGCTACCGCTTCTTCGTCGATCACCTGCGCCGCCCGGCTCGCCTGGCCACCAGCTCGGACGAGGAGGTGCGGGCCTTCTTCGCACGCGCCCACGGCGAGGTCGAGCAGATGCTCTCCGAGACCAGCCGACTGCTGTCGGACCTCACCCACCTCACCAGCGTGGTCGTGGCGCCCGCGGCGACCGAGACCACCGTCCGATCGGTGCAGCTCGTCGGGCTCAGCGCCGCGTCGGCCGTGCTCGTCGTCGTGCTGAGCGACGGGTCGGTCGAGAAGCACACCATCGAGCTGCCATCCGGTGTCGGCGAGGAGCGGGTGGCAACCGCCGGCATGCACATGACCGCCCACCTCGCCGGCGGGGCCCGCGAGGCCCTGCCGGCGGTTCCCGCCACCGGCGACTCCCTCACGGACTCGCTGGTCGACCGGGCACTCGCGGCCCTCGCCGATCTCCCGGCGGGCGACCCCGAGCACGTCTACGTGGGCGGCGCCGCCCGCATGGCCCAGGCGTTCGACGCCATCGAGACGGTCCGCGAGGTACTGGGAATCCTCGAGCAGCAATATGTCGTCGTGTCGCTCATACGCGATGTCATCGATCGCGGCTTGCACGTCGCCATCGGCACCGAGACCGGCATGGCGCCCCTCGCCGAGTGCGCCCTGGTGGTGTCGCCCTACGAGGTCGAGGGCGAACGGGCCGGCACGATCGGCGTGCTGGGTCCCACGCGGATGAACTACCCCCAAGCGCTGGCCGCCGTTGCCGTCGTGGGCCATCGTCTCTCCGACCGCTTCACCGAGGGCTAGCCAGCGTTGCCGACCGACTACTACCAGCTGCTCGGCGTCTCCCGGGACGCCACCCAGGAAGAGATCAAGCGCGCCTATCGCCGACTTGCGCGCCAGCTGCACCCCGACACGGGGCACGGCGACGCGGGGTCCGAGGCGCGGTTCAAGGAGGTCACGCGCGCCTACGAGGTGCTGTCCGACCCCGAGAAGCGCCAGCGCTACGACGCCTACGGCCCGGCCGGCGTCGAGGGCAGCACCGTCGGCGCCGACCCGTTTGGCTTCGGCGGCGGCATCGGCGACGTGTTCGAGGCGTTCTTCGGCTCCAGCCCCTTCGGGGGTCGCCGCCGCGGGCCGGCCGGGCCGCCCCGGGGCGAGGACCTCGAGCAGGTCGTCGAGCTGGAGTTCGAGGAAGCCGTCTTCGGCTCGCAGCATCCGGTCACCGTCAAGACGGCCGTGGCGTGCGACGCCTGCGAGGCGACGGGCGCCGCCGACGGCACTCAGCCGATCGCCTGCCTCGAGTGCGGTGGCACGGGCCAGGTGCAGCGGGTACGGCAGTCGTTCATCGGGCAGATGGTGACCTCGTCCCCGTGCGCGCGCTGCGGTGGTTCGGGCCAGGTCATACCCAATCCCTGCCCGGTGTGCCGGGGTGAGGGCCGCCGCATCCAGGAGCGCACCTACACGGTCGACATCGTCGCCGGCGTCGACGACGGCTCGACGCTGCGGCTCGCCGGACGGGGTGCCGTCGGGCCTCGTGGTGGCCCCGCCGGCGACCTGTACGTGCACGTCCGGGTGAAGCCGCACCCGCGCTTCGAGCGCCAGGGCACCGACCTGGCGACGGTGCTGACCGTGCCGTACACCCAGGCCGCGCTGGGGGCAACGATCGTGTTCGAGACGCTCGAGGGCCCCGAGGAGCTGGAGATCCCCCGCGGCACGGCGTCCGGCACGACGTTCCGGCTGCGCGGTCGCGGCGTCCCCCACATCGAGCGGCGGTCGCGGGGCGACATGCTGATCGACGTCGTGGTCGACGTGCCCACCGAGCTGAGCGAGGAGGAGGAAGAGGTCATCCGCCAGCTCGCCGAGCTGCGGGGTGACGAGGTCGCCCCTCCGCCGGCCGGCCTGCTGTCGAAGCTGCGGTCGGCGTTCAAGTAGCGGGCGCCCATGGATGCCGGCGCCGGGCGATCCGGCAGCGGCCTGGTCACCCCGGTCACCGCGCGGGCCCACGTGTTCGTCGCCGACCTGGACGCCCCGGTCCTCGACGACGGCGACGAGCACCACCTCCTGCGGGTGTTGCGGCTTGCACCGGGGAGCGACGTCACCGCCGGTGACGGTGTGGGGCGTTGGCGACACTGCCGCCTGACCGGTGGGCCGGTCCTCGAGATCGCGGGCGCGACCGTCGGCGACTCCCGACCCGAACCCCCGATCACCGTGGCGTTCGCGCTGGTGAAGGGGGAGCGCCCGGAGCTGGTGGTGCAGAAGGTGACCGAGCTGGGCGTCGATCAGGTCGTGCCGTTCGTGGCGGGACGGTCGGTCGTGCGGTGGGAGCCGGGCCGCGCCGACCGCCACCTCGAGCGCTGGCGGACCATTGCCCGCCAGGCCGCCATGCAATGCCGGCGCACGTGGCTGCCGGAGGTGGCGCCCGTTGCCACCTTCGACACCGTGGCGGAGCTGCCGGGCGCGGCGCTCGCCGATGCCGCCGGGGGTCCGCCCACGCTCGACCGGCCGGTCGTGCTCATCGGGCCCGAGGGCGGGTGGACGCCCGACGAGCAAGGGGCGGGTCTGCCCATGGTCCGCCTGGCAGCGCACGTCCTGCGGGCGGAGACGGCGGCCATCACCGCCGGCGCGGTCCTCACTGCATTGCGGGCGGGCATCCTGACCGAGGCTCACCGGCCTGATCACATCGTCCGCTGACATCCGACGGCGCTGTGACAATCCGCCACGATTGGCGGGTACGGCTGGACGCGCAGTGATTGTCGCGGGCCGATCGCGGTGCCTTAGAGTAAGCCCCCGCCTGGACCGCGCGAGTGCCGCACTGGCGCGGTTGCCGTCCCGCTGGGGGGCGGCACCAAGGGGAGGAAACATATGGATAGCGACCTCGAGGTTGAACGCGAGAGCGGCTACGCCATCAAGGTGGGCGCCCGGCTCCGTTCGATCCGGCGCCAGAAGCATCTCTCGCTCCAAGACGTCGAGGCGGCATCGGAGCACGAGTTCAAGGCGTCCGTTCTCGGTGCCTACGAGCGGGGTGAGCGGGCGATATCGGTGCCCCGATTGCAACGGCTCGCCCGCTTCTACCGGGTACCCGTCGACCAGATGCTGCCCAGCGACGAGGAACTGGGCGGGCGATCGAACAACGACGACGAGCAGATCGTCGACCTGCGTTCCCTGCGCGCCGCCCGTCGCGACGACCGGCCCGTCACCATCGATCTCGGTGCCGTCGAGGGGCTCGGCGGGCAGGAGGGCGAGATGCTCGCCCGCTACCTGCGCATGATCCAGGTGCAGCGCGGCGACTACAACGGCCGGATGCTCACCATCCGGCGGGACGATCTGCGCGCCGTGGCCTGCATCCTCGACTGCCATCCCGAGCAGGTGCCGGCCCGGCTCGACAGCCTGGGCCTGTGCCTGGTCCGCTGATCACCGCCTGAACCTCGGCGATCACGGGCGCAGCCTGCCGTTAGACAGACGCGGCCACGGCCTGCTTCGCTCGCGGCCATCCGTTCCGACCTGCCGACCCCGTTTGGCGTCTACGTCCACGTGCCGTTCTGTGCGGCGCGGTGCGACTATTGCGCCTTCGCCACCTGGACGGATCGGCACCATCTGCAGTCGGCGTATCTCGACGCGTGCCGGCGCGACGTCGAGCGCCGGGTGGCCGGGGGGCTGCCCGCGGCGACCAGCGTGTTCGTGGGCGGTGGCACCCCCTCGCTCGTCGCGCCCGAGCGGCTGATGGCGGTGCTCGCCGCCGTGCCCCGCGCGCCCGACTGCGAGGTCACCGTCGAATGCAACCCGGACACGGTGACGCCGGACCTGATGGAGGTCTACGCGCAGGGGGGCGTTAACCGGATCAGCCTCGGCGTCCAGTCGATGGTGGACCACGTCCTCCGCTCGCTCGGCCGGACCCACGACCCGTCCAACGTGCGGCGGGCGGTGGAGGCGATCCGGGGCGCGGGCATCCGCACGTTCAACGTCGACGTGATCTACGGCGCGGCGGGGGAGTCGCCCGACGACTGGCGGCGGACGCTCTATGCCGCGGTGGCCCTCGACCCGCCGCACGTCAGCGCGTACGCCCTCACCGTCGAGCCGGGCACGCCACTGGCAGACGACCCGGCACGGCACCCGGACGACGACGACCAGGCGGTGAAGTACCTGGCCGCCGCCGAGGCGCTCGAGGCGGCCGGACTCTCGTGGTACGAGATCTCCAACTGGGCCCGGCCCGGACACGAGTGCCGCCACAACCAGCTCTACTGGTCGATGGGCGAGTACCAGGCGTTCGGCTGCGCCGGGCACTCGCACCGCGGCGGGCGCCGCTCCTGGAACGTGCACACGCCCGAGCGCTACATCGCCGCCATCGCCGAGAGGTGCTCGCCCGAGGCGGCCGGCGAGCGGCTCGACGCCGGGGCCCGCCGGCTCGAGGCGCTGCAGCTGGCGGTGCGGACCCGCGCGGGGGTCCCCGCGGCCACCCTCCCCGTCGACGAGCTGGACGACCTCGTAGACCTCGACGGCGACCGCGCGGTGCTCACCGTGCGCGGCCGCCTGCTGGCCAACGAGGTGGCGCTCCGCCTCCGCTGACGGCGCGGGGCGGATGCGAGACTCAGGCTCCATGCCGTTCCACCCCACGACGGAGGAGTGGGACGCCGACCTGGTCGCCGGCGATCCCCTCGGCTTCCCGGGGTACGCCGCGCAGCGGGAGGGCCTCGCGGACTCCGGCGAGTCGGTCCGGACCGGACGGACCGAGCACTACGCGTTCATCGAGAGCCGGTTCGAGGTTCTCGGCGGAACGATGGGGGCGGCGGCCGGGGAGAAGGTGGTGCGCGCGTACGACCGCGCCCGAGAGCTGCGGCTGCCAATGGTGGCGCTGACACGGACGGGCGGCGCCCGCCTCCAGGAGGGCATGGTGGCGCTGGTCCAGCTCGCCCGCACCGCGGCGGCGGCCCGCCGGCATGCCGAGGCCGGGCTGCTGTCGCTCGCCGTGTACGGCTCGCCCACCACGGGCGGCGTGCTGGCCTCGTACGCGTCACTGGTCGACCTGCGGGCCGTGGTGGCCGGAGCGGTCATCGGCTTCGCCGGGCCCCGCGTCGCCGAGGGGACGCTCGGTATGCCCTTGCCCCCGGGGTCGCACACCGCGGAGTCCGTATACCAGCACGGCCTGGCGGACGCCCGCCTCGGCGCCGACGATGTCGCGGCGTGGGTGGAGGCGGCGCTGGGGCTGACGGATCGCCCCCTGCCGGCTCGGTCACTCCCCGCCTGGGAGCCCGCGCTCGGCGGCGCCACCGAGGCCGGCGCCGGCGGATCGGGCGCCTGGATCGAGGTGCTGCGCTCCCGGGCGGTCGGACGGCCGTCCGGCATCGACCGGGCGGCCCGGCTGTGCTCGTCGTGGGTCGAGCTGAGGGGCACGGACCCCACGGTGCGGGCCGGGCTGGCGCGGGTGGCGGGCCGGCGGTGCGTCGTGGTGGCGACCGACCGATACTGCGCCTCCGGGCGCCCGACGCCGCCGGGCTTCCGCCTCGCCCAGCGGGCGGTGGGCTTGGCGGGACGCCTGGGGCTGCCGGTGGTCACGCTGGTCGACACCCCCGGCGCCGATCCCTCGCCGGAGGCCGAGGTCGACGGGGTGGCGTCGGAGGTCGCCCGCACGCTGGCCGCGCTCGCATCGTGCCCGACGCCGACCGTGTCGGTCTGCGTGGGGGAGGGGGGAAGCGGCGGCGCACTGGCACTGAGCTACGCAGACCGCGTGTTGATGTGTGAGCACGCCACGTTCTCGGTGATCGCGCCCGAGGGTGCGGCGGCGATCCTCGAGCGCGACGCCACCAAGGCGGCCGAGGTCGCGGCTCGGCTGCGGCTCACGTCGGGCGACATGCTCGAGCTCGGGGTCGTCGACGAGGTGGTCGGCGAGGACCAGTGGGCGCTCGACGAGGCCGTGGACCGGGCACTCGAGCAGGCAACCACGGGCGAGCGCGAGCGGCGCTGGGACGCCGTGACCGCACGCTGGCTACATCAGCGCTGACCCGAGCCGAGCCGCGCGCCGTCGATGCGGCGCCGTCAGCCATCGGGATCGGGCATGACGAGCTCCTGGCCCGGGACCAGCAGGTCGGGATTGCCGGGGTCGAGGAGCCGGCCACGGTTGGCCTCGACGAGGCGCCGCCAGTAGCCGATCACCCGGCGGTCGTCCGGCGCGCCCCCTCCCGGGACCACGGTCTCCGCCGCGATCGACCAGAACGAGTCGCCGGGCTCGACCGTCCAGGAGGGCGAAGCGGCGGAGGCGGCGTCGACGGTCCCGTGTGCGGGTGGGGCCCGTGATGCCGGTGGCGCATCGGTGGCGGGCGCGCGCGTCATGGCCGCGGCGGGCACGTCCTCGGCAGGCATGCGGGTCATGACCGCGGTGGGCATGCCACGCGGGCCACGCGTCATGGTGGCCGTGGGCGGGCCAGGGTCCTGCACCGCATCCACGGTGGAGGCTGCCGCGGGCTTCGGCGCCAGGGCCGTGGACGCCATGCCCCAGGAGGGGAGGCCGCCGACGAGGGTCCCGGCCGCCAAGCCGAGGCCGCCACCGCCGGCGACGAGGCGTCGGATGGCGGCAGGTGTCGCCCGGGCCGCCGCCGAGGCGACCCGGGTGCGCCCGAACGGCCGGGTGAGTGCGAGCACCAGCGTGCACACGGCCATGTACCAGCCGGCGGCGAGCACCACCAGCCGCACCATGGCGACCGCCATGACCTCGGGCGGGGTGCGATCCAGCCAGGCGGAGAGGTCGTCGACCGAGGAGAGCGGCACACCGAGCGTGCCTGCGCCGAGGGCGTGCAGCGCTCGGAGTCCGAGGGCCATGGCCGCCGCCCAGGCGGCAAGGCGCCAGCGGCCGGTCATGGCCGAACCTCGACGGTCGCGGTCGCTCCCGACCCCAGGTCGACCACCAGGTCGTCGCAGCCGTCCACCGCCGGCTCGGCCCGGATCGCGACCGCACCGGGGAGGCGGTCGCGCGCCTCGACGGTCACCGGCTCACCCTCGGCGGCCCAGCCCGGGAACACGAACACGTCGCCGGTCGCCGGGCGCAGGAGCGCGGGCGCCGCCCGCCCATCGCACTCCCAGTCCCCGATGGCGATCACGTCGCCCGGCTGCCCCAACGTCCAGCGGGCGGGGCCGGCCGAGACGCTGCCCCCCTCGACGACGAGCGCCTCGGGGCAGCCATCGCCATCGACGTCGGCGGCCGGCGCGGCCGCGACCGGGCACCCCGCCTGGTTGGCCGGCGAGCTCGCCCGGACGGCATCGGGGGGTGCGGCGGACCCCCGCGAGCCCCAGCCGCCGACGAAGACCACCCCCGCGGCGATCGCGGCGACCACCACGGCTCCGGAGCCCGCCGCCACGCGTGCCCGAGATCCGCCACCGCCGTGCCCCGGTGGTGGTTCCGGGGCGGCGGCCCCGTCCGGGTCGGGCGCATCGCTGCCGAACGCCTGGGCCCACCGCTCGTCGTCGTTCAGCTCGTGGGTGAAGACCAGGTCGAGCAGCTCCTCGTCGGGCGGAACGTAGGCGGGCTCGGGCCCGCGGGACGGCCGTTCGTTGGCCGGCAGCCCGGCGCCGGGAACGGCGGAGAGGATTGAGCTTGCCAGCAACCGGGCCTTGGGGCGTCGGCTCGGAACGGGATCGGAGGCGCGGGCCAGCACCTGCTCGAGCGCCCGCCGGTGGGCGGCGCTCGATCTCCCCCGCCATGGCCACGACCTCGGCTCTGGGGTCGTCCGCTCCAGCGCCTCGCCCAGCACCAGGCCCAGGGCGGCGATGTCGTCGTGTGGTGCCGCGCCACCGGGGTGCGAGAACCCGCAGAGCCGGGGCCTGCCGTCGTCTCCCACGAGGATGTGGGTGGCGTCGACGCGCCCGTGCACCAGCCCGATGTCGTGGAGGTCGGCCAGCGTGGACGCGACCGCGGCGCCGAGCCCGGCGACCGCGCCAACCGAGCCGCTCCAGTGGGTCAGGGGGTCACCTGCGAACCGGGTGCGGATCTCGACGCTGGCACCTGCGTCGACCCCGTCGTCGGTGCCAGCCTCGGCGCCGCGGTCCGCCCGAGCCTCGTCGACGCCCTGGGTGGCGGGCCCGACGACCGCGACGAGCCCGGGATGGGCCGCACGCTGGAGGCGCTCGGCTTCGAGGCGAAGCCGGGCGACGTCTTCGGTGCCGGTGGCGGTCTTCACCGCGATCGGCCCCTCGGCGTCGAGCGCGACGGTCACCTGCATGCTCATGCAATGGAGAATGCTCGAATAGATGGAAAGTTGTCAAGGGATAAGGAGATCAGGGAGCGGTGACTGCGGTGGCGGTGGCGCTTGCGGTCACCTCGGTGCCGTCCGGGGCGCCGGGAACGACGTCGGCGAAGATGTAGTCGGCCTCCAGCACCAGTTCGACGCGCACACGGGCGGCGGTGACCGTCACCACTGGCGGTCCGGCCAGCTGGGGTGCCAGTTCGCTCGCAGCCACGACGTCCTCGACGACCGCGCGGGTCCGCTCGGGGTCGAGGACGTAGTCGTGAGTGGTCCGCAGGCGGCCCTGGTCGACGCCCGCGGTGGCGGCGTCGTTGGCGGCAGCAGCGGCCAGCTCGAACGCCTGGCGCTTGCGCAGGTGGACCAGCGACATGTCGACGGCGATCGACGCGAGCACGAGCACGATGAGCAGTCCCGCCGGCATGAGCATGAGGGCGCTGCCGCGGTCCGGCTGTCTCTCGGCCCTGGTCACGAGCAGGCCTCGGCGCTGCCGGGCACGCCGTCCCGGTACGGGTCGATCAGTTCGGCGTGACGGCTGGTCACCTCCAGCCCGGACCCGAAGCCGCCGATCCACGGCAGGCGCAGCACCGGCACGTCGTAGCGGGCCGTGAACGTGGCCCGGGCACAGCGGCTGAAGCCCGCCTCGCCGCCGGGGGATTCGAGGCCGGTCAGCTCCACGCTCGACCGCGCCTCCTCGCGGCCGTGGGCCGACAGGGCCTCGTAGCCGGCCCGGCGCGCCGCGGCCTCGGCGTCGCCGAAGTCGCCGGCCGCCGGTACGTCGGCCTCGACGAAGCGGCGCGCCGCCTCACGGGCCGCGGCGTCGACGGCCAGCTTGGCGTCGACGACGGCCCACACATTGGCCACCAGGAGGGTTCCGACCACGAACACGAGCAGGCCGAACGGCAGCACCTCGATGCCGCCGACCTGCCCGTGGTCGCCGCGGTGGCGAGTCACCCCGCCGGCGTCGGGCGCTCGCCGGCGGCTCGGGCATCGGGAGACATGTCCCCCGGTGATGGCGGGCGGGTCGCTCGGCGGGTGCTCACGGCCCCTTCCATACCATCTTGGCGGGTGATGCGCACCCGCCCGATGCGGCGGCCCTGGATCCGCTGCGCCGTCAGCATCCAGCCATCCACCACGACCGACTCGCCCTCGACCGGCACGTGCCCGAGGTGGTGGTAGAGCAGGCCGCCGATGGTGTCCCAGTCGCCTTCGGGCAGCGCGGCGTGGAGCAGCTCGTTGACCTCGTCGAGCGCCGTGCGGGCATCGACGCGTACGCCGCCACCGGCCAGGGGCTCCACCAGCGGGTCCTCCACGTCGAACTCGTCGACGATCTCGCCCACCAGCTCCTCGATGATGTCCTCGAGCGTGACCAGCCCGGCGGTGCCGCCGTACTCGTCGACCACGATCGCCATGTGGAACTTGTCCCGCTGCATCTCCCGCAGCATGTCCGGGACCCTCTTGGTCTCTGGCACGTAGCGGGCGGCCCGCACCAGCTGGGCCACCGGCAGGTCCTCCTCGCCGTCACGCTCGGCTCGCATCAGGTCCTTGGCGTAGGTGATGCCGACCACGTCGTCGATGCTCTCGCCGATGACCGGCAGCCGGCTGTAGCCGTTCAGGAGCACGACCTCCATCACGTCGGCCACGCGGAAGTCCTGGCCCACGGTCACCATGTCGGGACGGGGAACCATGACCTCGCGCACGACCGTGTCCCCGAACTCGATGATCGACTCGATGAGGGCGCGCTCGTGCTCCTCGATCACCCCTTCCTCGACGCTGAGCTCGGCCACGGCCAGCAACTCTTCCTCGGACACGTACGGCCCCTGCTTCAGCCCCTTGCCCGGCAGCAACAGGTTCGTCAGTCCGATGAGTGTACGGGTGGTGAGGCGGAGCAGCGGGAACCGGATCAGCGCGGCTACGGGCCCGGCTGCGGCCAACGCGGCGCGGTCGGGGTTGAGGACCGCCCAGGTGCGGGCCGAGGCGGTCATAACGAACACGACGACGATGTCGATGGCCATGCCGATCGCGAGGCCCGCCAGCCCCCACAGCCGCTCGGCCACGATGCCCACCAGGGTGGCCTGGGCCAGCTGGCACACGAGCAGGGTGAACAGCAGGGGGTTCACGAACCGGTCGGGGCGGCCGGCCAGCTCGAGGAGCCTGCGGGCACCGCGGCGGCCCTCCGCGTCGAGCGTCTGGGCCCATGACTTGGGCATGCGACCGAGCGCAGTCTCGGCGCCGGCCAGCAGCATCGTCACGACCAGCAGCGTGGCGATCGCGACCAGCATCCATCGGTCGCCCACGGACAGGCTCGCAGCGAGGATGGTGCCCGGCAGTCCCCTCACCTCCGCTGGTGGAAACGCTGCAGCAGCTCGCGCTCGCGCGCCTGCATGGTCGCCGCCTCCTCGAGCCCGGCGTGGTCGTGGCCGAGCACGTGCAGCACGCCGTGCACGACCAGCAGCGCCAACTCGTCGTCGTAGCCGCCGGCGTGCTCGGGCGCCTGACGCTCCGCCACCGCCGGGCAGACTACGACGTCGCCGAGCAGCAGGGGCTCCCGTGCCGACGACTTCACGCCGTCGCGCCCGGCCGGATCGTCGGCCGAAACGTCGATGGGAAACGCGAGCACGTCGGTGGGGCCGTCCGTGTCCATGAACCGGCGGTTGAGCCCGCTGATCGTGTCCTCGTCGACGAACAACAGCGACAGTTCGGCGTCCCCGGCCACCCCCTCGGCCACGAGCACGTTCCGCGCCAGCGCGACCCAGCGCTCCACGTCGACGGGCGCCGCCTGCTGCTCGTCGGCGCCGAACACCTTCACATCGCCCACCTCGCCGTCGGGCGGGCCCATCAGGTGCCGGGCGATCGGCGCCCGTCGGATGGTCGTGTCGGCTCGGGCTCGGCGCAGCGGTCGAGGCCGACGGGGTTGTCGGTCCGTTCGTACGCATCGACGATGTCCTGCACGATCCTGTGCCGGACGACGTCGCGCGATGTGAGGTGGACGAACTCGAGGCCGTCGATGCCCTGGAGGGTCCGGGCCAGGTTCGTCATGCCGCTGCGGCCGGTGGGCAGATCGACCTGGGTCATGTCGGCGGTGACCACGACCTTGGACCCGAACCCGATCCGGGTCAGGAACATCTTCATCTGCTCGGGCGTGGTGTTCTGGGCCTCGTCGAGAATGATGAAGCTGGCGTTCAGCGTGCGGCCGCGCATGAACGCCAGCGGCGCCACCTCGACCGTTCCTCGTTCGATGAGGCGCTGCGCGCCCTCGGGCTCGACCATGTCGAACAGCGCGTCGTAGAGCGGGCGCAGGTAGGGATCGATCTTGGCGGCGAGGTCGCCGGGCAGGAACCCCAACCGCTCGCCAGCCTCGACCGCAGGCCGGGTGAGGATGATGCGGTCGACCTCCTTGGCCTGCAACGCCTGCACAGCCATCGCCACCGCCAGCCAGGACTTGCCGGTGCCGGCGGGACCGATGCCGAACGTGATCACGTTGTCGCGTATGGCGTCGACGTAGCGCTTCTGGCCCGCCGACTTGGGGCGCACCGTCCGGCCCCGCGAGGAGCGCAGCACCTCGGCCGTGAGCACCTCGGAGGGACGCTGGTCGGCGCGCACCATGTCGATGGTGCGCACGATGCTTGCCGGCTCGAGCCGCTGCCCCCGCTCGAGCAGCAGGAGCAGCTCCTCGAAGAGGTGTCCCACGCGGTCGGCCTCGTCGCCCTCGATGGCGATCTCGTTGCCCCGCACGTGGATCTCGACACCCTCGAACGCGGACTCGACCACCCGCAGCAGCTCGTCACGCTGGCCGAGCAGATCGACCATGAGATGGTTGCCGGGTACGGAGATCTTGACCTGCGTGGTCGCCACGAGGGGGCCAGCCTAGGCCCTCTCGTGACGACCACGTGGGCCGCCGGACCGACGCCCGGTCAGCACTCGACGCGTGAGGTGAACTCGTCCCACGCGCTGGTCAGCTCTTCACCGGCGGACGACAGTTGCTCGCCCGCCTCGGCGAAGGTCGTGTCCTCGTCCAGGCTATCGACCGTGTCGCGCAGGTTGTCCCAGGCCTGCTCGAAGTCGTCCCACTCCGACTCGGCCAGCGCTTGACCGGCGTCGCTGAGCTCGTCCACGTCGTTGGAGATCTCTTCGCGGGCGTCGGCCAGCTGGGAGGTATCGGTCGGGTCGAGGTGGCTCAGGTCTGTCAGGGTCTTGTCGAGGTTCTCGCGCGCGTCGCAGACCTCGGCGGTGGCCTCCTCAGTGGACGGCTCGTCGTCGCCACAGCCGGCCAGGGCGCCGGCGCCGGCTCCAACGATGAGGAGGACGGCGAGGACTCTTGCAGGTTGCTGTCGTGTCATGCCCTCATCGTTCCCCGGCGAGCCTCGGCGGTAAATGCCTATGCCGGGCGACGCCGCCCGGCCGAGGTAGCGTGCCGACCCCGTGGACCGGCCACGGGCTGACGACTCCGGCGAATCGCCGATCGCCCCGGGGCTGCTGGGCGAGGGCCTGACCGCCCGGATCGACCGCTGGGCCGCCGACGCCCGCGTCGACGAGGCGGCCCGGCTGCGGGCCCGCGAGCGTTGGCTGCGGCACCAGGCCGAGGAGGAGGGCAGCCTCGCGGGCGTCCTGACCGACTTCGCCGAGCGTGGCGCGCCGGTCGCGCTGCACGTTCGGGGAGGACGCCGGCACTGGGGCGAGGTCCGCGCCCTGGGCTCGGACTTCGTGGCCCTCCGGTCTGCCGACACCGATGTGATCGTCGCGCTGGCCGCGGTGACGTCGCTGCGCACTCTCCCGGGTGAGGCGGCGACCATCGGTGACCGGTCGATCGCCACGTCGCTCAGCCTCGTCGACGTCCTGACCGGCCTGGCGGCCGAAAGGGCGGCGGTGTTGCTGGTCCTGGCCGGCGGCGACGACGTCCTGGCCGGTGCGCTCGGGCCGGTGGGTCAGGACGTCGTGTCCGTGCGCCTGGCCGGCGCCGCGGGCACGGCGTACGTCCCGGTCGACGCCATCGTCGAGCTGGTCGTCGACGGCTGATCGCCGCCTCCGTCAGCTCGCGGCCCGGAGCTGGTCGACCGCCGCGTCGCAGCGCCGCACGGCGAGGAGATCGGCGGTGCGGAAGCTGGCGATCCTCGTGCTCCAGGAGTCGATGACCTGGCGGCCGTGGCCGCGGCGGAAGAACGTGGTCATCGGGCCTTCCTGCTGGTAGGCGTCGGCGCCCGCAACCGTCTCGACGCTCCGGTCTCGCAGCATCACCTCGAACGTCGGCATGCCGCGCACGGTACGGCGGGTGCGCTGTGGGTTTCGAGAGGACAAGCCTGTGAATTCGGCTAGTTGTCCACAAGTCGACGGGCGGCCGCGCCGAGGCATGGCCGCCGCTGGCCGCCCTCCCGGCGAGGTGGAGGCTCAGATGTCGTCGTCGCTACCGCGGGTGGCCGGCTCGGGATAGAGATGCTCGAGCTCGCCCGGCTGGATGCGTGACCGCCCGATGAAGTCGTCGACTTCGTGTGCCCGGAGCCTGATGACGCGGCCGAACCTGTAGGCGGGGAGCTCGCCATGATCGATGAAGCGATACAGGGTGCGGGGCGTGATGCCGAGGCGACGCGCCGCTTCCTGAGTCGAGAGCCACTCCGTCTCGTCGGTGTTCACGGCACAAACCTTACTCCCTCGCGTGGTGTTTTGGCATCTTTCGGTCTAATTCTCACGGGAGCCCAAACCGTCCGCTAAGGTGTAGTCGCTTCCTCACGCCTCGTGAGGGAAGGGCGATCGGGCTGTTGGGGCGGCGGACCGCGCTGGGAGGTGCTCAACGGACGCGATGGTGACGCGAGCGGTACGAGCGGTGATCCGGTGGCGATGACCCGCCAGGGCAACGGTGTCGATGCCCCGCCGCCGGCGGGCGTCGCGCGCCACATCGTCGGACGGCGGATGGGCCTGCCCGGGGCCCGCGCCATCTTCGGCGGGCTTCTGGTTGCGATCGCCGGCGTGTGCACGTTCGCGGCCTGGCAGCAGGCCTCGGGCGCGGCCGACACGTCCTACGCGGTGGCCGCCCGCCCGATTCTGCCCGGACAGCCGCTCACCGCCGACGACATCCGTTTCGAGGCGCTCGACCTGCCTGACGGGCTGGCGGCGGCGGCGTTCAGCGACGCCTCCGCCATCGAGGGGCGGGTGGCGCTGGGACCGATCGGTGATGGCGAGCTGGTGCAGCTCGGTCAGGTCAGCGATCCGGGACAGGCGAGCCCCGCGGCGGAGCTGTCGTTTTCGATCGCGCGGGATCGCGCGGTCGACGGTCGGCTGCGCAGCGGCGACCTCGTCGACGTGTTCGTGACCGACGACGGCGGCACCAGCGCGGTGGCCGAGGGCGTGACGATCGTCGACGCCACCGCCCACGACGGCGGGACGTTCGACACCACCGGCGAGCTGACGATCACGCTGACTCTGGCCGATCCGGCGCTCCGTGCGCCGCTGATCCAAGCGGTGCGGGAGGGAGAGGTCACGCTGGTTCGCAGCACCCACCTGTCCGGCGGTGGTGGCTGATGGCCACCGACCGCTACGTCGTCCTCGGGCTCGCCCGGGCGCGGGCCGCCTGGTTCGGGCAGGTGGCGCGCTGGGCCACGGCCGCGGCGCTGCCGGTCGACTTCGTGAAGTCGGTGTCGGGCGAGGAGGTCCGGGCTCGCCTGCGCTCCGGCCGGCCGTTCTCGGCTCTGCTCGTGGACGGCGGATTGGCGGCGGTCGACCGCGACCTGATCGAGCTTGCCGTCGGGCACGGTTGCGCGGTCATCGTCGTCGACGACGGGCGGTCGGCGCGGCCGTGGCGGGAGCTCGGGGTGGCGGCGGTGCTTCCCGCCGACGTCGAGCGCGGCGTGCTGCTGGACGCGCTGCGCGCGGTGGCGCGGCCGATCGCCCGCCACGACGACGTGCCGGCCGCCCCGGACCCGGCGGAGCCGGCACTCGCCCGCTGGCGGGGCCGCTCCGTCGCCGTGACCGGGTCTGGCGGCGTCGGACGCTCGACGCTGGCCATGGCGCTCACTGCGGGCTTGGCCGCCGATCCCCGGGATGCGGGGCTGGTGGTCCTCGCCGATCTGGCGCTCCACGCGCAGCAGGCGCTGCTGCACGACGCCGGTGACGTCGTGCCCGGCGTCGTGGAGCTGGCCGAGGCGTACCGGGGCACGGCGCTCGACGCCGCCGCGGTCCGGAGCATGTGCTTCTGCGTGCCCGGGCGGGACTACGACCTGCTGCTCGGCCTGCGGCGCCATCGGGACTGGACGGCGTTGCGGCCCCGGGCCCTGGCGGCCGCCCTCGACGGCGTGCGGCGCGCCTACCGGCTGGTGGTGAGCGACGTCGACCCCGACGTCGAGGGCGAGGCGGAGTGTGGGTCGCTGGACGTGGAGGACCGGAACCTGCTGGCGCGTGCGGCGCTACGGGACGCGGAGGTCGTCCTCGTGGTAGGCCTGCCGGGGGTGGCCGGAGTCCACTCGCACCTGCGTGTCGTGCGCGACCTGGTGGAGTTCGGCATCGCCGGTGCCCGGATCGTCCCCGTCGTGAACCGGGCGCCCCGCGGCCCGCGCCAGCGCGCCGAGATCGGGGCTGCTCTCGCCGGCCCCCTGCTCGCAGCCGCATGCCCCGGCGTGACGCTGGCGTCGACGCCGATCTTCGTCCCCGAACGGCGCCGGCTCGACGACCTGATGCGGGACGGGGCGCCGCTGCCACCACAGATCGTCCGTCCCCTCACCGGCGCGGTGCGTGCCTTGCTCGACCGCACGCCCGCGCTGCCTCCGCCCGCGCCGGCCGAACCGGTGGCGGTTGCACCCGGGTCGCTCGGCAGCTGGTCCGCCGACGACGGCCAGGCCGACGAGGGGACAGGGTCGTGACGCCAACCCAGTCGCGAGCCGATCGTCTCGCCGGTGCGACGCCGTCGCCGTTGGTCGAGATCGAGCGGCTGGTCCAGGAGCGGGCCAAGGACGTGTCGCTGGAGATGTCGTCGGCGGCGGGGGAGGCGAAGCTGCGGGCGCTCATCTCCGAGGAGGTTGCCCGGTGGGGTGACGAGCACCGGCGGGGCCGGCGACCGTTCGCGCTCGCCGATCCCGACGGGGTCGCGGAGCGCGCCTTCCGCAACCTGGCGCGCTACGGGCCCCTCACCCCGCTGCTCGACGACGACGACGTCTGGGAGATCATGGTCAACGATCCCGCGACCGTGTTCGTGCGGCGCCACCGCGGCCGGTCCGGGTACCACGACGAGGTCTTCCACGACGACGACCATGTCGTGCGGACGCTCACCAAGCTGCTCGACGACGCGTCCAGCGCCCACCGCAAGCTGGACCCGGCCGACGGCCTCCAGGACGCGCAGCTCGACGACGGGGCCCGGGTCCACATCGTCCACGGCGACGTCGCCCGCGGCGGGCACGTGCTCGTGAACATCCGGAAGTTCACGGGCATCCCCTTCGCCTCGCTCGACGAGCTGGTGGAGCGAGGCATGCTGACGGCGCAGGTGGCGGCGTTCCTGCGCGCCTGCGTGCAAGCGCGGCTCTCGATCGTCTTCGCCGGCCATCCCGGTGCCGGCAAGACGACGCTGATGTCGTGCACCGCCGCCGAGCTCGACCCGGCGCTGCGGGTCGTGGTGGCCGAGGAGGTCTTCGAGGCGGACATCCCGCTGCCCAACGTGGCGCACATGCAGACCCGCGCCGCCCGCTCTGATCGGGAGCCGGTCGACCTCCGTCGGCTGGTGGCCGGCTTCCTGCGCATGGCCCCCGACGTGGCCATCGTCGGTGAGGTGCGTGACCGCGAGGCCCTGCCGTTGCTGCTGACGCTGTCGTCGGGGGTCACGGGGTTCACGACGATCCACGCAGGGTCGGCGCGCCAGGCACTGACCCGCTTGCGGTTCGTGTGCCAGCTCGCCGACGCGCCCGGCGCGCTGCCGCTGGCGGCGCTCAACTCCCTGGTGAGCGAGAGCGTCGACGTCGTCGTGCACTGCACTCGCACCGCCGGCGCGCCGAGGGTGACCGAGGTCGTCATGGTGGAGGACCTGCAGGGCGGCCTCGACGCCACCCAGTTCACGGTCACCGAGGTGTTCCGTCGGCCGGGGCCCGATCGGCCGCTCGCGTGGACCGGAAACCTGCCCGTCCGGGCGGCCCGGGCGCTGGCAGACGCCGGTCACGACGTCCGGCGCCTGCTGGACGATCGCGCCGACGGCGATTCCGGGTACGTCGACGTTCGGGGGGTCGGATGATGGGGCTGGTGGTCGCGCTCTGTGCTGCGGCCGGCACGTACTACCTCTACACGGCGCTGGTGCTCGGGTGGCACGGCCTGCGCCTGGGACCACCGATGGCACGGTCGGCGCGTCCCCGGCGGCGGGCCTCGGACTGGCTGGCGCAGGCGGGCATCGGTGACGTGAGCGCGCGGCAGTTCGCCCTCGTGACCGCGGGCCTGGGGGCGCTGGGAGCCGTCGCCGGGCTGGCGATGTTCGGCGGCGTCCTGCCGGCGCTGATCCTGGCCGTGTGCGTCGCCGCCACACCGCTCGCCTCGTATCGGGTCCGCCGTCAACGGCTGCGGGCCACCGCCCAGGAGGCCTGGCCCCGGCTGATCGAGGAGATCCGCATCCGCACGTCAGGGCTCGGTCGATCGGTGCCGCAGGCGCTGTTCGAGGCGGGCGAGCGGGCTCCGGCCAGCCTCCGCCCGGCGTTCGCGGCGGCGCAGCGGGAGTGGGTGCTGTCCACGGATTTCGAGCGCACGGTGGCGGTGCTGAAGGACGGGCTGGCTGATCCCACCGCAGACGCCGCCTGCGAGACGCTGCTGGTGGCGCACGAGGTCGGCGGCAGCGACCTCGACCGGCGGCTGGAGGCGTTGATCGAGGACCGCGTGATCGACGTCCAGGGCCGCAAGGATGCCCGGTCCAAGCAGGCTGGCGTGCGGTTCGCCAGGAGTTTCGTGCTACTGGTGCCGCTGGGCATGGCGCTGGTGGGGATGTCGGTGGGCAACGGGCGGGCCGCCTACGCCACGCCGTGGGGTCAGACGATGGTGGTCATCGGGATCGCCTCGGTGGTGGCGTGCTGGGTGTGGGCCGGCCGGCTGCTCCGACTGCCCGAAGAGCAGCGGGTCTTCTACGAGTAGGCGCGACCGGGGGACGAGGTGAACCAGACGCAGCTGTTGGCGGTGGCGGCACTGTCGCTCTTCGCGGGGGCGACGCTGTTGCTCAGCCAGATCCGCTGGTTCCGGCGGCGGCCGCTGGTGGACCGCCTGGCGCCGTACGCTCCGGGAGGGTCGACGGCGCGCAGCACCGGCATCCTGGTGTCCGCGGAGGGCTTCGGACAGGTGATCGGCCCGCTGGCACGCGCCGTGGGCGAGCGGGTGGCGCGGGCCGTGGGCGTGACCGAGCCCCTGGCGGTGCGGCTCGAACGCACCGGCTCGACGCTCGACGTCACCGCCTTCCGGGTCCGGCAGCTGGGATGGGCCGCGGTCGGGCTGCTGACGGGCAGCGCCCTCGCGGTGGCCAGCCAGCAGTCGGGACCGGTGGCGCTGCTCCTGATCGTGACCGGGCCGCTGATCGGCTTCCTCGTGGTCGAGCAGCGCCTGGCTGCGGAGTCGCAGGCGTGGCAGCGTCGCGTCTTCCTCGAGCTGCCGGTCGTGGCCGAGCAGCTCGGCATGCTCCTGTCGGCCGGCTATTCGCTGGGTTCCGGGCTCGGCCGGCTGGCCGCCCGGGGCAAGGGCGCGTGCGGCCGGGACCTCCAGCGAGTCGTCGGTCGCATCCGTCAGGGCCTGTCGGAGACCGAGGCCTTGCGAGAGTGGGCGACGGTGGCCGACGTCGACGCGCTTCACCGGCTCGTCGGGGTGCTCGCGCTCAACCGCCAGTCGGGCGACCTGGGCCGCCTGATCGGCGAGGAGGCCCGGGCGATCCGCCGCGATGTCCACCGAGAGCTGGTCGAGACGATCGAGCGCCGCGGTCAGCAGGTGTGGATCCCTGTGACCGTCGCCGCCCTGGTGCCGGGCGTCATCTTCCTGGCGGTGCCGTTCATCGACGCCCTCAGCCTGTTCGCCAACTCGTGAAGGAGTCAGACATGTCGTTGTCACGGTTCGCTCGCGACGATCGCGGCGAGGGAGTCATCTCCGCCGCCATCGCGGTGCTGATCATGGCGTTCCTCGGGGCGCTCATGTGGGTCGCGTTCAAGTCGATGTGGGATACCACCGAGCAGAAGACCAAGGACCAGATCGAACAGATCGGCGGCTGAGCTCGAGCGAAGCCGAGGACCCTGCCCGAGCGGGCCGCAGCGAAGCTGCAAGAGCGGGCAACGGGTCGAGGGACGACCGCGGCGTCGGGATGGTTCCCACCGCCGCGGGGTTCCTGGTGTTCCTCGTGTTCCTGTTGCTGGCGGTGCAGGTGCTCTTTGGCCTGTACGCCACGTCGACCGTGCGCGGGGCGCTCAACGACGCCGCATCACGCGCCGCCAACGGGGTGGCCACCGAGGCGGAGCTGGCGCGGCTGGCGGACGACGCCGAACGGTCCCTGGGGCCGATGGGTGATCGCACCACCATCCTGCTGCGTCTGGTCGACGACGACGCCGACGGCGTGCCGGACGTTGTCGCCGGCTCGGCGGTGGCCGACCCGCCCCGGTTCGTGCCGCCGCCGCTGCGCGGTGTCGCCGGGCTCGACGACATCGACGTGTCGGTGCGAGTGCGGATCGAACGGTTCCGGTGAACAGCCGACCGCCAGCCCCGGGTGCGAGCCGACGGTAGGGTCCCGTCGTGAGCGAGCGTTCCCCAGGGCAAGAGAGCGAGCCCGGCCCGAGCGGCCGTGGGAGCGGACACGCAACACGTCGAAGCCCGAGCGGCCCGGCCGAAGGCCAAGAGCGGGAAGCGACGAGCGATCCCCGGGAACCCGGTGCCGACGGCGACTTCCGGTCGGGATTCGTGAGCCTGGTCGGGCGGCCCAACGTGGGGAAGTCGACGCTGCTCAACCGCATCCTCGGGCACAAGGTCGCGATCGTCTCCGACAAGCCCCAGACCACGCGCCATCGAATCCAGGGGGTCCTCAACCGGCTGGACGTGCAGGTTGTGTTCGTGGACACGCCCGGCATCCACAAGCCCCGCACGGCGCTGGGCGAGCGGCTCAACGTGACCGCCGAGTCCGCCATCGGCGACGTCGACGTCGTGGTCCTGATGCTCGACGCCACCCAGCCCCTGGGGCCCGGCGACCGCTGGGTGGCGGGGCGCGTGCCCCCCGACGCCGTGGTCGTCGTCAACAAGGTCGACATCGCCCGGCCGGCCGAGGTGCTGGAGCAGCTGCGAGCGGCCGCCGAGCTCGACCTCGCGGACTACTTTCCGCTGTCGGCCCGCACGGGTGCCGGCGTGGACGAACTTGTCGACCACGTCGTCGCGCGCCTGCCGGCCGGACCCCAGTACTTCCCCGAGGACATGGTCACCGATGTGCCCGAGGCGTTCTGGGTGGCCGAGCTGGTCCGGGAACAGCTGCTGGCCGTGGCGCGCGAGGAGCTGCCCCATTCGATCGCCACGCGCGTGACCGAATGGGAATGGCCGCGTATCCGCTGCGAGATCCTGGTGGAGAGGGAGTCCCAGAAGGGCATCGTCATCGGCCATCACGGCGAGGTGCTCAAGCGGGTCGGCACCGCGGTGCGGTCGCAGCTCCCCGACGGGGCCTACCTCGAGCTGCACGTCAACGTGGACAAGGATTGGCAGCGTCGCCCGGCCGCGCTGGATCGGTTGGGTTTCTAGGCGCCGCGTAGGTCCCGAAGGAAGCGCTCGATCTCGGCGCGGTCCTTGGTGCGACGCATTCTCGGCAGGGTGGCCACGATCTTGGGCCCGTACCGCGCCGTCGCCAGGCGGGGATCGAGCACGGCGACTGCCCCCCGATCGGTGGCGGTGCGGATGAGGCGGCCGGCGCCCTGCGCCAACAGGGTCGCGGCACGCGGCACGTCGATCGCGTCGAAGGCGCCGGCGCCCACGTGCTCCCGCCGCGCCTGGAGGAGCGGGTCATCGGGTCGCGGGAACGGCAGGCGATCGATGCTGACCAGGGACAGGGACGGCCCCGGCACGTCGATGCCCTGCCAGAAGCTCATCGTGGCGAACAGGCAGGTCTCGGGATCGCCGGCGAACCGGTCGACCAGCGCCGGCTTGGGCAGGTCCCCCTGGGCGAGCAGCGGATGGGGGAGTCGGTCGCGCAGCGCCGCGATGGCGCGGTCCATGGCCCGATAGCTGGTGAACAAGGCCAACGTCCGGCCGCCTGCGGCCTCGACGAGCGCCGCCAGCTCGTCGATCGCGGCGTCGGCCCAGCGCGGATCGGTGGGGCGGGGTAGGCCCGCGGCGCAATAGATGAGGCCGTTGGCCTGGTAGTCGAACGGGCTGCCCACGTCGAGCAGCCCGTCGGAGCCTGCCGGCAGCCCCAGCCGTGCCCCGAAGCCGGGGGCGATGGTGGCGCTGGTCAGCACCGCCGGCCGCCGCGACCAGAGCTGGCGCTGCAGCAGTGGCGCCACGTCGAGCGGAGCCAGCCTCAGCACCGGTGACCGCTCGGGCCCGGCCACGAACAGCACGTGATCGTCGCCCGGACGGGCGACGGCGTCGATGTCGTCGACGAGGGACGACGCCGCCTGGCGGGCCCGCACGGCGCGGGCCGTGGCGTCATCGGTGGCGTCGTCGGGGATCGACCGCAGGGCCGCCAGCGCCTCATCGACGCGACTGCGCAACCGGACCAGGGTGTCGGCCAGGTCGTCGGGGAGCGGGGTCACGAGGCGCCGGTCGCGGTGGCCCGCGAGGGCGTCGGTCAGGAGGCCGCCGGCGTCGCCGACCCGGACGATGGTGTCGCCGGCGTCGGCGAGGATGCCGCGCAGGGTGCGGGCGAGATGGGCGAACCGGCCCGCCGTCAGCTCGACCCCGGCGGTGGCCGAGACGATGTCGTCGACCTGGTGGGCCTCGTCGATGATCGCGACGTCGTGGTCGGGCAGGATCGCACCGTCGCTGGCCAGGTCGAGGCCGTAGAGGTGCTGGTTGACGACCACCACGTCGGCCTCGGCGGCGCGCGCCCGTGCCGCCTCGGCGAAGCATTCGTCGCCGCGCGGGCAGCGGTGGGCGCCGGGGCAGTCGCGCGCGGTGGTGCTGACCGCGGCCCACGCCGCCTCCGAGGGCTCCCGGTCGAGGTCGGCCCGGTCGCCGCTGAACGTCGTGCGTGCCCAGTTGGCCAGGTGCGCCAGCTCCTCGGCGTCGGCCCGCTCCGCAAATCCGTCGATCTGGTCGAGCCCCAGTTGCTCCGGGCCGGCGGGAGCGGTGTCCTCGGCCGTGCCGCGGGTCGCTGCCAGCTCAGCGAGGCGCTGCACGCACAGGTAGTTGGAGCGGCCCTTGAGGACCGCCCAGTCGAAGGCGTGGTCGAGGTGCTCGTCGAGGAACGGCAGATCCTTGTTGGCGAGCTGGTCCTGCAGCGCCCGGGTGGCCGTGGCAACGACGACGCGGCGGCCCGAGAGGATCGCCGGGACCAGGTAGCCGAGCGTCTTGCCGGTGCCCGTGCCGGCCCGCACGACCACGTGGCGCCCCGCGCTGACCGCGGCGGCGACGGCCTCTGCCATCTCGATCTGTCCCGGCCGACCCTCGCCGCCACCGGGCAGTGCCGCCACGACCCGCCGAAGCGCCGCGGCGGTGCTGCCCCCGCCGTCGGCGGCCGCCACCTCGCCGGTGGGTGCCTGCTCGACCTCGCGTGGCCGCATCGCCGGCGACCGTAGCGTGGCGCCGGGCTCGGCCCGGCCGGCGTCGAGGACGGTGGTCACGTCGCCACCAGCCGAGGATCGGCGGCGGCGGTGAAGCGGGCGGCCTCGGCGGTGGCCTCCGCGAGGTCGGGGATGGAGCGCTCGACCGCACCCTCGGGGGTCAGGAACACGAAGACCATGTCGAGCACCGGCTCCCGGCTGGCCTCGGCGATGGCCAGGGCATAGGACGCGCCCTGCATGCGGTAGCGCTCGACCAGCGGATCGAGGTCGGCGTCGACGCCGTGCGGCCCGGTCTTGTAGTCGACCACGACGAGGCCGCCGGGTCGCCGGTAGAGAAGGTCGACGTAGCCCTCGAGCGTCCGGCCACCGCCGACCGGTGCGCCGACGTACACCTCGCGCCAGTGGGGTGCGGCGGCGGCGGCGACCACCGACGGCGACCGCAGCGCAGCCTCGACCAGCGGCCGGATGTGCGCTTCGTGGCCGGTCACGCCCTCGGCCGCGGCCTGGGCGGCGACCACCTCGGCGATGCCGCCCCCGCTGGCGAGGTCGATCGTCTGCAGCACGCCGTGCACGGCTCGGCCGATCGCAGTGCCGTAGCGCCCCTTCTGCCACGGCGGCAGGTCGAGGTCCCGCGGTCGCTTGTGCAGGCCCGGGTCGTCGAGCGCGTCGGGCCGCCCGTCGTCGGTGAGCGCAGTGGCGGCCAACGTCCGGGGGCGGCCGCTGGTGGCGAGGGCCTCGTCGCGGATGCGGCGCCAGTCGTCGAACGTCGGCAGCGGACCGGCGGGGGGCGGGCCGCCGGCCGGCGGTGGATCGGCAGGGACGTCGGGCGCGTCGCCACCCCCTGCCGCGCCGCCATGGTGCGGGGGTGCGGCGTCGGGGAGGCCGTCGAGCAGCTGATCCAGTGCCAGCGTGAGCAGCTCGGCGCTGGTGAAGCGGGCGTGGTCGTCGGGGACGGTGCCCCGCACGGCCCGGTGCAACGAAACGACGAGGTGGTCACGCGCCCGTGTGCAGGCAACGTAGAGGAGGCGGATGCGCTCGTCGTGCGACATCTGCTCGTCGATCGGCAGCCACGCCTCGAACGCCGCCGAGCGAACCTTGTTGCCGACCCGGATGATCGCCTGACCCTCCGGCGGCCAGGCCACCTCGGCGCCCACGCTGCGGCGCTGGGGCCGGGTCGACAGGCCGGCGACGATCGTGATCGGGAACTGGAGCCCCTTCGCCGCGTGGACGGTCATGATGCGCACGGCGTCGTCGTCGGTCTCGGGCAGCACGGCCTCGGCGACGCGGCTGCCCTCGGCGGTCTGCTGCCGCACCCACTCGAGGTACTGCCCGAGCGACCCGTTGGTGGCGTCGGTCCAGGCGCGCGCCTGGTCGAGCACGAAGCGCACGCGGCGCCACAGGTCCCGCGGTCGACCCTCGGCCGGGCCCAGCTCGAGCAGGCGCCGGTCGCGGACCACGGCGTCGGCCAGCTCGCTGGGCGAGCGCCACGACCGGAGGTCGTGCATCCGGCGGAGGTAGGCGAGGCCGCGCGCTACGGGATCGTCGTCGGGCACGGTGTCGGGCAGGCCGGCGCTGAGGTCGAACCGGCCCCCGTGGTCGTGGCGGAACCGGAAGAGGTCGTCGTCACCGCACCCGAACATGGGTGACCTCAGGGCGGCGACGACGCTCAGCTGGTCGCTCGGATCGTCGATGGCGCGCAGCGTGAGCAGCAGGTCGCGGACCAGCCGGCTGGCGTACACCAGAGAGGCCGACTCGGCCCGGTAGGAGATGCCGGCGGCGCCGAGCGCATCCTCCAGTGCGGGAAGCGACAGCCGGGTGGGCACGAGGATGGCAACGTCGCCGGCCTGGGCGGGCTGCCAGTCGTGGCGGTCGGCCTCCGCCGAGCGGTCGACCAGCCAGCCCTCGTCGAGCGCGCGCCGGATGGTGGCCGCGACCTCCGCCGACTCCAGCCGGCGTACGTCTTCGGCGTAGAGCCGGGGAGGCCTGCGTGCCGCGCCGCCATCGGCGGGGTCGCCGGTCGGCTCGGCTTCCGGCGCAACCTCGCCGTGCTGCCTGCGTCCGAGCACGCTGACCGCCGGCCCGATCGGTGCGTCGTCGCGTACCGCCACGAGGGCCTCGTACGCCGGTTGCGAGCGGACGCCGCCATGTTCCTGTGGCTCGATGAGCTGCCCGAACACGTGGTTGACCACCGCGATGATCGATCGCGTCGAGCGGTAGTTGGTGGTGAGCCCCAGCCGCCCCCCGTCGCGACCGAAGCGATCGGCGGCCCGCAGGAACAGGGAGATGTCGGCCCGGCGGAACCGGTAGATCGACTGCTTGGGATCGCCGACGAAGAACAGGTGGCCGGGACGGACCGCGACCTGGTCCCACGGCGCGTCGCTCGCGCCCGGGTCGAGCCCGGCGATCAGCACCGCCAACTCGATCTGGATCGGGTCGGTGTCCTGGAACTCGTCGATCAGCAGGTAGCGGTAGCGGCGGTGGAGGGCAGCGCGGACCACGTCGGCGTGCGGGCCCCGCAGCATCTGGCGAGCCAGCACCAACAGGTCGTGGAACTCGAGCTGACCGGCCCGGCGGCGTTCGGCGGCGGCGTCGAGCGTGAACCGGCGCAGCTCGACCGCCAGCCGCATCACGGCGGCCTGCGCGACATCGGTGCGCAGCCGGTCGCAGCCGATGCGGACCTGCTCGATGCGCTCACGAAGACCGCCGAGGTCGTAGTCGTCGGGCCAGCGAGCCTTGGCGCCGCGGCCCCTGCCATTGGGCCGGCTGTCGTCGGCGAGCATGCCCAACTTGGTGTACTCGTCGCTGGCCGCCTGCACCCGGCCCGCCCACTCCTCCAGCTGGCACAGGCGCTCGTGGAGCGTGTCGTCATCGTCGGCGTGGTGCCGCTCGGCGCAGGCGCCCGCCAGCTCGCCCATCAGCGCGTCGAGTCGCGACGTCCACTCGGGGGGCTCGACGGGTTCCGACGGTGCCTGGGCCTCGGCCAGGTCCCAGTTGCCGTTGAAGGCGAGGGCGACGACGCGCAGCGCGGTGAGTCGTACCCCGGCCGCGGTGGCCAGCAGCAGCGGGCGTTCGATCGCGTCGTCGGCCAGCAGCTCGTCGAGGAACCCGGCCCAGCGGTCGTCGAAGGCGACGGTCGACGCCACCTCGTCGAGCACGTCGATCCGCGGCGGCAGCCCGGCCTCGATGGGATGCTCGGCGAGCAACCGACGGGCGAAGCTGTGCAGCGTGCCGATGGCGGCGCCATCGAGGTCGTCGAGGGCGCGGGCGCAACGATCGGCCCCGGCCGGGTCGGCGGCGCTCCGGGCCTGGTCGAGCGCACCTTCGAGCTGGCGCCGGACGCGGTCGCGCAGCTCGCTGGCCGCCTTCTCGGTGAAGGTGATCGCGGCGACGGCGTCGATCCCGGCGGTGCCCGTGGTGACGAGGTTCACGATGCGTTCCACGAGCTCTCGGGTCTTGCCCGACCCCGCGCCCGCCTCCACGAACAGCGTGTCGCCCAACGCCGACGCGATGCGTCGACGCGCCGCACCGTCCGGCTGCGCCGGGTCGTGTCCCACGGCGGGGTCGGCCACGGCGATGGGGGCGCCGTCGGCGTTCACGGTTCCGCCATCCCGGCGTAGGCGGCGATCGCCGGGTGGTTGCGCTTGCGCTCCCAGTCGCGCCGCAGATCGGCGACGCCGAGCCCGTCGGGGTCGCAGTAGGGGCACGTGACCCATGGTGTGCCCGACGCGTCGGGCCGGGCCGGAAACGCCCCCCGCTCGATGCCCTCGACGATCGTCGCCAGCGTCTCACCGACGCGAGCGAGGACCCGGTCGTCGACGGCATAGCCGATGCGTCGGAAGCCCTCGCGGTCGGAGATGAACCAGTAGCGCGCCTGCACGGCTGCATCGGGCCGGCCGACGAACTGGCGGGCGGCCATGCCGTAGACCGGAAGCTGGAGCTTGGTGCCACGCTCGTCGGGGTTGTCGGGGCCGAGGGCGCGGAAGTCGTCGGACTTCCCGGTCTTGTAGTCGACGACGTGGATGGTGCCGTCGTCGCCCACGTCGACGCGGTCGGCCGAGCCGCGGAAGCGAAGGCTCCGGCCGTCGGCCAGCGCCAGGGTCACCGGCCCCGGACCACCGGCGTCGTCGCCGTAGCCGAACCGCAGCTCGGCGGCCACCGGGCGGCTGCGATCGCCCGCGCGGTGGGTGTCGTCTTCGGTCAGGAAGCGGTCGGCCAGCGCCAGCGTCTGGGCCCGCTCCCGGCGCCAGAAGATCGGCCGGCCGGTGAGGCCCCGGGCCTCGTAGTCGTCGCACACCCGCTCGGCGAGCTCGCGCATGCGGGCACGGTCGGCAGCGGACCACGGCCGGTCGGGAGCGGGTCGCTCGCCGGCCGGGCGCGCGAGCACGTCGTCGACGAACGACTGGAGGATCTCGTGCACCAGCGAGCCCCGATCCCAGGCCGAGATCGTGAGCAACTGCGCGGGGTCCTCGACGGGTTGGACGTGCAGCAGGTGGCTGACGAAGTAGGCGAACGGGCACTCGGCCCACGACTCGAGCCGCGTCGACGACACCACCTCGTCGATCGGCGACGGGACCACCACGGCGGCGAGGTTGCCGTCGAATCGGGTGAAGTCGTGGCTGCGCCGGGCCCGCACCACGCGGCTGCCGGCCTCGACGACCGGATCGTCGCCGGCGCCCGCTCGCAGCCGGTACTCCTGCTCGGTGGCCGGAAACTCGGTGTGGGTCACCGCGTGGGCGAACGACGGCACGTGCTCGGCCCCGCCGTCGAGCGCCGGCGACCACGCCGGCAGATCGACCAGCCAGCGCGATGCGACTCGCTCGCTGCTCGACCGCAGGTCGCCGCGCGGGGCGCACAGCAGGTGTCGGTCGGCCGCAGCCAAGGCGGCCAGCAGGCGCCGCTGCTCGCGCCCCACCCGGTCGCGGCGCAACGGCAGCTCGCCTCCGGCGAGGCGCCGCTCGCCGTCGGGCAGGAGCGAGTCGTCGTGGACGGGTGCCGGCAGGGTGCCCTCCGCCATCCCGAGGACGATGACCAGGTCGAGGTCGAGGCCCACGGCGAACGACAGCGGCCCGACCAGGACGCCCTCGCCGAATCGTCCGACGCGCCCGAGATCGGCGTCGAGCTCGAGCTCCAGCGTGCGGCGGAACACGTCGAGCGAGGGGGGATCGTCGATGCCGTCGAGCGAGGCGAGCCGATCGAGGGCGGCCTCGACCCGGTCGGCCGACCGCTGCTCGTCGGGCGGCCCCTGGGCGTGCCACCGCCCGGCGTCGCCGAGCAGGCGGCCGGCGAGACCCCGCAGCCACCGCACCCGCGTGCTCCACGGCTGGGGCGCGGCTGCGGCGTGGGCCAGGTCGTCGATGAGCCCGACGATGATGGCCGCCATGTCGCGGACCCGCTGCGCCCGGCGCCGCGTCCGCTCCGCCGCCTCGCGGCGCCGCTCGGCGCCGCCCTCGTCGAACGGATCGGTGCCGGCCGCGTCGATGTTGCGCGCCCGGCGGTCGAGCTCGACGGCCAATCGCCCGAGGCGCTGGCTCCACTGGTCGCGGCCGGCCACCACTCCCGCCTGGCGCGACACGCGCTGCCACTCCGCAGCCGGAACTCGCGGTGACGCGGACCCGCCGGCGCTGCGGCCGAGCAGGCCGACCACGTCGGCGCGCCGGAAGTCGTGGTCGGCAAGGGCGAGCAGGTCGAGCAGGGTGCGCCCAGCGACGCTTCCCGCGAGGGGGCGGACGGCCGCGCCGTTGCGGGGGACCCCGGCGGCCTCGAGGTGTTCGTGCACGAGGCGGCCGTACGGCTCGCGCGCACCGAACAGGATCGCGATGCGTTCGAGCGGCAGGCCGTCACGGGCGGCGTCGACCACCGCCCGGACGGCAGCCCGTACCTCGTCGTCGGCGTCGGATGCGGTGAGGACGCGGGTGGCGTCGCCGGGCCCCGGCACCGTTGGGACGTCGGCCGCCGGTGGCTCGGCACCGACGCGGGCGAGCGAGCGGCGGACGCCGGCGTCGGCCGCCTCCGCCCCGGTGAACCCTGCGACCACCGTGGTGGGGCAGACCTCGGCCACGGCGACGACGAGCCGGGCCTGCCGTTGCAGCAGGTCCTGCGGGAGGTGCACGACCACGTGGCCGAGCTCGCGCTCCACCCGCGCCGGCTCGTTCCGCACGGCGTCGACCGCAGCCTCCGTCAGGTGGGCCTCGTCGTACCAGCCGTCGTGCAGGACCTGCCTGGCCTGGCGGCTGAGCCGCACGACGTCGCCGGCGCGCCGGCCGGCCCGGGCCAGCGCCTCGAGGCCGCCGGCCGAGACGTCGGACAGCTCCCCGAACGCCGCCACGAGCGCGGCCTCGGTGGCCGGATGCTCGGCCACGGGCGCGAACACGCCCGGGTCGCGGCGCAGCACCCTGCGCAGGGCGGCAGCGAGCACCGGGGTCGACACGGGGCGACGTCGCTGGGCCGCCAGGCGCGGGGCCCCGAGCAGCTCGGCCAGCCGGTAGACGGTGAGGAAGGTCACCGCCGCCACGCCCGCGCCGCCGTCGCTCACGGACCCGAGCGAACCGCCGGCGAGGGCCCGCCGGGCGGTCACCCCGACGTGGTTGGCCGGCACGATCACCGTGACGGGCGCCAGCGGGTCGCCCCGCTTGGCCGCCGCGACGGAACGCCGCAGCGCCTGGAGGGCGGGGCGCCCGTAGGCCGTGGCGACGACGTCGAGGGGCATGTGGCCAGGCTATGCACCGGGTATGACACTCAAGGTGGAGGGCTACGCCTCCCAGCAGCGCTGACCACCGTGCGCCACGAAGACGTGCCCGTGCGCCGTCGGACTATGGGCGGTGATCCTGGGACGCCGACTCGGACACGGCGCCGCCCCGGGTGGCCCCCAGCGGCACCTGCCCGCTGATGTGCGGGACCTCGATGTCGACGGTGACCGTGCCGTGCTGCTGCTCGTAGCGCACGACGTTGAACGCGGCCGCGTACACCACCAGCCGGGCCGTCAGCGCGAGCCAGGCCAGGACGGCGAACACCACGCCCAGCGAGCCGTACAGCGCCGACGACGAGGCCACGAGCCGCGGCACGTACACCGACCCGATGACCTTGAGCACCGCGAGGCCGATGCCGCCCAGCAGGGCGCCCGGCAGGTGGACGCGCCAGGGGAGGTCGATGTTGGTGAGCACCACGAACATCCACACGAACAGCAGGACGTCGAGGACGAGCCCGGCCAGGATCGTGGGCACGGTGGCCGGTCCCGGCAGCTCGTTGAGTAAGGGACCGAGGGCCATGGAGCCGAGGAACAACAATCCGGCACCGACCAGCCAGGCCACGGCCGCCAGCCGCGAGGTGATCCCGCGTCCCTTCACCTGCCAGGTGGCATTGAGGGCGTGCTCGAGGGCCCCCGCCACCCCGAGGCCCGCCCACGCCAGACCGATCAGGCCCACCACCGAGGCCGCCCGCCGGCTCTGCTCGGCGGTGTCGATGACGTCCACGACCTGATCGGCGGCCTTGCCCTCGAGCCCGAGCTGGTCGACGACCCGCGACGCGAAGTCGGTGTCGTCGGCCGAGACGAAGCCGAGGACGGCCACCCCGACCAGCAGCAGTGGGAACAGCGACAGGAAGCCGCCGAGCGCGATCGACGACGACAGCGGACCGCCGCCGACCGCCCCCACCCGCTCATGGATCGGCAGGATCGACCGGACGATCGGGAGCCGCCGAAGACGTTCCACACCCCATGTCGTACCCCCCGGAGGGGTCGGTCGTTCGGCGGGTTGCAGGATGTAGGTTGCGCGAGTGACCGCCGACGGCTCCACGACCCGCGCCACCGTGGACGCCGACATCGACCTCGAGCGCCTACCGACCCACATCGCGTGCGTGATGGACGGGAACGGCCGGTGGGCGCAGCGGCGGGGCCTCCCCCGGACCGAGGGCCACGCCGCGGGCGAGCAAGCGCTGTTCGACACCGTCGAGGGGGCCCTCGACATCGGCTTGCGATGGCTGACGGCGTGGGCGTTCTCGACCGAGAACTGGCGCCGGCCGGCCGACGAGGTCCGCTACCTCATGGGCTTCAACGAGGCGCTCCTGGTGCGGCGGCGGGACGAGCTGCACGACAAGAACGTGCGGGTGCGTTTCATCGGGCGGCGCGACTGGCGCGTCCCCCGGCGGGTGCTGCGCCGCATGGACGAGACCGTCGAGCTGACGCGCCGCAACACCGGACTGACCCTCACGATGGCGTTCAACTACGGCGGACGGGCCGAGATCCTCGACGCCGTCCGGGAGCTCGTGGCGTCCGGGACGCCTGCGGACAAGATCACCGAGAAGCGGGTGCGCGACCACCTGTACGCCCCCGACATGCCCGACCCCGACCTGGTGGTGCGCACGTCGGGGGAGTTCCGGCTCTCCAACTTCATGCTCTGGGAGTTGGCCTACAGCGAGCTGGTCTTCACCGACGTGCTGTGGCCCGACTTCCGGCGGGAGCACCTGTTCGACGCCATCCGCCAGTACCAGAGCCGGGAGCGCCGCTTCGGGGGCGTACGGTCGGGGTCGTAGGGCAATGCCCCTCTACCACGACCGTGGCGTCGTGCTGCGGACCCACAAGTTGGGCGAGGCCGACCGCATCGTCATCCTCCTCACGCGGGGGCACGGCAAGGTTCGGGCGGTGGCCAAGGGGGTGCGCAAGACCAAGAGCCGGTTCGGCGGCCGGCTCGAGCCGCCGCGCCACGTCGACCTGCTGGTCTACGAGGGCCGCGAGCTCGACATCGTGAGCCAGGCCGAGACCATCGACCACTTCCGGACCGTGCGCGACGACCTCGACCGGCTCGGCCGGGCGGTGTCGATGCTCGAGGCCGCCGACCAGCTCGCGCTGGAGCGTCAACCCAACGCCCGCCTGTACGACATGCTGGTCGGCGCCCTACGCGCCCTGGCGGAGCGGGAGGCGCCGCTGGTGGTGGCTGGATTCTTCCTCAAGGCCCTGGCGCTGGAGGGCTTCGGGCCCCAGGTCGAGGCGTGCGTGGTCTGCGGTTCGCCCGGGCCTTTGGTGTCGTGGGCGATCGAGGAGGGCGGCCTGCGCTGCGCCGCCCACCGGCAGGGACCGGCGGTGAGCGCCGAGGCGGTCGAGGTGCTCCAGCAGGTCCTCGGCGGCCGCCTGGGTAGCGCCCTGAACGAGACCCGGCCGCCCGTGGTGTCCGAGGTGGACCACCTGGCGACCCGGGCGCTGGAACATCAGCTCGAGCGGCGGCTGCGCTCCGTCACCGCGCTTCATCGCGCCTGACGCCTGCGGCACGGGCTCTCGACGCCGAAGCGGTTGCCAGCAAACCCCAACGCGCGTGTGGGGGTCAGCCCGCGTGGTCAGAGCCGCTTCCACTCCTTGGCGGCGTTGTCCCAGCCCAACCAGTGGCCCCGCTCGGCCGACCACACGATGTACGTGCCGCGGGCCGGATCCCACTGCGGGTTGTAGTCGGGTGGCGCCCCCGTCTCGGCCGTCGACGTCGCCTCCCCCTCGGGCGGCTCGGTCCTTGCCGCGTCCTGCGCCGGGGCGTCGGCCGCCGGCTCGACGCCGGCGGGACCCGGTTCGGGCGTGCCCACCGCATCGTCCGGTCGTCGTGGCTCCGCGGGCGTCCCCCGCGCTCCGGCCGCCTCCTCCTCGGTCTCGGCGAGCGGACCTGGCGCCGCCTCGTCCGCGGCCGTCTGAGCTGGTGTGGTCTCGGGCGGCGGTCCCCATGTCGGTGCCGGCCCCCAGGTCGGCGGCGGTCCCCAGGCCTGTGGCTGTTCCGCGGGTGGCGGGCCGCCCGGTTGGCTGGGAGACGCCGTGTACGGCGTGGTCATACCCGGCACGGCGATCGGGTCCCCCATGTAGTGGCCGCCCACCACGAACGTCTTGGCGGCCATGTCGCCGACGCGTCGGTGGCCCCTGCTCGTCAGCGCCACGATGAAGCCGACCAGGCCCGCGCAGAGCCCGTCCACGATCAGGAACAGCCAGCGGACGATCGCCCGCCCGATCCCCGGCGCCCGCCCGTCCTCGGCAACCGTCCGAATCCCGAACAGCAGCTTGCCCGGCGTCCAGCCCTTGAGTCCCTGGATCAGGACGTAGATGAGGACGCTCAGGCCGAGGAAGACGGCCCACGGCGCCACCGGCACGCCGTCGCTGAAGTACACCCGATCGCCAGCGTCGACGCAGACCCCCTCCTCCCGGTCCATGTAGTCCTCGCAGAAGTCCGTGCCCGACTGGTCGAGGTCGGACTCCTCGAGGTACTCGAGGTCGTTGGTGAACAGCGCCACCGAGGGTGCGAGGATGATGATCGAGTCGACGACCCACGCGGCCACCCGACGCCCCATCACCGCCGTCGGGTCGACCGCCGTGGGCGGCGGGGCGTACGACGGCTCGGTCGCCGGATATGGATAGGGCGAGGCCACGGGCGCGTGTCTACCACCGCTCCGGCCCGGTTCTCCCGGGACCGACGGGCGCCCCAACGACGTTCTGGCTGCTGGCCGGCGATCCGTACACTTGGGCGCCATGTCCCCGGCCCCCGATCCGTCGCTGTTCGACAAGGTCGTCAACCTGTGCAAGCGGCGGGGCTTCGTGTTCCCGTCGGCCGAGATCTACGGCGGATTCCGCTCCACCTACGACTACGGGCCGGTGGGCGTGTTGCTGCTGCGCAACGTCAAGGAGGCGTGGTGGCGCTCGATGGTCCAGCTGCGCCACGACATCGTCGGCCTGGACGCCGCCATCCTGTCGCCCCCGGCGATCTGGGAGGCATCGGGGCACCTCCAGAACTTCACCGACCCACTGGTGGACTGCCGCAACTGCCGCGAGCGGTTCCGCCTCGACAAGCTCGACGATCCCGGCGAGTGCCCCAACTGCCACGCGAAGGGCAGCTTCACCGAGGCCCGCCACTTCAACCTCATGTTCAAGACGTACGCGGGCCCGGTCGAGGGCGCGGGCAACGAGGTCTATCTGCGGCCCGAGACCGCCCAGGGCATGTTCGTGAACTTCAAGAACGTGCTCGAGACCTCGCGCAAGCGCCCGCCGTTCGGCATCGCCCAGATCGGCAAGTCGTTCCGCAACGAGATCACGCCCAGCAACTTCGTGTTCCGCACCCGCGAGTTCGAGCAGATGGAGATGGAGTACTTCGTGCCGCCCGACGAGGCGGACAAGTGGTTCGACTACTGGTGCGACGAGCGCATGCAGTGGTACGTCGACCTCGGCATCCCCGAGGACCAGTTGCGGCTCCGGCCGCACGACGAGGAGGAGCTGTCGCACTACTCGTCGGCCACGTCCGACGTGGAGTTCCTGTTCCCCTGGGGCTGGGATGAGCTCGAGGGCATCGCCAACCGCACCGACTACGACCTGCGGCAGCACGCACAGGCCTCCGGCGAGACCCTCGACTACTTCGACCCGGCGCTCGGCGAGCGCTACGTCCCCTATGTCATCGAGCCGGCGGCCGGCGCCACCCGCACCGCCATGGCGTTCCTGATGGCGGCGTACGACGAGGAGGAGGTGGCTCGGGAGGGCCAGGGCCAGGGGGAGAGCCGCACCGTGCTCCGCTTCCACCACCGCATCGCGCCGTACCAGGTGGCGGTGCTGCCCCTGTCGAAGAAGCCCGAGCTGCAGGAGCCGGCGAACGAGGTTCTCGGCCTGCTCCAGCCGCGCTACACGTGCGACTACGACGAGACCCAGGCCATCGGGCGCCGTTACCGGCGACAGGACGAGCTGGGCACGCCCTGGTGCGTGACCATCGACTTCGAGACGCTCGACGACCGGGCCGTCACGGTGCGGGATCGCGACTCGATGGCGCAGGACCGGGTGCCGATCGACGGGCTCCTCGACCACCTGGAACCGAAGCTGTCCTGACGCTGGCGGGACGGTCGGCGATCCAGATCATCGTGCGACCCGAGTGCGGCGGTGCGAGCGTCTCGTCACCCTCGACGCGGTCGAGCCGGTAGCCCAGCCGGGCCGGCACCGCGGCGCTGGCGACGTTGGCCTCGACGCAGTGGATCTCCACCCGTTCGACATCCGGGAGCATCCATGCCGCATCGGTGAGCGCCCTGGCAGCCGCCGTGGCATGGCCGCGCCGCGTGTGGTCGACGTGGACCCAGTAGCCGATCTCGATCGCCCCGGGGCCGATCCGGCGCATGAGACCGCAGCCGCCGATGATGCCTCGTTCGTCGGCCGAGAGGATGGCGAACTCGTAGTCGGTTCCGTCGGCCCAGCTGGCGTCCGCCATGACCAACCGGTCGCGCTGCACCGGCGCCTCGGCCGCGACCGGAACGGCCCAGGGCATCCAGCGGCGAAGGTGGGCGAGGCTCTTGGCCACGGCCTCGGCGAAAGCCTCGGCGTCGGTCGGGCGGGCCCGCCGCAGAACGGCCCCGCTGGTGGTCTCCATGCGCTCCGGCGGGTGACCGCGGTCCGCGGCTTCCTGTGACCGAGTCGGCGGCGGACTGGGTGCGGCCTGGAATCGCCGGCCGATGCCCGCGCTCAGCTCCCGGTCGGCCCAGGCGTAAGCGGCCGCCGCCCGCGGCGCCAGCGGCGGACCCACCGGGGTGGCGCCGGGCGTGGCGTCGAAGCGGATGAAGCCGCCCTGGCTCGACGGGCCGGTGGTGACGACGCCGTTGGCCACGTCGGGGTCGGGTGCAGCATCGCAGCCGACGTCGCTGACGACGACCGGATGTCGGCGGGTCTCGCGCCAGCGTGTCTCCCCCGCCACCCACCCACCCCCCGCCCGGTGGGCGTCGGCCGCCGCCACGATGGTCTCCTCCAGTTCGTCGGGCGCCACGGGGCACGGCCACCCAGCGGCGACGGCCCAGTGGAGCGCGACGAACGGCAGGTCGGGCACGCCCCCGATCAGCGGCGTGAAGCCCGCCCCGAGGCGGGGATTCACCTCGGTCGGCCTGAAGCCATCCTCGGTCAGAACCCCGTCGATCGTGTAGCAGCCGAGGAAGCCCACCTCGTCCCGCAGCAGCGAGCCCACCCGACGAGCCACGATCCGCATCCTCGCCCGGTCGGCCTCAGGCGGATCGAAGAAGGTGGCTGCGCCCCCGTAGTGCAGCGCCGGTGGATCCGCCGACCGCAGCGTGATCGCCTCCACGGGGCGGAACACCGCTAACCCGTCGTCGGTGGCGAAGCCATGGATGTTGCAGGGTGTTCCCTCCAGGAAGGGCGCGACCCGGACCAACCGGCACCGGCCGGCGAACCAGCGCTGGGCGCGGTCCGCCTGCGCTTCGTCGGTCACCCAACGCACGAACGTGCCGCCGCCGTTGAAGCCCTCGCTGGCATCGCCCGCCCAGACGGTGCCTTGTCCCCGGTCGAGCCGGGCGCCGGCGGCACCGAGGGCGCTGCGGTCGCCCGCCGCCACGACCTCGCACGGCGGGCGGTCGACGCCGGCGCGGTCGAACAGCGCGTCGTTGGTCGTCTTGTCCTCGAGCGCGACCCACTCCGGCCGGCGGCCACCGGCCACGGCCCGGCCACCGAGGGTCGTGACCGCCTGGAACGGGGCCGCGAGCACCAGGGCATCGCCCTGCGGGTCGAACCGGTCGAGCGCCTCCGTCACCGCCGCCGGAGGATCGGCGGCGATGCGCTCGAACTGGCGGAACTCGTCCACTGGGTCGGATGCTCGGATGTCCAGGTCGATCCACTTGGCGTGTTCAGGGTGGGGCAGGTCGCCGGTTCCGAGCGTGGTGCCCACGACGAGGACCCGCCCGGCGCCCAGCGTGCTCAACTGGTGGATCCACCGGGGTGTCGCGGCGACGGGCATTCCCGCCAGGACGACCGGCCGACCCCCGATCCAGTCGCGGACGGTCCCCCGGATCTGTTCGGCGACTGCGCTCGTCACATCAGTGTCTCCGGTGGGGCTGCGCCCCACACCCATCGCCGCCGGGCGAGCCGGCGCTCGCGCGGTCGGCCTGCGGCACCCGCTTCGCCCCACCTGGGTCAGTCCTCGCCCCGGCGGATGCGGCGGGCTTGGCTGCGCAGGATCTCGCTCGATCTGGTGAGCATGTCGGCGAACACCGCCAGCTCCTCGTCCGAGTAGTCGCCGTGCAGTGCCCGCATGTCGGCGATCAGGCCCTCGAACATCGGCCCGATCCGCGCCATCGCCTCGGGCACGAGGCGTACCACCACCCGCCGGCGATCGCCGGGGTCGCGTCCCCGGCTGACGAAGCCCGCGCCCTCCAGGCGGTCGAGCACGCCGGTGACCGCGCCCGTCGTCAGCCCCGTGAGCTCGGCGAGCTGGCCGGCCGTGAGCGGCTCGGGGAGCGCCTCGTTGAGCAGCAGGACGCATCCCCAGTCGGTCGAGTGCAGGCCCAGCCGGTCGGCGCACGCGGCGAGGAGCATCGACGAGGAGTTGCCGAGCGAACGGCCGGCCGCCATGACGGCGTCAGACAGCTCGGCGCGGCGTGCGGGAGCGTTCACCTGGCTCCTTCTCGTGACGGCTCGACATCGCTGTGCCAGTCTGGTTGACGCAAAATATAGATTGCGGCTGAGAGTCTCAGTCGTTAAGGTAATTCTCACCCGCCGCCGCGACAACACAGAGAGCGGACGAGCCGCAAGAGCGTCCGTTCTGCCCGCCCAGTGTTTTGTCATCGGAGGTTCCCCGCATGCTGCAGCGCCTCGCTCGCTTCTGTTATCGGCGCCGCTGGCGGGTTCTGGGTGCCTGGGTCGTCCTGCTCGTCGGCCTGTTCGCCCTCAACTCGTCGTTCGGCGGCAAGTTCCTGGACGAGTTCGACCTGCCGGGATCCGAGAGCCAGGAGGCGGTCGACCTGCTCGAGGAGCACGGCTTCGACACCCGCGCGGGCGCCACGGGGCAGGTCGTGTTCGAGGCCGACGACGTCAACGACCCCACGGTCCAGCGCGACATGGAGGCGCTGTTCGACGAGATCGCCGCGATCACCGCCCCCAGTCAGGTGGTGAGCCCGTACAGCGCGGAAGGCGCCCACCAGGTCAGCCAGGACGGCACCATCGCCTACGCCGAGGTCAACCTCGCCGACCGCGACAGCGACGAGCTGTACGACATCGGGACGGAGGCCCGGGAGGCGGTTGCCAACGCCGACGTGCCCGGCACCGAGGTGGAGCTGGGCGGCGACATCGCTTTCGAGCAGCCGGAGTTCTCCAGCGAGGCGATCGGCTTCGTCGCCGCGCTGATCATCCTCCTCATCGCGTTCGGCTCGCTCTTGGCCGCGGGCCTGCCGCTGATCACCGCCATCTTCGGGATCGTTACCGGCATCGCCATCGTCGGCCTCGTGGTCAACGTCATCGGCATGCCGAGCTTCTCGAACCAGGCGGTGGCGATGATCGGCATCGGCGTGGGCATCGACTACGCCCTGTTCATCGTCACCCGCTACCGGGAGGGCCTGAGCGACGGAATGACGCCGGAGTGCGCCACGAGGCGGGCGCTGGACACCGCCGGCCGGGCCGTGCTCTTTGCCGGCTCGACGGTGATCATCGCCATCCTGGGCCTGTTCACGATCGGCCTGGACATGATCCGCGGCCTGGCGGTGGGCATCTCGATCGGCGTGCTCATGACGATGCTCGCCTCGCTCACCCTCCTACCCGCCATCCTCGGCTTCGTCGGCACCAACATCGACAAGCTCGGCCTGCCGCACCGTCGGCGGGCCGAGCGGGCCGGCCGCGAGTCGGTCTGGTATCGCTGGAGCCGGGTGATCCAGCGCCGGCCCTGGCCGGCCCTGCTGGCCTCGGCGGCCGTCCTGCTCCTGCTGACGATTCCGCTCTTCGGGCTCCGCTTGGGGTTCGGCGATGCCGGCAACCAACCGACCGATCAGACCGTCCGGCGGGCCTACGACATGATGTCCGAGGGCTTCGGCCCCGGGGCCAACGGGCTGCTGTTGCTCGCCGCCGAGACGCCGGGCGGTCAGTCCGACCTACAGGCACTCCAGGGCCTGTCCGATGAGATCAACCAGACCGAGGGCGTCGTCTTCGCGACGGAGCCGATCCCCAACGAATCCGGCGATGCGGCCATCATTCAGGTGCAGCCGACCACGTCGCCCCAGGACAGGGAGACCGCGCACCTGGTGAACCGGCTGCGCGACGACGTCGTCCCCGAGGCCGTCGCGGGCAGCAGCGCCGACGTCAAGGTGGGGGGCGCGACGGCGGCCGTCGTCGACTTCTCGAGGTACACCGCCGACCGTCTGCCGTGGTTCATCGCCGCGGTGCTCGTGCTGTCGTTCCTGCTCCTGATGGTCGTGTTCCGGAGCCTGCTGGTGCCGCTCAAGGCCGTGATCATGAACCTGCTGTCGGTCGGAGCCGCCTACGGGATCCTTGTCGCGGTCTTCCAGTGGGGCTGGGGAGACAGCCTGCTGGGGGTCGGCCGCGAGGGCCCGATCGAGGCCTGGATCCCGATGATGCTCTTCGCCGTGATCTTCGGCCTGTCGATGGACTACGAGGTCTTCCTCCTGTCGCGCATCCGCGAGGAGTACGACCGAACCCACGACAACGCCAGCGCGGTCGCCAATGGGCTGGCGCTGACCGCCAGGGTCATCACCGCCGCCGCGGCGATCATGTTCTGCGTCTTCATGAGCTTCGTGCTCGGCGACGATCGGTCGCTGAAGATGTTCGGTTTCGGGCTGGCCATGGCGGTGCTGATCGATGCCACGATCGTCCGGCTCGTGCTCGTGCCCTCGACGCTGGAGCTGCTCGGCGACCGCAACTGGTGGCTGCCGCGATGGCTGGACCGCATCCTGCCGGTCGTCCATGTCGAGGCCGAGCAGGAGGTGGTGGCCGGGACCGCGCCCGAGTTGCGTGAGCCCGAGCGGGTGGGCTGAGCGGCCCCGCGCGAGAAGCCTGCCGCGGGATTGGTGGCCAGAGCGACCGATCCCGCGGCAGGCCTGCTCAATCGTCGTCGGACCGCCAGCCCCGAGAGCGCTTTAGTTCGGCGGCCCGGCGCTTGGCGGCGAGCCGGGCCTCGCGTGCGGCCCGTGAGGGTCGGGTGGGGCGGCGGGGGGCGGCGACCATGGCGGCCTCGTCGAGCGCGGCGGCGAGGCGGCCTCGGGCGGTGCTGCGGTTGCGCCATTGTGAGCGCGACTCGCCGGCTTGCGCCCGCGCCACCGGACCCAGGCGACGGCGGACCCGATCGGCGCCCGGACCTTCGAGCGCCGTGAGGTCCGCCACGACCTCCACGGCGGACGCGGTGACGTTACGGTGCTGGCCCCCCGGCCCCGAGCCCCGGGCGAACCGTTCGTCGAGCGCGGCAGCGGGGAGGCGCAACCCCCGTCGCGTCACCAGATCGCCGTCACTCATGCGCGCGGCTCACGGCTGGAGCAGCGCGCCGAGGCGGCGGCCGGCGACGCGGAGCCCGAACCACCCCATGGCGGCCAGGTAGGCGGCGTGGACCAGCAGCACGGGCGACAGCTCGCCCAGGATGAGAGCCCTTTCCAGGGCGACCCCCTGGTATAGCGGGCTGACCCGCACGACCCACGCGAGGGCCGGCGGGTATTGGCTCAGGGGGAAGAAGGTGGCCGAGAACAGGAACAGCGGCACGATGGCGAGCTGGATGTAGCTGAAGTCGACGTACGAGCGCATGAACGACGTGCAGCCCATGCCCGCACCGGCGAACCCGAAGCCAATCAGGCCCGCGGCGGGCAGGGCCAGGACCGCCCACGCCGACGGAGTCAGCCCCAGCGCCGCCATCGTCACCAGGAACGCCCCCGAGTAGAGCAGGCCGCGCAGCAGGGCCCAGACCATCTCCCCACGCACGACGTCCGCAACGCCGAGCGGGGAGGCCAGCATCCCGTCGAAGGTCTTCGCGTACTTGAACTTGAAGAAGAAGCCGAAGGTCGTGTCGATCACGGCGCCGTTCATCGCCGACGTGGCGAGCATCGCCGGGGCCACGAACATGTCGTAGGGAATGGGTCGACCGCCGGGGCCCGGCAGTTCGCCGACCAGGGCCCCCACCCCGATGCCGATCGAGAACAGGTAGAAGACCGGCTCGAAGAAGCCGGTCAGGAACGGCGCCCACATGCGCAGGTAGGCGCGTGCGTTGCGCTCGACCACCCGCCAGGCCCGCTGCCGGCCCACCAGGGCCACCGCCGTGCTCACGGCGCCAACCTCGACGCGAAGTTGCGCACGCCGAACCAGCATCCCACGGCGATACACGCCCCGAGGTAGGCGACGTGGCCCACGGAGGCGAGCGCGAGGGAACCGGTCGTCGCACCGCGACAGAGCTCGACGCCGTGCCACAGCGGCGACGCCCAGGCGACCGGCTGCAGCCATGCCGGGAGCTGGTCGACCGGGAAGAAGGTCCCCGAGAACAGGAACAGCGGCACGATCCCAATCCGGATGATGACCGGAAACCCGAGGTCGCTGTCCTGGACGGCCGAGTAGGCGCTCAGCGGCGCCGCGAACGCCAGGCCCGTGAGCGCCGCCGCCGGCACGGCGAGCACGCCCCAGGGCGACGGCACCGCACCGAGCAGCGTCGCGACCGCCACGAAGATCGTGGCGTTCATGGCCTCGCGGGCGCCGATCCAGAGGATCCACCCGCCGAAGACGTCGCCCGGTCGCAGCGGGGTGGCGGCGGCGCCGTGGAACGTGCGGATCCACTTCATCCCGCCCATCACCGGCCACAGCGACTGTCCGGCGGCCCCCTGCATGGCGCTGGCAGCGAGGATGCCGGGCGCGACGAACGCCAGGTAGTCGACCCCGCCCACCGAGCCGGTGTTCTCGTCGACCAGGCCGCCGAGGCCGAGCCCCATGGCGCCGAGGAACATCAGCGGCATGAGTACCAGGGTGAGTGCCGAGCTGCGCCAGAAGCGGCGCCACAGAAGCGCCTCTCGTTCCGCGACGCGGAGCATCGGCACCGCCGCCGCCAGCGTGTCGAACGGCGACCGGGCGGTGGCCGGCGCGACGTCACTCATCGAGGGTGCGCCCGGTGAGGGTGAGGAAGACG
>Ga0081538_10000215_pt1 | contig 64732 bp, 67 predicted proteins | sample TabmetS5T2R1_FD_71022 | JGI IMG/M metagenome (GOLD analysis project Ga0081538, IMG submission 71022) | Tabebuia heterophylla rhizosphere microbial communities from the University of Puerto Rico - S5T2R1 | ecosystem: Host-associated > Plants > Roots > Rhizosphere ... | reverse complement strand
CGCTCCAGCCCCTCCTGGGCGCCGCGCGGGAGAGCCCGTACGAACCCGCTCCGCCGGGCGCGGGCCACCATCGGGCTGCCGCGTCCGGTCCAGTGCCGGCCGGCCCGCTCCGTGAGCAGCGCGGCCACCGCGTCCGAGGCGGCATCGAGGACGGCGCCGTCGCTGGGCGTCTCGGTGGCCGGCCCGAACTGTGGCCGCAGGTCGTCCAGGTCGCCGACGACGTGCACGCCCGAGTCGGCGATCGCGGTGACCATCCGCTTCGCCTCCGAGAGCACCCACTCCCGCATCGACTCCGGCACCGTCGGGCGGGAGTCGGACCCGAGCTCGACCAGGAACTCCTCGGCGAACCAGCCCTTGACGGTCGTCTCGTACGCCGGCCACGGCATCTGGTCGCCGAGGGCGCGGTTGACCCGGCGGAGCAGCTCGGCCTCGGCGTACCCGAGCGAGGTGTTGGTCGTCGGCCGCTCGGCGTCGACGAGACCGGGTGGGATGCCGATCGTCGCGGCCACCCGCGCCCACAGCGTCGTCGGCTCCGCGTCCGGCGGCGGCACGGTCACGAGGTGGAACCGCTCGGACGGCAGATAGGTGCACCACCGTTCGGCGATCTCGGCCGCGTGCTGCTGCCGCCAGAACGTGTTGGCGACCCGGCCCTGGCGCGGCTCCCGGGCGAGCCGGCGGACGTACCGCTCGAACGGCACGGTCGCGTGGTTCTTGACGTACTCCTGCCACATCGCCGGCACCTGCCGACCCAGGTCGCGCGCGGTGTAGAGGACGTGAACCTCTTGGTCGCCGAACGAGCCGACCGCCTCGGCGACGCTCTCCTCGGGTGCGCCGCACAGCAGCTCGTGCGAGATCACGACGCTGTCGCCCTGCCAGGCGAGCGCCTCGTCCACCAGCCGCCGCCAGCGGCCCTCCCAGGTCTCGTCGCGGTGCCCGCCGAAGGCGATGCCGCGCAGGTCGACGACGGCCTCGAAGTGCGCCTCGGGGTAGTGACCCGGGTAGAGGATCCCGGCGTCGGCGAGCGGGCCGCGGTAGTCGAACAGCACGCCTTGGAGGTACGTCGTGCCGGTCTTCGGGGCTCCGATGTGGAGGTAGATCCGCGGCATAGGGGCGATCCTAGGTGGGAGGTACGGCGTGGAACGTCCGACCCGGGCGGGTCGCGGCGGCTGTCCTTGTCCGACCCCGCGGGAGCGCCCGACTGCGCCGGCAGGGCGATGATATTTGGACCTTTACCTCATGCTTCGGGCGAAATCTGGCTACTCACCGTATTGAGCCCGTTACGTAGCGGTCCATGCGTCGTCTCCCAGGCAACGTGTCGCTCGGGACATGAACGGGTGTGGAGGTGTCTGGTGAACGTCGCGGTGCTCGAACGCTCCAACCGACGTCGGTACGAGGTGTACGCGGACGACGTCCCCGTCGGCCTGCTGTCGTACCGGCTCGCCGGAGATCGGTTGTGTCTGATCCACACCGAGATCGAGTCACCGTACGAGGGCAACGGCCTGGGGAGCGTCCTCGTGAAGCACGTTCTCGACGAGGCCCGGGCGCAGCGGCGCACCGTGGTGCCGTACTGCCCCTATGTGAAGGGGTGGATCGACTCGCGCGCGGAGTACTCCGACCTGATCTCGCTCGACTGATGCCTACCGCAGCCGCCGAGCCACCCCGAGGATGTGCGGCGACGCCGGCTGGGATGGGCGGGTGTCCGGCACCCGCAGGTGTTCGATCCGCTCGATGGCGAAGCCGCCGGCCTCGATCGCCGCGGCCGTGTCCCGCCCCAGGTGGCAGCCGCCGGTGAACCACGACCAGACCGTGGCGTCGAGTGCGCGCTGGACCCGACGCAGTCCGGCGGTCTCGGCTCGTACGTGCTCGAAGAAGCGCAGCTCCCCGTCGGGGCGTACCACGCGATAGGCCTCGGCCAGAGCGGTCGCCTGGTCCGGCACCGAGCAGAGCACCAGCGACAGCACCGCGGCGTCGAGGCTGCCGTCCGAGGCGGGCAGCCGGTCGGCGACGCCGTCCAGCACCTCGATATCGGTCGGCGCGTCCGCGACCCGCGCGCTGGCGAGCTTGCGGAGATGCGGCTCGGGCTCCACCGCGTACACCTGCGTCACTGCGGGCGGATAGTGCGAGAAGTTGAGTCCGTTGCCGGCGCCGACCTCGATGACGCGTCCCGAGAGCCCGGCGAGCAGGCGGTGCCGATGCTCGGCGATCTCCGGCTCCAGTCGCAGGCTCATCCGCGCGTAGAACCGGGCGAAGCACGGGTGCCGCACATCGGTGGGCGGCATCGCTAGCCCGACTCCCGGGCGTTCGGCCACGGTCCGGGCGCGGACGGTGCCAGATCCTCGTCCCGCTTGGTCTCCTGATAGATCCGGAAGCCGCGGGCCTGGTAGTTGCCGAGCGCATGCGGACCGTCGAGGGTGCAGGTGTGGACCCAGACCCGTTCGGTCCGCGGCCGCTGCGGCCACCGGTCGGCGAGGTCCCAGGCGCGGGCGGTGCCGACCGTGAGGAGATGCCCACCGATGCCGCGTCCGATGAAGGCCGGGAGGAGGCCGAAGTACGCGATCTCGACGACGCCGTCCGGCTGTGGGTCGAGCTCGACGTACCCGGCGGGGGTGCCCTGCTGCCACGCGACCCAGGTCTCGGCGCCGGGACGGTCGAGGTGATCCTGCCAGCGGGCGTACGGCCATCCCAGCCGCTCGGTCCAGTGCCAGTCGCCGCCGACCGCGGTGTAGAGGAAGCGACTGAGCTCGGGTGACGGGATCGCAGCCCGGATCACGTCGACGTCGTACGGCGGCCGGGCCGGTCGGAGCTCGCCGGGGTCCGTCTGCTCGAGGTAGGTGGTCGTGACGGTGACGCGGGGCATGCGTACACGCTAGGCGGTTGGGTGCGGTGGTCGTGGGTGCGGCGGTGGCGGTGGTGGAGTGGCGGCGTCCACAGCTGGGTCGTCGACGTGGGCTGTCCACAGCCGCGTCATCGGTGCCACAGGTGTGGGCGGACGTTCCTACGTTGAGGGTGTGACAGCGATCGCGGAGACGCCGCCCGAGGCAGTCGGCCCGCACGCGTGGGCAGAGGGCCTCGCGGCGGCCTCTGCCGCGCTGTCCGGCCTGGCCGCGGCACCCGGCTGGTCGCTGCGCGACGCGCAGGTCCTGACCCTGGCCGACGCCGCGACGCGCCTGGTCGCGCAGGTCGAGGCGACGCGCGCCCGGATCGTGGCGGAGTGCGCCCGACGCGGACTGCCGAAGGCCGCCGGGTCGCCGTCGGTCGCGGCGTGGCTTCGGGCGAGGCAAGGCCTGTCGCCGCGGGCGGCCCGCCAGGTCCAGACTCTGGCCGACGGCCTCTACGGGCCGGCCGTGGGATCGGGCGGGCATCGGATGGAGGTCGTCGCCGAGCTGCTCTCCGAGGGTGCGATGCACGCCGAGCAGGCGGTCGCCGCGGCCCAGGTGCTCGACGAGGCGCCGCCCTCGGCGGGCCCCGCGACGAAGGTCGACGCCGAGCGGATGCTCGTGGAGCACGCAGCTCGGATCGACGCGGTCGGCCTACGTCGGTTGGGCGCCCATCTGTGGGCCGTCCTGGACCCCGACGCCGCAGACGCGGAGGAGGCTCGACGGCTGGCCGCTCAGGAGGCGCGGGCCGCGGCTCGTCGGCGGCTCTCGTTCATGCGCTACGGCGACGGGTCCACCGGCATCTCCGGTTGCCTCCCGGACGCTGACGCGGCGCTGGTGAGGAAGGCGATCGATCCGCTGGCCAAGCCGTGTCCCGCCTCCGACGACGAGCCCGACCCACGGACGGCGACACAGCGCAACGCCGACGCCCTCGTCGACCTGGCGCATCGAGCCCTCGACACCGGGATGCTTCCCGAGTCCGGCGGGCAGGCCACGCAAGTCGTCGTCACGGTCGACGAGCACGCCGACCGGGGCGTCCTCGACGACGGGACGGCGCTGTCCACCGCGACCACCAGCTGGCTCGCGTGCGACGCCGAGGTGGTCTGGGCGATCCGCAACAGCGTCGGCCTCATCACCAAGCTCGGCCGCACGAGGCGCTACTTCACCGGCGCCGCCCGCCGTGCGGTCATCCTGCGCGACGGCGGTCGATGTGCCTTCCCCGGTTGTGACCGTCCGGCGTCGTGGTGCCATGTCCACCACATCGTTCGGTGGAAGGACGGCGGTCCGACCGACCCCGACAACGGAGTCCTGCTCTGCGGATGGCACCACCGCCTGGTCCATCACACCGACACCTGGAGTGTCGTCGCCGACACCGACGGCCATCCCAGCTTCATCCCGCCGCCATGGGTCGATCCCGAGCGGCGTCCGCTTCGCAACGCTCACGCTCCGTCGCCTCGGCGGGAGTGACCGCGGGTGACCGGGCCGCCCCGGCCGCTACGGCGCCCGGATCCCCTCGACGATGCTCGTCCAGTTGTCGCCGCCGTGGCCGTCGGCCAGCGCGCGGTCGTAGTGCGCCTTGACCGCTCGCGGCAGCCCGGACTCGATACCGGCTGACTCGCTCGCCGTGAGGATGTGGCTGGCGGTGGCGCCCATCATTGCGGCGGTGCTCAGCGTGCCGGGATAGCTGCGGGCGTCGATCTGTTCCCCAACGGATTCGCCGGTGCTGAGCATCGCGGGTACGCCTGCCAGGGTCTCCATCACCTCGGGAACGAAGTCCGAGGCCTTCACGCCGGCCGTGCCGACGAGGGCGGTGGCATGCGCGAGGCCCGACAGTGCCGTGAGGAACACGTCGAGGTGCGCCTGGTACATCAGCTGCGCCAGTCCCGGGTCGTCGCCGAGATAGCGGAGCGTGCCGATCCGCTCGAGCGTCGCCCGGTGCGTGGTGAGCACCTCGCGCGGCCCGCTGACGTAGATGTACGCCTCCTCGGTGCCAACCATCGGCGCGGGCACCATGACGCCGCCGGTGAGGAACGAAGCGCCATGCTCGCCGGCCCAGGCCGCCGCCTCTCGCGTGCGATCGGGCGTGTCCGAGCTGAGATTCGCGATGGTCGTGCCAGCCAGCGCCGCGGTCGCGTGGGCGAGGACGTCGTACATCGCCTCATAGTCGGTCAAGCTCACCACGACGAGCCGGCTCGCCGCGACCGCCTCCGCGGCCGTCGCGGCCAGAGCGGCTCCGGCGTCCACGAGCGGGTCGGCCCGGGAGGGAGTGCGGTTCCAGACGGTCACGGGGTGGCCGGCCGCCAGGAACGCCCGGGTCATCGCCTGTCCCATAGGCCCCAGCCCGATGACCGTGACCGGGAGCGGCGAGCTCATGCGATCCTCGACTCGTCAGCCCGGCCAGCGGCGTCGGCTGGCTCACCGACATCGGCTCGACCACTGACCTCGGCTGAATCAGCGGTGGCGACTGGATCAGCGGCGGGACTACGGATGCTCTCGTAGATGCGGCTGAAGCCCTCGGCGCCGTGCCCGGCGTCGATCTGCCGCCGGATGAGCGACTGCACCATATCGATCGCCTCGGTGCCGATGCCCTGCTCGGCACTCGCTCGGACCAGATCGCCGAGATCGGAGAACTCCAGGCTCTGTTGGCCGGGCCCCGCGTAGTCGCCGCGGTCGACGATCTTGGCGAGTCCGTCGAGCTCGGTCGTCATCGCCGCCAGGAACGGCGCGGCCCGGGCGGCGAACTCGCCGGCGCTGACGCCCTCGGTGCCGACCATCGCGGCGCCGTGGAAGAAGCCAGCGAACATCGTGTACATGCCGGCGAGGATCCCCATGTCGTACAGCGACGCCATGCCCGCGTCGTCGCCGAAGTACGTGCTGGTGCCCCAGACGTCGAGCAGCGGGCGATGCGCCGAGAAGACGTCGCGGGATCCGCTGTACAGGAACGACGAGCCCGACGTACCGATCATGCTCGGCACAGCCATGATCGCGCCGTCGAGGTAGTCGACTCGGTTCCGCGCGGCCCAGGCGAACAGTTCGCGGGCCTGGTTCGGCCTGGTCGTCGTGACGTTGACCAGTGCCCGTCCTCGAAGGTCTCGGGCCACCGGATCCAGCGTCTCGTGCACTGCGGCGTGGTCCAGCAGGCAGACGATCACCACCGGGGCCGCGGTCACGGCAGCGCGGATGTCGGCTGGCGCGGTCGCGCCTGCCCCGACAAGCTCGGCGTCGCGGCCGGGCGTCCGGTTCCAGACCGTCGTCGGGTACCCCGCCCGGAGGAGGGCGGCGGCCAAGGCACTGCCCATGGCGCCGAGTCCCAGGACGGTCACAGGCGTGCCGGTGTTCGCGGTCATCGGTGCTCCGTTCGGATCGGGTCTGCTCCCATGGTCGGCGCAGCAGTACGATCGTGGAAGTACCGACTATTCTGTGGTGTACTCACCTTCGAGTAAGTACGTACGTCGCGAGACGGCCGATCGGCCGAATGAGGGTGACCAACATGGCGAAGCGTCCTCGGCAGGGTCCGTACATCTGTGGCATCGATGCCGCGATGGACGTGGTCAACGGCAAGTGGAAGTCCCTGATCCTGTGGGAGTTGGACGCACATGGCGTCCGCCGCTTCGCCGAGCTGCGGCGCGGACTGCCCGGCGTCTCCGAGAAGATGCTGACCCAGCACCTGCGGGAGATGGAGGAGGACGGTCTGGTGCATCGCGAGGTCTACGCCGAGGTGCCGCCGAAGGTTGAGTACTCGCTCACGGATGACGGCATCGCCCTCAACGAGGCCCTCGGCCCGCTGGGCGACTGGGGATCCCGGCGCATCGACCGGATCGGCGCGCCGATGGTCGCGGACGCGTCGCACGCCGCTCCGAAGCGGCGCGGCTGAGGCCGTCGGTCAGGAGCTCGCGGGATCGAACGGTGGATCGCTCGCGGACCACAGTCGGTCCATCGTGGCCTCCGCCCGCGGTCCGTTCGCCCGACGAGGGACGTAGTCGGCGCCGATCACGTACGGCACGTAACGCGCGCCCATCAGCTCGGACCCCCAGAACACCAACTCCAGCAGCACGCCTTCCTCGGTCTGGGACGAGAAGTCCATGTCGAAGACGAAGTTGCCGAGCGAGTGGACGACCAGGCGATCGCGATGGGTCTGGATCCCCTGCACCCAGTGCGGATGCCCACCCACGACGAGGGTCGCTCCGGCGTCGATCATCGCGGCCCCGACCCGTCGCTGTGCGGGCTCCGGCACGTTGGTGTACTGGTCGCCCCAGTGCGGCAACGCGATCACGACGTCGGTACGGCCGGACAGCCGCTCGATCGTGTCGGTGAGTCGGCGCAGGTCACCGCGGTCCAGCGGGCCGGTACGCGGCGGCATCCGGACCTCGGCCGCACCGGGCTGGCCCGCCGTGGCCCGGGGCGTCTCCCCGATGGCGTTGAACGCCACGAAGCCGATCCGCAGGTCACCGGCCCGGAGCACCACCGGTCGCCAGGCCGCGGCCGCGTCGACTCCCGCGCCGATCGATCGGATCGGCGACCTCTGGATCCGGCGCAGGGTCTGGCGCAGTGCCGCCGATCCGTAGTCACCGGTGTGGTTGTTGGCCAGGGACAGCAGGTCGAACCCGGCGGCCGCCAGCGCTCCGACGACGGCCGGATCGGCGGCGAACGAGTCGTCGCCCTGCCGCGGCACCCCGTCGTCGGACAGGGTGCTCTCGAGGTTGCCGACGGTGAGGTCCGCGCGTCGCAGCCGGTCGGCGAGCGGCCGCAGCGGCGCCCCCGGGTCGCCGGGATGCGCGGCACCGACCCCGCGGCCGAGCATGATGTCGCCCGCGACGGTCACGGTCGCGACCTCGCCGACCGGACGGGAGGCGGGAGCCGTCAGCGGATACCGGGCCGGTGCCCGCAACGGGTCGACGCCCGCGACCGTGGCGGCCTGCACGGTCGGGCCAAGGGTGGCCGCCGGGACGACGGCGAGTACGTCGGGATCCCGCGCGACCGCGTCGAGCGCGCCGGCGTCGCGCCGTACCCGGATCCGTGCGCCACTCTGACCGATGTCGCTCCATTGAAGGCTCTCGCCCGCGACGATGCGCCGCGCCTCGCCCACCCGAAGGTCTAGCGCCGGCCGATGAACGTTGATGGCCAGCGCCAGCGGTTGCTCGAACGACTCCGTCGGTCCGGGGTCGCTCGGCGCGGTCGGCGAGGCCTCCGACGAGGGCGTGGCCGCCTCCGTACGTGGCTCCTCGGACCCCTCGGAGCAGCTGGCCGCGACCATGAGCAGCGTCACGATCGCTGCCACATGACGTATCCCCACAGCATCGACCGTACGCCGGCCGCCACGGCCCGGACACCAGGCAACTTGACTCGGCGCGTTACCGTGTCCCCTTGATCGGTCGTACGAATGCCCACGACCCTCGCATCCCTCCAGGAGAGACCGTGTCTGCAAGTGAGCCCTCCGGGCGGCGACTCGTCATCGTCGAGTCGCCGGCGAAGGCGCGCACGATCGCGGGATATCTCGGGAGCGAGTACGTCGTGGAGTCCTCGATCGGGCACATTCGGGACCTGCCGAACAACGCGTCGGAGGTGCCCGCGAAGTACAAGGGGGAGTCCTGGGCCCGACTCGGCGTCAACGTCGAGGCCGACTTCGAGCCGGTCTACGTCGTGCCGAAGGACAAGAAGCAGCAGATCACCAAGCTCAAGAAGCTGCTCAAGGACTCCGACGAGCTCTATCTCGCGACGGATGAGGACCGCGAGGGCGAGGCGATCGCCTGGCACCTGCTGGAGGAGCTGAAGCCGCGAGTTCCGTCCCGGCGCATGGTGTTCCACGAGATCACGCCGCAGGCGATCGCCGATGCCGTAGCGAACCCGCGCGAGGTCGACGAGGACTTGGTCGACGCTCAGGAGACCCGGCGCATCCTCGACCGGCTCTACGGCTACGAGGTCAGCCCCGTGCTGTGGAAGAAGGTCATGTCGGGCCTGTCCGCGGGTCGGGTGCAGTCGGTCGCCACCCGGCTGGTCGTCGACCGCGAGCGGGAGCGGATGGCGTTCCGCGCCGCGGCGTACTGGGATCTCGAGGGCCGCTTCGACGCCGGTGACCGCAGCGACGCCGGCGAGACCAAGGATCCGCGGGAGTTCCCGGCCAAGCTGACCAGCGTCGACAGCCGCCGGGTCGCCCAGGGCCGCGACTTCACCGCGCAGGGCGCGCTGAAGACCGAGGACGTCGTCCACCTCGACGAGGAGCAGGCGGCGCGGCTCGCGGCCGGCCTCCGGGACCAGTCGTTCACGATCCGGTCCGTCGAGGCCAAGCCCTACACGCGGCGGCCGTACGCGCCGTTCCGGACGACCACCCTGCAGCAGGAGGCGTCCCGCAAGCTCGGCTTCGGCGCCGCCCGGACGATGCAGGTCGCGCAGCGGCTGTACGAGAACGGCTTCATCACCTACATGCGCACCGACTCGACGACCCTGTCGGGTACGGCGATCGCGGCCGCTCGGACGCAGGTCCGGGAGCTGTACGGCGAGGACTACCTGCCCGAGCAGCCCCGGACGTACACGGCCAAGGTCAAGAACGCCCAGGAGGCGCACGAGGCGATCCGGCCGGCCGGTGCGTCGTTCCGGACGCCGCGGCAGACCGGCCTGTCCGGCGACGAGTACCGGCTGTACGAGCTGATCTGGATGCGCACGGTCGCGAGCCAGATGAAGGACGCGCAGGGCCGCACCGTCTCGATCCGACTCGGCGCCCGGTCGACGGACGGTGTCGACTGCGAGTTCAGCGCCTCGGGCCGAGTCATCACGTTCCACGGGTTCCTCCGCGCGTACGTCGAAGGGCGCGATGACCCGGGCGCGGAGCAGGACGACCGCGAGACGCGGCTGCCGGACGTGGCCGAGGGCGATGTGGTCTCGGTCCTGACGCTCGACCCGGCCGGGCACGAGACCCGTCCGCCGGCCCGGTTCACCGAGGCGACCCTCGTACGCGAGCTGGAGGAGCGCGAGATCGGTCGGCCGTCGACGTACGCGTCGATCATCGGCACGATCCTCAATCGCGGCTACGTCTACAAGAAGGGCACGGCACTGGTGCCGGCCTGGTTGGCGTTCGCCGTCGTGCGCCTGCTGGAGGAGCACTTCGCGAACCTGATCGACTACCAGTTCACCGCCCGGCTCGAAGACGTGCTCGACGACATCGCCGGCGGCCGCGCCAAGCGGACCGGCGTGCTCGCCCGCTTCTACTTCGGCGACGGCGACATCGAGGGCCTGCGCGAGACGGCCGGCGATCTCGGCGACATCGACGCCCGGGCGCTGTCGACGTTCCCGCTCGGCGACGGCATCGCAGTCCGAGTCGGCCGGTACGGCCCGTACGTCGAGGACCGCGACGAACGTCGGGCCAATATCCCCGAGGACTTGCCGCCGGACGAGCTGACCCTCGACGTCGCCCGGGAGCTGCTGGCGAAGCCGGCCGGCATGGAGATCCCGCTCGGCGACGAACCCGACACCGGGCGGCCGATCGTGGCCAAGAACGGTCGGTACGGCCCGTACGTCACCGAGGTGCTGCCCGACGACGCGCCCAAGAGCACGAAGCCGCGGACGTCGAGCCTGTTCAAGTCGATGTCGCTCGACACGATCACGCTCGACGACGCGCTGCGACTGCTGACCCTGCCGCGTACGGTCGGCGCCGATCCCGGGTCGGATGAGCCGATCACGGCGCAGAACGGCCGTTACGGCCCGTACCTCAAGAAGGGCTCGGACTCGCGTTCGCTCGAGTCGGAGGAGCAGCTCTTCACGATCACCCTCGAGCAGGCGCTGGCGATCTTCGCCCAGCCGAAGCAGCGCGGCCGGCGAGCCGCGTCCGCACCGCTGCGCGAGCTCGGCACGGATCCCAACAGCGACAAGCCGGTCGTGGTCAAGGACGGTCGGTTCGGTCCGTACGTCACCGACGGCGAGACGAACGCGACCCTTCGCAAGGCCGACTCGGTCGAGGCGATGACGCTCGACCGGGCGGCCGAGCTGCTCGCCGAGAAGCGCGCGAGAGGGCCGGCGCCACGCAAGCGGGCGGCGAAGAAGACGGCCAAGAAGTCCGCGGCCAAGAAGTCTGCGGCCAAGAAGACGACGAAGAAGGCGGCCAAGAAGTCCGCGGCGAAGAAGTCCGCGGCCAAGAAGTCCGCGCCGAAGGCGGACGACACCGGCCCGAGCTGACCAGGCGGGGTCCATTCCGGCCGGCCGACGTCAGTCGCGCTCGACGTACTCCTTGAGCCCACCGAGCATCAGCTCCCAGTTGCGTCGCGAGTGCTCGGCGGCCTCCTCGGTCGGATTGTTGTCCTGACTCAGCCGGACCCGGGTCCGACCGTCGACCTCGTCCAGCCGGTAGGTCAGCCTGTGATAGCTCTCCGGGACGTCGGGCTGGCCGCTCAGCGGGCTGAAATGCGTGACGGTCAGGCGATGCGGTGGCTCGAACTCGACGACCTCGCCCTTGTCCTCGTACGGCCGGCCGTCGTACTCGCCGGCCCACACGATGGAGCTCCCGACCGTCCAGTCGGTCGTCACCTCGGATCCGAACATGTAGGCCTTGATCTGATCCGGCTCGGTCAGGGCCGTCCACACCCGCGTGGTCGAGGCCTCGATCTCGACCTCGGCGGTCGCAGTGAACCCGGTCATGGGATCGCTCCTTCCCGTCCGACGTTGCCCGCCTGATGTTGGCTGCCCGACGTTCGCGTCATGCGTCTCTCCGGCCGACGTTCGCTATCCGACGTCGTACGACAGCACCAGCGGGTAGCCGTCGTCGCTGTGTCCTGCGATCGCGAGGTCGGCCTCCCCACGCAGCCCTTCGAGCCCGCCGGTGCCCATGCCCGGCACGACCTCGATCCGCGCCGAGACCGAGCCCTTGTCCTGGCTGCCGACGTGTCGGAACACGCAACTGCCCTCGTGCCCGCCGATCGAGCCCTCGAAGCGCTCCAGCCCGAGCACCGGCGCGGCGTCGGTCTTGTACGCGATCAGGTAGACCAGCGTGCCGGTGCCTTCGATGTCGCCGGAGTAGGAGTAGCTCACCTCGGCCTGGCTCACGCCGCGGTTGGGGTAGTAGTTGTCGCCGGACGTGATGCCGTCACCGTCGATGTCGGTCACGAGGCGCTCGGTCCACCCCGCCACCGTGAAGGTCGTGGTTGCCTTGTGTGCGTACGTCATGGCTTCGACGCTAGGGCGGGCTCGACGGCCCGGTCTTGAAGAAAGGCGACAGGCCGCGACGGCGGACTACGCTGGCCGTCGTGGATGTGCCGAAGGGGCGTCCCGAGGCCATCGTGCGGCCGAAGGCGGGGGAGCAGACATTCGACGTCCGGCGGATCCCGCCGGGCCCCGATCTCGCCGAGTACGTCGACTACTACTGGCTGGTCCGGTGGGAGACGCCGGAGCCGTACCGGCAACAGGTCATCCCGCAGCCCCGGATCCACCTCGCCGCGGAGCAGGGCCGGCTTCTCGTCCACGGCGTGAGCCGCGAGCCGTTCTTCCGGACCCTGGAGGGCGCCGGCCACGTGCTCGGCGCGGCGTTCCATCCCGGCGGTTTCCGGCCGCTCCTCGGGTCGAGCGTCGGGGCGCTGTCTGGGACGGTACGGCCCGGCCTGGACGTCCTCGGCATCGACGACCGTTCGACTGCCCAGGCAATCCTTCGGAGAGACGCCGCACGTCACCAGGCCGACGACGAAATGGTCGGCGCACTGGAGACGTACCTCCTGGCCACCGAGCCGGCGCCGGACCCCACCGCCCGCGAGGTCACCGACCTCGTCGAGGTGGCGGCCGAGCACATCGAGATCGCCCGCGCCGACCAGCTCGCCGCGCACGCCGGCATCAGCCTGCGGACGCTGCAGCGGCTGTTCACCGAGTACGTCGGGATCGGCCCGAAGTGGGTGATCCAGCGGTTCCGGATCCTGGAGGCCGCCGCCACCGCGCACGCCGGCGGCCCGGTCGACTGGGCGGCGCTCGCCCAGCGACTCGGCTTCAGCGACCAGGCGCATCTGACCCGGGTCTTCACCGACGTGGTGGGCACCCCGCCGGCGGCGTACGTCCGGGACCCCGGCACCGTCTAGCCGGGCCGGCTACCGGTCGACGTACAGGCAGAACGGGTGCCCGACCGGGTCGAGCATCACCCGGACGTCGTCCTGCGGCTGGAACTCCGCCAGCTCGGCGCCCAGCTCCTCGGCATGGGCGACGGCCGCCTCGAGATCGTCGACCTCGAAGTCGAGATGCAGCATCATCTGCTGCCTGCCGGGCTGGTTGGGCCAGGCCGGGGGCTCGTACGTCGGTGATCGCTGCACGGCGAGGTACGTCACGCCGTCCGGCGGCCCGACGATCGCGTGATCGGGCTCGGCCGAGACGATGCGCCACCCGAGCAGGTCGGCGTAGAACCGGATCAGGGCCGGCGGGTCGGGCGCGTCGAGCACCACGCCCCAGTAGTCGCTGCGCGACTCGTGCGGTCGCGCGGGATCGTACGTCTGTCGCCCACGCATGCGGTCATCGTGGCGTACCGGTCCGACAGCCACCCAGCGCGGCCTCCGATGGCAGTGCCGACTCTGATGGCAGCGCCGCCTCCGATGGCAGCGCCGGTCCGCTGCCGGTGCCGGCCGCATTACGCTGCGGCCATGTCCGCCGCCGGTCGTCTGTTCCATCCGCTGCGAGCCCGGGACCGGGACGAGCCGCATCGCACGGCCACCCCGCTCGAGCTGTTCACCGACCTCTGTGTCGTCGTCGCCGTGGCCCAGGCGGCGTACGCCCTGCATCACGCCGTCGTCGAGGACCATGTCGTCGACGGCCTGTGGCACTACGCCTTCACGTTCTTCGCGATCTACTGGGCCTGGCTCAACTTCACCTGGTTCGCGTCGGCGTACGACAACGACGATGTCGGCTACCGCCTGCTGACGCTGCTCCAGGTCTTCGGCGTGCTCGTGCTGGCCGCCGGGATCCCGCGGGCGTTCGACGACCAGTTCGAGATGGCCGTCCTCGGCTACATCGTCATGCGGATCGCCCTGGTGGTGCAGTGGCTGCGGGTCTCGTACTCCGACCCGGACTGTCGCCAGACCGCGCTGCGCTACGTCCTCGGCATCACCGTGTGCCAGATCGGCTGGACGGTCATGCTGTTCCTTCCCGACGAGGTCCGGGCGCCGGTCATCGTGGCGCTGCTGGCCGGCGAGCTGACGACGCCGGCCTGGGCCGAGGCGGCCAGTCCCACGCAGTGGCACCCGCGGCACATCGCCGAGCGCTATGGACTCCTGACGATCATCGTGCTCGGCGAGTCGATCCTGGCGGCGACGGTCGCGACCCGGGCCGCGCTCGACGAGGGCGCGCCGCTGTCGGACCTGCTCGCACTCGTGATCGGCGGCGTGCTGACCGTCTTCAGCATGTGGTGGTTCTACTTCGCGAAGGAAGCGCACCACGTCCTGGTCGACAACCGGGTCGGATTCCGCTTCGGCTACCTCCACTACGTGGTCTTCGGGGCGGGCGCCGCGGTCGGAGCGGGGCTGGCGATCCAGGTCGATCAGGCGACGGCGCACAGTGAGGTCGGCGACCTGACGGCCGCGGCGTTCTTCACGGTCCCGGTCGCGGTCTACTTCGCGGCCACCTGGGTCGCCCATCTCGCGCTGCACGCGGAGTCGCGTGGCCACGGGCGGTACGTTGCCGTCGCCTGCGCCCTCATCCTGCTCGCGACGTTCGGACCGGAGCCGGTCCTCGTCACCGGGCTGGTCTGCTCGGTCCTGGTCGCCGGCGCGGTCGTCGTCTCGAGCCGATCGGCGAGCGTCGGCCCGGGCTGACCGAGGCCGGACGGGCACGTCGGCGGGGCGGCGTACGCTGAGCCGGTGCCGGACCCGACGCGACCGACCCGGCCCGATGGCGACATCCGGGCGGTCCTCGCGGTGCGTCCGTTCCGGCGGCTCTGGATCTGCCTGGGCCTCGCGTCGGTGGCCGACTGGATCGGCCTGCTGGCCGTCACGGCGTACGCCAACGACCTCGCCGGTGCCGGGTACGGCGACCGCAGCGCCGCGATCGCGGGCGTCCTGTTCGTCCGGCTGCTGCCGGCGCTGGTCGTCGGCCCCCTCGGCGGCTACGTGGCCGACCGACTCGACCGGCGGCTCACCCTCGTCGTGGGTCTGGCGGCCCGGGCGGTGCTGTTCGTCTCGATCCCGCTGGTCGGCACCCTCGAGTGGCTGCTGGTCGCCACGTTGCTGATCGAGGCGGTCAACGTCGTGTGGCTGCCGACCAAGGACGCGGTGATTCCCGATCTCGTGCCGGCGCGCCGGCTGGCCGACGCCAACCGACTCAACCTCGCGACGACGTACGGTTCGGCGCTGCCGGCGGCGGCGCTGTTCGCGGCGTTGGCGACGGTCGGGGAGGCGGTCGACGCGACGCTCGGCTGGTTCGACGGCGAGCCGGTGGCGCTGCCGATGTACGTCAACGCCGCGGCCGTGGTCGCGGCGGCGCTGGTGGCCCGTACGCTGCACGACCTTCCGATGCAGCCGGGCCGGATCCATCCCGAGGACGCCAACGTCTGGCGGTCGATCGCGACCGGCTGGCGCTACGTGGCCCGGACCCCGATGGTGCGCGGCCTGGTGGTCGGCATCGTCGGGGCCTTCGCGGCCGGGGGTGTCGTGATCGCACTGGCGCGGGTGTACGTCAGTGACCTCGGGGCCGACGACCCCGGGTACGGCGTGCTGTTCGCCGCCGTGTTCCTGGGCCTCGGCGCCGGCATGTGGCGCGGCCCGCGACTGCTGCCCGCCGTGTCGCGACGGCGGCTGTTCGGCCTGTCGATCGTGGCCGCCGGGCTCACGCTCGGGCTCGTGTCGTTCATCGGCGACCTCGTCCTGGCCGCCGTGCTGGCGGTCCTGCTCGGCGCGTGTGGCGGCGTCGCCTGGATCACCGGCTACACCCTGCTCGGAATCGAGGTGCAGGCGTCCCTGCGCGGCCGGACCTTCGCCTTCGTCCAGTCGGCCACCCGGCTGACGCTCGCGGTCGTGCTCGTCGTGGCACCGGCGGCGGCGGCCTTGATCGGCGCTCACCGGTTCCAGATCACGTCGGACGTCGGGCTCACCTACAGTGGGGCCCAGTTCACCTTCGCGATCGGCGCGGTCGTCGCGATCGCCGTGGGGGTGACGGCCTATCTGCAGATGGACGACCGGTCGGGAGAGTCGTTGCGCGAACAGCTGCGGGGCACCGGCGCGGTCGGCGATCGGTGGTTCAGCGAGTCGGGGATGTTCGTCGCCCTCGAAGGCGGCGAGGGCTCGGGGAAGTCGACGCAGGCCCGTCGGCTGGCCGAGTGGCTGCGCGCTGATGGGTACGAAGTGGTGCTCACCCACGAGCCGGGCGACACCGACGTCGGTGCGACGCTGCGCGGCATCGTGCTGAGCCCGGAGACCGGCGCGCTGTCGCCGCGGACCGAGGCGCTGATCTACGCCGCCGACAAGGCCGAGCACGTCGACACCGTCGTCCTGCCGGCGCTGGAGCGCGACGCCGTCGTCGTCACCGACCGCTACGTCGACTCCGCGTTGGCCTACCAGGGCGCCGGTCGCTCGCTGACCCGCGCCGAGCTCGAGCGGGTCACTCGGTGGGCCACGCACAACCTGCGGCCCAACCTGACGGTGCTGCTCGACATCGACCCCGCGGTCGGGCATCGCCGCTTCGACAGCCGCGACCGGCTCGAGTCGGAGCCGTTGGCCTTCCACGAGCGCGTACGGGCGTCGTTCCTCGAGCTGGCCGCGGCCGATCCGGAGCACTACGTCGTGATCGACGGGGCAGGCGATCCCGATGCGGTCGCGGCGGCGATCCGGGAGCGGCTGGAGCCGATGCTCGGCGGAGTACGGCGTACCCGTGAGGACGTCACGTGACCGAGCTTGCGAGATCGCCATTGAGCGCAGCACCGAGCTCGCGAGGGGCCACGCCGTACGCCACCGTCTGGGACGACCTCGTCGGCCAGGCGCCGCTCGTCGAGCTGCTCCAGACCGCGGTCGAGGCGGCACGCGATCGGCTGGCCGGCGGGCCCGGTGCCGGGATGACCCACGCCTGGCTGTTCACCGGACCGCCGGGGTCGGGTCGGTCCAACGCGGCGCGGGCGTTCGCCGCGGCTCTGCAGTGCGAGCAGGGCGGCTGCGGCGGCTGCAACGCCTGCCGTACCGCGCTGTCCGGCGCCCACCCGGACGTGCAACTCGTCGCGACCGAGGGCCTGTCGATCGGGGTCGACCAGGTGCGTGACCTGGTCCGCGACGCGGCGCTCGCCCCCGGGTCCGGCCGCTGGCAGGTGATCGTCGTCGAGGACGCCGACCGCCTCACCGAGGAAGCCGCCGACGCGTTGTTGAAGAGCCTCGAGGAGCCGGCGACGCGCACCGTCTGGATGCTCTGCGCGCCGACGCCGGAGGACGTGCTCGCCACCATCCGCTCGCGCTGCCGGCACGTGGTGTTGCGGACGCCGCCGACCGACGCGATCGCCCACCTGCTGATGGAGTCGCACGACGTCCCGGAGCATCTGGCCTGGTCGGCCGCCCGGGCCGGTCAGGGGCACATCGGCCGCTCCCGCAGGCTGGCCACCGACGAGGACGCCCGGACTCGGCGGCGCGAGATCATCGGGCTGCCGTCGTCCCTGGTCGATCTCACGGCCTGCCTCGACGCCGCGGCGGGCCTCCACACGACCGCGGAGGCCGAGGGCGCCGCGGTGGCGAGCCGCCTCGACGAGCGGGAGCGACTCGGGCTCGAAACCGTCTACGGCGTCGCCGAGGGCTCCAGCGGTCGCCGAGTACGCGGCTACACCGGCGCCCTGTCCACGCTGAAGAAAGACCAGGAGCGTCGCAAGAAGCGGGTGGTACGCGACAGCATCGACGGCGCCCTGCTGGACCTGTTGTCGTTCTACCGCGACGTGCTCGTCCTCCAGCTCGCGGCCGACGCCGACCTGGTCAACGAGGACGTCCGGGCCGACATCGCGAACCTCGCCCGCATGGGCACCGCGGAGCAGACCCTCGGTCGCATCGAGGCGATCCTGGCCTGCCGCGAGGCGCTCGAAGCCAACGCCGCCCCGTTGCTGGCCCTTGAGGCGTTGATGATCCAGCTGCGGGTCTGAGACCGGCTGTCGCAACTCGTGCGACGACGTCTGCCGGGCCTTCGCAACGGATCCGTTGCGAGCGCACCTGCTCGGTTGCGCTGGTCGCGGACGGCTCGGCCGACGAGGGGACACTCGCCCGCGGCCGGCCGCCGACGGGCTCTTGTCATCATGTCATCGGCCTGCTTCGCTGGCGCCATGACCGACGACGCCGGAGCATCGACGCCGTACGAGTGGGCCGGGGGACTGCCAGCGTTCACCCGGATGACCCGGCTGTTCTACGGCACCTACGTCCCGGCCGATCCGCTGCTGGCACCGCTGTTCGCCGACATGGCCGACGACCATCCCGAGCGGGTCGCGGCCTGGCTCGCCGAGGTGTTCGGCGGCCCGCAGCGCTACAGCGAGACGTACGGCGGCTACCCGTGGATGGTGTCGCAACATCGCGGCCGGCGGCTGACCGAGGAGCAGCGGGCGCGCTGGGCTGCCTTGTTGTATCGCTCGGCGCAGGAGGCTGGCCTGCCCAACGACCCGGAGTTCCAGTCGCTGTTCCACGCCTACATCGAGTGGGGTTCGCGGCTCGCCGTCGAGAACTCCCAGGTCGACGCCGACCCACCCGCTAACCTGCCGATGCCCCATTGGGACTGGACCACCGCCGCCGGGCCGCCGCGTCGATCCGTCCGGGAGGAAGGCCGCCCGGCGCCGGCACCTGCCGAGGAGAACGACGCCATGTCCGACCCGCTACCCGGACCCGACACGCCGGTGTCCTTCGACGCCCACGTCAAGGGTCTGTTCCGAGAGCAGGACCGCAAGTCGATGCAGTTCGCCTTCGACCTGTGGGAGTACGACGACGTCCGCGATCACGCCGACGAGATCGCGGAGCGGCTCGAGGACGGTTCGATGCCCTGCGACGATCCGTGGCCGCCCGAGCGAGTGGCGGTGTTCGCCCGGTGGGTCGAGGCCGGCATGCCGGAGTGATCCGAGCCGGTCAGATCGGATCCCAGGGCACGGCCGCGTACGCCTCGACGACCCGTGACACCACGCGGTCGTCGACCGGTACGCGGACGTCGTCGACCTGACCGACCGGCGTCACGCCGCGCGAGTTGGTGATGAACGCGCCGTCGAACGAGGTCACGTCCGACAGCCGCACGGCGCGACGTCGCGACGGGAGCCGCGGCTCCAGGAGCTGCATCGTGATTCCCGCGAGCGCCGGTGCGTCGGGCCAGACCACCTCATCGCCGTCCACGAAGGCGATGTTGGCGACTGCCGTCTCCGCGATGACGCCGGCGTCGTCGACGAGGAGCGCGTCGTCGTACCCGGCGCGCTCGGCCCGTCGTCCGTGGTAGATCTGCCCGAAGCTTCCGGCGTGCTTCAGGTACGGGAACGGCCGCTGGTAGCGCACCGACCGCAGCCGGGCCGGCCGGTCCAGCACCTCGGCCGGCTCGGTGAGCGCCACGATGACCGACGGCGCCGCCCCGGCTCCGCCGCTGCCGTCGACGACGGTGATCCGCCCGGTCGCGTCCGGGACGTCGCCGAGAGCGTGGCGGAGGAGGTCGCGTACCCGCTCGGGGTCGAGCTCCGTGTCGAACAGCTCCCGGGTCGCCGCGTCGAGGCGGGTCAGGTGGAGATCGAGGCCGCGTACCGCTCGACCCCGGATCTGCATCGTCGAGTAGTGCCCGTAGTTGACCAGCGCCGCCGCCGCGATCCGATCGGCGGTCGGCGGCTCGCCGTCGAGCTCGATCCGGGCGTACGTCACGGCCGCCAGGGTAGTGCGGGAAATCCACCGCTTAAGGTGGGGACGTGGGCATGGTCATGGCGGTGTCGTTCAGCCGGTACGGCCGCCTGCACTACCTCGATCCCGGTGAGCTCAGCCCGGAGATCGGCGACAAGGTCCTCGTGCCGACCGACGACGGCCCGGAGGTCGCCGAGTGCGTGTGGCCGCCGCAATGGGTCAGCGAAGACGTCGGCGGCCTGCCGCTGTGTGCGGGCATCGCGACCGACGAGGACCTGGCCCGCGACGAGTCCAACCGGGCGATCCGGGCCGAGGCGAAGCAGACCGCGAAGCGGCTGATCCGACAGCATCGGCTGCCGATGAAGGTCGTCGGCGTCGACTACACCGAGCGTCGGGCGGACATCGACCGGCTCGTCACGATCTACTTCAGCGCTCCGCACCGGGTCGACTTCCGCGCTCTCGTGCGCGACCTGGCGTCGGCCCTGCGAGCCCGGATCGACCTGCGGCAGCTCGGGGATCGCGACGAGGCCCGGGTGCAGGGTGGGATCGGACCGTGCGGCCGGGAGCTGTGCTGCGCGACGTTCCTGCGCGACTTCGAGCCGGTCACGGTCCGGATGGCCAAGGACCAGGGCCTGTCGGTCAACCCGCTGCGGATCTCCGGCGCCTGCGGCCGGCTGATGTGCTGCCTGAAGTACGAGCATCCGCTCTATCAGGAGTTCGCCCGCACCGCGCCGGCCGTGGGCGAGCAGGTCGACTCGCCCGAAGGTCCGGGCACCGTGGTCGGCCACAGCGTGCCGTCCGACAGCGTCGTGGTCCGGCTGGCGGCGTCGGGGCGGACGTGCCAGTGCACCCGCGCGTCGGTGTGCTCGCCGCGGCAGGCGTACGAACGGCATCACCTCCAGCAGGATCGCGACGGTCAGGAGAGCGCATCGTGAATCTCGGGCAACGGGGACTGGCCGGCGTGGCCGTGGCAGTGGTGGCGGCGGCGGTCGTCGCGGCCGGCTGCGGCGGCGACGACGATCCGGAGGCCGACGATCCGTCCACCGAACCGACCGCCGAGACGGCCGAGCCGTGCGGCGACTCGACCGCCCCCGAGTGCACGCCCCCGACCGAGCCGAACGTGAAACGGCCCGACGTGCCCTACCGCGAGCTGACGATCGACTGGTCGGAGTGCGGCGACTTCGATTGCGGCACGATCGAGGTGCCCCTCGACTACGAGAGTCCCGACGACGGCACGGTCGAGCTCGAGCTGAAGCGGGCGCCGGCGACGTCGGACAACCCGCTGGGCACGCTGTTCATCAACCCCGGCGGCCCGGGCGCTTCGGGGCAGAACTACCTCGACGCGTTCGCCTCCGAGCTGAGCGACGAGATGCGCAGTCGCTACGACATCGTCGGGTTCGACCCGCGTGGTGTCGCCGAGAGCGACCCCTTGGTCTGTCTCGACGACGCCGAGGTCGACGAGCTGGTGTCGTACGATCCCGATCCGGACACCGCCGCCGAGGCCGACCGTGCGCGTGCGCTGGTCCGTGGCCTCGGCGCGGGTTGCGCCGAAGCCGGGGCGCTGGCCGCGAACGTGTCGACGGTCGACGTCGCGCGCGACCTGGAGATCCTGCGTGCCGCCGTCGGCGACGAGAAGCTGGCCTACTACGGCGCGTCCTACGGCACCTACATCGGGGCGACGTACGCCGAGCTCTTCCCGAACCGGGTCGGCCGCCTGGTCCTCGACGGCGCGATCGACCCGTCGCTCTCGGCGTCCGAGCTCAACCTCCAGCAGGCGGCCGGCTTCCAGACCGCACTCGAGGCGTACGTCGACGACTGTCTCGACAGCGACGACTGCCCGGTCGGTCCGGACCGGGACGGTGCGCTGGACCAGGTCAGCTCCTTCCTCGACGAGCTCGACCAGCAGCCACTGGACTCCGGCGACCCGGAGCGGCCGTTGACGGAGGCGCTCGGTTTCTACGGGATCGCGCTGCCGCTGTACAGCGAGGACTACTGGCCGCTGCTGACGCAGGGGCTCACCGCGGCGTTCGACGGCGACGGGTCGCTGCTGCTCACCTTCGCGGACACGTACCTCAGTCGGACGCCGAGCGGGTACAGCGACAACTCGGCCCAGGTGATCTACGCCGTCAACTGCCTCGACCACCCGATCTCGCTCACCGACCAACAGATCCAGCGGTCGGAGCCGCGGTACGAGCAGGCGTCGCCGGTGTTCGGCCGGGTCTTCGCCTGGTCGATGCTCGGCTGCTCGGAGTGGCCGCTCGAGTCCGACCCGCCCGCGCCGACGATCGACGCCGCCGGCGCCGCCCCGATCGTGGTGGTCGGCACGACCCGCGACCCGGCGACGCCGTACCACTGGGCGGAGGCACTCGCGTCGCAGCTGGAGTCCGGCGTCCTGGTGAGCCGCGACGGCGACGGCCACACCGGCTACCACATGGGCAACGACTGCGTCGACGAGGCGATCGACGGCTACCTCCTCGACGGCGAGGTGCCCGAGGACGGCCTGTCCTGCTGACCGGCGCGGGGCGAAACCCGCACGATAAACCGGTGCGACGCCACCGGCCTTCGGCCATCATCGGACGATGACGACGAGCCCCGACCTGGACGCCTTTACGGCGCGGCTGGCCGAGCCGTTTCGGGGCCGTCCCGTCATCGTCGCGTTCAAGGTCCTCGCCGGCATGACGGGGGAGGTCGAGCGACTCGCGTCGTGGGGCGCGCAGCGGCCGCTGCTCATCGCGCGGGGCACCGGCACCGGTCCGCTCCCCGACCCGGTCGATGCCGAGATCCACATGCTCGACCTGGGAAGCGCGGCGTCGATGTCCGACGAGGTACGCACCGTGGCCCGACTCGTCGAGGAGCCGCCGCCCGAGGTCGTCGCCCGCGTCCAGGCCTACGACCCCGACCGACGCGGGGTGTGGTGGCTGCCACCGTTCGGCGGGCACGGCACCCTGCTCGGCCGGCCGGTGCTCGGCGGTCGGCCACCCGAGTGGGCGCAGCTCGAGGACAAGCTGCTGAGCGACGAGATCTGGGACTCCGCCGGAGTTGCCCGGGCGCCGATGCGCATCGTGCCCGTCGAGCCGGCCGCGCTGGTCGCCGCCACCGACGAGCTCGATCGCGGCGACGGGGTGGTCTGGGCCGGCGACACCCGCGAGGGAATCAACGGCGGCGGCGACTTCGTACGGTGGATCCGCTCCGACGAGGCGGCCGACCGGGCGTACGCGTACTTCGTCGAGCACTGCGACCGCGTCCGGGTGATGCCGTTCCTCGAAGGCGTGCCGTGCAGCATCCACGGCTTCGTGCTCGACGACGGGGTCGCGGCGTTCCGGCCGGTCGAGCTCGTCATGCTGCGGCACGGTCCGACCAACTCGTTCCGGCTCGGTGGGATGTCGACCTGGTGGGATCCGAGTGACGCTGACCGGACCGAGATGCGGGAGCTGGTCCGCCGGGTGGGTCGGCTGCTGGCCGAACGGGTCGGCTATCGCGGCGGCTTCGGCGTCGACGGCGTCCTGACCCACGACGGCTTCCGGCCGACCGAGCTGAATCCGCGCTACACCGGCGGCCTGACGACGCTGAGCCGCGGCATGCCGCACATCCCGCTGGAGCTGCTGCAGCTCAACGTCGTGGCCGGCCGCGACGCGGGCATCGAGGCACCGGCCCTGGAGCGGCTGGTGGTCGAAGCCGCCGACGGATGCCGGTTCGCCAGCGCGGTGGGACTGTGCGACCACCCATGGGAGGGCGACACCGCGGAGGTCGAGCTCGCGCGGATCGACGGGCGGCTCGACGTGGCGCCCGACGGTGTGCCGGTGACCGGGTCGATGGTGGCTGGCCCGTCGGTCACGGATGGCACCTTCGTCCGGTTCACGCCGGCCATCGACACGCTGCGGCCCGGCGACCGGCTGGCCACGCTGCACAGCGAGGTGCTGGCGTTCGCCGACCGCCGCTGGGGTTGCACCTTCGGCGAGCTCGAGATCGCGCCGGCGGTGCGCTAGTCGAGCGCGCCGGTCGCCAGTGACAGGTCGTAGCCCGCGGTCTCGGACACCCGCTCGATGGCGCCGGTGGTCGGGGTCCAGGCGAGCAGCCGATCCTCGGTCTGGATGAGTACGGTGTCGTCGCCCAGCCAGCCGTGGAGGCCGAACAGCCACGCGTCGTACCAGTACCCGCCGGCCGCGGCTCGCAGCATCGAGAGGGGTCGACCGGTGGCGATGTCGAGGACGATCCAGCCCTCCTCGTACGCCCAGTCGTCCGGATGGACGTCGGCGGTGGTCCCGGTGACGACCAGCAGCCGGTCCGTTGCGCTCGGCCGAGCGTCGATGCCGAAGCCGGTGGCGATCGAGCTCGGGGCCAGCTCGGCGTACGCCTCGTCGTCCTGCCATCGCAGCAGCTTGCTGTACCAGTGCAGGTCCCTGGACTCCACGAGGTCGCCGTCCGGCGTGTACGCCGACCGCTGGACCAGGTAGGGAACGTCGTCGATCGAGCCGTCGACGGTGTCGAGGATCCGGCTCGCCCCGAGCTCGCGGCCGACCACGACGTGGCGTCGATCGGGATGCCACAGGACCTCGGAGTTGAGCCCGGGCACGTCGAACCGCTTGGTCTCGCCGCTCGCGAGGTCGACCACGACGACCGATCCCGGTTGCGGGAAGGCCGCCAGTCCGCCGTCCGGTGTGAGCGACCTCCTGTCGACCGGGCTGGAGGTGTAGCCGCCCGAGTCGTGCGGTCGGACCAGGTCGACGCCGTCGAGTCGACGCAACCGGCCGTCCTCGCCGACCACGCCCACGGAGGCTCCGGGTCCGCCGACGAGCGCGAGGGCATGATCGACCGGGTTCTGGGACAGTGGCGGCGCCGACGAGACGTCGACCGGAAGGACCTGAGGCAGTCCGGTGTCTCGCCACGGCAGGGTGTCGGTGGTCGACGGCGGCGGCGGAAGCTGCATGTCGGCGGGGTCGAGCTCCGGCGGGGTCGGCTGCGGCGGCGGCGTGTGCCGGTCCACCGTGGGTGGTTTCGCGTCGTCGCCGGTCTGGGTGCCGAGGGCGACGCCACCCACGGCCACCACGGCCGCGACCGTGGCCGCCACGGCGACCGCGCCGACCTGCCGGCGCCGCCGCCGGGCCAGGACGTTCGTCACGGTCGCCGTCACGTACCCGGGCGCCGGCCCGACGTCGGCGGCGTTCTCGCGCAGTTCCGTACGCAGTCGGTCTTCGAGTGACGAACTCACGACAACCTCCTCGCTTCCGCCGTCGACTCCAGATGCGCCCGCAGGGTTCGCAAGGCCCGCGCGTTGTGGCTCTTGACGGCGCCGGTGGAGCAGCCCAGGATCGCCGCGGTCTGCGGCTCGGTGAGGTCCTCGTAGTAGCGCAGCACGACGACGGCTCGCTGTCGCGGCGGCAGCGTGAGGACCAGCGGCCACAGCCGTACTCGGGCGTCGATCTCGTCACCGGCCGGCAGGACGGCGATCTCCGGTGGCGACGACGCGACCCGCTCGCGGCTCCACGCGTGCCGCTGCCGCCAGTTGATCAGGGTCCGGACCATCGCGGTGCGGACGTACGACTCTGCCGCGCGCGGCTCGCGGAGGCCGCCCCAGAGCGGGTACGCCCTGACGAGGGCGGTCTGCACGAGGTCCTCGGCGAGATGGCGGTCGCCCGTGAGGAGGTAGGCCGTACGCAGCAGCGCGGTCGACCGGGTCGCCACGAACTCGGTGAACTCCGCCTCGTCTCGGGCCACGTCCCACCTCCTGCCCTAAGAGACAGGCTGACAGCATCGAACGGTTGACATCCCGGTCAGACGACGGGGCGTACCGTCTGGGCATGGCGCGTGACCCGTGGTCGAGTGGCGGACCGTACGAGCGGTTCATGGGGCGATGGAGCCGCCGGATGAGCGTCGACTTCGTGGCGTGGCTGGACGCGACCGGCGGCCTGCGCTGGCTCGACGTCGGCTGCGGGACAGGTGCCCTGACGGCAGCCGTGCTCGAGTCCGCGAGTCCCGCCTCGGTCCTCGGCGTGGACCCGTCGGAGGGCTTCCTCGAGACTGCCCGGGCCCAGACCGACGATCCGCGAGCGGGGTTCGAGGTCGGTGACGCGATGGCGCTCGGCTTCACCGACGGCACGTTCGACGCGGTCGTCAGCGGATTGGTGCTCAACCACGTCCCGGACCCGGACACGGCCGCCTCCGAGCTCGCCCGCGTCGCCGGTCCGGGCGGCACGGTCGCCGCGTTCGTGTGGGACTACGCGTCGGGCATGGCGATGCTCCGGCACTTCTGGGACGCCGCCACTGCGCTCGACCCGGACGCCGCGGAGCTCGACGAGGGCCGGTTCCCGCTGTGCCGTCCGGAGCGGCTGCACGAGCTCTGGCAGGCGGTCGGGCTGGTCGACGTGACGGTCGAGCCGCTCGAGGTGCCGACCGTCTTCGCCGACTTCGACGACTTCTGGAATCCGTTCCTCGGCGGTCCAGGACCCGCGGGCGGCTACGTCGAGTCGCGGACCGACGACCAGCGGGCCGCCCTGCGCGAGCTGCTTCGGGATCGCCTCCCGGCGGAGCCGGACGGATCGATCGCACTCACCGCCCGTGCCTGGGCGGTTCGCGGCCGCCGGTAGGTCAGGCCGTCCGCGCCGAGGTGAGTACGAGCGTCTGGTCCAGCCGTACCGAGGTGCCCCGACGTACCCGCCACTGGCCGCAACGGCATCGCTCGTACGAGATCGGCCCCTCGCTCGTGGCGTGCCGCGAGGTCGTGATCCAGTGGTGCGTGTGCTGTCGGTCGTCCATGTCTTCGATCCTGCGGTAAGGTGCTTGTGCAGTTCAACCCTTACATGGTGAGAGCGGTCGGCGTCGGCCGCGATACGGGTTGGGCCGCGGTGAACCCTGGCGGCTACACTCGGCCGTCGGCCCGGAGCGACGCGGGCCGCGCCGCCTTAGCTCAGTTGGCCAGAGCGACGCACTCGTAATGCGTAGGTCGTCGGTTCGATTCCGACAGGCGGCTCCACACCTGACCGGCCGCTCAGCCGCTGGCATGCGAGCATGGCCCTCGTGCCGATCGATCGCCGCCAAGTTCTTCGGGTTCTCGACGGTCGCTTCTCGATCGAGCACTCGGCGGATGACCCGGGGACACCCCCGGCGCCGGAATGGCTTGCCGTCGTGAACGGTCCTGACGGGCGAACGGTCATCCGACGGCAGGAGGATGCTGCGGACGGTGGATGGATCGCGCTGTGGAGTGGCGACGAGCCCCATGATCCCGACACCACCGGAATGTTGAGCGCGATCGTCGCGCCGCTGGCTGCCGGCGGGATGCCGGTCCTGGTCGCCTCGACCTTCCACGCCGACCTCGTCCTCGTTCCGGTGGAGTCGCTGGATGACGCCGTACGCGCCTTGCACGCTGTCGGGCATCGCGTCGTCCGGTGAGCAGCGAACGAGGCAGGGATCTGTCCGTCCTGGCGGGACCTTCGCCTCTATGGTGCTGTCGAACGGCAGCGCACCGTTGAGGCGCGGGGGCGAGGAGCACCGACGCATGGCCGAACATCCCGAGCCGGTGTCGACGATCAACCACGAGATCGCCACGGACCGGCAACACGCGATAGAGCGAAGCAAGATCGCCCTCGAACTTCGCCGCCAGGCCGACGCCGAGCGCGAGGCCGGCGCCGCTGCCCGAGCCGTTGCTGCCGATCGACGAGCACGAGCTGCTGCCAAGCGCGAACGCGCTGTCCAGGCCCGGCGAGAAGCGCACGACCCCGACCAACGTGAACGCCTGGCCGACCAGCGCGAACGCATAGCCGACGAGCGTGAACGGCTGGCCGACCTGCGCGAGGCCGCCCAAGACGAGCGGGACAGTCTCGCCGACAGGCGCCAGCGCGAGGCCGACCGGCGGGACTACCTGCAGGCGACGCGAGATCGAACCGCCGACCGACGCGACACGAGGATCTCCACGAGATAGCCCGCCCAGCCTTCCGACCGCATCTCGTCGCCGTTGGAGTGATTCACCTCGGTCAGTTCGGCGGAGCCGGGGACCGGAGTCTGCACCCTCTCGTCGTCTGGCGCGGGTGCGTAGCGCACTCGTGCTGCCAGTTCTGCACCCAAACCGTGAGGCGCATGCCGCCAAGTGTGCAACGTCGACCCGTCACTTCGAATCCCATTTTTCATTGCGGTCAGGAAGTGGCCGCAATGCGTCATAACGTAGAGGCAGTACCAGGGAGCGGGACCGGCGAACGGAGACGACGATGACGATCGACACAGCCGTCACGATGCGAAGCGGATGGTGCCAGCGTTGTCGCGATCTCACCGCCCATGTGTACGCCGACCTCCAAGAAGGCACCACGGCCTTCCACGTCGACCAGTGCCTCGAATGTGGCCGCTGGTCGGAGTGACATCGGCCGCGAGCATCGCTTCGCTCACGCGGCCCTAATGTGTCCTCGGGCTGGCACAGAACGGGCACTCGTCGTCGGGACGGGGAGCTCCGGTGAGAGCGGTCCTTTCAGACCGTGCTCCGTCCGTCGTGTGGTCCGCACAGTTCGCCCCGGCGCGCCCCGCTACCGGTGGGATCGCCACCAACGCACGGCTGCCGCGGCCCCGCTGGCACCCCATCGACCGTGAGCTGCCGCGAGGAAGCTGGCATGTCCGACCGGCCTATGGGCACAGGATGGCCGAGGAAGGTGATCCCTGTGAGTATCCAGAACGTCCTCGTCACCGTCATCCTGGCTGTCATCGCGGTGGCGTTGTTGATCTGGTTCTTCGGCGACTTCCTGGACGACAAGGACCGGAAGGAACGTGACTCGGCACCGATCACTGCCGTGATCCGGTAATCCCTGTCGGCTGCGGGAGCAATCGACCCCCACCCATCACCGCGTAGACATTACGGCTCGACCCCGAGCTGTTCGAGCTGCGTGGTGGTGGGTGGTGGTCGAACCCCGATAGACGTGTGGTGCGCCGATAAGCGAGGCGGGCGGGCTCAGGACGTCAGCGCGACGTCCTTGGGGGCCTCGCCACACGGGCCGCCGGCCCCGCCGATGGCGTGCATGCACGAGCCGCGGGCGTGGCGTACCAGCTCGACGATCGCCGGGTCGATGCTGCCGTGCAGGCGCAGCAGGCGGTCGACCTCGTCGAGGATGTAGCCGGCCACACTCGCGTGGAGCTTCGCGCGCTCGGCGTCGGCCTTCCAGTCCTTCTCGGGCGGGGCGCCCGCTGTGGCCTCGTGCGATTCGCGCTGCGGCGGGGGCGAGGCAAGCTTGCGCTCAGTCGTCCTGGTCATGTGCGCAGACAATTTCAGCGGCTCCACCTGCCGGCTAGGGACCAATGGCCCTTGTCAGCCCGCGCCACGCCGAGCGGCGCCAGGTCGCCGCGCCGACGGGCGTGCCGAAGCCCGAAGCGGCGCCCCCGGAACGACTACGCTCACGCCATGCCGAGGCGCCGAACGCTCCTGCTGGGTGCACTGGCCGGCGGGGTCGTGCCGCTCGTTCTGCCCGCCGGCGCCGACGCCATCGACCAGGACCCCGAGACAGAGCTGGCCATGCGCTACGCGCCGGTCGTACGACTCGTCGACCAGGACGAGATCTGCGGTCCGGGCGAGCCGTACATCCCGACCGACGTCGACGCCATCCTGGACCAGGACACCGTCTCGCTTCGAGGGCCGTGGACGGAGAACGACCTCGTCAAGATCGGGCCGACGGCCGACGACCTCGCGGCCGGGCTGTACGAGTACCACCTCGACTTCCCCGGCGACCCGCTGTCGCCGGGCTGCGACTACGAGCGGTGGGCCCATCGTGTGACCGCGGGCACCGACCCGACCGTGTACGCCCACGTCGCCACCGAGGACGACCAGCTGGCGCTGCAGTACTGGTTCTTCTACCCGTTCAACGACTACAACAACAAGCACGAGGGCGACTGGGAGTCGATCCAGCTCAACTTCGACGCGTCGACCGCCGCCGAGGCCCTGGAGCAGGACCCGGTCGAGGTCGGCTACAGCCAGCACGAAGGCGGTGAGCGAGCCGACTGGGGCGACGAGAAGCTCGAGATCGTCGACGACACCCATCCGGTCGTCCACGTCGCCGCCGGATCCCACGCGAACTACTACGACGAGGATCTGTTCCTCGGTCGGTCTGCAGAGCAGGGCGTCGGGTGCGACGACGCTCGGGGACCCACGCACGACGTCGACCCGGTGGTCCAGGTCATCCCGAGCGACCCGGACGCAGCTGTCGAGCAGTACCCATGGGTCGCCTTCGAAGGCCGGTGGGGCGAGCGGCAGGAGGCCTTCTACAACGGGCCGACCGGGCCGAGCCAGAAGGGCATGTGGAGCCGGCCGATCAGCACGTCCGAGGACCGCTGGCGCGGCGCGGCGTACGCCGTTCCGGCCGGTGGCGTGCTCGGAACGGGTGCCACCGGATTCTTCTGCGGCGGGGTCGAGGCCGGCTCCGACGCGCTTCGGGCACTGCTCACCGAGCCCACTCGGGTCCTGCTGGTGCTCGGTGTCGTCCTCGGTCTCCTGGCGCTCGCCGTGGCCCGCACGACCTGGCGGCCGACCACTCCGCTGCGACTGGCCCATCGCCGCGCCTGGGGCCAGACCTACGCGGCGGCCGGACGGATGTACTTCGCCCATCCGCTCCTGTTCCTCGGCATCGGGCTGCTCGCGATCCCGATCTCCTTCCTCGTCGCCGCGTTGCACTCCGTCGCGTTCCGGGCGGGCGCGATTGCCGGCATCGATCCAAGCGGCGAGAGCGGTGGCGTCCGGGCGTCGCTCGGTGTCGGGCTCGGCGCGCTCCTCACGTTCCTCGGCATCGCGCTCGTCCACGCGGCCGTCGCCCGGGCGGTCACCGAGATCGACGCCGGACGCGAGATCGGCGTCGTGCAGGCATTCCGGCTCGCAGTCGATCGACCGCGACCGCTGTTCGGCGCCGTCGCGGTCGCCGCCGTGATCGTCGGCGCGTTGAGCGTCTCGCTGCTGCTCCTGCCGGTGGCCCTCCTGGTCGCGCTGCGATGGGCGTTGATCGTGCCGGTCGCCGAGCTCGAGCCGTCGACGGCGACCGCGGCCCTGCGTCGGAGCGGGTCTCTCGTCATGCGGCAGCCCGTCAAGATCGCCTGGCTCGTCGTCGTCACCGTCTTCATCGCGGTCGCGACCGGTCCGGTGATCGGCACCATGCTGATCCTCGCATCGGACGCGCCCTTGGAGATCATCAACATCGTGGCCGGAGTGACGTACGCCATCCTGATCCCGTTCACCGGCCTGACGACGACGTACGCGTACTACGACACCCTGGTCCGGGAGCGGCTCGGCGATCGGGCCGCGCCGGAGGAGCTGCCCGCCGAGGCGTGATCCGATCCGGACTTGAAATCGGTACCGCGGTACCGGCCTACCGTGGAGGCATGAGCCATCGATTCACGACCGATTCCGCCGGCGACTGGGTAGTGGAGAGCTGCACCCTGCCGACCGCCGAGCGACCGCTGCGGGTGGCCGAGTTCGACCGGCTGTTCGCGACCGCGCTGCGTGACGTCGAGCGGCCGGCGCCCACCTGGATGCGCTGGTGGCTCGACGCGTCGGCCGAGACCACTGCCCGCGGCCTCGCTGAGCGGGAGACGAGCTGCTGCTCGTTCTTCGACTTCAGCTTCGACCGGGTCACCGCGGACCGGCTGGCGGTCGACGTGACGGTGCCCGCCGCGCAGGTCGCCGTGCTCGATGTCATGGCTGCACGGATGCGGTCGGCGGCCGAGGCCCGGCGATGACCACCGGCGGACTGCGAACCGGCCAGGTCGCCGCCGCGGCCGGGGTCAACCGACAGACCCTGCGCTACTACGAGCGTCGCGGCCTGCTCGCGAAGCCGGAGCGCAGCCTGGGCGGTCATCGGCTCTACCCGCCGGAGACCGTGATCCGGTTGCGGAGCATCAAGACCGCGCAGCGGCTCGGGTTCTCCCTCGCCGAGGTCGCCGACCTGCTCGACTCGACCGGGCATCGGCCCGGCTCGCACACCGACGACGTCGGGCTGCGCGCCGGCGCCGCCGCGAAGCTGGCCGAGGTCGAAGCGAGGATCACCGAGCTGACCGCGGTCGCCGCCACCCTGCGCGATGCGCTGTCGGTCGGCTGCGACGACCTCGTCACCTGCGCCCGCGTCCCCGACTGCCCCCTGCCCTTCTCCGAGCCAGCCGACGACCCGGCGCCGCCGGGAACGTTCCGACCCGCGTAGGAGGCTCCCGCCGCGACCTGGCGCCGGCCACGAGCGCTCCCGGCCACCACGTTTGCACCGGCGATTGTCCGAAGTGTCCGGTTTGCGATTAGGCCGATCTGGGCACCGACAAGACCGAGACCACGAGTGGCCAGGAGGAGTCATGGCGCAGCACGAATCGGAGAAGCTGCAGGACGCGTCACTGGGCGAGTTGACCGGGCAGCTGAGCCGGCAGGTGAGTCGCCTGGTCCGCGACGAGATGCGTCTCGCCCAGCTCGAGATGACCCAGAAGGGCAAGCGACTGGGCGTAGGAGCCGGCCTGATGTGGGCCGGTGCGATGCTCGCGGTGTTCGGTCTGGGATGCCTCGTGGCCACCGCCGTTCTCGCTCTCGACACGGCGTGGGCGGCCTGGCTGTCGGCTCTCGTCGTGGGGATCGCACTGTTCGTCGCCGCCGGACTCGCGATCCTGGCCGGTCGCGGACAGCTGCGCCGGGGCACACCGCCGGTGCCGAGCGAAGCCGTGGCCAGCACCAAGGAAGATCTCCAGGCGTTGAAGGGACATCAGTCATGACCGAGTCGACGACGAAACGGAACGACCGGGTGCCCGACGATCTCGAGGCGCTGCAGGCCGACATCGAGGATGCTCGCGTCAGGTTGGAGGACACCGTGGACGAGATCGGTCACCGATTCAATGTGAAGGCCCGAATGAAGGGCGGCCTGCAAAACGCCGGCCATCGGGTGAGTGTGATCGGGCGGCAGCGGTCGGTCCTGCTGGCCGGCGGAGGCGTCGCCGTGGCGGCCGCCGCCGGTGTGTCGCTACTGGCCTGGCGGCGGTGGGGTCGATGAGCACGACGGCCAAGATCGTCTATCGACCGTTCGGCCTGGCCAGCAGCATGGCCGGTGGTCTCATCGCCAGTGCCGTGTTCAAGCAGATCTACCGTCGAGTGCCGGGGACTCCCGACGACGCTCCCGGCCCCCTCGAGTCGGAGTACGGATTCCGGGAGGTGTTGGTCGCCGCCGCGATCCAGGGGGCGATCTTCGGTGTGGTCAAGGCCGCCATCGACCGGAGCGCCGCCCGCGCCTTCCAACGCTGGACCGGAGAGTGGCCGGGCGACTGAGGCGAACCCCGGCGCACGCACGCTGTCGGCACTAAGGTGTCGACATGCCCAGACTGGCGGCCATCGCCGTCGTTGCGCTGCTCGGCGTCGCCGGCTGTGGCGGCTCCGACGGGTCCGAGCCGACCGGTGGCACAGGCGCGGAGTCCTCGCCGTCGACGCCGGTCCAGTTCGACCAGGCGCTGCATGACGAGCTGATGGCGATGTTCCGGCGCGACCAGGCCGGGCGTACCGGGGGCGTCGACAACGAGGGAGACACCGCGCGGACCGAGCGGCTGAAGGAGATCATCGAGGAGTACGGCTGGCCCACCACGGACCTCGTGGGCAAGGACGGCGCCGATGCCGCCTGGGCGATCGCCCAGCACTCCGATCTGGAGCCGGAGTTCCAGGGAGAGGCCTTGGAGCTGATCCGCGCGGCCGCCGAGGACGGCCAGGCGTCGTGGGGCAACGTGGCCTACCTCGAGGATCGGGTCGCCGCCGGTGCAGGGAAGCCCCAGACCTACGGCACGCAGATCGGCTGTGTACGCGGCCGCGCCAAGCTGGCCACGCCGCTGACCGAGCCGGAGCGGGTCGACGAGCTACGTGCCGAGGCCGGGCTCGAGCCGCTGGATGACTACCTCGCGGAGCTCGACGAGATCTGCGCCGAGGAGTCGAGGAGGAGGTGAGCGGCATGGCCAGTGTCGGCCGCGCCCTGTCCGGGACCGGATGGCTGGTCGGCAGCGGGGTCGGATGGCTGGTGCATCGACTGGTCGGCCTGCCCGAGCTGGTGGGATCGCTGGTGGGACTCCGGCCACGCAAGCGGCTCCGGTTGCGGTTGGTGATCCTGCGCGGGTCCGGCGGAGCGCCGCTCGTGGAGGAGCACGAGGTCCAGCGGGCGATCCAGGCGGCGAAGACGACCCTTGTCGCCGAGGCCAACGTCGTGGTCGAGCCGCCGGTCGGCGAGGACGACATCGTCGAGGTCTACGCGGACCAGAACCCGACGTATGTGCTCCGTCCCGAGTGCAACTGGAACGGGTTCAAGCACAACTTCACCGAGGTCGGTCGATGGTTCCGCGCGACGAGCAAGCCGCACACGGATCGTGGCGGGGTCGTGGTCTTCGTCGCCGAGGACGTCCGGTCGAAGTCCGGCTGCTTCATGGGCCTGGTGAACTTCGGCTACGTCGACCCGGCGGCGTTCCGGATCGCGGGCAGCGGATCGCCGACGGACGGTCCCCCTCCGCTGACCCTGGCGCACGAGCTGGGCCACGGATGCGACCTGATGCACCGGCGGGACCCGGCGAACCTCATGGCGCCGTCCGGCAAGGCACGGACGGGTCGGCTGTCGCGCTGGCAGCGGGCCGTGCTCCGGTCGAGCCGGCACGTGCGCTACCGCTAGGGAGCTCCCGCGTCCGCTCCGGGTGAGGTGATCGTCGGGAACGGGTGCGCCTGCTCGATCTCGTACGCCAGCGCCAGCAGTCGCCGCTCGGCGCCGATCGGAGCCGAGAAGTGCACGCCGATCGGCAGGCCGGTGGCCGTCCGGCCGAGCGGAAGGGACATCGCCGGCCCGCCGGCGGTGTTGTTCAGCGGCGTGAATCCCACGTAGCGCTGCAGCCGGTCCAGCAGCCTCTCGAACGGCTGGCGCGGCGAGAGGTGGCCGAGCTCCGGCGTGGTGTGGCTCAGGACCGGCGACATGACGACGTCGTGGTCGGTGAACGACTGCTGGTACAGCCGCGTCGATCGGCGCAGCCGGTACAGCGCGGGCGGCACCCGAGTCGCGCTCCGGCCGAACATCCGACGCAGGCCGGTCGACAGGTTGTCCAGCCGAGTCCGGTCGAAGTCGCGACCCAACGCCCAGCGTCCGGTCGACGCGACCAAGAAGGCCAGCATCCCCCAGTACAGCGTGAAGTCCTCGACGAACTGACCGGTCACCGGCGGCCGCAGTGGCGTCACGTCGTGGCCCAGGTCGGCCAGCTCGTCGGCCGCCCGGCGTACGGCCGCCCGCGTCTCGTCGTCGGTCGGATGGCCGGTCGGGGAGTCGAGCAGCACCCCGATCCGCAGTCGGGTCGAGGCCGGGCCGTCCACCCGACCGATCGGTGGGAGGGCGCGATTGCGGCGGTACCGCTCGGCGGCGGCGAGGAATCCGGCGGTGTCCCGCACGGTCCGGGTCAGCACGCCGTCGGACACGATTCGCAGCGGCAGCGATCGGCTGGACCGGGTGGCCAGGACGCGCCCGCGACTCGGCTTCAATCCGACCAGGCCGCAGGCCGCGGCCGGGATCCGGATCGACCCGCCGCCGTCGTTGGCGTGCGCGATCGGCACGGCGCCGGCCGCCACGAGCGCGGCCGACCCGCCGGAGGAGGCTCCCGCGGAGTACGCCGGGTCCCACGGGTTCGCCGTCGGCGGGTCCTCGGCGTACTCGGTCGAGGCGTTGAACCCGAACTCCGGCAGCTTGCTCTTGCCGAGCGGGATCACGCCCTGCGCGAGGTACTGCCGGGCGATCGCGTCGTCGACGGTGGCTCGGCGCCCCGCGTACGCCCGCGTCCCGTGGTTGGTCGGCAGCCCGCGTACGTCGACGTTGTCCTTGACGAACGTCGGGACGCCGGAGAACGCCCCGTTCGGTCGGATCGCCGCGGCCCGGGCCCGAGCGGCCTCGAAGTCCGCGTACGCGATCGCCTCGACCCGGGCCGCCAGCCGCTCGGCTCGCGCGATCGCCGCGTCGACGGCGTCGAGGGCGCTGATCTCGCCGTCGCGGATCGCCGCCGCGACCCCGGTCGCGTCCCGCGTGCCCAGCGCGTCGTCGGCGAAGACGTGCACCCGAGAGCCGCTCACGCGCAGCAGGCTAGCCCGCGAGTGGCGCACGGTTGTCGCTGGCATCGCCGCCGCGCGACGACGGCGCCACTCGGCGGGGTTCGACGAAGGTCCCGGTCGCGGTGGGTCCTCCGACCCTGGCGATCCGACCGATTCGGGACCAACGTGGACTGGTGCGGCCCTGGGGTGTCGGAGGCATGCCATGGTCGAGCTCACTACGGACCTCGTACTCGAAGGCGGCGGCGTCAAGGGGATCGCGCTGGTGGGGGCGTACAGCGTCATCGAGGAGCGGGGATACACGATCAACCGGGTCGCCGGCACCTCGGCCGGCTCCATCGTCGGCGCGCTGCTGGCCGCCGGCATGACGGCCAAGGAACTCGAGACGGAGATGCGGGGGCTGGATTACCGGAAGTTCAAGGACAAGGGGCTGCTCGACAGGGCGCCCCTGCTCGGCAAGGCGCTGTCGGTGCTGTTCGAGGACGGTATCTACGAGGGCGACTACGCCGCGAAGTGGGTGCGAGAGCACCTCGAGAAGAAGGGTGTCGAGACCTTCGCGGATCTGCGGTACGACGATCCGGAGCGACCGTCCTCACTGGTGGTGATGGCCTCCGACATCACGAGGGGACGGCTGCGCCGGCTGCCCTGGGACTACCACGTCTATGGGCTCGAGGCCGAGGAGCAGCTGGTCGCCGACGCCGTACGCGCGTCGATGTCGATCCCGTTCTTCTTCGAGCCCGTCAAGCTGACGCACCGGGACGGCCACGAGTCCGTTCTCGTCGACGGTGGCATGCTCTCGAACTTCCCGGTCAACGTCTTCGACGCGCCGAAGGAGCGAGAGCCACGCTGGCCGACGTTCGGGATCAAGCTGTCGGCGCGAGCCAAGGCACTGGAGGAGGCGCTGGTCGACGTCGACGGGCCGATCGACATGACCAAGGCGATGATCAAGACGATGATCGGTTTCTACGACCGGATGTACGTCGACGACCCCGACACCCAGGCGCGGACGATCTTCGTCGACACGGGCACGATCCGGTCGATCGACTTCGACCTCACGGAGAAGCAGCGCGACGAGCTCTTCGAGAACGGCCGCGAGGCGGCGAGGCGGTTCTTCGACGGCGCCGACGGCGAGCCCGGCTGGGACTGGGAGGCGTACAAGGCGAAGTTCCGCTAGGTCGGCCGGTCTCGGAGGTCGGCGACGGCGGCGGCGAGCAGCCGGATGCCATCGGCGATGGACCGCTCGTTGAGCGACGAGTAGCCGAAGATCAGCCCGTCCCGGCCGGGATCGGTCAGGCGGTACGGCCGCACACCCGGGACGCCGACCCCGTGTCGTGCCGCGGCGGCAACGACGGATCCTTCGTCGAGATCGGCCGGCAGCCAGGCGACCAGGTGGATGCCCGCCGAGGCCCCGATCGGCTCGAAGTCGGGGAGTTGCTCGCGGAGCGCCTCGAGCAGAGCGTCCCGGCGCCGCCGATACACCGGTCGCATCCGACGCAGGTGGCGGTCGAACTCGCCGCGGTTCAAGAAGTCGGCGAACGCGAGCTGCTCGATCGCCGGCGAGCCGCGGTCGGCGAGGATCTTGGCCTCGGCGACCGCGTCGGTCAGATGGTGCGGAACGACGAGCCAACCGATCCGCAGGCCGGGCGCGAGGGTCTTGCTGACCGAGCCGGCATGGACGACGTGGTCCGGCGCCAGGCCCTGCATGGCGCCGATCGGTGACCGGTCGTAGCGATACTCGGCGTCGTAGTCGTCTTCGATCACCACGGCGCCGCGACGATTGGCCCAGTCGAGGACGGCCGCCCGGGACTCCGCGGAGAGGACGCCGCCGAGCGGCCATTGGTGCGACGGGGTCAGGACCACGGCATCGGCGTCGCTGCGGCGCAACGCGTCGACGTCGATCCCGTCGTCGCGGACCGGGACGCCGACCACCTCGAGGCCGAGCGCGCGTCCGACCGGGACGGCGTCGTCGCCGGACGACGGGTCCTCGACCGCGAGTCGGCGGGCCCCGGACTCGCGAATGACCTGGAGCACCAGCGCCACGCCCTGGCCGTACCCGCTGGTGATGACCATGTCGTCCGCGACGGCGTCGGTGCCGCGGACCCGGTTGAGGTAGCCCGACAGCGCGTCGCGCAGCGCCGGCACGCCGCGGCCGCTGCCGTAGTTGAACCAGTGGCTCGGCGCCTCCATCACCATCCGCCGGATCGAGCGCAGCCACGCCGCGCGGGGGAAGTTGGAGACGTCCGCCCGGCCGTAGCCGAAGTCGATCGGGGGCTTGGCCGCCACGGGCTCCGGCTCCGGTGCCGCGGCCGGTCGAGGCTCGATCGCGACCTGGGTGTAGCCGCCGGCCTGACTGGTGAGGTAGCCCTCCGCGACGAGCTGTTGGTACGCCTCGACGACCACGCCGCGGGAGACGCCGAGATCGGCGGCGAGCGTACGAGTCGACGGCAGAGCGGCCCCGTGTCGCAGCCGGCCGGCCCGAATCGCGTCCCGGATCGCGGCTTCGATCTGGCGGTGCAGCGGCTCCGGCAGGTCGCGTCGGATCTCGAGCAGCAGGTCGCCCGCCGCCCCCGAACTGGTCCTGGATCTGGTCATCGGACTGGACCTTATCCCGGGTACCAATCGCTGCCAGGATCGGTGGCCATGACACTCGGACACGCCGCAAGGGCAGATCTCATCCGCTTGACCGATCGACTGGACGGCTACCGCCTGTTTCCCGGTGACGACGGCTACGACGCGGCTCGCGACGTCTGGAACGCGATGGTCGACCGACGACCGCGCGCGATCGTGCGGTGTGCCGGCGTCGCCGACGTCGTGACCGCCGTGTGTGCCGCCCGGGAGCTCGACCTGGAGATCGGCGTCCGCTGCGGCGGCCACAGCGTCCTCGGCCTGTGCGTCCCCGAGGACGGCCTGATGATCGACCTGACCCCGATGGGCTCGGTCCGGGTCGACCCCGAGCAGCGCCGAGCCTGGGTCCAGGGCGGCGCACTGCTCGGCGACCTCGACATCGCTGCCCAGGAGCATGGCCTCGCGACGACGGCCGGCAACGTCTCGCACACCGGCGTCGGTGGCCTGACCCTTGGGGGCGGGATGGGTTGGCTTGCCCGGACGTACGGCCTGACCTGCGACAACGTCGTGTCGTACGAGGTCGTCACCGCCGCCGGCGACGTGGTCCGAGCCAGCCCCGACGACAACCCCGACCTGTTCTGGGGGCTGCGCGGCGGCGGCGGCAACTTCGGCATCGTCACCGAGTTCGAGTTCCAACTGCATCCGGTCGGTACCCGGGCCTTCGTGGCCGAGTACGACTTCGCGCTCGACGACGCGGCCGCGGCGCTGCGGGCGTGGCGCGACCTGAGCGCGGAGGCGCCGCGGGCTGCCACGTTCAACGCCGCGATCGGTGCCGACGGTACGACGATGGCCGGGTTCGTCTGGGTCGGCGACCCCCAGGAGGGCCAGCGGCTGCTGCCGTCGATGGGCGCGCTGGGGATCCCGATCGCCGAACGGGTGCGCGAAATGTCGTACGTCGAGCTGCAGACCCGCGAGGACAGCGTCGAGGGCTACACGTACCGCCGCTACTGGAAGGGCCACTACCTGCCCGAGCTGTCCGACGCCGCGATCGACGCGATGGTCGAGCGCGACCCGGCCGACCCGATGCTGCCGGGCATGAGCCTGCAGGCCTACGGCGGCGCGATCGGCGACGTGCCTGACGCCGACAGCGCCTTCAGCCACCGGGGCACCCAGTTCGAGTGGATCGCCGCCAGCCGCTGGGACGACCCGGCCGAGGACGCCGACCGGATGGCGACTTCTCGCCGGCGCGCCGCGGCGGTCGAGCCCTTCGCGAGCGGCGTATACGTCAACGTGCTGAGCGACGACGGCGCGTCCGGCGTTCGCCGGGCGTTCCCGGCCGACAAGATGGCCCGGCTCACCGAGCTCAAGGACGCCTACGACCCGGACAACGTCTTCCACCTGAACCCGAACGTCCGCCCGAGCGGCTGATCCGAGGAGAGCTCGCGATGCGCAAGATCATCAACTCGACGTACATCTCGATCGACGGCGTCATCGAGGGTCCGCACCTGTGGCCGTCGCTACCCAAGACCGGCGACGACACCGGCACCCGGATCCAGACCGACCTACTGGCCGCCTGCGACGCGGTGCTGATGGGGCGCCGGACCTACGACGTGTTCGCACCGGCGTGGCAGTCGCGCTCCGGCGACCCGTACAGCGACCGGATCAACACCATGCAGAAGTACGTCGTGTCCTCGACGCTGAAGGATCCGGACTGGCCGAACACGGCGGTGATCGACGGCGACGTCGTCGGCGAGATTCGACGGCTCAAGGAGCAGCCGGGCCAGGACATCGTGCAGTACGGCTTCGGTCAGGTGTCCTTCGCCCTGCTCGAGGCCGGGCTGCTCGACGAGCTGCACCTGTGGGTGCATCCGCAGTTCGTCGGTCGCGGCGGGCCGGGCGACCTGCTGTTCCGCGAGTGCACGCCGACGCTGCTGGCGCTACGAGACACGACGACCCTCAAGAGCGGGATCGTGATCCTGTCGTACGACTTCGACAACGCCGGCGGCTCGTGACCGGGTGAGCGCCGGGGCCGCGAGTAGGCTCTCGCCATGAAACTGGCGGTGCTCGGGATCGGATCCTCGACTCCCTCTGACGCTCGGTTCCGCTCCCCCCGTTGCGACCGCTTCCCTCCCGTACCCGTCACGTCGCGCCCGACATGTCGGTACTTGCGGCGCAGGAGCGGGAGGGAAGCGGGCCGCGGGCCAGGATCAGACGGCGTGGCCGGCTCGTAGCGTGTCCGTTTTCAACCTGTTATTCCGATTTAGTGCCGATGCCAGTACGCTGCCGCCGTGGAACTCGCCTCGCCGGGCATACCGGAGCCCGATCGCATCCGGCCGCCCGGGCTCGACGATGCGGCCATCAGCCTGGCCGAGGCGCTGACGACGTTCCACGACGACGAGGAGCGCGCGACCCGGATCCACTACCTGGTCGACGAGGCGTTCCCACCGGATCCGACCGGGCGTCGGGTCCAGGAACCGGACGAGGCCAAACGCGGCGTGCGGACACTCGTGCCGCACGTCGCCGACGTCGAGTTCGAGAGTCGCTGGGCGGCCATCGTCCTCGCCGCCCGGTGGCAGTCGGCGCCGGAGTACACCGACGCGCTGCGCGACGCGTGGTCCGACGAGCGCAACGAGGCGGTCCGAGCGCTGGCCGCCGCCGACCGGGCCGCTCAGTCGCGCAGCCGGGGGACAACCTCGGTCGCGAGCGCCTCGGCCTGATCGGCTGGGTCGGGCCCGACCGGCACCAGGCTGAGCGTCGTGAAGCCGAGGTCGGCGAGGTCGGCGAGCTGCTTGGTCACCGCGTCGACCGGGCCGGCGACATCGGCCGCCGCGTCGGTACGGTCGCCGTCGACGCGGATCGTCAGGTTGCAGGCGTACGTGATCTCGGCCGGGTCGCGACCGGCTGCCAGCGCCGCATCGACGACGCGCCGGCGCATCCGCGCGAGCTGGTCGGCGCCACCGGTATAGCCCAACGACGGGATCCAGCCGTCGGCGAGCGCACCCGTGACGTCGAGTGCTCGCGGCCCGAAGGTCCCGAGCCAGATCGGGATCCGCCGGTCGGGCTTCGGCTCGAGCGGTGCCGCCTCGGTTCGATAGAGCGAACCCTCGAACGTCAGCCGAGGCTGCTCCCACAGGCCGCGGATGACCCGAACCGCCTCGGCCAGACCGTCGACCTTCTCCCGGGGCGACCGGACGCCGAGCCCGAACGCCCGGAACTCCTCGTCCGACGCACCGCCGCCGAGCCCGAGGATCAGCCGGCCACCGGAGAGCCGATCGAAGGACTCGGCCATCTTGGCCACCATCGCGGGCGAGCGGTACGGGACGCCGAGGACCCGGGTCGCGACGTGCAGGCGCGAGGTCGCCGCGGCGATCCAGGTCAGCAGCGTCCAGGTCTCGTACGTCGGATGCGTGCCGGACGGATGGTCCGAAGCCGAGACGAAGTCGAAGCCGAGCTCCTCGGCGCGCCGGGCGTCGGCGACCGGGTCGGCGTCAGGGGCCGCGGACGTCGAGACGTTCAGGCCGAACCGCACAGCGGGCATCGGTGCGTTCCTCTCGTGCGTCGTGAGTGGGCTCGTCAGCCGGCGTCGACGGCACGGTGAGCCGGGGGATCAGAACGTGCGCGAGCGGGCCGATGCTCACCGCGTAGAGCACGGTGCCGATGCCGACCGAGCCGCCGAGGACCCAACCGACCGCGAGCACGGTGACCTCGATGGCGGTGCGCGCCGCGCGAATCGAGTGGCCGCGGGCGGCGAGGCCCGTCATCAATCCGTCCCGGGGGCCCGGTCCGAGGTTGGCGCCGACGTACATCCCGGTCGCGAGCCCGTTGAGGGCGATCCCGGCGAGCAGCGCGCCGATCCGGACCGGCATCGCGCTCGGCGTCGGAAGCACCGCGAGCGTGGCGTCGACCGCGAGTCCGACCACGATCGCGTTGCTGAGCGTGCCGAGGCCGGGTCGCTGTCGCAGCGGGATCCAGAGCAGCAGGACCAGGGCGCTGACGCCGATCACCACCAGGCCGAACCGCACTCCGCTGCGCTCGGAGAGTCCCTGGTGCAACACGTCCCAGGAGTTCAGGCCGAGGCCGGCGCGCAGCATCAGCGCCATGCTCGCCCCGAACAGCACCAGGCCGACGTACAGCTGCGTCAGGCGCCGAAGCGGTCGGTGCATCGGGCGTACACCCTTCTCTCGTCCCGTGCCATTTTCGAGGACATGTCAACGATCAACCTAGGCACGGGTTGATGACATGTCAACATTCTCGGGTACGCTCGAGGTCGTGACCACCACGCGATGGCTGACGCCGAAGGAGGACCGGGCCTGGCGGGGCTACCGTCGGATGCGGGCGCTGCTCGACCTCCAGATCAACCGCGACCTCGCCCACGACGCCGGCCTGTCGGAGCCCGACTACGACGTGCTGTCCAACGTCTCAGAGTCGCCCGGCCGGTCGATGCGGATGAACGAGCTGGCCGCCCGAATGCTCTGGACCCGGACCCGGGTGTCGCACCACGTCCGTCGCATGGAGCGCCGGGGGCTCGTGACGCGGGCGGCCTGCGAGGACGACGCCCGCGGGGCGATGGTCGTGCTGACCGAGCAGGGGTGGCGGGCGATCGAGGCCGCGGCGCCCGACCACGTCCGGTCGGTCCGGGAGAACCTGATCGACCTGCTGACACCCGAGCAGGTCGACGTGCTCGGAGACGTCGCCGAGCTGGTGATCGACCGCCTGTCCGTGGTCGATGCGGCGCCGGCGCCGACATAGACGCCTCGCGCCGTCGCTGGCTACGCTGGCCGACATGGTCCGTCCCGATCCCGTCGACGACTCGGCAGCCAGCTTGGCCGAGGCGCTAAGCGAGTCCGCGGACGATGACGAGCGGATCCGGCGGATCCACTACCTCATCGACGAGGCCTACCCGCCCGACCCGGCCGTGGCCCAGCACCAGGAGCCAGAAGACGCGCGGCTTGCCGTCTGGTCGATCGTGCCGAACCTCGACGCGGTCACCTTCGACCACTACTGGTCGACGATCGCGCACGCGGCCGAGCTGGAGTCGCGGTTCGCCCTCGACCTGTCGGCGACCCGATGGGTGTGGTCGGACGCGTCGGAGCTGATCGTGGACCAGGCCGACTTCCTCAGCGCCGAGCCGGCCGACCGGTCCGACGCGGGCCCGGGCTCGGCGTTCCTCGCCGAGGAGTACACCGACGCCCTTCGCGAGGCGTGGTCGCTGCGCCGTGGGGCCGAGGTCCAGGCGCTGGTCGCCGCCGATCGAGCGGCCCGGCATCCGGTCGCCCGCTGGCGGCCCGGTCGCTCGGCCTCGGCCTGACCCGCCCCTGGGGCTGACACCCCCTCGGTCGGCAGCCGGCTGCCAGCCGGTGCTCTGCCGGGTAGGCGCTGTCGGTCGCCGCGGTGACGCGGGCGAACGTGCCGTCCTGGCGGTCCGCGAAGGGCTCGGTCATGCGCCATGATGGCCGGGTGACGCAGCCGCCGCCGGCCTTGGTGGCGCCGATGCTGGCGACGGCCGGACCGGTGCCCGAGGGTCCGGCGTGGGCGTACGAGTGGAAGTGGGACGGCTTCCGCGCCATCGTCGCGGTGGGCTCGGAGCAGGTCCGGGTAGCCTCTCGACGCGGTCGGGACATGACCGCGACCTACCCGGAGCTGCGGACCCTGTCCGAGCTGACCGACACCCCACTGCTGCTCGACGGCGAGCTGGTCGCGTTGGACGACGACGGCCGGCCGAGCTTCCATCGCATGCAGTCGCGGATGCACGAGCTTCGCCCCGCGCCCCGACTGGTGGCCGAGGCGCCGGTGCTGCTGTTCGCCTTCGACGTGTTGCAGGTGGGGTCCGAGTCGTTGTTGCAGCGGCCGTACCTCGAGCGTCGCGCGGTCCTCGACGAGCTCGACCTGACGGGTGGACGGGTCCGGATCCCGCCGTACTACACCGGGATCTCCGGCGGCGACGTCCTCGCGACGGCGCGGGAGCACGTGCTCGAGGGCGTCGTGTCCAAGCGGGTCGACTCGGTGTACGTGCCGGGCCGGCGGACCGAGAGTTGGATCAAGACCACGCTGTGGCGACGGCAGGAGGTCGTCGTCGGCGGCTGGTCGATCGGGGAGGGCAACCGGGCGCGTTCGTTCGGGTCGCTCCTCGTCGGTGTGTACGACGAAGCCGGGCGGCTGGGCTATGCCGGTCGCGTGGGCAGCGGCTTCGACGACGCCATGCTGCGGCGGCTGCGCGGGCTGCTGGACGAGCGGGCGCGGACGACCAGCCCGTTCGACCAGGAGGTGCCGAGGGAGTACGCCCGGCACGCCCGCTGGGTGGAGCCCGACCTGGTCGGCGAGGCGGAGTTTCGGCGCTGGACCTCCGACGGTCGGATGTGGCATCCGGTCTGGAGCGGCCTGCGGCCCGACCGCGATCCGGCCGACATCGTCGTGCCCGACACCGAGCGGTTCGGCGTCGGACCGGAGCCGGAGTCCGACGCCGAGTCGGCCGACGCCTGACCGGCGGTACCGGTCAGCCCGGCCGGTCGACCCGGGCGGCCAGGCGCTTCGGGGCCAGCCGGCAGTAGCTCTCGGTGAGCAGTTCGGCGACCTCGCCCCAGTCGGTGTCGTCGCCGAGCACCATGCCGACGACGTCCTCGCCCCAGCCGGCTCGATAGAAGGGATAGCCCGAGCTGATCAGGACCTCGAACTCCGGACTCGGCGATCGAAACGTCATGACGCACAGCGGCCCGTCGGCGCCGGGCACGAGTGCGTACGCCGGCGACTGGCCGATCTGGTCCCGGTGCACGATCCGGACGTGCGCGACCGTGCGCTGCCGGATCCGCCAGCGCAGCCCGACCCACGCCGGCTCCTCGTAGATCTCGGGCAGGCTGCCGCACGCCGCCCGGAGTCGCTCGACGATCCACATCGGCACGTCCTCCGGCTCGGCCATGGACCCACTCTGCCCGGCGCCCCTGACGACGAGCGAAGTTCCCCAAAAGCTACAACTTAGAAGTTGTACAACTACGAAGTTGTGGCTAGGCTTCGGGCATGACAGTGGCGCAAGACGAGCTGAGCCTGGTGTTCTCGGCGCTGGCCGATCCGACCCGGCGGGCGATCCTCGAGCGGTTGGCCGCGGGCGACGCGACCGTGACCGAGCTCGTGGAGCCGTTCGAGCTCACCCAACAGGCAGTCTCGAAGCATCTGAAGGTGCTGGAGCAGGCCCAGCTCGTGTCGCGGACCCGCGCGGGTCAGTCCCGCCCGTGCTCGCTGGAGGCGTCGCACCTCGACGTCGCCACCGACTGGATCGCCCGGCATCGTCAGCTGTGGGCCGACCGCCACGACCGTCTCGACGAGCACCTGACGACGTTGCGGCGTCGGCAGCGGAAGGGGACCCGATGACCGAAACCGGCGAGCTGACCTACCGGCGGGTGCACAGCGCCCCGCCCGAGTTGCTCTTCGACTGCATGACGACGCCGGAGCATCTCACGCACTTCTGGGGTCCGGCCGGGACGACCACGCCCATCGACGGCATCGTCGTCGACCTGCGACCGGGCGGCGCCTTCGAGACCACGATGGTCAGCGACGCCGACGGCTCCACCTACACGATGCGGGCCGTCTACGTCGAGGTCCGCCGGCCCGAGCGGCTGGAGTGGATCGAGCCCGACGTCGAGGGCGGCATGCGCACCGCGATCACCTTCGTCGACCTCGGCGACGGCCGCACCGAGGTGACGACCCATCAGACCAACGTGCCCGAGGCCTATCTCAGCGCCGAGGCCCGGGCTGGATTCGCCACGAGCCTGGACCGCTTCGACGCGTACCTCGTCAGTCTCGTGGCCGATCAGCGACCCGACGACGGCTAGGGAGGCCGCCATGTCCACGCTCACATCCGCCGACGGCACCACCATCGGCTACGAGTGCGCCGGTGACGGTCCGCCGCTCGTGCTCGTCGACGGCGCCATGTGCCACCGCGCCGGCGGGCCGATGCGACCCCTCGCCGCGGCCCTGGCCGACAGCTTCACCGTCTACGCGTACGACCGGCGCGGTCGCGGCGAGAGCGGCGACACGTTGCCGTACGCGGTCGAGCGCGAGGTCGAGGACCTGCGCGCGATCGTCGACGTCGCCGGCGGCGAGGCGTACGTCTACGCGATCTCGTCGGGCGGCGGACTCGCCCTGGCGACAGCCGCGACCGACTCGGGGATCACCGGGCTGGCGCTGTACGAGCCGCCGTACCTGGGCGAAATCGGCGACGACGCCGCGGTCGAGGCGTACACCGCCCGGCTCCGCGAGCTGCTCGAGGCCGGCCGCAAGGGCGATGCGGCGGCGCTGTTCATGACCCGCGTCGGCATTCCGGAGCCGGTCGTCGAGGGGATGCGCTCCCAACCGCACTGGCCCGCGATGGAGGCCATCGCGCCGACGCTCGCGTACGACGACCTGCTGCTCACCGGCGGCCGGGTGCCGCGCGAGGTTGCCTCGGCGATCGCCGTTCCGACGTTGGTCATGACCGGCGGCGAGTCCCCGGCGCCGCTGCAGCAGGCGGCCAAGGCTGCCGCCTCCGCGATCCCGGGCGCGGAGTTCGCGACGCTCGAGGGGCAGACCCACGACGTGGCGCCCGGGGCACTCGCCCCGGTCCTGGTCGGCTTCTTCGGCGCCTGACGACCCGGTCTAGCCGGCCACCTGGGCCGCGACGACCGACGTGTGCCCGCAGCCGCAGCCGCCGTCGATGTCGTCGCAGTCGAGCACCAGGCGGTGACCGATCGGGTCCATCTCGTCGCAGTGCGGCTCGGTGCACTCCATGGCACCGTCGACGTGGACCACGAGAGTGCCGTCGCAGCGCAGGAGGCCGTCGTCCACGGGACTCCTTCTCATACCTGCGTTGGTAACACGGCAGCCCGACAGTCCGCCGGATTTGCGCGGCCGTGTCGGCGTGTCGGCCGGATCCGGGCGGTAGTCAGGCGCTCTTGCGCTTGCTGGTCTTCGAGGCGGTGGACTTCGTCGCCTTCTTCGCCGCGGTCTTCTTGGCGGTCTTCTTCGCCGTGGTCTTCTTGGCGGCGGACTTCTTCGCGGCCTTCTTGGCCGGCGCCTTCTTGGCGGTCTTCTTCGCGCCGCCCTTGCGCGCGCTGATGCTGGCGTCCAGCGCCGACATCAGGTCGATCACGTCCGCGGGCTCCTTCGCCGGCTCGGCCGGCGCCTCGACCTCGCCGCCGGTGAGCTTCGCCTCGATCACCGACTCGAGCGCCTCGCGGTAGCCGTCGGTGTAGGCGTCCGGATCGAACTCCGGCTCCGACATCGAGTCGATCAGGGCGCCGGCCATCTCCATCTCCTGCGACTTGAGGCTCGGCGGCTCCTCGTCGAGGAACCCGAAGTCCGGCACCCGCACCTCGTCCGACCACAGCAGCGTCGTGAGCAGGACGACCTCTTCCCGCACCCGGAGCAGGGCCAGGCTCTCCCGCTGCCGCAGCGCGACCTTGGCGATCGCGACCTGGCCGGACTTCTGCAGCGCGTCGCGCAGCAGGACGTACGGCCGGACCGCCGGCTTCTGCGGCTCGACGTAGTAGGTCCGGTCGTACTGGATCGGGTCGATCGCCTCCAGCGGAACGAACTCGAGCACCTCGATGCCCTGCACGCTCGGCAGCGGCAGCTCGGCCATGTCCTCCTCGGTCAGCACGACCATCTGACCGTCGCCGGCTTCGTACCCCTTCGCGATGTCGGAGTACGGCACCTCCTCGCCGTCGAGGGAGCACACCCGCTTGTACTTGATCCGCCCGCCGTCGGCGGCGTGGACCTGTCGCAGCTGGACGTTCTTGTTCTCGGTGGCCGTGTAGAGCTGGATCGGGATCGACACCAGGCCGAAGGAGATCGCTCCCTTCCACATCGACCGCATGGCCGGTCACCTCCGCATCTGGCGTCGCTCGGGCCGTACTGCGAGTAACGGTACAGGTCAGGCGGTCGGGAGACGGCGTCTGAGAGGCTGTCGGCCATGGTCGACGAGCAGGTCTCGGTGTCGGTCGGCGACCGGGTACTGCGCCTCACAAATCTGAGCAAGGTGCTCTACCCGGAGGCGGACTTCTCCAAGGGCGAGGTGATCGACTACTACGTCGGCGTCGCCGCCGGGCTGCTGCCGCGGCTGGCCGGTCGCCCGGTCACCTTCCGGCGCTACCCCGACGGAGCCGGCTCGGAGGGGTTCTACGAGAAGGACGTGTCGCGGCACGCGCCGGACTGGGTGGCTACGGCGGCGCTGCCGACGCCCGGCAGCTCGACCAACCGGGACATCGCGCACTTCGTGCTGATCGAGGACCTGCCGACCCTGGTGTGGGCCGCCAACCTGGCCGCGTTGGAGCTGCACGTGCCGCAATGGCGGGTCGGCGACGACGGTGTGGCCGAGCCGCCGGACCTGCTGGTGTTCGATCTCGATCCCGGTCCGCCGGCGACGATCGTCGAGTGCTGCCGGGTCGCCGTGCTCGTCCGGGAGGAGCTCGCCGCCGACGGGCTCGAGGCCTGGGCCAAGACGAGCGGATCGAAGGGGTTGCAGCTGTACGTGCCGGTGACGACGTCACAGCCGGAGGAGACGTCGACGTACGCCCGTGCGCTGGCCGGTCGGCTGGCCAAGGCGCATCGCGACTCGATCGTGGCGACGATGGAGAAGCGGGCCCGTCCCGGCAAGGTCTTCATCGACTGGAGCCAGAACAACCCGGCCAAGACGACGGTCGCGGCGTACTCCCTGCGGGCCCGGCCGCAGCCGACGGTGTCCGCTCCCGTGACCTGGGACGAGGTCGAGGCGTGCGACTCGGTGCCGGACCTGACGTTCGACGCGGTCGACGTCCGCGAGCGGCTCGAGTCCGACGGTGACCTGCTCGCCGACCTCGCCGACGCCGACCACCCCGAGCTGCCGTCGGCTGACTGACCACCGGACGATCGGCCACGCCGTCGGGGTCGTCGTCTGGGTCAGTCGCGGGCCGGCTCGAGGACCCGCTCGGGCTCGTCGTCGCTGGATCCGACCGTCCGGGCGTCCTCGGCCGGCTCGACCGCGAGATGCGGCATCCTGCGGTCGAGCCAGTCGGGCAGCCACCAGTTGCGGTTGCCGAGCAGGTGCATCAGGGCCGGGACCAGGATCGTTCGCAGGATGAACGCGTCCAACGCGACCGCCGCCGCCAGCCCGATGCCGGCCATCGACCCGACGATGTCGCCGCTCAGGACGAACGCGCTGAAGACGCAGATCATGATGATGGCCGCGCAGTTGATGACCCGGCTGGTCTCGGCCTGACCCATCCGGACCGAGCGCGCGTTGTCTCGCGTGTGCACCCACTCCTCGTGCATCCGACTGACGAGGAACACCTGGTAGTCCATCGACAGGCCGAACAGCAGCGCCAGCATGATGACCGGCAGGAAGGACATGATCGGGACCGCGTCCCCGATGCCGATCAGGCCGGTGATCCAGCCCCACTGGAAGAGCGCCACCAGCAGGCCGAACGACGCCGCGGCCGCGATCAGGTTCATCAGGGCCGCCGTCAGCGGCACGACGATGCTGCGGAACGCGACCATCAGCAGGACGAAGCCGAGACCGACGATGACGGCGACGAACAGCGGGAGCTTGTCCGCGACGACCGACGCGAAGTCCTTGTTGATCGCCGTCACCCCGCCGACGTACGCCTGCATCGAGCTGTCCCGCTCGGCGGCCGGGATGACGTCGTCGCGAAGCCGGTCGATCAGCTCGTCGGTCTCGACCTCGTCGGGTGCGGTCGTCGGCACGACGCGTACGACGGCGGTGTCCGACCCGGGCTGGCTCGGCAGCAGCGCGGCCTCGGCGACGCCGCTCGTCCGATTGAGCGTGGTCACGAGCCCGTCGAGCGCGGCCCGGTCGTCGGGTGCGTCGAGGGTGGCGACGACCTGCAGCGGTCCGTTGAAGCCGGGACCGAATCCGTCGGCGAGCAGGTCGTACGCCTGTCGCGTCGTCGTCGACTCCGGGTTGCTGCCCTGGTCGACCGTACCGAGATGCAGCGAGAACAACGGGACGGCCAGCAGGCCGACGACCGCGATCGCGACTCCGGCCAGGCCGCGGGGGTGGCGCTCGACGAAAGCCGCCCAGCGCGCCGCGGCACCACTCGGCTCCTCGGACTCGGCGCCGTTCGCCGCGAGGCGACGCCGCTCCCGCCGGCTCAGGACTCGGGTGCCGAGCACGCCGAACATCGCAGGCAGCAGGCTCACCGCCGCGACCACGGCGAAGACCACCGTGATCGACGCGCCGATCGCGACCCCGTTGAGGAACGCCATGTCGAGGGCGAACATGCCCAACAGGGCGATGCAGACCGTGCCGCCGGCGAACACGACGGCCCGGCCCGAGGTGTTCAACGCCTTGATCGCCGACTCCTCCGGCGGCAGGCCACGCCGGATGCCGTTGCGATGCCGGGTGACGATGAACAGGGCGTAGTCGATGCCGACGCCGAGACCGATCAGGCTGCCGAGGATCGAGGTGGCCTCCGGGATCGCGGTCACGTGGCTGAGCAGGCTCACCAGCATCAGTCCGGTGCCGACGGCGAAGATCGCGTTGAGCACCGGCAGCAGCATCGCGAACAGCGAGCCGAACGCGACGAGCAGGACGACCGAGGCCGCGACGATCGCGACCAGCTCGGTGAGCCCGCCCGGGTCGCCCTCGGTCATGGCGATGCCCTGCCCACCCAGCTCGACCCGGAGTCGGTCCGACTCCGCCGCCTGCGCGATGTCGATGATGTTGTCGACGTTCTCGACGTCGAGTCCGTCGGCCTGCGTGGTGAAGTTGAGCTGGGCGTACGCGATGGTGCCGTCGGCGCTGATCTGGGCGGCGCCGGCCGGACCGTACGGGCTCACGACCTCGGCGACCTCGGGCTGTCGGCCGACGTCGGCGAGCATCGGCTCGATCCGCTCTTGGACCGACGCGTCGCGTACCGAGCCGTCGTCGACCTGCCACACGATGGTGCTGGTGTCGCCGGCCTGTTCGGGGAAGGCCTGCTCCATCAACTCGAGTGCTTGCGACGACTCCGTACCGGGGATGTCGAACTCGTCGGAGTAGGCGCTGCCGACGCTGCTGCTCGCGGCGGTCACGCCGATGAAGGCGGCCGCCCAGAACACCAGGACGGCGAAGCGATGTCGGAAGCACCAGCGTGCCAGGGCGGCCACGGCCACACTCCTGTCGTGATGGGGTCGGTGCTTCCAGCGTTCGTGACCGGACCGGGCCGACACAGCGTGCGTCGCGCTTTCTCAACAAGCTCACAAGATCGTCCAAAGATGCCCAGACAAGGGTGTCCGCGCGCGACGACGGTCAATACTGGGACGGTGTCGACCATGGATGACGCCGTCAGTGTCCTGATCGTCGAGGACGAGCCGAGTCTCGTCGACATCCTGGCGATCACGCTTCGGTTCCACGGCTTCACGGCGCACACGGCACAGACGGCCGCGCAGGCCATCGAGCAGGCCCGGGAGCACCGGCCCGATCTCGTGCTGCTCGACGTGATGCTGCCCGACGGAAACGGCTGGCAGGTGTGCCGGGCCCTGCGCGCGGAGCACGACGACATCGCCGTCATCTTCCTCACCGCACGCGACTCCTCGCGCGACGTCGTCGGCGGGCTGACCGTCGGCGGCGACGACTACATCACCAAGCCGTTCAACGTCGACGAGGTGATCGCGCGCGTCCGGGCCGTCTTGCGTCGGTCGAGCCCGTCGATGCCCGAGCGAGCGGTGCTGCGGTACGCCGACGTCGAGCTCGACGAGACCGCGTACACGGTCCGACGTGCCGGCGTACCGGTGGACCTGACGCCGACGGAGTTCAGCCTGTTGCGCTACCTGCTGCACAACGCGGATCGGATCGTCACCAAGGACCAGATCCTCCAACAGGTGTGGGAGTACGACTTCACGCCCGAGTCGACCGTCGTCGAGACCTACATCAGCTACCTGCGGCGCAAGCTCGACAAGCTCGGGCCGCCGCTGATCATCACGCGACGGGGCGTCGGCTACGGTCTGCGGGCTCCCGAATGAGGCGACGGCTGCGCTCCTTGCGGGTGAGGTTGACGCTGATCAACGTCGCCCTGCTCGCGATCGCGCTGCTGGTCGCCGCGTGCGTCAGCGTCTGGGGTCTCAAGACGTACCTGATCGATCGGATCGACGACGACCTGCACTCGATGCAGTCCGCGGTCGAGCACTCCAACATGAGCACCCAGATGCTGCGCGACCTGGCTCGCGAGGGCGGCGTCCTGCGCGAGATCGAGGCCGCCGCCCGGACGGAGAACTCCTCGGAGCTGATCGGTGCCGTGCTGTCCCCCGACGGGAGCCTGCTGCCGATCTTCGGCGCCGGTTCGATCGACCTCCAGCGCGCGATCGCCGCCGCGTCCGAGGATCCCCAGGCGCTCGCCGACTCCGGCGACATCGTCCGGGTCAGCATCGGCGGCGAGGAGTTCCGGTTGGCGGCCGTCGAGTTCAGCGACGGCGGCATCATGCTCGGCGCCGCCTCGACGGAGACGGTCGACGCCAGCATCTCCCGGCTGATCCACATCGAGCTCATCGTGGGCGTCGTCCTGCTCGTCCTGCTGGCGACCATCTCGCTGGCGACGGCCCGACGTCGGCTGCGGCCGCTCGAGGACATGGTCGAGACGGCGTCCTCGATCTCGGAGGGCGACATGTCCCATCGGGTCAGCGATCGCGGCCCGAAGAGCACCGAGGTCGAGCAGCTCCGTACCGCGCTCAACGCGATGCTGCACCAGATCGAGAGCGCGTTCGAGACCCGCGAGCGCCTCAACGCGCAGCTGCGCAACTTCGCCGCCGACGCCTCCCACGAGCTGCGTACGCCGCTGGCGTCGATCCAGGGCTATCTCCAGCTGTACGAGAAGGGCATGCTGAGCGCCGAGGAGGAGCAGCGTGCGCTGCGCCGGATCTCGGCGGAGACCGACCGGATGGCGCACCTGGTCGACCAGCTGCTGGCGCTGGCGCGGCTGGACCAGCAGCCCGAGCTGCGGCTGGCACCGGTCGACCTCGCCGGGCTCGCCCGCGACGCCGCGAGCGACCTGCGGGCGGTGGAGCCGGAGCGGCCGGTCCGCACCGACATCCCGGATCGGCCGGTGCTCGTCCGGGGCGACGACGCCCAACTGCGCCAGGTCGTCGGCAACCTGCTGACCAACGTCCGCGTGCACACCCCGGACGACGCCGCCGTCACGGTCGCGGTGTCCGCGCCGGGCCGGCTGCGGATCGCCGACGAGGGGCCGGGCATGGCGGCGCCGGACGCCGAGCGCGTCTTCGACCGCTTCTTTCGCGCCGGCTCGGATCGTACGCAGCGGTCCGACGGCAACGGGCTCGGACTGTCGATCGTGCAGGCCGTCGTCGCGGCCCACGGCGGCTCGGTCGACCTGGAGACCTCGCCCGGCGACGGCGTCGCGGTCACGGTGAGCCTGCCCCCGGCGGCGCGGTCGTGACGGTCGCTGCGGCGCCGTTCCCGGTGTGATTCTGACTCTGGCGCCGAGCGGGCGGATGTTGTACCAATGGTCCATGACTTCCCCGTCGGGTCGGGAAACCGTCAAGCAGCGCCAGGTCCGCGAGCAGCTCGAGTCGCTGATCGCCGCCATGGTGCCGGGTGAGCCGCTGCCCGCCGAGCGCGACCTGGCCCGAGACCTGGGGGTGGCCCGCATGACGCTGCGCCGGGCGATCGACGCGCTGGTCTCCGAGTCCCGACTGGTGCGGCGGCACGGCTCCGGGACCTTCGTGGCCGGCGCCAAGGTCACGCAGCGGCTGTCGGCCACGTCGTTCTCCACCGACATGCGCGCCCGCGGCCTGCGCCCGGGTAGCCGGACGGTCTTCGCGCGCGAGTCGCCGGCGGGCGTCGTCCTCTCGGCGGTCCTCGGCATCCCGCCGAACTCGTCGGTGCTCCACGTCCGCCGGCTCCGGCTGGCCGACGACGTACCGATGGCGCTGGAGGACCTCCACGTCCCGTGCGACCTCGCGCCCGGCCTCAAGGGGGAGGACCTGGAGAACACCTCGTTCTACGACGTGCTCCTGCGTCGGTTCGGCCACGCGATCATCTCCGGCACCCAGACCGTCGAGCCCTGCCTGGCCGAGCCGGACGTCGCCGAGCTGCTCGAGGTCGAGCCGGGTGCTCCGGCGTTCTGCTTCGAACGTACGTCTCGCACCGACGGCGACCGGGTCGTGGAGTTCGTGCGGTCGGTCTACCGCGGCGACCGCTACCGGATCGTCGTCGACATCTTCCCGTCCTGAGCGTCGTCCCGCCTATCCGTAAAGAAACTTTACTGTTTCGTTGCGGTGAGGTCTTGACGTCGCTGCGGCACCGGCGAAGAATCGGGCCGAAGGTCTAGACCTCTGGTCTCAGCGAGAGCGGCCGGCTCGGCGGCCGGAGAAGGGAAACATCATGCGACTGCGGCATCTCGGCGTGGGATTGGCCGTCCTGGCCATGCTCGCGTCTGCGTGTGGGGACGACGGCGGCGGCGAGCAGCAGAGTCTGGAAGAGGAGCCGGCCGAGTCGATCACGCCCGGTCAGTTCGAGGGCGAGACGCTCAACGTCTGGATCATGGAGGGCACCAACCCGGACGCGGATCCCTTCTTCAACGAGGTGGCCGCCGCGTTCGAGGAGCAGACCGGTGCGACGCTCGACGTGCAGTTCGTCGAGTGGGCGAACGCGCAGGACAAGTTCACCACGGGCATCGCCGGCGGCCAGCTCCCCGACGTGGCCGAGGTCGGCACGACGTGGACACCGGGCTTCGCCGACGCCGGTGCGCTCGTCGACCTCACCGGCCGCATCGACCAGGCCGGCCTGACCGATGACGTCGTGCCCGCGCTCCTGGAGACCGGTGAGCTCGACGGCGCCGTCTACGGCATGCCGTGGTATGCCGGCGTGCGCTCGATCATCTATCGCAGCGACGTGTTCGAACAGGCCGGCATCGAGCCGCCGGGGAGCTGGGACGAGATCGTCGACGTCTGCAACGAGCTCAAGACCGCGGCGCCGGACATGATCCCCTTCCCGATCGCCGGCAACAGCGAGTACGGCGTGGATCCCTTCATCTGGGGCGCCGGCGGGGAGATCGCGGTCGAGCAGGACGGCCAGTGGACGTCGACGCTCGACTCCCCGGAGGCCCGCGAGGGCATCTCGTTCTACACCGGCCTCGCCACCGAGCACGACTGCTCGGTGTCGCAGGCGAGCACGTGGGACGAGACCAACCTCTCCGAGGCGTTCAGCGCCGGCGACGCGGCGATGATGATCGCGGGAAGCTGGACCCCGAAGGCGCTGATCGAGGCCAACCCGGACCTCGAGGGCAAGATCGGCGTGACCCCCATCCCGGGCCCGGACGGCGACTACAGCCCGTCCTTCCTGGGTGGCTCGCATCTGAGCATCTTCAACACGACGCCCGAGGACAAGCTGGAGCTGGCCTGGCACTTCATTGAACTGATGACGACCGGCGAGTACGCCGCCAAGTGGGCCGACCAGACCAGCTTCTTCCCGCCGGTCGAGGACCAGCTCGCGGAGCTGACGGCATCCGGCAACCCGTTGGTGTCGCCGTTCGCCGAGCAGTTCATGGAGGCCGGCGCGACCGTTCCGGTGACGCCCGCCTACGAGAAGATCCAGGGCAACGCCACCATGACGGCGATGCTGAACGCCATCCTGACGGGGGAGGCCAGCGTCGAGGAGGCGACCGAGAAGGCGACCCAGGAGATGAATGACGTCTTCGCCGGCGGCTGACCTCGCCACGTCGACCCCGGAGCGGCCTACGCGGCCGGCTCCGGGGCGTCGGCGAAGTCGCGCCGGGATTCCGAACCGTCAGACCTGGCGGGCCTGGCTGCTGTTGCTCCCAGGCATCGCGACCCTGGCAGTCCTACTCGTCTTTCCGCTCTACCGGGTCGCGGAGCTGTCCTTTCAGGACTTCGGCCTCCGCGAGCTGAACCTGGGCGGCGCCGAGTGGATCGGCCTCGACAACTACCGCCAGCTGCTCGAAGACGAGCGGCTGTGGGAGATCGTCCTCCCCAACACGGTCGTCTTCGCCGTGGTCAACGTCTTCCTCACGGTCGTCTTCGGCACGCTCGTCGCGCTGTTGCTCTTCCGGCTCGGGCCGTGGATGCGTGGCATCGTGACGACCGCGATCATGGCGGCCTGGGCCGTGCCGGCTGTGACCGGGACGTACGTCTGGGTCTTCATCTTCGATGCCCGGCGCGGGCCCGCGATGCGGCTGCTGGACTGGCTGGGCCTCGTCAACCCCGAGACCACGAACTGGTTCGACGACCGGCTCACCTTCTACTCGATCGCGACGCTCAACGTCGTCCACCACGGCTTTCCGTTCGTCGCGGTCACCGTGCTCGCCGGGCTCATGACCGTGCCCAAGGACGTGATCGAGGCCGCGACGATCGACGGCGCCAGTGCCTGGCGACGCTTCTGGAACATCACGTTCCCGACGTTGAAGCCGGTCTTCGCCGTGGTGACCATCCTGTCGACGATCTGGGACTTCAAGGTCTTCGCGCAGGTCTATCTGATGCCGGGCGGGGACGGGCTCAACCGTGAGGTGCTCAACATGGGCACCTGGTCCTACATCACGTCGTTCGGGCAGAAGGAGTACGGCCTGGGGTCGTCGATCGCGGTGCTCCTGACGTTGGTCCTCCTCGTCATCACCGTGCTGTACCTCCGCGTGATCTTCCGAGAGGAGGAGCTGTGACAACGCGTCCGTGGTGGAGCCGCCCGCTGACCGGACTGGCGGTCGTCGCCGTGCTGGCGTTCACGCTGTTTCCGGCGTACCTCATGGTCTCGATGTCGGTGGACGCTCGAGCCGACGACGGCAGCCGGCGGCTGATACCGACCGACTTCACGCTGGATCACTTCTCGTTCGTCCTCGACGAAGGCAACTTCACGACGTACCTGCGCAACTCGCTGCTGGTCGCGCTGGCGACCGTCGTGGTGAGTGGCCTGTTCGCCCTGCTCGCCGCGGTCGCGGTGTCGCGATTCCGATTCCGGTTCCGCACCTCGGTCCTGGTGTTGGTGCTCGTCGTCCAGATGGTCCCGATGGAGGCGCTGGTCATCCCCCTGTTCGTCCAGGCCAAGGACCTCCAGCTCCTCGACAAGCTGCTCGGCCTCGTCGTCGTCTACGTGGCGTTCTCGCTCCCGTTCGCGATCTGGACCCTCCGGGGCTTCGTCGCGGCCATCCCGAAGGACATCGAGGAGGCCGCCTACGTCGACGGCGCGTCGTGGGGACGCATGTTCTGGACCATCCTCATGCCGCTCGTCGCACCGGGCCTCGTGGCCACGAGCATCTTCTCCTTCATCGTGGCGTGGAACGAGTTCATCTTCGCGCTCACGTTCATGAACGACGAGTCCCGCTATACCGCCGCGGTCGGCCTTCGGGAGTTCTTCACCGCGTACGACAACGACTGGGGCGCCATCATGGCCGGCTCGACGCTGATCACCGTGCCGGTCATGATCTTCTTCGTCCTCGTCCAGCGCCGACTCAGCTCGGGACTCGTGGCCGGGGCGGTGAAGGGATGAGCGCGGATCCGGCCGTGCGCCGCCTGGTCGACGCGGTGCTCGTCCCGGGCTTCGTCGGGACGACGGCACCGGACTGGCTGCGCCGCGAGCTCGACGGGGGTCTCGGCGGGGTGTGCTGGTTCAGTCACAACGTGCCCGACCTGGAGACGGCGCGCGGGCTGGCCGACGAGCTGCACGCGGTCCGCGCCGACGCGCTGGTGCTCTGCGACGAGGAGGGCGGCGGCGTCACCCGGCTCGAGTCCGCGGCCGGCTCGTCGTGGCCCGGCAACGCCGCGCTCGGCGTGGTGGACGACGTGGACGCGACCGAGATCGTCGGCGCCGGCATGGGCGCGATGGCCGGTCGCGCCGGCATCGACGTCGTGCTGGCACCGACGGTCGACGTGAACTCCGAGCCGGACAACCCGGTGATCGGCGTCCGGTCCTTCGGCGCCGACTCCGATCTGGTGGCGCGACACGGCGCCGCGTTCGTCCGCGGCCTGCAGTCCGCCGGCGTCGCGGCCTGCGCCAAGCACTTCCCCGGACACGGCGCGACCCGGACCGACTCGCACGTCGACCTACCCACCGTCGACGCCGACCTCGACACCGTGCGGCGACGTGACCTGGCGCCGTTCGCCGCGGCGGTCGACGCCGGAGTGCGATGCGTCCTCACGGCCCACGTCGTCTACCCGGCGCTCGACGCCGAGCCGGCCACGATGAGCCGGCGGTGGATGTCGCTGCTGCGCGACGAGCTCGGCTTCGACGGCGTGGTCGTCAGCGACGCGCTCGACATGCAGGCGATCTCGCGCCGGGTCGGCCGAGGTCCGGGCGCGGTCGCCGCCCTGCGCGCGGGCGTCGACCTGATCTGCATCGGCAACCCACGCTTCCCCGCGCGGTACGACGCGCTCGAGGTGCTCGACGAGGTCCGGGCGGCCGTACTCGCGGCGGTCGCCGACGGGTCGCTGCCGGTGGAGCGACTGCGGACGGCGGTCGATCGGATCGAGGCGCTGGCCGCGTGGCGGGCTGCGGGGCTCGGACGGGTCGAGCCGGCCCTCGACGCTGCGGTGGGACTGGAGCTGGCCCGCCGAGCGGTGCGAGCCGACGGCGTCGGGCGACTGCGGACGGCACCGGTCGTCGTGGTCGAACGGCGCCTCGACATCGCGGCCGGCGTCCACCGCAACTGGATCGCGGCCGAGCTAGCCGCTCGCGATGGCGGCGCCGAGGCGTACGACGTCGCCGCGCCGAGCGACCTGGCGGCGGCCCGCAAGGCCTGGCGGGACGGCGACCGCCCGGTCGTCCTGGTCACCGACGGACTGTCCGGCGGCGAGCTGCGCCAGGCGGTTCGGGCCGAGCGGCCGGACGCGATCGTGGTCCACACCGGCCCCGACGGATCCGCGGTCGACTCGCCGACGGTGCGGTCGTTCGGCGCCGGTCGGGTCAATGCCGTCGCGGTCGCCGACCTGCTGATGGGGGACCGGCCGTGACCGCGCCGGAGCCGCTGCAGCCGACCGCGCCCGCGTCGGTGCCCTCGGACGCCCTGGTCGCCGGTGCCGACGTCGGCAAGACCGGCTGCCGGGTCGCCGTGGCCGACCGCGCGGGAGCCCGGCTGCAGACCGTCGAAGGTCCGGGCGCCGAAGGCCTCGCCCAGCCGAACGGCGTCGATGACGCGACGGCCGTGGTGACCACTCTCCTCGACAAGGCGGTCAGCTCGCTCCCCAGCCGCGACGGCCGTCGCGTGGCGGCGATGGCCGTCGGTGCGGCCGGGGCGTCGTCCGCCGGCTCGGACGCCCGGGACGCGCTGGCGCTTCGGCTCCACCAGCGCACCGGCGTCGGACAGATCGCCGTGGGTTCCGATGCGGTCGCGGCCCATGCCGGTGCGCTGGGTGGAGCCGCCGGGGTGGTGATCGCGGTCGGCACCGGCGCCGTCACCCTCGGAGTCGCGCCGGACGGCCGGGCCTGCGAGGTGGACGGTTGGGGCCAGTGGCTCGGCGACGAGGGCAGCGGCGCGTGGATCGGTCGCGAGGCGCTCCGGGCGGTGCTGCGGGCCCTCGACGGTCGCGGTCCGGCGACGACGCTCATGGCGGCGGCGCAGCAGCAGTTCGGGACCGTCGGTGCGTTGCCGTCGGCGCTGGCGATCACACCCGACCTGCCGCGAGTCAGTGCCGCGTTCGTCCCGGCCGTCGTCGCCTGCGCGACCGAGGGCGATTCGGTGGCCGCCGACGTGCTCGATCGAGCCGCCGCCGCCTGGGCCGAGTCGACCGAGGTCGCCGGTCGGGCCGTGGCGGCGACGACCGTCGCGGCGGTCGGCGGCCTCGTGGCGATCGAGCGGCTGCGCGAGTCGTGGCTCCGGGCGCTGCCGCCGGAGTACACCGTCGTGCCGGCCCGAGGCGATGCGGTCGACGGCGCCGTACTCCTCGCGCTCCGGCCTGACCTCCCCCACGAGAGCCAGGTGGGCCGCTACGAGTTCACGACCCAGGAGCCCCGATGACCGCCGACCCCGCCACCGACGTGGATCTGCTCGCGACCGAGCAGGTGCGCACCGACCTCGCCGACCTCGACCAGCGTTCGCCGGCCGCGATCGTGGACGCGCTCCTGGCGGCCGAGGCACGGGTGCCGACCGTCGTTCAGGGCGCTCGGGACGCGATCGCCGAGACGGTGTCGCGGGTGGAGCGGGCATTCGCGGCCGGCGGTCGGCTCGTCTACCTCGGGGCCGGGACGCCCGGTCGACTGGCGGCCCAGGACGCCGCGGAGTGCCCACCGACGTTCGGAGTCGCGCCGGACCGGGTGATGGCGATCCTGGCCGGTGGGGACGGCGCCGCCGGACGAGCCGTCGAGGGCGCCGAGGACGACGACGCGGCCGCGGCCCGGGACATCGCGGCCGCCGGCGTCGGGGCCGATGACGTGGTCGTGGGGATCAGCGCCTCGGGTCGTACGCCGTACGTCCTCGCCGGCCTGGCCGCCGCCCGAGCCGCCGGCGCCGACACGGTCGCGGTCGTCAACAACACCGACAGCCCCGCCCGGCGGCACGCCGACGTCGTCATCGAGCTCCCGACCGGCCCGGAGGTGGTGGCGGGCTCGACCCGACTCACCGCCGGCACGGCCCAGAAGGTGACGCTCAACGCGATCTCGACGGCGGCGATGGTCCGGCTCGGTAAGACGTACGGCCCGTGGATGGTCGACGTCGTGGCCTCCAACGAGAAGCTGCGCCGGCGGGCTCGGCGACTGATCCGCGAGATCGCCGGTGTCGACGACGCCGCGGCGGTCGCCGCACTCGACGCGGCCGACTGGCACGCCAAGACGGCGCTGGTGTCGGTGCTCGCCGATGTCGACGCCGCGACCGCGCGGTCCCGGCTGGATGCCGCCGACGGTCGGGTACGCGAGGCCATCGCGCCGGCCTCGGAGCGGGCGCCGTGATCGTCGTCGCGGTCGCGTCCGGGACGTCGGTCGACGGCCTCGACGTCGCTGTCGTCGAGCTCGAGTGGACCGGGTCGACGAGCGCGACCCTGCGCGTACGCGGACTCCGCTCTGTGCCCTGGCCGGTCGACCTGCGAGCCCGCGTACTCGCGCTGCTGCCACCGGCGTCGGCGCCGGCCGCCGAGTGGTGCCGGCTCGACAACGACCTGGGTCGGCTCGTCGCCCGGGTCGCCGTCGACGCGATCGACGATCTCGCGGGCGGCCGGGCCGACCTGGTCGTCTCGCCGGGGCAGACCGTGCACCACGACGTGATCGGCGGCGCTTGCCACGGCACCTTGCAGATCGGCCAGCCGGCCTGGATCGTCGAGTCCACCGGACTCCCGGTCGTGTCCGACCTGCGATCGAGCGACGTCGCCGCCGGCGGCCACGGCGCCCCGCTGGTCCCGCTGTTCGACGCCGCCTGGCTGGCCCCGGCCACCGAGAGCGGGTCGCCGGCGCGGGCCGCGCTCAACCTCGGCGGGATCGCCAACGTGACGGTGGTCGGTGAGCCGGGTGAGCCGGTCGTCGGCTTCGATACCGGGCCAGCCAACTGCCTCCTCGACGTGGCGGCGGCCCGGGTCACCCGCGGCCGGCAGGTCCGGGACGAGGACGGTCGGCTGGCGGCGGCCGGCCGGGTACGGCCCGACCTGCTCGACCGGCTGCTGGATCATCCGTACTTCCGACTCGAGCCGCCGAAGTCCACCGGCCGCGAGACCTTCTCGGCCGACCTGCTCGACGCGGCGCTGGACGGACTTCCCGCGGTCGACGGTCCGGACCTGCTCGCGACGCTCACCGAGCTGACCGCCCGGACCGTCGCGGCGGCGGTCGAGCCGTACGGAATCACCGAGCTCGTCGTCTCCGGCGGCGGCGTACACAACCCGACACTGCTCGCGGCGCTCGGGTCGGCCCTGCCGGCCGCGGCGATCGTGCGCAGCGACGAGTTGGGGGTACCCGTGGACGCCAAGGAGGCCGTCATGTGGGCCGTGCTCGGATTCCTCACCTGGCATGGGGTTCCGGGGACCGCCCCGGGCCCGAAGGGGGCGGCGACCGGCGCCGCCGGACCGCGGCCACTGGGTCGGATCGCGCTGCCCGCGGACGGTCCGCGCCCGCCCGCCCCCCGGGGAGCGGCGTTGCGTCGGTTGGTCGTGGACCCGATCGGAGCGGCGGCGTGACCGCCCGGCGGCTCGGCGTCGTCCGCGCCCTGGTCGACGGCGCCTTCGTCGACGGTGACGTGGCGATCGAGGACGATCGGATCGCTGCGGTCGGACTGCCACCGGCCGCGGGGGACCGGATCGCCGCGCCGGGTCTCGTCGACGCTCAGGTCAACGGCTTCGCCGGCGTGGACCTGATGACGGCCAGCGAGGAGGAGATCCACCACGTCAGCCGGATCCTGCCGCGCTACGGCGTGACGGCCTGGCTCCCGACACTGATCACAGCGGCCGCCGCCGAGACCGATCGGGCACTCGAGGTGCTCGCGAAGGTGCATGCGGCCGGGCCGCCGCCCGATGCCGCCCGGCCACTCGGCGTCCATCTCGAGGGTCCCTACCTCTCACCGCAGCGCCTCGGCACCCATCCCGGCGAGCACCGTCGCGATCCGGACCTGGCGGAGATGCGCGGCTGGCGTCGTCGCGGCCCGGTCGTGGCGGCCACGCTCGCACCCGAGCTCCCGGGCGCACTGGAGATGATCCGGGAGCTGGCCGCGGAGGGAGTACGCGTGTTCGTCGGGCACTCCGACGCCACCGCCGAACAGACCCACGCCGGGTTCGACGCCGGAGCGATCGGTGTCACCCACCTGTTCAACGCGACCAGCCAGCTGCACCACCGGCGGCCGGGCCTGCCCGGGGCGGCGCTCGCCCGTCCCGGCGTCGTCGTCGGACTGATCGTCGACGGCTATCACCTGGCCGACGACGTCGTCCGGCTGGTTTGGGCGGCCGCGCCGGGACGAACCGTGCTGGTCACCGACGCGACGGCCGCGGCCGGGCGGCCGGACGGCGCCTACGAGCTGGCCGGCGTCCGGCTGGACGTCCGCGACGGGGCGGTACGCAACGCGGCGGGCAGCCTCGCCGGCAGCGCGCTCACCCTCGACGCCGCCGTCCGGAACGCCAGCGCGCTGGGGATCGATCCGGCCGCCGCGTTGGCCGCGGTGACCGAGGTGCCCGCGCGGGCTCTGGGCCGCGACGACGTCGGCCGGCTGCGGGTCGGAGCGGCGGCGGACGTTGTTGTGCTATCGAGCGATTTAGAGGTGAAGGAAACGTTTATAGCTGGCCGTCCGGTCAATCCTGCTACTTGACCATTGCGACTCACGACGCGTGGGACGCATCCCACGCGGATCCCCCCGCAACTGGCATCCTTAGCGGGATGACCGAGCTGCCGCGCTACATCGGGCGGCACGCATCCCCAGAGGCTGCGGCGCCGCAGTCGGATCAGACGTCGCATCACAAGGACGCGTCGGCGGCCGAGCCGTCGCTGCCGCGACTGGAGTTCGATCCGTCGGCGACGGAGGAGGCCACCGCCGCAATCGAGCGGTCGGAGCACGCCGAGGCCGGGCCGCCGGAGGACACCATGTCGCCGCCCACCGCGGACCAGCCCGGATCCGATCCGACGCCCGACCCCGCCGAACGCTGGCCCGAGTCGCCGCTCTCCGACCCCGTCGACCCCGTCGAGCCCGGTGCAGAGCCCCTGGGTACAGAGCCGCGGGGGACGGAGCCAGTGGGGGCGGAGCCCCAAGGGACGGAGCCCCCGGGTACAGAGCCGCGGAGGACGGAGCCAGTGGGGACGGAGCCCGAAGGGACGGAGCCATCGGGGACGGATTCGTTGCTCGACCCCTCATCTGGGCCGCCGGACCCGGAGCTGCCGCCGGACTTGGAGCCGCCGCCGGAGCCGTTCGGCCCGCGTCGCGTGTCCGATCCGCCCGGCGCTGAGTCGTCCGGCGCAGAGTCGTCCAGCGCTGAGTGGGCTGGCACTGAGCCGTCCGGTTCAGAGCCGTCCGCTACTGAGCCGTCCGCTGCGGAGCCGTCCGAACCACCGCCGTCCGATCTGCCCGGGCGCCTGCTCGGTTCGCCGCCGTTCGGCCCGCCGCCGGCCGACCTGCCCGGCCTGCTCGGCCCGCCGTCGTCCGCTCCGCCCGGCCCGGAGCCGCCGCACCTGCCCCGTCGGCAGGCCTTCGGCCCGCCCGGCCGAGCGCCCTCCGGCCTGCCCCGGCGACAGACCTTCGGCTCGCAACCGCCGCCCGGCCCGGCGGGCCCGCCCGGCCGGTCGGACCCGCCGCCGTCCCCGATCCGGCAGGATCCGTGGGCCGGCCCGAACACCGAGCCGCCGCCGCCCGACGACGCCGACGGGGACACGTTCGAGGGCACCTTCGACGACCCGACCGAGGCCGCGAGCGACGAGCACGCCGATCCCGAGCCGTGGACGGCGCCGGCGCCGGACGTGACGACCGGACCCCGTCTCGTACGCGGGGGGCGCGAGACCGAGCCGGAGGTCGAGCCGAGCCCTCCGAGTGAGACGACGGCCTCGGACTGGCGACCCGAGCCCGACGACGAAGCCGCCGCCGAGCCGGAGCTCGACCCAGATCCCGAGCCACCCGACCCCCCGGCGCCGCCCTTCGGGTCCGTCG
>Ga0081538_10000214_pt1 | contig 64766 bp, 65 predicted proteins | sample TabmetS5T2R1_FD_71022 | JGI IMG/M metagenome (GOLD analysis project Ga0081538, IMG submission 71022) | Tabebuia heterophylla rhizosphere microbial communities from the University of Puerto Rico - S5T2R1 | ecosystem: Host-associated > Plants > Roots > Rhizosphere ... | reverse complement strand
GGCCTCGGTGAGCTGGCCGCCCTCGTCGTAGCCGATGTAGCCGGGCGGCGAGCCGACGAGCCGGGACACGGAGTGCTTCTCCATGTACTCCGACATGTCCACCTGGATCATCGCGTCCTCGTCGCCGAAGAGGAACTCGGCGAGCGTCCGCGCGAGCTCTGTCTTCCCGACGCCGGAGGGGCCGAGGAAGATGAACGAGCCGGTCGGGCGCTTCGGGTCCTTGATGCCCGCGCGGGCGCGGCGGATCGACTTGGAGACGGCGATGATCGCCTCGTGCTGGCCGATCACGCGCTTGTGCAGCTCGTCCTCCATACGGATGAGCTTCTGCGACTCGGCCTCAGTGAGCTTGAAGACCGGGATCCCCGTCCACATGGAGACGATGTCGGCGATCTCCTCCTCGCCGATCTCCGGCTGCTCGACCTGCTCTGACGAGCGCCACTTCTCCTCGAGCTCGCGCTTCTTCTGCGTGAGCTTGCGCTCCTTGTCGCGGAGGTTGGCCGCCTTCTCGAACTCCTGGGCTTCGATCGCGGCCTCCTTCTCCTCGCGCACCTTCTCGATCTCGTCTTCGAGCTCGCGGTAGCGCGGCGGAGCGGTCATCGTCTTGATGCGCATGCGGGAGGCGGCCTCGTCGATCAGATCGATGGCCTTGTCCGGCAGGTGGCGGTCCTGGATGTAGCGATCGGCGAGCGTCGCGGAGGCGCGGAGAGCGTCGTCGGTGATCGTGCAGCGGTGGTGCGCCTCGTAGCGGTCGCGCAGGCCGCGCAGGATCTGGACGGTGTCGTCCACGGACGGCTCGTCGACGCGGATCTGCTGGAAGCGACGCTCGAGGGCGGCGTCGCGCTCCAAGTACTTGCGGTACTCGTCGAGCGTCGTCGCGCCGATCGTCTGGAGCTCACCGCGCGCGAGCGCAGGCTTGAGGATGGAAGCCGCGTCGATCGCGCCCTCGGCCGCGCCGGCGCCGACGAGGTTATGGAGCTCGTCGATGAAGAGAATGATGTCGCCGCGCTGGGTGATCTCCTTCATCACCTTCTTCAGGCGCTCCTCGAACTCGCCGCGGTACTTCGATCCAGCCACGAGGGCCGCGAGGTCCAGCGTGTAGATCTGCTTGTTCTTCAGAAGCTCGGGGACCTGGTTCGAGGAGATGCGGGCGGCGAGGCCCTCAACCACGGCGGTCTTGCCGACGCCGGGCTCTCCGATCAGCACCGGGTTGTTCTTCGTGCGGCGCGAGAGGATCTGCATCACGCGCTCGATCTCGGTCTGGCGCCCGACCACGGGGTCGAGCTTCGACTCGGCCGCGAGCTTCGTCAGGTTCCGGCCGAACTGGTCGAGAAGCTTCGAGCTCTTCGCCTTCTCGCCGGCGGCGGCGGCGCCGCCCTGCTGCCGGCGGCCGGGGCCGGAGAGCATCCGGATGATCTCGTTGCGGATCTTCTCCGCGTCGGCGTCGAAGTCGAGCAGGATGCGCGCCGCAACGCCCTCGTTCTCGCGCACGAGGCCGAGGAGGATGTGCTCGGTGCCGATGTAGTTGTGGCCGAGCGAGAGTGCCTCGCGCAGCGCGAGCTCCAGCACTTTCTTCGCGCGCGGCGTGAACGGGATCTGCCCCGTCGTGACTTCGTCGCCCTGGCCGACGATGCGGGCGACCTGAGCGCGGACCTCCTCCACCGTGATGTCCAGGCTCTCGAGCACCCGGGCGGCGAGCCCCTCCTCCTCGCGAAGGAGCCCGAGGAGGATGTGCTCGGTGCCGATGTAGTTGTGCTTGAGGGCGCGGGCCTCGTCCTGGGCGAGAACGACGACCTGCCTGGCTCTCTCGGTGAAGCGCTCGAACAAGCTTCAGGTCCTTTCCAGTCGACAGCCGGACCTATGGTACCGAACCGGTCGGGAGTTCCCGAGCCGGCCATGCAGTCCGTATCGGCTCTGCGACGAAGCCTTTAGAGAGTCAATTTTCGCGAGCGGGGCCGATCGGGGAGCATGGCCCGTTCGGGGGACGCGGAGGCCGATGCGCGCGCCGATTGTCTGACTATGAGGAGGAGGGTCCTCGTGGCATCCGTGGCTTCGCTCGCGCTCGTGGCGTTGGCGGCGCCGTCCTCTGCGAGCGCACTCACGGTGAGCGACCGGGACTCCCTCGAAGCGGGCGTCGTGGCCCGTGTCAACGCCGTTCGCAAGAGCTACGGACTGCGGCCCCTGACGGTCGTTTCCCGGCTTCGGGACGCGGCCGACCGGCACGCCTCGTCGATGGGCGCGGCGAGCTACTTCCGGCACGAGCTCTACACCCGCGGGCACTCGTCGCTGTGGACGTCGTTCGGGACGTGGATCCGGTGGTACTGGCCGGGGCCCGGCTATTCGTACTGGAGCGCCGGCGAGAACCTCGCCTGGGGCGCTCCGAGCGTGTCGGCCTCCCAGACCGTCAGCCGCTGGATGGCGAGCCCCGCCCACCGGGCCAACATCCTCAACCGCGCCTGGAAGAACATCGGCGTCGCCGCCGTCCACGTCAGCGAGCCGCGCGGCTACTACGGGAACTGGGACGACGTGACCATCGTCGCCGCCGAGTTCGGCACCCGCCGCTAGCCCGCCTTCTCCTCCAAAGTCAGATAGTGCGGCCGGACGACGCGGTAGGCTCGCGCCGATGGTCCTGGAGACGACGATCCGGCCGCTCCCGCCCTACTCGCTGGCGCTCTCGGCACGGCTGCGCAGCGATCCGACGAGGTGCCTCCGCGACGGTGTGCTCACGCTGGCGCTCGAGGCCGGCGGCGATCCGGCGCTTGCCCGCGTGCGCCAGCGCCCGGACGGGGCCCTGGCGGTCGTGGTCGATAGCGCCGCGCCGGAGGAGGCGCTCGCGCACATCCGCTTCGTCCTGGCCGCCGACGCCGACCACACCCCCTTCGTCCGCCGGTTCGCCGACGACCGGCTCCTCGGAAGGGCCGTCCGCAGCCTGCGTGGGCTCCGGCCGCTCAGGACCGCGACCGTCACCCACGCGCTCCTGAAGGCGGTCTGCGGCCAGCTGATCCAGGCGAGCGCCGCCCGACAGCTCGAGGCGCGCCTCCTCCGCGCCCTGGGAACCTCGTGCGGCGACCTCTTCCTCCCGCCGACCAGGGCGACCTTCGCCGGTCTCGCGCCGGCGCAGCTCGCCCGCCTCGGGCTCGTGGCGCGGAAGGCGAACGCGCTCGTGCGCCTCTCACGTGAATGGGACGTCGAGCGGCTGCGCGGCGTCGAGACTCCGGCCGCAGTCGCGCGCATCGAGCGCGAGCGAGGGCTCGGGCCGTGGTCGGCCGGAATGATGTGCCTCCATGGGCTCGGCCGCTACGAGCACGGCCTCGTGGGCGACCTGGGGCTGATCAAGCTTTGCGCGGCGCTGCTCGGCCGTCGGGCCGAGCCGGAGGACACGTCTCGTCTGCTCGAGCGATACGACGAGTGGGCGGGGCTGGCGAGCGTCTACCTGCTCGCCGGCCCCGTCCGGACGATCTAGCTTCGGCAGGCGCAGGAGGCTTGGGCCGGGGGCGTCGCCCGAGCCGTAGGCGTCGCCCCCGGACCCCGTCTCATCCGTCCCCAGCTCGACGGACGAGGGCGTGGCCGTCGCGAGGAAGGCTGCTCGGCCACGCCTCCTGCGCGCGGGGTCGCACCGGCAAAGCCTGTGCGTCGGCGATGTCGCACGTCGCGGCCAACACCGCGGATCGAGCGATTCCCCTCATTGCCTCCCCCGTTGCCGCAGGTCGTCTTCTGAGGAAAGCGCGGCCTACCCCTTTCGGGTACTGGCCGAAGGTCCAGAGCGCGAGGCGGCTACTCGGCCTGCGCGGGCCTGACGATCGCGAGCACCGTCAGCAGGAGGATCTTCACGTCGAGCCAGAGGGACCAGTTCTCGATGTAGTAGTTGTCCCACTCGACGCGGTCGGTGAGCGAAGTCTGGCCCCGGAGGCCGTGTACCTGCGCCCAGCCGGTGATCCCTGCCTTGACACGATGGCGCTCGCCGTAGCGGTCGATCTGGCCGGTAAACAGGTCGACGTACTCGGGACGCTCGGGCCGCGGGCCGACGAGGCTCATCTCCCCCCGCAGGACGTTCCAGAGCTGCGGGAGCTCGTCGGTGGACGTCCGGCGGAGGAAGGCGCCGACCCGCGTGCGCCGGTCCTCGCCTTCGACGCCTCCGGGCGCCGTGCCGGGAGGAAGCTCCGTCGCGCCGGTCTCGCCTGCCGGCGCGCGCATCGACCGGAACTTGAGGATCTCGAAGACACGCCCGTCGCGCCCTGCACGCCGCTGGCGGAAGAAGATCGGCCGCCCCATCGTCGTGCACACGGCCAGGGCCGCAAGGAGCATCACCGGCGCGACGAGGACGAGCAGGAACGCGGCCACGAAGCGGTCGGCGAGGTACTTGATCGCGAACTGCCAGCTCCGCGGGTTGGTCGGCTGCGCGGTCATCAGCGGGATGCCGCCCAGGTACTCGATGCCGATGTGCCCGACGACCTTCTCGTAGAAGCGGGGCACCATCGAGACCTCGACGCCGAGCTCCTGGCAGCGACGCAGCACGCCGAGGAGCACGTGGGACGGTGCGGTCGAGAACGAGAGCACGACGTGCCGCACTCCGTGCTCGGCCACCACCCGGTCGAGGTCCCAGCTCGCCCCGAGAACCGGGAGATCGTCGTCGCGCTGGGCCTCCCGCGGCTCCTTGTCCAGAAAGCCCACGGGCCGCAGACCGAGCTCCGGGTGCTCCTGCAGACGCTTGGCCGTCAGCCGGCCGACGTGGCCGGCGCCGACAACGAGCGTCGGCCGGACGGACTCGCCGCGACGCCGCGCCTGGAGCTCGGCCCAGGAGAGCACGACGCGCCCGGCCACCAGGTAGACGCTCGCGAACGCCCAGATCCGGGCGGTCTGGGCCGCCACCCAGGGGTCGTCGGCGACCACGATCCGCAGCGAGAGGACGATCATCGCCGCGAGCGCGGTCGCGGTGACGACCACACGGAGGTCGTCCAGCACGCGCAGGAAGACGCGCGGGCGGTAGAGGCCGCGCGCCGCCATGATCCCGAACGTCAGGAGCGGGAAAGCGAGGAGCCAGACGGCCGGCGTCGCGGGCACGCCCGCCCTGGGTGCGCCGAGGTCTGCGACGGCCACGGCTGCCAGGAGCATGAGCGCGTCGACCGCGACGCAAACCCTGGTCCAGGCGCTGACGCGGCGCGTTCGCGCCACGGCCCGCCTGGCCGCGACCGGAAGGGTCCGTGCCTCGACGCGAGAGCTACGGAGCACGCGCGGAGGACCGGCTAGCTTCTGGCCCTACCGACTCGCCTGAGTGTGAACCCGGCTGCTAGGAGCAGGGCGCCCGCTCCCAGGAGGAGCAGCAGGTCGAGACCCGTGAACGGCAGAGAGCCGCCTCCCTCGACGTCGCCCTGAATGTTTCCACCAGTTCCTCCGTACCCGCTCTGCGTCGGCTCTTGCGCGAGCGCGACAGACGCCAGGACCAAGTACGCGAGCACCGAGCTTGCCAATGCCGCCAGACGCTTCACTTCATCCTCCCTCTTCCTCGCCCTCTTTCCGGAGCACAAAGGCGAATACGCCACCGCGTTCGGACGAGGACTCGTGTTGGCCGCAGAACACTTCTCTTCCCTCTCTTGCCGCATATGCTCGAAACCCTGACCATCTGGTGGCCGCAACAGGGTCTCGAGTCACAGTATCGGGGCCTTTTCTTCGGTGTCAACTTTGTGTTCTTCCGCGCTCAGCTCGTACGTTCCTCGACCCGTTGGAGGAAGATCTGGTCGAGAACGTGCGGATCGACCGGCTCGCCGGACTCGACGCCTTCGCGGACGATGCCGATCGTCTCCTCGAGCGGGTTCAGCGCCTCGGCGCGGTCGAGCCGGGCGAGCGCGTCGTCGCGGCGGCCTTCCTGCGCCGCGATGACCGCCAGCTCGAGCTCGGAATACCAGCTGTCCTCGTGCCGCTCGAGCGCGCGGCGAAAGGCCACGTCGGCGCGGGCATAGTCCTCCTGCCGCATGGCGATCGCTCCCGCGACCAGGTCCGGGCGGGCGCTCAGGAAGTTGAGCTTGCGCGCGCGGTCGAGGAGCGAGTACGCCCCGTCGGGATCGGAGCGCCACTTGTCGGCGGCGCGTTCGACCTCACGCGCAGCGAGCCACGGCAGCGTCAAGGAGATGGCTGCGACCACGACGAGGAGCGTATAGAGGGCGGCGGCTGTTGCCCGCCGGCGGGTCCAGCCGACGGGACGCTCCACGGGAACGGCAGCGGGGCGTTCGAGGCCTCCGGCCAGGCCGAGCCAGGCGAAGGCCGGCGCGGCGAGGGCCGGAAACTCCCAGAACCAGTCGATCGACCCGTGGAGGGCCCAGTAGGCGAAGGCGACGACGGCCACCGAGGCGACCGCCGACCCGAGTGTCGATCCCCGCGCGCGCGCGAGCCAGGCAGCGACGAGCGCACATCCGAGGAAGCCCGCGAAGAGGGCCGCGCCAACGACGCCGGTCTGGGAGAGCACCATCACCGGGAGGCTGTGTGGATAGAGCGGCTCCTCGAGGCTCTCCCGCTCCCGCAGGTAGGCGTCGGCGAAGCTCCCGGCCCCGGCACCCACGACGGGCGAGGCCCGAAACTCACCCGCGGCGACGCGCCAGAAGTCGTAGCGGTTGCTCCCGAGGCTCGCGCCGAAGTAGGAGGAGCCCTCCTCGAATTGCTGTCCCGCGGTGAACTCGTCCCAGGCGTCCTGGGCGCGTGTGACCGGGTTGCCGTGGATCGCCAAGAGGACGGCCGCGGCGATGAGCGCGGCGGCCACGGTGACGCAGCCGACCACCCAGCGGCCCAGGCGCGCGACGTCGGAGGGCAGCGGCGCGAAGCGATCGACCGCGCCGTACACGGTTCCAAGGGCAAAGAGGACGACGGCCGACGCCAGGAGCGGCTCCACGACGCCGTCGAGCGCCCCCGGCAGCGTCTGGTCGCGCCAGGCGGTGTACAGGTCGAGCAGCGGCTCGCGGACGAGGTAGGCGGCGATGCAGGCGGGCCCGAGCGCGAGCAGCGAGCGGACGCGGCAGGGCACGAGCGCCAGGTAGAGCCCGAGTACGACCGGGAAGACGAAGAGCGAGCCGCGGCTCTGCGGGAGGATCGCCTGCTCGAGCAGGAACCCGGCGGCCGCGAGGAAGAGGCCGCGGAGCCACCAGGGCGTCTCGCGCCGCGACGCGAGAAAGACCGCCGGCCAGAACGCCGAGAGGAAGAGCGCGCAGTTCGCGTTCAGATAGCCGACGGGTTCCGCGTAACGCCCGCCGATGAAGAACGAATAGGGATCGTCGGAGCCGATGAGCGAGGCGAGCGTGACCGCCGCGATCGCGGTCACCCCCAGGGAGTAGGCGCCGAGGATGAAGGCCCCGTGCCGGGCGCGCCACGGCCACAACAGAAAGGCGCCGAACACGGCGAGGTAGAGGAGCGTCCGGTTGGCCGCATCCCAAGCCTCCCCTCGGTCGTCGGCCCACGCGATCGAGAGCACGGTCCAGAGCGTGAACACGGCGAAGAGGGCCAGCGCCGCGCGCGCCGGCCGCGGCAGCGTGCCGAGCAGTTGCGGGGCGCCGACCAGGAGGAGGACGAGCAGGGCGAGAAGCGCCAGCGCCCCGGGATACCAGAGCGTCGGCGGATAGCCGCCATCGACCGTCGCCCAGAGGAGGAAGATGCCGAGCGGGAGGGCGGCGACGAGGAACGTCGCGGCCCGGGGCGCAAGCGGGCTGGCGGAGTCCCTCATCGCCCGGCGAGTCTAGTTCTGACCTTGGCTAGCGGAGACGGATACGAAGCACGCGCGACTGCGTGCGGAGCTCGCCCTTGCCGGCGACCGCGCGATAGCGGACGACGCCGCCGCGGGCGACGAGCTTCACACGGAAGCGCCCCAGCTCCCCGGTCCGGGCCCGGGCGACTCGGACCCAGCCGTGGCGCGTGCGCCGCTGCACGACGACCATTCGCGGGATCGCCCGCACGGCCGCAGTGGCGGGCGCGCGCTCGACCCGGCCGCGGAGGACGACCCTCGCCGCCGGGCGCCTCCAGCCGGTCAGCCGCCGCTGCGCGCTCTTGCGCAGCACGAGCTCGGGGAGGCCCAACGCGTACGACCGCAGCGCCGAGTAGCTCGGCTTCGGCCGCCAGCCGGTCGTCAGGAGGCCGAAGCGGCCTTCGTACGTGTCCGCGTCCCCGTAGAACGGGCTGTTCCTGGCCGCGTACCAGAAGAGCGCCTTCACCCACGGGAAGCGCTCGACGTAGCGGTACGCCTTCCGCAGGTACGCGGCCTGGCGCAGCGGGCTGACGCCTCCGTCCCGCGTCGTCGTCGAGTAGCCGAACTCCGTCAGCCAGACGTCCTTCCCGGCATCGCCGAAGGCGACCATCGATGCGCGGACCTCCTTGATCGCAGGAAAGGCGTTGATGGAGATCCGCTCCGGGTCCTCCCACTCGTGGACGCCGTCCCAGGACGCGGTCGGGTCGACCCCGAACGTGTACGGCTGCACCGCCACCGCATCGAAGTACGCCCCGCCGCCGAGCCGGTAAAGGTCCTCGAGGTAGTAGAAGTCCGACTTGGAAAGCCCGCCTAGGAGCACGGTCGCGCTCGGGTCGGCCTGCTTCGCGGCCTGGTAGCCCTCCCGCAGGAGCGGAAGGTATTCGGCCGCGCGGGGGCCGGAAGGCCAGAAGCGCGGGTGGTTCGGCTCGTTCCAGATTTGGTACGCATGCACGCCGAGGGCGCGGAAGTGCTCGACGACGAAGCGGACGATGTCGCCGTAGTCCGCCGCGCGGGTCGGGCGATAGGTGACCTTCCAGCGGGGCTCGCCGTTCCCGTCGAGGTGCTTTCCCGGATCCGCGGAGGCCCAGTACGGCACGCCGTCGGCGATCGGCATCAGCACCTGGAGCCCGGCTGCACGGGCCTGACCAACCGCGTAGTCGTACTCGGCGAGGAGCCACTCGTTCAGCGCGCCCTTGCGGTCCGGCTCGAGGCCGGCCCAGTTGACGCTGGCGCGGATCCAGCGAACCCCCGCCGCGCGCAGGAGATCGATCTCGCGGTCGACGTCCGCGCGAGGCTGGCCCCACGTGACGTCGGCGACGACACCGACCTCGGCGGCCTGCGCGGGCGCTGCGAGCACGAGCGCTGCCAGCGCGGCCGCGAGGGCCGCGACTGTCGCACGGAACGGCGCGTGCGAGCAGGCGGAATGCCTGGCCATCACCCCTGGTGTCCCGTCGTCCACGATCTCGAAAGAGATCGGCGTGACGAGCGGAGACCTTGACGACTCTTGCGAGCTTAGCGGCGTGTGCCACTATCTGCCAGGCGGCCGCTCTGGAGCACGCCCTCGAGGAAGCCGTGCATCTTGGCGACGTCGACGACCAGCCTCAGGGCGGGGATCCAGGCGAGGGCCCGATCCCAACCGAGGGAGCGGCGGGCGGCGAGCACGAAGAGCGAGAGATACCCTGCTACGCCGGCCAGGAGGAATGCCAGGGCGATCCGCGAGCCGAGCGCGGCCAGAACGGCGAGCACGACGCCGGCGCCGTAGATGCCGAAGGTGACCAGCTCGTTCTGGCGGTCGAGCCGGGCGAGGGCGTCGCCCCTCCCGTAGTTCCGGTACTGGCGGTAGACCTTGCGAACCGACCGCCGAGGCCGCCAACGGACGACAGCCTCGGGCACCACGACGACCTCGTGCCCGGCGGCGCGGAGCGCCCGGAGAAAGAGCTTGTCCTCTCCCCACGGGAGCTCGGCCGGATAGCCGCCTGCGGCCTCCCAGGCCTCGCGCCGGAAGGAGACGCCGTTGCGGCCCGCCGGTAGGTGCTCGCCTGAGATGGGGCCCGGGCGCTCCGGCGGCTTGAAGGCGCTGAGCGTGAACCACCCGGCGGCCCGCTCGAAGGCGGTGTCGGCGTCGGGCTCGCTGACGCCGACCGCCACGGCGCCCCTGGCCCGAACCGGCGCCGCGAGCGCGGCGACGAAGCCCGGGCCGACACGGCTGCCGGCATCGAGGGTGACGACCAGGCCGGCGGAGGCCGCCCGCACCCCTTCGTTCCGGCCGCGGCCGGGAGTGGCGCCGGGAACCTCGACCACGCGGAGCGAGGAAAGCGCCTCCGTCTGCGCCCGCAGGAGGTCGAGGGTGTCGTCGGTCGAGCCGGCGTCGACGACGACGAGCTCGCCCAGGGGCGGCTCCTGGGCCGCAAGGTCGGCCAGGAGCGCCGTCAGATTCTCGGCCTCGTCGAGCACCGGGATGACGACGGCGACGGCGTCAGCCACGCGAGACCGCCTCGATCGCGGCCTCCATCTGGTCGATCCGCCGGTCCCAGGAGAAGGGCCGCGCGTAGTCGACCCGGCGGCGGCGCGCCTCCGGTGAGTCGTCGTGTGGCGCGGTGCTCACAGCCTCCGCGAACGCCTCGGCGCCCTCCGCGAAGGCGACCGCGTCGGCGAAGCCCTCGGCGCCCTTCATCGGCGTCGAAACCACCGGTCGTCCGGCGGCCAGGTACTCCACCAGCTTCACGGGCACGAGGTTGTCGTTGAAGGCGTTCACTCGGTACGGGACGATGCAGACGCGGCCGAGACCGAGGAGCCCCGGCAGCTCGTCGTGTCGGAAGCGGCCGCTCAGGATCGCGTTGGGCAGCGCCCCCAGGGCGCCCTCCGCCTCGGGGCTCGCCGGGCCGGCGAGGAGGAACGTCCAGTCGGGGAGCCGTTGCGCCACCCGCGCGGCGAGCTGCTCGTCGAAGCGAAAGCCGAGTTCGCCGGTGAAGACGGCCGTGTGCTCCGCGCCCTCGACTCCGGCGACGGCTTCGAGCTCGGCGACATCGACGGCGGCCGTGGCCAGCTGGACGTTCGGGTGACGGGGAGCGAGCTGCTCCCGGAGGGGGTCCGACCACGTGAAGACGACGTCGGACGAGGCGATGATCTCAGCCTCGGCCTCCTGGAACGCCCGGCGGAGGCGGTTCGTCATCCCGGGGCCGACCGCGTGGTCGTCGACGACCTCGTAGACGACCGCGCGCCAGGGAAAGCTCCGCACGAGCTGGACGAGCTCCGGGGTCGGGAATCTGATCCACAAGACGGCGTCCCGCGGGTCGCGCACGCGCTGGGCGAGCTGCCGTGTCAGCCAGCTCCGGTTCACGCCGTCGACCACCGGCACCCGGCGAGGCGGCAGGAGCTTGGGCGAGACGACCTCGAACGGAAGGGACCGCTCGACTCCTCGCGGCGACCGCCGGGCTTGGAGAGCGCGCAGGAGATGCCGGGGCCGCGGGTTGCGGATGCCGAGCTGCTCGACGTACACGACCCGCCAGCCACGGGCGGCGAAGCGGGCCATCTTCTCTTCCGCCTCGGTGTTGTGAAAGCCGAAGGGGAAGTCCGAGTAGAAGAGGATCTCGCCCGTCACGCGCCGGGCGCCCGGCTGCGTGCGTCGATGCGCTGGAGCGCCGCGCCGACGCCGAGGAGCGTCCAGGCGAGCATGGAGGTCTTGGGATCCACGAAGGTCACGTCGAAGAGGTTCGAGACGAGCAGGGCGATCCCCGCTCCCAGCAGGCCCAGGCCGAAGTTGCGGATCCGCGGATCAGCCGAGCGCCGGAGCGCCAGGATCATGCGGCCGGCCGCCAGGACGAGCAGGACGAGCGCCGCGATGCCTACGAGCCCCTGCTCGGCGAGCGTGTTCAGGTAGAGGTTGTGCGCCGACTCGGGCGGTGCGAGGCCGCTCCCGGGCAGGAAGCTCCGGCCGGTCGTGTCCAGCTCGACGTAGGCGACGTCGAAGCTGTTGAGGCCGACGCCGAGCACGGGGTGCGCCTGGAACATCGAGAGCGCGGCATCCCAGAAGTCGAGCCGCGTGGCGATCTCGGGGCGGTCGAGGCGGCCGGCGTCGGCCACGCGGTCCTGCCATGCCGACGGCGAGAGCAGGACGACGAGCACGGCCGCGGCTGCGATCGCGGGCCAGGCGCGCTTGCTGCGGGCGAGGACGAGGACAAGGGCGACGAGCGCCACGAGCACCCCGCGCGAGTAGGTGAAGATCGCGGCGGGAATCGCCAGCAGAGGGAGCAGGACGCATCCCGCCTTCGCCAGCTTGCTCTCGAAGACCGAGTAGAGCCCGACGCTCAGCGGCACGAAGAGGACGACGAACCCGGCCAGCTGGTTGGGGTGCGGAAAGAACGACGCGATGCGGTACTCGACCGCGCCGGTGGAGCTGATGAAGCCCACGCGCGAGAGGTCGCCCGTGAAGTACTGCCAGAGGGCGTGGGCGCTCACGAGCAGCCCGACGAGGAGAAGCGCCGCGAAGATCGGCTTGAGCGAGCGCCAATCGTCGAGGAAGACCGCGATCAGCAAGTAGATGAAGACCGAGCCGGCGAGGAGGACGAACTTCGCCGCGGCCGCGCCTTCGGCGGCGGCGAACGGCACCGAGGCGAGCGCAGCACCCACGAAGACGAGGGCGCCGACGAAGACGGGCGGCGCTTCGAGCTTCCGTCCGAAGAGGACCGAGCGCACGCCCTGGATGAGCACGAGCACCATCGCCCAGGCGACTAGGGCGACACGCAGGCGGGCGTTCGCCGGCTCGGCGATGGGGGCGTTCTCGGCGAACGGCGTCAGGACGATCAGGAGCGCGAGGCCGTACTCGAGCCGCCAGAGCCCGAGCGCCACGGCCACGAGCCCGCCCGCGGCGATCGGGAGGATCGTCGGGTCGTCCAGGCGGTAGGAGCCGAACGCATAGGCGGCACCGACGGCGGCCGCGGCGGCGAGGGCCACGGCGCCGAGCGCTCCGGCCGCCGACCACTGTGGAGCCGCGGCGCGTGCCCAGCTCTGACCGCTCACCTTTAGTCCCCGGGCCGTGAGGCCAACGGGTCGGGAAGCGCGTCCGGCGCCGCCTCCCCGTAGTAGCGGTCGTAGTCCTCGGAGCCTGCCATCTCGTTGACAATCAGCCCGGCGACGGTCGCCTCGGTCTGACGCAGCTGGCGGATGGCGGCGGTCACCTTCGTGCGGGAGCCGCGGCGATGGTTGACGACGAACATCACCGTGCCCACCGCGTGGGCGAGGATGGTCGCGTCGGCGCCGGCGGAGAGAGGCGGGCTGTCGACGATCACGAAATCGGCCCACTCGGACGCCTCGGCGAGGAGGTGCTCGAGCGCGTCCGGGCGGAGAAGCGTTGAGGGGTTCGGCGGAACGGCCCCGGCGGGCATCAGGTAGACGTTCGGCACCTGGGTCTCGTGGACGACGTCCTCGAAGCGCCAGCCGAGGGCCAGGTAGTGCGTGAGACCCTTGCGGCTGGGATCCTCGAGCTCGTACATCTTCGCGAGGGCCGGGCGGCGAAGATCGCCTTCGATGACGAGCACGCGCCTGCCCTGCTCCGCCATCACGCGGGCGAGCGCGATCGAGCTCGTCGACTTGCCCTCGGACGGCGACGCGCTGGCGAGGAGCACCCGCGAGAGCGGGATCTCGGGCGAGAGGAACGCCAGGTTCGTCCGCAGCACCCGGAACGCCTCCAGGAAGCGCTGCTCGCGGCTCTTGGAGAGCCGCCGTCGCGCGATGCTGGGCACGCGGGCAAGCACCGGGACGTCCAGCTCCCGCGCAAGCTCGTCCTCGCTCCCCAGGCGCGTGTCGAGCCGGTCGCGCAGGAGCGCTAGGCCCGCGCCGAGGAAGAGCGCGAATACAAACATGACGGCCGCGTAGAGCGTCGGTCGCGGGCGCACCGGCGCACCAGGCGGCTGGGCCCGGTCCGCGAGGGTGACCTCACCGTTCGTCTCGGCGGCCAGCTCCTCGCCGGCGTAAGAGACGAACGTCTCGGCGTAGACGTTTGCGAGCTCAGCCGCCTCCTCGGGCGTGTCGCCCTGCGCCTCGACGACGAGGAGCTGCGTGTCGGAGACGGGGCGAAACGACGTCCGATCGAGGATCTGCGCGGCGGACTCGTCGCCCGGGAGCGCCTCGGCGACCTGGTCGGCGACGTTCTGGCTCTGAATCAGCTCGGCGTACGTGCGCGCGAGCACCTGGGCGGACTGGATCGCCTCGAAGTCGTTGGCGGAGTCGCTACGGTTGCCGACGAAGAGCGTCGCCTCCGCCTCGTACACCTTGGGCAGCTGGCCGCTGACCACGTACGTGGCGACGGTCGCGACGAGGACCGTCAGGATGACGATCCACTTCCGTCGCCAGAGAGTGATGAGGAGTTGATCCGCAGACACAGAGGGACGCCGCCTAGATGCTTGGCCGGTGGGCGGCGTGCTCGTCGGGGGCGGCTGCGACCAAGCCGGGCGTCGCGATCGCCCGCAGCCCGTACCGGTTGGTACGGGTGAGGGAGAGCGCGGCGAGCCGGCGCCGCGTTGCAGCCGTCATCCACGAGTGCGCCATTCGCCGGTCAAGCATCTTTCCGGAGTTTACTCAGGCCTCTCGACTTGCCTACCCCCCGCCCGGGCGTCCATCTCCCGGCCTTCTCGGAGGAGGCGCGCGCGCTCCCGCCGCCACTTCCACTGGAAGCGGGCGAACGCCCGAAGGTGCTCGAGGGCAATGCGCGAGAAGAGCCGGGCCGCGGATTTGCGACGGTAGGCGTGCACCACGGTGGCCCGCGGGTGGTAGACGACCGCCAGGCCGGCGCGGCGGATCCGAAAGCACCAGTCCGCGTCGTCGGGGCCGAAGAACATGCGTGGGTCGATCTCGCCGGCGGCCCTCTGGGCCGCCTCCGTGAAAAGCTGGCAGGCGCCGAGGACGTACTCCACTTCGCGCGTCTCGTCGTGCGGCTCGTCCGCCATCAGGTGACGGCGCACCGCGGCGGAGTCCTCGAAGAAGCGTCCCAGGGGTGGGCGGCGAAGGAGGGGGATCAGACGCGGTGGAAAGCGCCGCGCGGAGAGCTGGAGCGTCCCGTCCTCGTAGACGAGCCTGGGCCCGACGAGCCCGGTCTCGGGGCTCGCGTCGAGGTAGGCGACGAGGTCCGGCAGGGCGCCCGGCGTCAGCCGTCCGTCGCTGTCGAGAAACATCCGCAGGCGCCCACGCGCCCGCCGCAGCCCTTCGTTTCGCGCCGCGACGCCGATGTTGTCGTCGAGACGGATCACATGCACCGTCGGGAACGCCTCCTCGACGGCATCGGCGGTTCCGTCCTCGGAGCCGTTGTCGACGAGGAAGACCTCGCAGGCGACGGATGCGGCGTGCTGCTCCACCGAAGCCAAGCACTCCAGCACCTCGTCGCGCACGTCGTGGGCGACGACGATGACGCTGACGTCCGGGATCGCCGTCACGAGGCGGGAGCGGCGGTGGGCGTCCTCCCGACCATGCGCCGTGCCTGGCCGAGGGCATGTCCCGGGAGCTTGGGGTCGACGAGGACGACGACGGCGAGGTAGGCGGCGAGGCCCGCGGCGATCGGCAGGCCGAGGGCGAGGATCCCGACGGTGTCGGCGGCGGCTTCGGCCACGAGCCGGCTGCAGATCCAGGCGGCCGGGCAGGCGAGGGCGACGACCGCAATCGCCGACCACTGCCGAGCGAGCCGGACACCCGCACGCGAGCGCGCGAACCAGGCCAGCGCGAGCGTCGCGACGACGGACTCCGCCAGGACGACCCAGGCGACGTCCGTGATGCCGCCGAGCCGCGCGGCGACGTAGACGGCCGGGGCCAGCGTCACGAGCATGACGAGCGAGATCCGTCCCAGCACCGCCTGGTGACCCACCGAGTTCAGGAGCCAGGCGACGGTGTTGCGGACCGGCTTCACCGCGCCCCAGACGCCGAGCACGGCCAGGGGGCCGATCATCGGCGCCCAACGGTCGCCGAAGACCACGAGCACGAGCGGTTCGGCTGCACCCGAGAGCAAGATCCCGAGCGGGCAGGTGACGAAGGCGACCAGCTTCAGCGCGGAGAGGAAAGCCGGCGTGACGTCCTCACCCCGGTGACGCATGCGCGCGAAGCCCGGGAAGGTCACCTTGGCCACCGACTCGGCGACCACCCAGTTCGGGAGCTCGGTGATGCGGACGGCCACCGAGTAGTAGCCGACCCGCGCGGCCCCGAGGACACGGCCGACGACGAGGATGTCGACGTTCTGGGCGGCGAAGCCGGTGACAGTCTGCACGAGGAAGCCCCGACCTTCGGAGATGCCCCGGGCGGCCGCGGCACGGTCGAACGCGGGCCGCACGCGATACGGAGCCAGCGTGAGGAGGGCGACCGCGTACGCCGCGGCGCCGACGATCTGGCCGGTGACGAGGCTCCACACGCCGGCGCCGAGCGCGGCGAGTGTGATCCCGACCCCGCTGTAGGTCACCGCCTGCACCATCTGCGCGACGAAGCGGCCGCGGAACTCCAGCTCCCGTTGCATGAGCGCCTCGTAGAACCAGTTCAGACCCCCGCTGAAGAAGACCATGACCGAGAGGGCGAGCACGACATCGTCGAGGCGCGGCTCGTCGAGCACGCGGGCCGCGAGCGGAGCGAGCGCGGCCATGACGACAGCGAACGCTGCTCCCATGACCAGGAACATCGTCAGGTACGTCCCTTTCTCGCGCTCGTCGAGGTCCTGCTCGACGACGAAGACCCCGCCGAGACCGAGGCTCGCCGCCAGCCCGAGGAAGATCGAGATCGTCAGCGCGAGGGCGACGAGCCCGAAGTCCGACGGGACGAGTAGTCGCGCCAGCACGACCATGCCGATGATCTGGACGAGCCGGCTGCCGGCGAGCGTCAGGAACGTCCAGGGGATGCCGCGGATGGCCTTTTCTTCCATCAGTGATCCTTCAAGTGACGCTGCCGGCATGTGTTGCTTGGAGGGTCACCCTCACTATGCTGACCTGCAGGGATGAGCACGCCTCGCGCAAGCGTCGTCGTCCGCGCGAAGAACGAGGCGCGGGTGATCGAGCGTACCTTCACGGCGCTGCGGCGGCAGACCGTCCCGGTGGAGATCGTCGTCGTCGACTCGGGGTCCACGGACGGTACGGTGGAGATCGCGCGCCGCTGGTGCGACAGGCTGGTCGAGATCCCGGCCGAGAGCTTCACGTACGGCTATAGCGCGAACCTCGGCGCCGAGGCGGCGACGGCCCCGTTCCACTTCTGCCTCTCCGCGCACTGCTTCCCGGAGCGGGACGACTGGGTCGAGCGCTCGCTCGCCCACTACGCCCGCGACGACGTGGCCGCGACGAACGGGATCCAGTCCTTCCCCGACGGGCGACCGGTCGAGCACGTCTTCTTCCAGGATGCAGACCACGTGCGGGCTCACCTGCTCTGGGGCTTTTCGAACCACGCGTCCTCCTGGCGCGCCGAGGTCTGGCGCGAGCATCCGTTCGACGCGACGCTCTCGAGCTCCGAGGACCGGGAGTGGGCGCTCCGCGTCACGGAGGCCGGCTGGGTCATCGCCTACGACCCCGAGCTCTGGGTCGACCTCTCGCATCAGTGGGACGGCGGCGCGATCTTCCAGTACCGCCGGAAGAAGATGGAGACCCGCGGGCTCGCCGAGTTCGCTCCTCTTCCTCCCTATCGGGCCCGGGACGCGCTCGGCGAGTGGTGGGCTCCGCCGGACGACCGACATTCGAGGCTCTTCCACCGGCTCAATTACCGTCGGATGGCAGGGATTCTGGGGAAGTACCGCGGGCTCGCGCGGACGCGCCGTCGAGGCTCCTGAGCCCGCGGACGAAGCCGCTCCACGTGCCCGCCGACCGGGCGGCAGCCACGCGGGCCCGCACCAGGGAGCGGCGTCGCAGCGCGCTCGCGACCATGCGCGCGTCGCCCGCAACCTGCTCGGCAAGGAAGCGGAGCGGCCGCAGGTCGCCGGAGCGGACGTGCTTCGCGCAGAAGGCGGCGCCGCCGAGGTTGTAGCCGTAGAAGAGTCGCGGCAGGTCGTCGGGATCGCGCCATTGCTGGTGGACGACCTCGAACCCCGGCGTGGACGCGACCCTGTAGCCCGCCTTCAGGAGGCGGTAGCCGAGATCCATGTCCTCCGCACCCGGAAACGTCGAGCCCGGCCCGAGACGCGAGTCGAAGCCGCCCACCGCGAGGAGCACGTCCCGGCGGCACGCGAAGTTGGCCGCGTACCCCACGCGGTTGGGGTGGACGACGTCGTCCCAGACGCGTGGGTTCTCGACGTGGAAGATGCTGACCGGCAGGTGGTCGCGGTCGGGCGCGAACTCGACGGGTGCGTGCACCCCGCCGAAGAGCGCGTCCGGGTAGCCGAGGCGACGGCTCTCGGCCGCCACCGACGCCAGCCAGGCAGCCGTGATCTCCACGTCGTCGTCGAGGAAGGCGAGGTACTCGCCGCGGGCCGCCCGCGCGCCTGCATTCCTCGCCTCCGAGCTCGAAGGCGGCGCATGGGCGACGTAGCGAACGCGCTCGTCGCCCAGCGCCTCCAGGGACCGTTTCGTCTCCTCGCCCCGGCTCTGGTCGACGACGACGACCTCGAGCGGGGTCTCGGAGCCCGCGAGCACCGCCCGCACGACGGCGGCAGCCTTCTCGGCCCGGTCGAGCGTCGGGACGACGACCGAGACCGTGGGCTCGGTCTCGCCCGGGCCCGTCATTCGTGCTCTCGCTCCCGGAGCGCCGGGAAGAGGGTGACGTCGCGGATGGTCTCCCGGCCGGTGAGCAACATCGCCAGCCGATCGATCCCGAGCCCGAGGCCGCCGGTGGGCGGCATGCCGTACGCGAGGGCTTCGACGTAGTCGGGATCGCCGGGGGTCCCGCCGGCGACGGCAGCCTGCTCGGCGAAGCGCTGTGCCTGACCTTCGGGATCGTTCAGCTCCGAGTATGCGTTCCCGAGCTCCATCCCGGCGGCGAAGTACTCGAACCGCTCTGTGAACGCCGGGTCGTCGTCAAGCGTCCGCGCGAAGGGCGAGAGCTCGACGGGGTAGTCGTGAACGATCGTGGGCTGGATCAGTTCGGGCTCGACGAAGTGGCCCAGCGCGTGGTCCACGAGCTGCGCCCACGAGCGGTCGGCGGCGGTGTCGACGCCTCGCTCCTCCAGTCGGGCCCGCAGCTCGTCCTCGTCGCGCGTCCAGAGCCCCAGCTCTTCGAGCGCGTCGACGAGCTTGAGCCGCTGCCACGGGGGCGCGAGGTCGACCTCGTAGCCGCGGAAGGACGCCCTCGTCGACCCGGTGGTCTCGAGGGCCACGGAGGCGAGGAGGTGCTCGATTCGTTCCATCGTGTCCTTGTAATCGGCATATGCCTCGTACCACTCCAGCATCGTGAACTCGGGCTGGTGCTTGTAGGAGATGCTCTCGTTGCGGAAGTCCTTGCCCAGCTCGTACACCTTCTCGAGGCCGCCGACGATCAACCGCTTGAGGTAGAGCTCGGTGGCGATGCGCAGGTAGAGATCGGCGTCGAGCTCGTTGGAGTGCGTCACGAACGGCTCGGCGAAGGCGCCGCCGTAGCGGGGCTGGAGGATGGGCGTCTCGACCTCGATGAACCCCGCGGCGTCGAGGTTGCGTCGGATCGAGGCGACGATGGCGCTGCGAAGCGCGAAGTCCCGGCGCGTGTCGGCGTTGACGAGGAGGTCGAGGTAGCGCTTGCGGTAGCGCGTCTCGGCGTCGACAAGACCGTGATAGGTGTCCGGGAGGGGCCTGGCGGTCTTCGCCAGGAGCACGAGCTCGTCGACGGCCAGCGAGGGCTCGCCCCGCTTCGTCCTTGTCGGCTTGCCGACCGCGCCGACGACGTCTCCCAGGTCGAGGTCGACGGGACCGGAGCGGTCGGCCGAGCAGAGCAGCTGGATCTGCCCGGAGCGGTCGACGAGGTCGAGGAAGACGAGCTTCCCGTGCCCGCGCCGCCCGAGCACACGCCCGGCGACCCGGCGCGCCTCCGCGCCCTCCTGCGCCGGCTCGAGTGCCTCGGCCTCGACCCGCACGGCGGCGACGTCGTCCCGGTCCGGGAACCGCTTGGGCAGGCTCGTTTCGGGCGCGCTCATGTCCGCGCCGAGTCTAGAGAGTCGCGCGGCGCCGACCGCCCTTGTGTTTCACGCGCACAAGCGTAGTGCCGTCCAGCAGGGACACGCCGACGGACCGAGGGTCTCGATGGGCAGGCGGCCCGGCACTTTGTGCTGGTGAAACACAAGCGCCCTACGCGGGCGCCAGGCTGGGGGCGTCATCTCGCTGAACAGGCTCGGCCTAGGCGGCCTTGATGTCCATGATTTTGTACTTCAGGGAACCACGCGGGGCTGAGACCTCGACGGTCTCGCCCTTTTTGCGGCCCAGGATCGCCCGGCCCACCGGCGACTCGTTCGAGAGCTTGTTCTCGGCGGGGTTCGCCTCGGCCGACCCCACGATCGCGTACTCGATGGTCTCCTTGGCATCCACGTCGCGGAGCCGCACGATCGTGCCCACGCTGACCACGTCGGTCGTGATCTCGCGCTTCTCGATCACGCGCGCGCTCTTCAGGCGCTCCTCGAGCGTGGCGATCCGGTGCTCCAGCATGGCCTGCTCATTCTTGGCGTCGTCGTACTCGGAGTTCTCGGCGATGTCGCCGAACTCGCGAGCCTGCTTGATGCGCTCAGCCACCTCGCGCCGCTTCACGGTCGCCAGGTGCTCGATCTCAGCCTTGAGCCTCTTATGACCCTCGGGAGTGAGAATCACTTCCTTCACGACGAACCCTCCATTGCCCCATGAACAGGGAAATGCGGCGCTACCGTGCGCCGCCGTGGGCGGCATTGTAGCCGCTCCGTCAAGCTTGAAACGTCGCGATACCCGGCCGGTGACTCACGTGCTCACGGGGACGGCTGCGACCAAGCCGGGCGCCGCGCTCGCCTGCAGTCGCGGACTGAAGAAGTACGTGCAAGGGCGAGTGCGGCGATCCGGCGCTGCGTCGCAGCCGCCATCCGTGAGTGCGAGAGTTGCCGGTCGGGTATCGGGCTACGATTCCCTTCGGATGACGGTCGAAATCCAGTCCTCTTGGCGCATCGGATCGGTCGAGATTCCGACGCGGGTCGTGCTCGCGCCGATGGCGGGCGTGAGCGTCCAGGCGTTTAGGCGTCAGGGAAGGCGTTTCGGGGCCGGCCTCGTCTGTTCGGAGATGGTGAGCTGCGCCGGGCTCAGCCACGGCAACGAGCGCACCCTCGGCTACCTCCGCATCGGCAGGGACGAGACGCCGCTCGCCGTGCAGATCTTCGGCTCGGAGCCGGGCGTCATGGCCGAGGCCGCACGGATGGTCGAGGACGCCGGCGCCGACATCGTCGACATCAACTTCGGCTGCCCCGTGCGGAAGGTGACCAAGACGGGCGCGGGCGCCACCCTCCTGGAGGATCGCGATCGTGCCTGCAGCATCGTCGGCGCCGTCGCCGCGGCCGTGGACGTCCCGGTCAGCGTGAAGATGCGGCGGGGCCTCGAGGACGGCTCGCGGGCCGCGCTCGCCGTCGGCCCCCGGCTCGTCGAGTCCGGCGCCGCGGCGCTGACGCTGCACCCGCGCTCGGCGAAGCAGATGTACACCGGAACCGCGGACCACTCGCTCACCGCCGAGCTGGTGGAGCTCGTCGACGTCCCCGTGATCGCCTCGGGGGACGTCACCTCCCGCGCCCGCGCGCAGACGCTCCTCGACGAGACGGGCTGCGCCGCCGTCATGGTCGGCCGCGCCGCCCAGGGGAATCCGTGGGCGGTCGGCGAGATCGCAAGCGCGAAAGACGGCGATCCGGCGCGCGAGGAGGTGGTCGCCGAGCTCGTCCTCTTCATCCGCGCGACCGTCCAGGAGCTCGGCGAGAAGCGCGCGACCGGGTTCTTGAAGAAGTTCTACGGCTGGTACCTGGGCCGAGGCCGGTTCCCGAAGCCCTTCAAGCAGGAGCTCGTGCAGCTCGCGACCCTGGCCGAGGTCGAGGAGCGCCTGTTCGCGGCGGCTCCCGGCGCGACGGATGTCCTCGCCCGGCTCGAGGGCGAGCTGCCCGGGGAGGACGACGTGCTCCTCGACCTGCCGATCTCGGTCTACGGCGGCGGCTAGTAGCCCGCAGCACACCGCTATAACTCCAGATATGGCCGTTGCGACGGGAGAACGGCGCATCGTTTCGGTGCTGGTGGCCGACGTCGTCGGCTCGACGGCGATCGGGGAGAAGCTCGGCCCGGAGCGGTCGAAGTTCCTGATCGACGAGGTGATGCGGATCATGAGCGAGCAGGTCCGCCGCTTCGACGGGACGGTGGCGCAGCTCGTGGGCGACGAGCTGCTCGCCCTCTTCGGCGTTCCGGTCTCGCACGAGGACGACGCGGAGAGAGCGCTCCGGGCCGCACTCGCCATCCAGCGCGCGCTCGCGCAGTACGCCCACGAGGTCGAGGCGGCCTACGGCGTGCAGCTCGCCGTGCGCATCGGCGTCAACACCGGCCCCGTCGTCGTCGGCCTCGACGGGAACGGCGACGAGGGCTACGACCCCTTCAACGCGCTCGGCGACACGGTCAACGTGGCGTCGCGCTTCCAGGAGATCGCGGGCAGCGGCGGCGTCGTCATCGGGCCGACGACCAAGCGCCAGGTGGAGAACGGCTTCGAGCTCGAGGAGATGGGCTCCCAGGAGCTCCGGGGCGTCGGCAAGCCGCTCGAGACCTTCAAGGTCACGCGCGTGCTCGAGTCCGAGCCTGCCCCGCCGAGCCTCCCGCTCGTCGGCCGCGACTTCGAGCTGACCGTGCTCGAGCGGACGATGGACGCGCTCGTCGAGGGGCGAGGGGCGATCGTCTCGATCATGGGCGAGCCGGGGATCGGCAAGACGCGGCTCGTCTGGGAGGCGCGCGACCGCTACCGCGACCGCGTGCGATTCATCGAGGCCCGCGGCGTCTCCTACGCGCAGACGTTCCCGTACTGGCCGATCCGCGACCTCCTGCGCGAATGGCTCGGGGTCGGCGCGTCCACCCCGGAGGCGCGCATCCGGCTGGAGCTGAAGGCGGAACTCGCGCACGTCCTCGGCAAGGACGAGGCGGACGAGGCCTATCCATTCATGGCAAGCCTCGTCGGGCTCACGCTCGAGCCGGACGCCCAGGCGACGATCAGGGAACTGAACCGGGAGAGCATCCAGTCTCGGACCTTCGAGGTGGTCTTCGAGCTCGTCTGCGAGCTCGCGGAGGAGCAGCCACTCTGCCTCGTCTTCGAAGACCTGCACTGGGCCGACGAGGCGACGCTGGAGCTGATCGAGACGCTGCTCGGGATCACGGACGAGAGCGCCGTCGGGCTTTTCTTCCTCTACCGGCCCGAGCGCGAGCACGGCTCCTGGCGGCTGGGCGAGCGCGCCCGCCAGCGCTACCCGCACCGGTATCGCGAGATCGAGGTGCGGCCACTCCCCGCCGACTCTTCGCGCGTCCTGGTCTCGCACGCCGCCGAGGGCGACCTGCCCGAGTCGGTGGCCGAGCTCCTGGCAGAGCGGTCGGGGGGCAACCCGTTCTTCCTCGAAGAGGCGATTCGCGACCTGATCGAGCGCGGCGCGCTCCTGCGTCAGAACGGCGGCTGGGAGCTCGCCGTCGACGTGGACGAGCTGGCGATCCCCGCCGCCGTCCAGGGCACGCTCCAGGCGCGCCTGGACCGCCTCGACCGGCAGACGCGCGAGGTGCTCTCGCTCGCGGCCGTGATCGGGCGCACCTTCGGCCTCCCGCTCCTGGAGCGGCTCGTGACGCGCGACGAGCTCATGCAGGCGCTCACGGAGCTGCAGCGGCTCGACCTGATCGTGGAGAAGCGCCGCCGGCCGAACCCGGAGTACCGCTTCCGCCACGGGCTCGTCCAGGAGGTTGCCTACGCGAGCCTTGTCGACTCGGTGCGACGCAAGCTGCACAAGCGCGTCGGCGAGGCGCTCGAGGAGATCTACAAGGAGTCGCCCGAGGAGGCCTACGGGCTCCTGGCGCGCCACTTCACTGAGGCCGACGAGCCGGACAAGGCCGTCGAGTACCTCCTGAAGGCCGGCGACGCAGCCCGAGCGGTCTATGCCGACCGCGAGGCGCTGGAGCACTACCGCACGGCCAGGGCCTTCCTCGCGCACCTCGGAGACGAGCGCCGCGCGCGCGACACGCTCTTCAAGATGGCCCTCGCCTACCACCTCGCCTTCGACTTCGAGAAGGCGGAGGAGATGTACGACGAGGCGTTCAGCTGCCGCGTCGGTGAGGACCCACGGCTCCCGCCCACCGCGCGGCTGGAGACGGCCTCAGGCCGGCCGGGCGAGCTCGCCCCGGGCGATGTCTACTCGACCGAGGCCGGGTACTTCGCGGAGCTCCTCTTCCGCGGGCTCCTCATGGTCGACGCCGAGCTAAACGTCGTGCCCGCGATGGCCGACAACTTCCGCGTCTCGGCGGACGGCCTCACCTACCTCTTCCGCATCAAGGAAGACGCGCGCTGGAGCGACGGTGAGCCGGTCACCGCAGACGACTACGCGTACGCCTGGCGGCGGATGCGCGAGCTCGAGACGCGCACCGCGTTCCTGATGGAGGACGTCGAGACCGCCGAGGCGCTCGACGACCGCACCCTCGAGGTCCGCCTGCGCGAGCCGCGCAGCTACTTCCCGTACGTGCTCTGCTCCGCGTGGGCGTTCCCTTGGCCTCGGCACCATTGCGAAGCGCTCGGGGACGACTGGGCCAAGCCGGAGAACCTCGTCGGGAACGGCCCCTATGTCCTCGAGTCCTACAACGACGACGAGGCGCTCCTGAAGGCGAACCCTCACTGGACTGGCGCCCGCGGCAACGTCGGCGAGATCTGCTTCTCGTTCTACGGGAAGGGCGCGCGCATGGTGGAGGACTGGCACAAGGGGACGTTCGACCTCCTCCACGTGTACGACCCCGTGCCCGAGGACGAGCCCGACACGCTCAGCGACGTCGTGCCCGAGCTCGGGCTCCAGTACGTCGGGTTCGCCGCCGACCGGCCGCCGTTCTCGAACGAGCTCGTCCGGAAGGCCTTCTCGCACGCGGTCGATCGTGAGCTCCTCGTCTCCCACTACTCGCGGTCGGGTCTCTACCGCGCGGCGACGCGCGGGGGCGGCGCGATCCCGCCGGCGATGCCGGCCCACTCGCACCGGGTCGGGCTGGAGTACGACCTCGAGCAGGCGCGCGCGCTCCTCGATCAGGCGGGCTTCCCCGGCGGCAAGGGCCTGCCCGAGCTCGAGATGGTCGTGCCCCACTGGCTCCAGCCGCTCGACGCCGTCGCCGAGCTCTGGAAGCCGATCGGCGCGCGGGTCAACGTCACGACGCGGAAGACGCACGTGGACTGGGAGACCCTCGGCGACGCGCACATGTGGTGGACCGGTTGGACCGCGGACTTCCCCGATCCGGACGGCTTCTTCCGCGGCCTGCTGATGCTCGGCCGCTGGCCCTTCTACCGCGACGACGACATCATGGAGCTCCTCGAGCGTGGCCGCTCGCTCCGCGACCAGGGCGAGCGCATGCGCGTCTACCACGAGATCGACCACGTGTGGGTGGGCGAGCGGGCGGCAATCCTGCCGATCGCCTATCCGCGCTCGGTGCTCCTCCGCCGCCCGTGGGTCGAGGGCCTCTGGGCGAGCCCGCTCTCGCGGGCCCACCTGGACACCGTGGTCGTACGGGAGCGGGCGGAGCCCGAGCCGGAAGGCGTCTCAGCCGTTCCGGTCCCAGACGAGACGTAGGCCTTCGAGCGTCAGGAGCGGATCGACGGTGTCGATCGTCTCCGCGTGCGGGGCGATCAGCTCGGCCAGGCCGCCCGTGGCGACCACGGGGGCCGACTCGCCGATCTCGGCGCGGACGCGCCGGACGATGCCGTCCACCTGGCCCGCGAAGCCGTAGACCATCCCCGACTGGAGCCCGGCGACGGTCGTTTTGCCGATTACCGACGGCGGCGGCGAGAAGTCCACCTTCACCAGACGGGCCGCGCGGGCGAAGAGCGCCTCCATCGAGACCTCGATCCCGGGTGCGAGCACTCCGCCCACGTACTCGCCCGCGGCGGAGACGATGTCGAAGTTCGTGGACGTGCCGAAGTCCACGACGATGCACGGCGCCCCGTAGCGCTCGCGTGCTGCGACGGCGTTCGCGATCCGGTCGGGGCCGACCTCGCGCGGGTCGTCGTAGACGATTGGGATCCCGGTCTTCGTCCCGGGGCCGAGCACGAGCAGACGCGCCTGGGCGTAGTCCCGGGCGAACTCCTCGTAGGCGCGCACGAGCGGGGGCACGGTCGACGAGAGGCAGACGCCCCTCACGTCCTCGAAGCCGGCGTCACGGAGCTCGAGGAGCCGCCCGACGAGCGCGCCGAGCTCGTCGCCCGTGCGCTCGGCCTCAGTGGCGACACGCCAGTGCTCGGCGAGACGGTCGCCGTCGTACAGTCCGAGCACCGTCTGCGTGTTGCCGACGTCGACGGCCAGCAGCACGAAGGCCCCGACTAGATCTGCTCTTCTTCGCCGCCGAGCGTCTCGCCGAGCTTCTGGGCGAGCGCCTCGGGGGTGAGCGCGGGGCCCTCACCCTCGCCGCGGAGCTCCTCGATCGTCACGTCGCTCGACGTGTAGACCTCGGCCCGCGGAATGATCCGGGTCGGGCGATTCTTGTCCCAGACCCAGACGTCCTCCATGGTCAGGTGGAAGAATGGGTAGGTCGTCTGCGGCAGCACCTTCAGCTCGTGCCGGTTGCAGAGGTACGTGGAATCCTGGGTGACGATGCAGTAGCGGAAGAGGCTGAAGACGGCCGAATACTCCTTCTTCAGCCGTAGCTCGAGCTCCGCCTCGTACTCGTCGAGCTCGTCGAGGTGGGACATGAGCCTCATTGTAACTGCGAGCCGAGCAGATCCCGCACCCGACGGCCGTCGGGGAGCGACAGGCCCGGATCCAGCTCGTAGAGCGGCTCGAGGGCGAAGCGACGCTCTGCCAGGCGCGGGTGTGGAACGCTCAGCCCGGGCTCGTCGACGACTTCGGCCCCGTAGAGCAGCAGGTCGAGGTCGATCGTCCGCGGGCCGAAGCGGGGCCCGACGCCGCGGACCCGACCCAGCTCCTGTTCGACGGCGAGCAGGCGGTCGAGAAGGGCTCGCGCGGAGAGATCGGTCTCGAGTGCCGCCGCGCCGTTCAGGAAGGCCGGCTGGTCGGCGTAGCCGACGGGCTCGGTCTCGCGCAGCGTGGAGACGGCGACGACGTCGATACCCGACTCGGCGCCGAGCAGCTCGAGGGCACGCCGGATCGCCGCCTCCCGGTCGCCGAGGTTGGCGCCAAGGCCCACGTAGGCGCGGGTCAAAGCCGGCTGCGCTCGACCGTCGCCGCCGTGTACTCGGCCGGAGCCTCGAGCTGCACCTCCGGCTTGCGGACCCGCACCCTGACGCGGGAGACCGGGAAGTGGTGGAGCAGGTCGTCCGCGACCGCGGCGGCAAGAGCTTCGATCAGGTTGAAGCGGCTCTCGTCGCTGACCTCGCGGACACGGGCGACAACTGCGGTGTAGTCCACGGTGTCCGCCAGCTGGTCGGTGCGAACGCCGGCGTCGTGGCCAACGAGCGTGACGTCGAAGACGAACCGCTGGCCCGTGCGCTGCTCCTTTTCGAGGGCACCGTGGTAACCGAGGAGCTCGAGCCCCCGGACCTCGATCATGACCTCGCTCACGCGCTCACCACCGCACGCGCCGCCGTCAGCGCCTCCACGTGCTGGCGGACGTCGTGGACGCGGAAGAGCGAGGCGCCGCGCACGAAGGCGAGGACGGCTACGGCTACGCCTGCCGACACGGGGCCCGTGATCGCCTCAGGATCGCCGAGGAGGCGTCCGAGGAAGCGCTTTCGCGACGCGCCGACGAGCACCGGCCGCCCCAGCGCGACCAGCTCGTCGAGACGGGCGAGGAGCTCGACGTTGTGCGCGACCGTCTTGCCGAAACCGATGCCCGGGTCGAGGCAGATGTGCTCCTCCGGGATTCCCGAGTCGACCGCGAAGGCCAGCCGCTCCTCGAGGAACGCCTTCACCTCGGAGACGACGTCCCCGTAGCGCGGGTCGTCCTGCATCGTCCGCGGCTCGCCGAGCATGTGCATGAGGCACAGGTAGGCGTCGCTGTCGGCGACGACGCCGGCGAGCTCGGGGTCAGCGCGGAAAGCGGTGACGTCGTTGACCATTCCGGCGCCGAGGTCCAGCGCCCTGCGGGCCACTTCGGCCTTCGAGGTGTCGACGGAGACCGGAAAACCCTGGAGCCCCTCGAGCACCGGCTCGATGCGGCGAAGCTCCTCCTCCGCCGTGACGCCTTCGGAGCCGGGGCGGGTCGACTCGCCGCCGACGTCCACGAGCGACGCGCCCTCGTCGAGGTAGCCGAGCGCGAGCGCGGTCGCCGCCTCGGGCCGCAGGAAGTGGCCGCCGTCCGAAAAGGAGTCGGGCGTCACGTTCACGACCCCGACCACTGCCGGCCGGGGAAAGGCCTGCTCCAGCGGGGGTCTCACGCGGCAACCGTATCCTACGACCGGCGTGATCGACCTCCACTCCCACATCCTCCCCGGCCTCGACGACGGGTCGCGCACGGTGGAGGACGCGCGCGCCCTCGCGCGGCGGGCAGCGGAGGACGGGGTCACCGCGATCGCCGCCACGCCTCACGTCCGCAGCGACTACCCGACGCGGCCGGAGGAGATGGAGCAGGGCGTCCTCCGGCTCCGCGAGGACTTCGTCGAGCAGGGCATCCACCTCGAGGTGCTCCACGGCGGCGAGATCGACCTGGGCACCCTGGGCTCCCTCGGCGACGAGGACCTACGCCGGTTCTCGCTGGCGCGCTCGGAGCGCTACGTCCTGCTCGAATTTCCCTACTCCGGCTGGCCGTCGGGACTGGAGGAGACCGTCTACGGGCTCGGCCTGCGCGGCTTCATCGTCGTGCTCGCGCACCCGGAACGGAACCGCTCGGTGCACGCCGACCCCGGACGGCTCGGCGAGGCCGTGCGCCTCGGGGCCCTGGTCCAGCTCACGGCCGCGTCGGTCGACGGGCGCATCGGCCGCTCATCGCAGAAGGCCGCCGACCGGCTCCTGGAGCTAGGGCTCGCCCACGTGCTCGCCAGCGATGCCCACACGCCGGAGATCAGAGAGGCCGGGCTCGCCGCGGCGGCCGCGGCAGTTGGCGACGACGAGCTCGCCGCGTTCCTCACCACCGAGGCTCCCGCAGCAATCGTCGCCGGCGAGGCGGTCTCAGACCCACCGCGTAAGGCCCGCCGCCGCCGGTATCTGATCTTCTAAGCCGAGCTAGGCGGGGCGCCTACCGCGGCCTGAGCACCACGCCGACGTGGAGGAGCGGCCCCGCCGACACGTAGTGGGCCCTTCGGGCCCCCGTCCGCTCCGGAGCGCTAGTTGGCGCCCTCGGGCTCGGGCGGCGGCTGCATCGTCGCGCCCGGGAGCGGGAAGGGGCGCGGCTTGGGCTCCGCCCGCGGCTTCTTCTCGGGCTCGCCGCCGTCGGGCGGGGTCCTCTCGGGCTCCGGGAAGACGCTCTCCGGCGTCTCGCCGGCGAGAAGCCGCTCGAACTGGTCCTTGTCGATCGTCTCCTGTTCGATCAGGAGCTCGGAGAGGTTGTGCAGCACCTCCATGTGCTCGCCGAGGACCTTGCGGGCACGGTCGTGGGCTTCCTCGATCACGCGGCGGATCTCGTCGTCGATCTCGCGGGCGATCTCCTCGGAGTAGTCCGGCTCGGAGCCCATGTCCCGGCCGAGGAACGGCATATCGTGGTTTCGGCCCAGGAGCCGCGGGCCGAGCTTCTCGCTCATGCCGTAGCGCATGACCATGTGCTTGGCCGTCCCGGTGACCTTCTCGATGTCGTTGGCGGCGCCGGTCGTCACCTCGTGGAAGACGAGCTCCTCGGCGGCGCGGCCGCCCAGGGTCATCGCCATCTGGTCCATGAGCGCCGACTTCGTCGTCAGGAACTTGTCCTCGGACGGCAGCGAGATCGTGTAGCCCAGCGCCTGGCCACGGCTCACGATCGAGATCTTGTGCACGGCGTCGCAGTTGGGCAGGTAGTGGCCTACGAGCGCGTGGCCCATCTCGTGGTAGGCCGTCACCTTGCGCTCGTGCTCCGAGAGGAGGCGCGTCTTCTTCTCGGGGCCGGCAATCACCCGCATGATCCCTTCCTCGAGCTCGATCTCGCCGATCGTCTTCCTCCCGCGGCGGGCCGCGAGAAGCGCCGCCTCGTTGACGAGGTTCGCCAGGTCGGCGCCCGTGAACCCGGGGGTCCCGGCGGCGAGCGTGTCGAGGTCGACCGAGTTGTCGATCGGCTTGCCCTTCGTGTGCACCTCGAGGATCTTGCGGCGGCCGTTTCGGTCGGGCCGGTCGACGACGATCTGGCGGTCGAAGCGGCCGGGCCGGAGCAGCGCCGGGTCGAGGATGTCGGGGCGGTTCGTGGCGGCGATGAGGATGATGTTGTCCTTCATCTCGAAGCCGTCCATCTCGACGAGGAGCTGGTTCAGGGTCTGCTCCCGCTCGTCGTGGCCGCCGCCCAGGCCGGCGCCGCGATGGCGGCCGACGGCGTCGATTTCGTCCATAAAGATGATGCAGGGGCTCGCCTGCTTGGCCTGCTCGAAGAGGTCGCGCACGCGCGAGGCGCCGACGCCGACGAACATCTCGACGAAGTCGGAGCCCGAGATGGAGAAGAACGGCACGCCGGCCTCGCCGGCGACCGAGCGCGCGAGCAGCGTCTTCCCCGTGCCCGGCGGCCCGTAGAGGAGCACGCCCTTGGGGATGCGCGCACCGAGCGCCTGGAACTTCTTCGGGTTCTCGAGGAACTCCTTGATCTCGTGGAGCTCCTCGACAGCCTCGTCGACGCCGGCCACGTCCTTGAAGGTGATCTTCGGCGAGTCGGGCGCCATGCGCTTGGCGCGGCTCTTCCCGAAGCTCATCACCTTCGAGCCGCCGCCCTGCACCTGGTTCATCAGGAAGATCCAGAAGCCGAAGAAGAGGACGAACGGAAGCAGGTACGTGAGAATCGACCACCAGGCCGAGTCGCCGGTCCCCTTCGAGTCGAACCCCACGCCCTTCTCCTCGAGCAGGTTCTGGAACTCGATCTGCGACTGGTCACTGGGGTAGTTGACCTTGACCTTCTCGCCGCCGTAGGTCGCCTCGATGGAGCGGCCCTTCGGGTTGAAGACGACGTCCTTGACCTGGTCGGGGTTCGTCTCAACGTGCCCGATCAGCTCGCTGTACGTGATCTTCTTCTGCTCTTCCGAGCGCGGCAGAAGTGTCTGCGACGCCAGGTAGACGAGCAGGACGATGACAATAAGAGGGAAGAGTGCGCTGCGGAAAAAGCGGCTCAACGAAAGGACCTCAGGGTTGGAAGAAGCGTAGCAGTCTCCTATTCGGCGTCCGAGACCCGACGGATGAGTGTTTCGTTACGTCTCCGGCCCCAAAACGCCTCCCAGAGCGGCTAGGCCATCTCCTCGGCTTGCGCCGCCAGCTCGTCCCGGATCACTCCGACGAACGGCAGGTTGCGGTAGCGCTCGGCGAAGTCGAGGCCGTAGCCGATCACGAACTTGTTCGGGATCTCGAAGCCGGTGTAGCGGCAGTGGATCTCGATCTCCCGGCGCGCAGGCTTGGTCAGGAGCGCACAGATCTCGAGCGAGGCGGGCTCGCGAGCCTCGAGGTTCCGTAGCAGGTAGGAGAGCGTCAGGCCGGAGTCGATGATGTCCTCCACGACGAGGACGTTCCGGCCTTCGATGGACATGTCCAGGTCTTTGAGGATGCGGACGACGCCCGACGAGTCGACGCCGGCGCCGTAGCTCGAGATGGCCATGAAGTCGACTTCGCAAGGGATGTCGATCCGCCGCATCAGGTCGGCCATGAAGAAGACGGCGCCTTTGAGGACGCCGACGAGGAGCAGGTCGCGCCCGCGGTAGTCGTCGCTAATCTCGGCGCCGAGCTCGGCGATCCGCCCCTGGAGGGTGTCCTCGTCGATGAGGATGTCCCCGACCGCCGCGGTGAGCTCGTTAACGCTGCTCATGCCCTCTCTCCGCTGACGGCGCCCTCGTAGCCCGGCGCCTGGGTGATGCCGGGGACGACGACGACCTCGTCACCGCGGACGACAAGCGGCCAGGCCTCGCGCTCCGAGCGCGGCACCTTCGCGTCGACGAAGACGTCCTGCACCTTCTTGCCGTGGCCGGCGAGCCGGTCGCCGGGGCGCCACCCCCGGACATGCAGGCCGGGACGGGTCGTCTCGAGCGTCCATCGGCCCCAGCGGACCGGGCCTTCGAGCGGCACAGGGCCGCGCTCGAGCCAGACGCTCTCGTACTCCCTCACCGCCACGCGGCCGTCACCCAGATCGAGACGCTTGGATCCCTCACGAGAGGCGAGCAACTCTAACAGCGCCCTCTCGGCGTTTCGCGGGAGCCGTTCGCCCTCCTCGAGCGCGGCGAGGACGTTCCGCTCGGCGGCCGGGTGGAGTCGCCTGAGCGCAGGCAGGATCTCGGTACGGATCACGCCTCGCGCCGTGTCCGGATTGGACGAGTCGACGCGAAACGCGAGCTCTTCGGCGGCGCAGTAGGCCTCGGTCTCCTCTCGCCAGACCGTCAGCAGGGGCCGAACGACGCCGTCCTCGCGCCGGGCCCGGATCCCAGTGGGCGCGCCGCTCGAAACCAGGCGGTAGATGATCGTCTCCACCTGGTCGGAGGCCGTGTGGCCTGTCGCCCGCAGCCGCCCTCTCTGCAGCGCGTAGCGAAGGTCCCGGAGCTCGGCCTCCGTGCCGCGACCCGCCGGAGGCGCCTCGACGACCTCGGCGCCCAACTGCTCCGCGCAGAAGCGCGCGTCGGCCTCGGACTCGTCTCCGCGCAGCCGGTGGTTCACGTGCAGCGCCGAGACGCGGTAGCCGAGGACCCCCAGCGCGTGCCAGAGGCACGTGGAGTCCGCCCCGCCCGAGACGAAGCAGACGACCTCGCCGCCGGAGGGAATCAGGTCGTGCCGGCGGACGTGCTCTTCGATCCGCGCGCGCAGCGCCGCGGCGTCCACATGACGAAGTCTAGGCCGCTCTAAAGAGCGCCGTGACGTCGCAGCCTTCGCGCGGCAGGGGGCGGCTGCGCTCCACCAGGACGTCCCTGGCGAAGCTCGCGAGGCCGTACGCCAGGATCACCCCTTCAGGTCTGGCTAGCTCAGGCGAAGATGAGGGAGCGATACGTGATCGTGCGCTGCATGCCGATGCCGTCGTAGAGCGCGATCGCGGGCGCGTTTTCCGGCCGGACGAAGAGGCAGACGGCAGGGGTCGTCTCGAGGAGGAGCCGGCACAGATCGGAGAGGCCGCGCTTTCCGTAGCCCTGACCCCGCAGCTCGGGCTCCACCCAGACCTGCTGCAGCTGGACGGCGGCAGGAGTCCACGCCGAGGCCTCCGCCTTGAAGAGGATGCGGCCGTCCTCCGTCCAGAGCCAGCTGCGGCCCTCCTCGATCTGGGAGCGGGTCCGCCACTCGAAGAGAGCCGGGTCGCGCGCGTGCGCATCGACGCCGACCTCCTCGCGGTAGGCCTCGGCGGCGGCCACGACGAGCGCGTCCAGATCGCCGAGCGTCGCGCGCCGAAGCGCGCTTCCGCCGCTCTCCGGCGGGCGCTCGAGCACGTAGACGGGCTGGCCGGGACGGTCGTCGAGAGGCTCCGGGAAGCTGTCGCGAACCCGTTCCCAGAGCTCGGTCACCGCCGCCTCCTCCCCCACGACCATCCGCGGGTCGCTGCCCGTGACGAGCTCGGCGAACGCGGCGCATCCGGTCCCGGAGGGGACAAGGTTGGCGCCGAGATGGAGGAGTGCGGTGAGCCTACCGCTCTCGCGCAGGCCTGCGAAGCGCCCCAGCCCGCGCCGCGCCACGTCCTCCAGGAACACGCGCTCGATCGGGTCTCCGGCGCAGAAGGCGAGGACGTGCGAGAGCCGTGGGCGCTTGACCAGGCGCGCCATGCCCGGGGACGATACCCCCATGCCTATTCACGTTCGTGCAGAGCCCGGCGACTACGCCGAGGCGTGTCTTCTCCCCGGCGACCCGCTGCGCGCGAAGTACGTCGCCGAGACGTTCCTCGAGGACGTCCAGCAGCGAAACTGGGAGCGCGGGATGCTCGGGTACACGGGGACCTTTCGCGGCAAGCCGGTCTCCGTGCAGTCGACCGGCATGGGCTGCCCCTCGGCGGCGATCGTCATCGAGGAGCTCGCCATGCTGGGCGTCAAGCGCATGCTGCGCATCGGCACCTGCGGCGGCCTCCAGGCCGATCTGAAGCTCGGCGACCTCATCGTCGCCATCTCGGCGGTGCCGGCGGACTCGACGGCGCTCCACATCGCCGGTGAGATCCATGCGCCGACCGCGGACTGGGGCCTCGTGCACTCGGCCGTCCACGCGGCCAAGGAGCTGGGCAAGCCCGTGCGCGTCGGGCCGATCGTCTCCAGTGACGTCTTCTACAATTCGGACGAAGGCCAGTACCAGCGCTGGTCCGATCGCGGCGTCCTCGCAGTCGAGATGGAGGCGGCGGTGCTGTTCACCCTCGGCGCGCTCCGCAAGCTGCACGCCGGCTGCCTGCTCACCGTCAGCGACGTGGTCGTCGAAGGCGAGTTCGTTCGGATCAGCGACGAGCAGATGAAGGCCGCGGTCGACCAGATGACGGAGCTGGCGCTCGCCGTCGCCACGGACGACCACTAGGTGGCCCTTCAGGCAATGCACGCCGTCTTCGTCGTCAACCCGGCCTCGGCGAACGGGTCGACGCGGAGGCAGTGGCCAGAGATCACTCACCGTGCCGCGGAGCTGGGACTGACCGGCGAGACCCTGTTCAGCGAACGGGCCGGCCACGCCGAGGAGCTCGCGCAACAGGCGGCGGAGAAGGGCGCCGGCCTCGTCGTTGCGGTGGGCGGCGACGGCACGGTGCACGAGGTCGCCAACGGGCTCATGCGCGTGGGGACGGAGCGACGGCCCGAGCTGGCGACGATTCCGCGCGGGACGGGCAAGGACTTCGCCCGAAGCTTCAGGATCCCGAGGGACGTCGAAGGCGCGCTTGCGGTCGCGCTGGACGGTACGACCCGCACCGTGGACTTGGGGCGCGCCGCGTTCACCGCCTGGGACGGATCGGCGGCCGAGTCGTACTTCGCCAACTTCGCCGGCGCCGGCATCAGCGGCGCGGTCGCCGCGCGCGCGAACTCGAGCTCGAAGGCGCTCGGCGGCAAGGCGTCGTTCTTCTGGGCGACGACCTCGGTCTTCGTCCGCTGGAAGAACTCCGACTACGAGGTCACGATCGATGGCGAACGGCATGCCGGCCGGATGTTGGAGGTGATCGCCGCCATCGGCGATCAGCTCGCCGGGGGCATGCGCCTCGCGCCCGACGCCAATCCCGCTGACGGCCTCTTCGACGTCGTCCTCATCGGCGATGCGACGAAGGCCGACTTCGTCCGCACGCTCCCGAAGATCTACCGCGGCACGTACCTGCCGCACCCGCGGGCGGAGGTCTTCCGCGGCAAGCGGGTCGAGATCGAGACCGCGATCCCGCTACCGATCGCGCTGGACGGCGAGCAGCCGGGAACCACGCCCGCGGTGTTCGAGATCGTCCCGGCCGCGCTGCGGCTGCGGGTTCCGAGCGAGGAGGGTTCGACGAAATGACGGCTGTGCCGCCGGACTAGCGACATTCCGCCAAACCCTCCTAGGTCGCGGCCGTCCCGCCGGACGCGGAGCCGCGGCCCGTGCCGCCGCCGATCGACCGCCCCGGCGCCGGAGACGGCTTCTCGGTGGTCTTCCTGGCTCGGGTCGTGGTCTTGGGCTTCGTCGTCCTCGGCTTCGCCGCGGGCTTCGCCTCGGCTTCGAGCTTGGCAAGGCGCTTCTCCAAGCGCTCAATGTGCTTGCGCAGGTCCTTGAGCTCGTCCGCGGCGGCGAGGCCCACTCCACCGACCGCGCGCTTGGCACCCTCGTCGAGCTTGTCCTTCGCGCTCATCGCCCTCGCGACAGCGTCGGTGACGCGTTCGTTCTTGCCCAGCTCCTCCACCAGCCGCGTGAGGGCGTCCTCGCCGGCCTTCGAAAGGCGGCCCAGGGTCCCCGCGTCGGATTCCTTCGCCTTCTTCTTCTTGGCCATGCGGCCCTCCCGGGTCGATTCGTCGCCTGGACGATACCCGGGCGGCCGGCGCTCAGGCCTGCGGGCGCCTCAAGGTCGAGACGCCGCCCCAGCCGGCGAGCCGCGCGGCGACGTAGGCCAGCGCCAGAAGGAGCACGAGCGGCGCGACCGTGGCCGCCGCCACAAAGATCCAGCCGACGACCGTGACGAAGCCCGTCCCGGCCGCACGCCAGGCGTCGACAATGCCCCACGGCCCGCCGCCATCGCCGCCGGCTGCAACGACTCCGGTCTCGTGCACGTCCAGCGAGACGGTCGCGAACGCGACCTGGTCGTCGAGGTAGACGAGGCGCCCGCGCGCCTGCTCGAGCTCGCCCTGCACCCGGTTCAGCTCGGCCTGCACGCTGAGCGCGTCCGAGACCGTCTTCGCCTCATCGAGGAAGCCGAGCAGCTGCGCTTCGACCGCCTCCAGATGACGGATGCGGGCCTCGAGGTCGACGAGCTCCTGCGAGACGTCCCGACCGGCCTCCTCGCGCGCCTCGACATCGCCGAGGCCCGAGAGCTGCTGCATCACGCGGGCGTATGCGCTCTCGGGGACACGGACGACGAGCGTCCCGCTCACCAGCCGCTCACCCTCGCCCTGGGAGGCGCTCGAGCTGACCACGAAGCCGCCGGCGCCGGTGGCGATCGCCCCCGCGCGCTGGATCGTCGTCTCGAACTCGTTCACTGGAACCGCGAGCGAGACCGCGGCCGTCTGCACGATGCTGGGCCCAACCGCCGGGACGGAGCCCCCGGACGAGGACTGCGAGATCGGCACGGCGTCGTCGGCGGCGGACTCCCCGCCACCCTCGGCGGATCCCTCCACCGCCGCGGTCTCACCCGCGGCCGCGTCGCCGTCGTCGTCGCCCGACGAGCACCCGAGGGCGGCGAGAGCGAGCGCCCCGATGAAAGCGATGATCAGCAGCCCGCGCATCCTGTCCTCCTTCGTGTCGGTTGCTTGGACAGGAGCTCGGGTGCGAAAGTTCCGCCTTCGATGGACAGCTATCCCTTCTTCGAGGAGCTGAAGGTCCGCTTCAGCGAGACGGACGCGCAGGGCGTGGTGCACAACGCCGTCTACCTGGTGTGGTTCGAGATCGCCCGGGTGGCCTACCTGGGCCAGTTCCCGGGCGGCTACAAGGGCCTCGTCGAGCAGGGAGTCGACGCGACCACCACGGAGGCATCCGTGCGCTACCTAGACGGCACGCGCTTCGACGACGTGCTCCGGATCCACGTCCGGGCCCGTGACGTGCGCGGTTCACGCTTCAAGTTCGAGTACGCCGTCGAGCGGGTGAGTGAGCCGCACGCGATCGTCGCAGACGGCTGGACCACCCACGCGTGCGTGAACGCCGAGACGCTGCGTCCGACGCGCATGCCTGCCTGGCTGGCCGAGGCGATCGCCGAGGTCGAGGGCGGCTAGCGTCCGGTCACGCTCGCCGCGGCGTTCCCGCCGCCACCACCACCGCCACTACCGCCTCCTCCGCCGCCCGGGCCGTCCTCCGGCGGCGGCTCCTCCTTCTCCTTCTTCTCCTCGGGCGGCGGGGCGGGCTCCGCCGGACGCGGCTTCGTGCCGGTGCGAACGATCTTCGCCTCGTCCTGGTAGTGCGTGTACCAGGACTCCCTGTAGAGGACGTCGCCGCCCTGGTAGACGATACGCTCGACGCGGATCTCGCGCGAGGGCTCGCCGGCGAACTCGACGATCCGATCGCCGACGTAGAGCGTCGGGTCAGGCTCGCGCTCCGTCTCGGGCGGCCCGGTCACCTTCAGCTCGCCCGCGATGCTCTCGACCCGGCGCTTGGGGCCGCCGCCGAGCAGGCGGACGATGATGCCACTCTCGTCGTAGGACGCCTTGAGCACGATCCAGCGCGGCGTGTCGTTCAGCAGCTTCAGGTCGACGTCGGGGTAGTTGACGGTCGCGTCGCGGCCGTCCGGGTAGCGGCTGATGTAGAGGGCGTGAGCGTGGCGCTCCGCGATCTTGATCCCCGCTTCCCAGGCGGCGTTGAAGACCGTCGTCGCCACCTGCGATACACCGCCGCCTACGCCCTCGGCGTACTCCCCGTCCATGATCACGGGCGCCGACCGGAAGCCTCGCTCCTCCGTGCGCGGACCGACGAACTCGTTGAACGACCACGTCTCGCCCGGAGCGATGCGGGCGCCGTCGAGGATCTCGATCGCGAGCTGGAGGTTGTTGATCCGGTCGGCCGTCCCCGCGTAGAGCGTCGTGTACGAGGCGAGCTCACGCTCGACGTTCAGGGCTTGAGCGTCGCCGGTCGTCAGCCGCGGCTGGAATTCGGCGACGACGATGGCCGCGGTGCGGTTCGTGGTCCTCGAAGCGGCGGTGAGCAGCGCGGACGCGGTCGCGGCCACGTTCAGCTCGCGGCCCGGGCGGGCCGGCACGACCCGTACCTTGCCGCTTCCGCGGACCGCGAAGTCGGCGTTCCGCGGTGGACGAGCGAGGCCGCGCGCGATGTTGTCCAGCCGGCGGGAGGCGGCCTCCGGCTTGACCTTCAGCCGCGTCGCCCCGTTCTCCGGGAGCACGAGCATGCGCGCCAGCTGCTCCGGCGTGAAGGTGAAGCTCGCCCCGTTGAAGGTGAGGCTCACGGGCGCGGAGAGAACGACCCGCAGCTGCCTCGCCACCGGGGCCAGTGTCTTGCTCGTGACTTCGGGTGCGTCGATTGCGACCGGGAGCGGCTGCGCGGTTCGGTCGAAGCCGGCGAGGGCGGAGACCATGGCGGCGGCTGCCGCGTCCCGGTCGAGCGTCCTGCCCGCCTGGCCCGGGACGATCTCCGGCTCCATCCCGTTCATCGTGAGCGCCGCCTCGCGCGCCGGGCGGTCGACGGTCTCCGCGATGCGTCTCACCCGGTCGTTCAGCGCTGCCTCGAAGACGGCCGCGGTCGGCTCGATCTCGGCGCCCGTCAGGCGCAGCCAGACTCGTCGGATGCCGCGGAACGGCAGCGGAGGGTCGCCACGGTCGACCGCTTCCCCGGCGGCGGCGCCCCAGTCGGCCTCGACGTCGAGCGAGGCGGGCGTGATCTTGAAACGGCGCTCAGCGGCCGTGAAGGTCACGGGGACGGACGCGTAGCGCTCCGCGGCCGACTCCAGCTTCGCCTGCGCCTCCGCCTGCGTGAGCCCTCCGACCTTCAGGCCCGACACCGTCACGCCGGCGGCGACGTGGTCAGCGGAGCCGGCGAAGACGATGCCGCCGGTCAACGCAAGGATTCCTAGTGCGACCAGGAAGACGAGCGCAACCTTGGCCCAGATCCGGACCAGCCGGCTGCGCCCGCTCGTACGGGCGCGTCGATCCCTCCGGACGGTCCGGGCACCAGCCTCCACGCGCAAGGCGTCCGAGTCTACCAACGGGTCGCTGTCGGTTTCCGGTGACTGTCTAGGCAGGGGCCGGGCGAAGCGCGACCCGGACCTGGGCGATGCACGCGAGCGCTCCATCCTTCTCCGAGAAGTCGACTGCCTCGAGCGTCCCCGGCTGCCGAACACTGACCCTGTAGGAGAAGGATCGGCTCCAGTTGCCCCCAGCCGAGGCCACGCCGACCGTCCTCACGACGCGCCCCGCGCGGTTGCGCAGAGTGACCAGGAACATGTGCTCGAAGACTCCGTGCTCCTCGCCAGCCGCACTCGCCGTCCACGGTCCGAGCGAAAAGCTGTCGATGGTCAGGCAGCCACCTTGAGGAGCAACGGGGAACTTTGCGCCCGCCCTGGGCGGACGGGCCTTCCAGAGGTCGACCGCGAGCCGCTGGGGGGAGCGGCGGACATCGTAGGCCACGTACTTGAAACGGTGGCGGTCGGCCGATACGTGGAGCACGATGCGGTTCGTCCGCTGCACGAGGCTCGCCCCCACGCCGAAGGCGCGCTTCGGCGCCGCGTCCGCCTCGATCGCCGGCTTGTCGATCACGATTCGGCCCCGGCCGTCGCCGAACGGCCTCGGGTCGGTGGCGAAGACGGCGGGATTGCGCACCCGTCCTCCCTCCAACACGACAACGACGCGGACGAAGGCGCTGTGGTTCGCGATGCGGATGTTCGTCGCCGTCGCGGCGGCGTCGGCCCGGCCTGGGAGGGCCGCGGCTGCTGCTGCGAGGACAGCGAGGAAGGTGACGGCCCCTTTCCTCACGTCGGCAGGTAACCACCTCGGGGACATGGGCGCAAGTCCTCACGCGTACACTAGGCGCGTGGATTTCGAGCTCACGCCCGAGCAGCGCGAGGTGCAGGCGACCGTTCGCCAGTTCGTGGACGAGCGCGTGCTCCCGAACGCGATCCAGAACGACATCAACCACCATCTGGACATGCCCGTGATCGAGGGCATGGCCGAGCTCGGGCTGCTCGGCATCGTCATCCCGGAGGAGTGCGGCGGGGCAGGGATGGATTACGTGTGCGAGGCACTTGCCTGCGAGGAGATCGAGCGAGGCGAGGCGGCCTTTCGGACGCTGATCTCGGTACACGTCGGGCTCAACTCCCTCAGCCTGCTCAGGTACGCCAACGAGGAGCAGAAGGAGCGCTACCTCGCGCCCCAGGCGCGCGGCGAGAAGCTCGCCTGCTTCGGGCTCACCGAGCCTGCCGCCGGCTCTGACGTCGCCTCGATGCTGACGAACGCCCGTCGCGACGGCGATCGCTACATCCTCAACGGCCAGAAGAACTGGATCTCGTACGCGTCGGTCGCCGAGCACGCGCTCGTCTTCGCAAAGACCGACCCCGAGGCGAAGCACAAGGGCATCTCTGCGTTCATCGTCGAGCGCGGCTGGCCGGGCGTGACGACCGCCGACACCGAGCACAAGCTCGGCGTCTGGGCGGGCTCGACCGGCGAGCTCTTCTTCGAGAACGTCGAGGTTCCCGCCGAGAACCTCGTCGGTGAGGAGGGCCAGGGGTTCGAGATCGCCATGTACGGCCTCGACCAGGGCCGCTTCACGGTCGCCGCCGGCGCCCTTGGCGTCATCCGGGCCTGCCTCGAGCGCTCCGTCTCCTACGCGCGCGAGCGGGAGACCTTCGGCAACCCGATCGGGAAGAACCAGTTCGTGCAGGACATGATCGCCGAGATGGTGCTCGACTACGAGACGTCCAAGCTCCTCGTCATGCAGGCGGCCTGGCTCAAGGACAAGGGCGTCCGCAACACGCGCGAGACGAGCCTCGCCAAGTGGCATGCGACGGAGAGCGCCTTCAAGGCCGCGCACAACGCGATCCAGGTGCACGGCGCCTACGGCTACTCGGCCGAGTACGGCATCGAGCGCTACTTCCGGAACGCCCGCGCGCCCATCATCTACGAGGGCACGACCCAGATCCACAAGATGATGCAGGCCGAGCACGCCCTCGGCTGGCGCAACCTGAACGGGCGGGACGGCGACGTCTCCCCCCTCGCATCGTGGGCTCCCGCGCTGCTGGCCCGCTCGCGGTAGGCGCGGCGCTCGCCGCGGCGCTGCTCGTCGCACTCCCAGCCTCGGCAGAGCCTGTGACCGGCGGGGCCTTCAACCCCGGAGACAGCCTGGCGGGCGTCCAGCTGGGCATGACCTCCGCCGAAGTGGTGGACGCCTGGGGCTCGCGTCACGGGGTGTGCCGCGACTGCGAGGAGACGACCTGGTACGTGAACGAGCAGCCCTTCCAACCGCAGGGGACAGGGGTGGTCTTCGAGCGAGACCGTGTCGTCCACGCGTTCACCGTCTGGCAGCCGCAGGGGTGGTCGACGCCCGAGGGGCTCACGCTCGGCGCGCCGGCCGGCGACATCGGCGCCACCTACGGCGAGCTCGCCGAGATCGACTGCGGCGACTACCTCGCGCTCGTAGACAACGACCCGGAGGCGACGAGCGCCTTCTACGTCTACGAGGACGAGGTCTGGGGCTTCGGCCTGCTCACGCGGGGCCGGGCGCCCTGCCTGTAGAGGAGGTTTCCCGCTCGGCGTCGGCGAGGAGGGCGACCAGCGGGATCACCGCCAGGATCGGGACCGCCATCGTAGGCCAGAGCGCCGCGTAGCCGCCGGTCGACTCGAGCATGGGGTTGAAGATGTCGATCGCGGCCCCGGCGGCCAGCGGCCCGAGCACGAGCCCGATTCCCTTGGTGGTTGTCGCGAGACCGGTCACCGTGCCTGTGTCCCCGTCCGGCATCAGCTTGAAGAGGAGTCCCCAGGCGAGCGTCATCACCGTCCCGCCGGCGACTGCGACCGGGGCGATCAGCGCGTAGTACCACCAGTGCCAGCTCTGGGCGAAACCGGCCGTGAGCAGCCCGAGCCCGTAGACCCAGGACGCGCCGAGGATCACGTTGCCCAGGCCGAAATGATCGGCGAAGAGCCCGGAGAGCGCCGCCGCAGCCACGTAGCCTGCGGCCACGACCGCGAGCACCACCGACGACACGTAGAGCGGCTGGTCGAGCCCGTCGATGATGTAGAGGACGACGAAGGTCCGCATTCCGGCGAACGTGGCCTCCCAGGCGGTGTTGGCGATCAGGAACCGCCGTACGTTGCGCTCGCGACGCACGACGCGCCACGGTGCGGCGAGAAAAGTGCGCAGGCGCTCGTACTCCCGCTCGCCGGCCGGGCCCTCCTCGACGAGGATGACGACGGCGCCGCACGCGGCGAGGACGACGCCGGCCGCAAGCACGAAAGGCGCGGGCTCCCAGAGCGCGAGGAGGAAGCCGCCGCCGACGAGCGCGCCGCCGAGCGCCGCGCCGCGAAAGACGTGCTGGACCCCCTGCGCCCGCCCATAGACGCCGGGCTCGAGCAGATCGGCGTAGAGCCCGCGGTACGGAGGCTCGTAGACGTAGTAGGCGAAGAAGAACGCGAAGAGCGCGAGGGCGGTTGCATGAAAGCTCGACATGAAGGCCGCGCTCGCGAGGGCAACGGCCATCGGCGCGAGCGCGAGCGTCATGAACGGCCGCCGCCGCCCAAAGGACGTCTGGGTGGCGTCGCTGACTGGGCCGACGAGCAGAGGCACGAAGAAAGCGAAGACTCCCTCGGCGGCGAGGACGAGCCCGATCAGGGTGCTCGAGTCGGTGAACTTCCCGAGGAGCGGCGGCAGGTACGCCGCGACGGTCGTGATCGACCAGGCGAGCCCGAATGCCCCGAGCCCGAGGACCCAGATCAGGCGGCGCTGCGCCGCCGGCACCGGCAGGCGGGCGTCAGCCACGACGAGCGCAAGGCGGGCCCTACGCGCCATCGCGAAGGACGAGCGCGGGCAGCGCGAGGAGCGTCGGGAGCGCGTCGTCGCGCTCCGGGAAGCGACCTTCGCGGTCGATGAGATACGCCCGCATGCCCAGAGCGCGGGCGCCCTCGACGTCGTCGATCAGCGAGTCCCCGACCATGACCGCGGCCTCGGGCGCGACGTCGAGCAGCTCGAGCGCGGCCCGGAAGATGGTCGGGCTCGGCTTCACCTTGCCGTGTACGCCCGAGGAGATCCAGGCGTCCACGTCCAGGGAGAAGTGGCGCACGAACGAGGTGAGGTCCCGGCTCGTGTTCGAGACGAGCCCGATCGCCAGGCCGGCCTCCCGCAGGCGGGCCAGCACCGGCAGGACGTCCTCGTAGAGCTCGAAGTTCTCCGAATGGAGCCAGCCGGACGTGATCGCCACCGCCACTTCCCGGACACGCGGGCCGTCGCCGCCCATCCCGCGCACGATGTCCTCCGTGAACCGGATCCAGATCTCCTCGTCGTGCTCGAGCTCGGGATGGTGCTCGAGGTCCTCGACGGCGGCTGCGCGCGCCTGCGGATAGAGCGCAGGGTCGAGCACCAGCCCGTGCCGCTCCCCCGCTTCCCGGTAGCCCTCGGGCCCGAGCAGCGGACCAGGCTTGGCGAGCGTGAAGTCGACGTCGAAAAGGACCGCGTCGACCCGGTGAGCCTGGCCTAGTGCCTCTCCAGGCAATGCCTGCCTGTCCCTGCTGCGCGGCCACGCGGCGCCAGAGTCCACCCTCGCGTTTGCCAAGGCTGCCCGCCTTGGCCGCACGCGAGTGCGGCCTCTGGCTTGGTGTCCGCACAGCTGGAACGCGGCAACATGGCCTGAAGAAGCACTAGACCTCCGCCGGCCACGTGTACGCGGCGGGCTGGCGGTTGGCCAGCGAAGGCACGCTGCGGCGGATCCGCTCCAGGTGGGCTCGGTCGAGCTCGGCCGCGATGACGCCGTCGCCGTCCGGCGCCTGGGCGAGGACGACGCCCCACGGGTCGATGATGGAGCTGCGCCCGTAGGAGGCCTTGCCTTCGATGACGCCCCACTGGTTCGCGGCCACGACGTAGCACTGGTTCTCGACCGCGCGGGCGCGCAGGAGGAGCTCCCAGTGGTCCTTGCCCGTGTAGAGGGTGAACGCCGCCGGCACCGTGACGAGCTCTGCGCCTTCGACGGCGAGGATCCGGTAGAGCTCCGGGAAGCGCAGGTCGTAGCAGACGGTCAGCCCGAGCTTCCAGCCCTCGACCTCGCAGCTCACCGGCCCGTCTCCGGGCTCCTCGACCTCGGACTCGCGGTAGACGACTCCGCCGACCTCGACGTCGAACATGTGGATCTTGCGGTAGACGGCCTCGATCTCGCCCTCCGGGTCGAAGACGACGCACGTATTGGAGAGCTTCTCCCGGCCCTCTCGGCGCTCGGCGATCGAGCCGCCGACCAGCGTGATCCCGTGGGTGCTCGCCCAGCGGCTCATCGCCTCGACCGTCTCGCCCCCGTCGAGCGGCTCGGCGACGTCGAGGAGTATCTCGTGGCTCCCCAGCCCGTTCCACTTCTCGGGCAGGAGGACGAGGTCGGCCCCGGTCGCGGCCGCACGCGCGACGAGCGGCTCCATCCGCTCGAGGTTCTCGGTCTTCGAGGGCGAGGAGTTGATCTGGACGCAGGCGACGCGGATCAGTGTCCCCTCCCGTGATGCTGCCCCCCGCCTGCGCCTTGTGCACCAAGCCAGAGTTCGCATTCGCCCGAAGCCAAGGCTCGAAGCCCTGGTGAGGGCGAGGGTGGACTCTGGCGCCGCGTGATCGCGGCGCAGGCGCGGGCGTGTATTGCCGGAGGGGGCACGGGGTCGGCCATGAGCCGAAGGATAGCCTTGACGCATGCCCAGGACCCCAGCCGAGATCCTTGCCGAGGCCCGGACGATCGCGCTCGTCGGCGCCTCGCCGCGGCCCGAGCGGCCGAGCAACTCGGTCATGCGCTACCTGCTCGGCCAGGGCTACCGGGTAATCCCGGTGCGCCCGATCGGGCCGGCGGAGATCCTCGGGCAGAGGCGGGTCGCGACGCTCGCGGAGATCGAGGAGCCGATCGACCTCGTCGATGTGTTCCGCCGCTCCGAGTTCTGCGCGGACGTAGCCCGGCAGGCCGTCGAGGCCGACGCCGGAGCGCTCTGGCTCCAGCTCGGCGTCGTCTCGGCCGAGGCGCGTGCGATCGCGGAGCAGGCCGGCCTCGACTACGTCGAGGACGAGTGCACGGCCATCGTCCACCGGCAGATCGCCTGAGACGCGAAAGGGCCGCCGAAGCGGCCCTCCACCCAGTCGGGGTGCCCGGATTTGAACCGGGGACCTCGCCGACCCGAACGGCGCGCGCTACCAGGCTGCGCTACACCCCGAACGCGGAATAGGGTATCGGAACCGATGCGGGTCCTCTGTCTCGGCCTCGACGGGGCCGACTACGACCTCGTCTGCGAGCTTCTCGAGCAGAACCGGCTCCCGACGCTCGCCCGGCTCTCGAGCGAGGGGACGTTCGGGCCGCTCCGGTCCACGATCCCGGCCTTCACCCCGACGGCGTGGTCGTCGTTCCTCACCGGGCTCAACCCCGCCGGCCACGGGATCTTCGCGTTTACGTCCAATCCGAACCGAGGAGGCGGGCGCCTCGAGAGCGCTGCGAGCCGCGCCGGCGCGCCGCTCTGGCGCTACCTGGGCGCGGCCGGAATCCGGTCCGCCTTCGTGACGGTGCCATTCACGCACCCACCCGAGCCGCTCAGCGGCATCCTCGTCACGGGATTCGGGGGACCGCGGCGCCCGGAGATCGTCCCACTCGCGGCTCGAAACGCCATTCTCACGTCCCACCCCGACCTGCGCGTGTCGCGCCATCCCTCCGACCTGCAGGACTTCGCGGCCGCGACGGCCACGCTCGCGAGCCACGTCGAGGAGATTGCGGACGTCTGCTTCCTGGCACTCGAGCTCGAGCCTACCCTCGGCCTCCTGTGCGTCGACTTCATGAGCTCGGACATCGCGGGGCACCTCCTGTGGCACCGGCTCGACCCCACGCATCCCGCGCACCGAGCCGGCGAGGCCGGAGACGAGCTCGTCCAGGTCTACGAGGCCGTCGACGCCGCGTGCGGCCGCCTCATCGAGCAGGCGGAATGGCTCTGGGACGAGCCGCCGACGGTCTTCGTCCTTTCCGATCACGGCATGAAGCCCACCCACTGGCTTTTCCGCGCCAATCGGTGGCTCGAGGACGCCGGCTACCTGCGCTTCCGCAATGATGCGACCGTTCGGGCCGTGACCGAGCCGGCTGCGTACGCACCCGAGCTCGAGGATGCCCTCGTCGACGAGCAGCCGCCGTTCGCAGAAATCGACTTCGGCGAGACCCGCGCCTACTGCTTCGGCTACGGCGGCCAGATCTACCTCGGCGAGGTTACCGGGGCGGAAGAGGACCGTGGTTTTGCGGACGAGCTCGCCGAAGCGCTCGGCCAGGTCGCGCATCCGGAGTCGGGCGAGCCCGCCTTCGACGTGAGGCGGAAGGAGGAGCTCTACCGCGGCTTCTACCTCGACCGGGCGCCGGAGCTCGTCCTCCTGCCGCGCGACGAGCGCGTCCACGTCGATTCGACCCGTCAGCGCTGGAGCGAGACGTTCCAGCGCCACGAGCGCCTCTTCGCCCGAGGCGCTGCGCACTTCTCGGGCCAGCACGCAGTCACGGGGATCCTCGCCGCCGCGGGGCCCGGAATCGGCCGTGCGGCGATGCGGCCGGCCTCAGAGATCACGCAGGTTCCGGCCACGATTCTCGCACTTCTGGGCCTCGAGGCCGACCTCGACGCCCCGGCGATCGAGGAGATCCTGGACGCCGACGCAATGGGCGCACGCCGACGGGTCGAGGGGGTCTCGCAGACGCCCGTCGAGCCGTCGGGCTACACGCCCGATGAAGAGCGGCTGATCGTCCAGCGCCTTCGCGACCTGGGCTACGAGTAGCTCAGGGCCACCCGACGGCGGCCCTGAGCCCTCGTCACGTCGCTAGCACTGGCCTCCGTAGTAGGAGCAGAAGCCGCCCGGGCAGCAGATCTCGCCCGGCGGACAGCACGTCGGGCCGTAGTAGCCGCCGGGGCAGCATTCCTCGTCCCCGGAGCAGCACTCGGTGCCGCATTGCGTCGTTCCTTCCGGGCAGATGCACTGGCACGTGTCCGGGTCGAACGTCGCCTCGGGATCGCACCGGATGCAGCGCCGCGTCTTCGCGCACAGGTTCTCGCCCGGCCGACAGGCACACCTGCCGGTGTCGGGCGGGCAGAAGAAGTCGCAGCACTCGAAGTTGGCGCGACAGGGCTGGCCGACCCTTCGGCATCGGGCCGCGCGAGCCTCACGTGCCCCGGCAAACGAGAGCAGGCCGCCGGCGGCCGTGACTGCGAGGACCTTCAGCATCTGGCGGCGGGACGTGGTCGTCGCCAGCGCCTTCGAGAATTGATCTAGTCGATCGTCACTCACGGCTCTCTCCTCGCTTGCGTTGTCCCCGCAGCCGTCGTAGCCGCGGGGAGATCCTCCGAATCAGCTGATCGGCACCCTCCCATCTGCGCTCAGCGCCGCGTCCGCCAGGGCCAGGATCTCGGCCGGGCCACGGGCGACATCGCGCTCGATCACCCCTTCCTCATCGATGAGGAAGGCGACAGGCGTTGCGAAGATCCCGTATTTCTTGGACAGCCTCCAGCCCGATTGGAGCACGATCGGAAACTCGACCCCGGTCGCCTGCGCCTTGCGGCGGTTCTCCTCCACGCCGCCGCGGCTGACCAGCACGAGCATGAGGTCGTCTCGGCCGTGCTCGCGATCCAGGCGGACGAGATCGGGGAGGAGCGCGTCGCACGGGCCGCACTCAGGGTCGCTGAAAACGAGGAGGACTCGTCGTCCGCGCTGATCCGCGAGCGAGACGCCGCGGCCGTGGAGATCGGGCAGCTCGAAGTCCGGCGCTAAGGAACCGGCCTTCAGTCCCTCGCGCTCGATGCGGCTGTCCGAAAGCGAGAGCTCGCTCGTCAGGCGCTTGCGCCGACCGGCGGCCTCCTCCGCCAGCTCTGGAACCTCGTGCGCTCCGATCGCGATGGGCTTCGCAATCCGTCCCTTCTCGTCGAGGAGGTACGCTGCGGGCGTCCCGATGCGGGCGAACCCGGCGACGGTCTGCCCGTCGGGCTGGAGAAGCACCTGGCTCCGAAGCCCATGCTCCTCCATGAGCGCTCTGTTCGCCTCGGGGCTCCCGTAGCTGACGAAGAGAAGCTCGGTCTTCCGGCGCGAGAGGTCGCCACTGAGTCGCGCGAGGTCGTCTGCAATCCGTCGGCAGAAGCCGCATTCGGGGCTCCAATGGACGAGGAGGACCCGCTTGCCCTGAAAGTCCTCGAGACCGACCTCGCCGCCCTCGAGGCTGGCCAGCCGGAACGGCGGGAACGGAGTCGCGAGCGGAAGGCCTCCGCGCGTATCGCTTGACCCGGGCATGTCGACCGCGCCCCGCCCCTCGAGGGCCTCGATGCGAAGGAGCAGCCGCCCCTGCTGCCTCAGGAGCTGAAGGACGAGCCAGCCGAGCGCCAGGACCGCGAGCAGGAGAACTCCGAGCACAGCCCACATCACGATCGTCATACGCCAACCCCTCCGCCCGAGGTCCAAGCCGATTCGTGCGCGTTGACTCTAGGTCGGTGCGGCGCGACCGTCAACCCACGCAGCAGCTAGGTTGCAGCCGGGATGGCGAGCCGCGACGAGATCGTCGCCTGGGCGGACGAGTACCTCGACCTCGCCGCCTACCCCGACTACGGGCCCATGGGTCTCCAGGTCGTGGGTGCCTCCGAGGTGCGTAAGGTCGTGTGCGGCGTCTCGGCCTCCCGCGAGCTCTTCGAGCGCGCAGCCGAGTCCGACGCGCAGATGGTCCTCGTCCACCACGGGCTCCTGTGGGACAAGGAGCCGCGGCGGATCGGGGCGGTGATGCGCGAGCGGCTGCGCGCGCTCTTCGACGGCGACCTCAGCCTCGTCGCCTATCACCTCGCGCTCGACGCGCACCCGGAGGTCGGGAACAACGCCCTCCTCTGCGAGGAGCTCGGGATCGAGCGCGACGGGCGCTTCGCGGACGGCCTCGGCTTCGGCGGGCACCTTCCCGATCCGGTGCCGGTGAGCGACCTCGCCGAGCGCGTCCACGAGCGCCTGGGACGGATGCCGCTCGTCTTCTCCTACGGGCCCGAGCTCGTCGAGCGCGTGGCCGTCTGCTCGGGCGGCGCCGCCCGCTACCTGGCCGAGGCCGCCGCCGACGGCTACGACTGCTTCGTCACCGGCGAGGCCGACGAGCCGACGAAGCATGCCGCCAAGGAGGGAGGCGTCCACTTCATCGCCGGCGGCCACTACGCGACGGAGACGCTCGGCGTGCGGGCGCTCGCCGCCCGGATCAGTGAGCGCTTCGGCATCGCCTGGGACTTCGTGGACCTGCCGAATCCGGTCTAGGAGTGTTTGGCGGAATGTCACTCGTCGCCGGGGTGCGATGGTCGTTCCGAGGCAAGGACGCAGGGAGCGTTCGCAGCCGGATGCGACGGGCGCGACTGAGGACGCAGTCCCCGGGCGAGCAGCGCGGCCCGGCGGCACTGCCGTCTATTTCGCCAAACCCTCCTAGAAGTCCCAGGGCTGGCCGTTGCCGCAGGCAAGCTCCGTCCGCGGATCCGCGAACTGCTCCTTCCAGCCCTCCTCAGTGTCGGCGAAGAGCATCCCGACCCGCCACTCGCCGTCGCGCCGGACGAGCTCGAGCGACCCGAGCTGATCGCCCGCCTCGAACGCGAGGTGGTAGGAGCGCCGCGCGGGATCGTCGGGGCTGCACGTCCCGACGCCGAGGACGACGGCCTCGCCGAGGCCGTCCAGCCTGGAACGGAACGCCCCCGGGGACAGCACCCGGATCTCAGCCTCGCCGCCGGTCACGGGGTGACCGCTCAGGACCTCCCCGGGGGCACACTCGGGAAAGAGGTCGGCGGGGAGCTCGTCGCAGCGAAACTCGTCCGCGTAGCTGAGCTCGACGAGCCGGTCGGATCACCGGAGGCCAGCGCGCCGGCCGCCGCGGCCGCCCGCCCGCAGAGGGCAGCATCGTCGATGGGGCAGGCGGCCGCAGGGTACGCCTCGGGGGAAGCGTCCGAACCTCCACACCCGGCCAGAGCGAGCAGGACGAACAACGCCGCCGAGGTCCTCACGCACCTTCTACACCCCTCGGGTCGCTGAGGTTTCGAAGAAGCCGAGAAGGAGCTCGGCGCACTCCTCCGGATACTCGCCGACGACCAGGTGGCCGGCGGCCGGAACGACCCGGAGCGGCGCGGGCAGCCGGCGAGCGTACTCGATCCCGTCCTCGAGCGGGACGAGCCGGTCACGGGCGCCCCAGAGCACGAAGGCGGGACAGCGGACTCGCTCCATGTAGGCGCAGGGATCCTCCCGGCGCAGCACGCGCGAGGCCGTCTCGACGTCCTCGTGCTCGGGCTGGGCGGCCAGGAACCCGTCGACGGCCTCGGGCGAGAGGGCACGGGGATCCACGGCTCCCCAGTAACCGAAGACTCCGGCCCGCAGGTTGGGGCGACGGGCGACCGCCTCCCGCGCTCTGGCGACGAGCCGGCCCGGCCGGATCGCGCTGACGACATCGAGCCAGACCCGCGCACGCGGAGTGAGCGAGACGATCCCGGCAGACGCGATCAGCGCGAGCGCCGAGACCGCCTCGGACCGCTCCGCGGCGAGCCGCAGCGCGACCACGCCCCCGAGCGAGTAGCCGACGACGGCGGCCGGCAGCAGGCCTTCGTGCTCGGCGACCTTCGCCGCGTGGCGGGCGTAGTCGGCGAGGGTTTCGGCCCCGCGGAGCGGCGCGGTGCCACCGTGCCCCGGGAGGTCCGGGACGAGTACGCGGTACCTCCGGGCCAGGAGCGGCGCGAGCAGCGTGAAGTTGACGGCCGCGCCGCCGAGGCCGTGGACGAGGAGGAGCGGCGGCCCGGCCCCGCCGACCCAGTACCGCGTGCGGATGCCGCCGATCTCCGCAACGTGCGACTCAAACCCTCGAAGGAGCGTTGCCTTAGTCACCCGGAAGTCCGTATCCTGTGAACATGATCGACGAAGGAGCACGAAGCCTTTGAGCTTCGTGGCTACAAACGGAAGCCCGCGCGACGTGCCCGCCCGTGCCCTGCCGGCGGGCTTTTTTGCGCGCTGATTCGAAGGAGGCAACGACGTTGGCGAACCACCTGACGCCCGAGGAGCTGTCGAAGGAGCTGGGCATCGAGCGGGACATGGTCATCAGGGTCTGCATCGAAGAGTCGATCCCGATCTACCAGGGCAAGATCGACAAGACCCTGTTCCAGGCACACCTCGAGGCGACGGGAACCGCCACGACGACGCCCGCCGCGTAGCAGCGGCCGCTTAGCGCGATCCTGACGCCGCGCGCTTCTTGCGCGCGGCCGGTTTCTTCGCCGGGGCCTTCTGCTTCTGGGCCTGCGCGACGCTCTCCTTGAGCGCCTGCATCAGGTCGACCACCGGCGCTTCCTTTGGCTGCTCGGGAGCGACGATCTCCTCGCCCGCGAGCTTGGCCTCGAGCATCGCCCTCAGCTCGCCGCGGTACTCGTTCTCGAACTCCTCCGGCTCGAACTCGCCGACCAGGCTGGCGACGAGCTGGCGGGCCATCTCGAGCTCGGCTTCCTGCACCTCCATCTCCGCCACCGCATCGTCGATCTCCTGCCGGTCGCGGATGTCTTCGGCGTAGTAGAGAAGCTCGAGCGCGAGCGACTCGCCGAGCGGTCGGATCAGGCAGAGGTTCTCCTTGCCCCAGAGCACGAACTTCCCGATCGCCGCGACGTTGGCCTCCTGCATGGCGCGCAGGAGGAGCACGTACGGTCGGCGCTGGGCCGGCTGCTCCGCCGGCGAGAGGTAGTAGGCGCGGTCGAAGTAGATCGGGTCGACCTCGTCGAGGTCGACGAAGCGGTTGATGTCGATCGACTGCGAACGCGTGAGCGCGACCGCCTCGAGGTCCGACTCCTCGACCATGATGAACTGGCCCTTCGTGAACTCCCAGCCCTTGACGAGCTCGTCGGCCTCGACATCGCGCTCGTGGAACGGGCACCAGCGCTTCTGCTTGATCGGCGTGCCGCACTCGCGGTGCAGCGTGCGGAAGGAGATGTCCTTGCGCTGCTGCGCCACGGCCAGCCCGATCGGGATGTTGACCAGGCCGAAGTTGATGGAGCCGTTCCAGATCGTGCGCATGAGGTCAGAAGCCTAGCGGGACCAGGGATTTTCTCCCTGCGCCACGGAAACCCTTCTAAGCGACCCGTCTGGCACCGACCCAGCGCGAGTGGTACCAGGAGTCGTGGATGCTGGAGATCTTCACCACGTCGCCGGAGTTCGGCGAGTGGACGAAGCGGCCTCCTCCGATGTAGATGCCGTCGTGGCCCAGGCCGTTGAAGAAGACAATGTCGCCCGGCCGCAGATTTCCGCGCGACACCTTGTCTCCCACCCCGTACTGGGCCGAGACGACCCGGGGGAGCGAGACGCCCACGCGCGAGAAGACATACATGACGAAGCCGGAGCAGTCGAAGCCTGTGCTGGGCGACTCCCCGCCCCAGCGGTACGGGATTCCCAGGTAGCGCTGCGCAATGGCCGCGACGCGCGCGCCGCGGCTCGACGGCTTCGAGGCGCGCTTCTTGGGGCGATCAGGCTTCGTCGGCCGCGAGGGCTTCGGCGCCGCCGCCGGGCGCGTGATTCCGAGCGCGCCGAGGGTCTGCGGCCCGACGATGCCGTCCACGATCAGGCCGTGGCGCTTCTGATAGGCGCGGACGGCCCGCCGGCTGACGGGGCCGTAAAGGCCGTCGGCAGGAACGCCGAGCGCCCGCTGGACCGGCACGACCCACCAGGCGCGGATGTAGCGCTCGCGCACTACGCTCGCGCCCCGGCGGAGGGCGCCGCGGGTCTGCGGGCCGACGATCCCGTCCACGAGCAGGCCGTGCCGCTGCTGGAAGGTGCGGACCGCGGCGCGCGTGATCGGGCCGAAGATTCCGTCCGCCTCGATCCCGAGCCGCCGCTGCAGGGCGGCCACGGCCGGGCCGCGGCTGCCGAGCTTGAGAAGCTGAACGTGCACCTGCGCCGAGCCGGAGGCGCGGGCCTGGCGGTGCGCTCCGCCCGGAACCGGCAGCGCCGCGGCGACGGCCGCCACGACAAGGGTCGCGCCGGCGACCCGCGCCTGCGGGAGCAGCCCCGGCTCCGCCGCGAGCCGCTTCGCCCGGGCGCAGGCCTGCGAGAAGTCCCAGAGCTCGGGGTCGGAGAGGTCGCGGGAGGCGTCCTCACGGGGGACGATCCGCAAGACGGGCCCGTCGAGATCCGGCAGGGCGGCGGACACAAGGCTCCGTCGAGGCCCCTCCCAGGGTCCCCGGCGCCTCCGGCGTGAGCGCTCGAGCGAGCGTTCCCACAGTTCGGTGGCCCCCAGATCGCGGTGAACGCGGGCCTCCAACGTCGCCGTCACGGCAACCCCTTCCGTCCGGCAGCTGCCGCGCGCCGGCACCGTCCCGGCCGGCGCGTGCCTACTGCTGCTCTACGAAGGGCGGGAGGCTAACAGACGACTCGGCGCCGCGTGCGGCTAGAGAACGCGACGCGCGCCGACGTAGTTCGAGTCGTAGTAGCCCGTCATCGCCGAGACCTTCACGACGTCGCCCGTGTGCGGCGAGTGGATGAACTGATTGCCGCCGATGTAGATGCCGTCGTGCCCGAGGCCATTGAAGAAGACGATGTCGCCGGGCTGGAGCTCCGACCGGGAGACGGCGACGCCGACCGCGTACTGGGAGGAGACCGTGCGCGGGAGGGACACGCCGACCCGCGAGAAGACGTAGTACACGAAGCCCGAACAGTCGAAGCCGCCCGGCGACTCGCCGCCCCACACGTAGGGCGTGCCGAGGTACTGCATGGCGATCCCGACGACGCCTCCGCCGTACTGGGACGCCGGGGCGCCGGTGGGCGCATCGCTGCTTGTCGTCGCCGGCGCCGAGGCGACCCGCGCCTCGGCAGCCTCGTCGATGCGCTGCTGGCGCCTGCGCTCCGCCGCCTGGAGCTCGGCGATCTGCTCCCTGATCGAGTCGAGCAGCTCTTGGCGCTGCGCCAGGCCGGCTTCGATCTCGTCCCGGCGCGCGTCGAGCTCGGCGACGACCTGCTCCTGGCGACTCCGCGCCTTCTCGAGCTCGGCCTTCCGCTGCTTGATCTCCGCCTTGAACTTCTGCACCTCGTGCAGGATCTGCGAGTCCTGGTCGGAGACCCTCCCCGCAGTCTCGATCCCGTCGAGGATCTCGTCGAGGCTGGAGGAGCCGAGGATGATCTCGACGAGGTCGGGGCTCCCGTTCTGGTACAGCTCGATCAGCCGTCCCTCGAGCGAGCTCTGGGCCGAGCCCAGATTCGTGCGCGCGATCTTCAGACGCTCCTCGTTGACCCGCTGCGCAGCCTTGATCTCGTCGAGCTCGACCTGGGCGCCGTTGTAGTCGTCGATGACGAGCTCGAGCTTCGAGTCGAGCTCCTGGATCTGGGCGAGTACCTGGCGGGCCTCCGCCTGCTTCGACTCGATCGGTGGAGCCGGGACCGCCGGCCCCGCCAACGGCAGCACCGCTAGCGCAAGGAACAGGAAGAGGGCGTGACGAGTTGTTGTCCGGATGCGTTACCCCCTGCCAGGGGACTGTGCGGCTTCTTACGCCTGGCCCGACGCCCGCACAAGGCGCGCATGCTAACAGGGTCGTGGGACGGCTGCCGCGGACCGAGGTAGTGGGACTAAAACGAGCGCTCAAGGCAGCTGCTAGGGTCCCCGCGTCGTGGACTCGGGCTCGCTACGAACCCCGATCCGGTTCGCAGCTGTCGGGGCGCTCGTGGTCGCCGCACTCCTCACAGCCTCGACGGCGCGGGCCGACGATCCGGCGACCCTCCGGAGCGAAGCCGAACGTCTGCGCGAGCAGAACGACAGCCTGGCGGCGCAGTCACGGAGCGCTCTCCTCGACCTGTACTCGCTGGAGCAACGCCTCGCACGCGCCGGGGCGCGCGTCGCGGTGCTGCAGCAGCGCCGGGAGGCCCTGGAGCGGGAAGAGGCCGACGCCCAGCGGCGGCTCCGGATCGCCCGTGCGGACGTCGCCGAGGCGCAACGGCGGCTCGGCCTGCGGCTGAGCGAGCTCTACGTGCAGGGAGAGGTCGATCCGATCGCCGTGCTCCTCGCCGCCGAGTCGCTCGACGACGCGCTCTCGGCCTTCGACGGGCTGACACGCCTGGCGAACCAGGACGCTTCCATCCTGGGGCAGCTCCGGGACGCCCGAGCGGCCCTGCGCGATGCGATCGATGCGGTGGCGAAGCGACAGGAGGCGCTGAGCGGCATGCTGGCGGAGGCCGAGCAGGAGGAGGCGACGCTCGAGGCCGCACGCTCCGAGCGGGCGGCGTACCTGGCTTCGCTCGCCGACCAGCGGGCGCTGAACGCGGAGCAGATCGCGAACCTGAGCGCGCAGGCGCTCCAGGCCTCCGAGAGCACCCCGCCGGCCCCGGAGCCGCAGCCGGAGCCCGAGGCGCAGCCGCCGGGCCCGCGCGCGCCGGGCGGCTCGCCGGTGACCGTGGACGTAGTCGCGTACTGCGGCGGCGTCGGCACCGCGAGCGGGCTTCCGCTCGGCTGGGGCACGGTCGCCGTCGACACGAGCGTGTTCCCGTTCGGGACGAAGATGTACATCCCGGGCTACGGAGACGGAGTCGCTGCAGACACCGGGAGCGCGATCATCGGGAAGATCATCGACATCTGGTTCCCGACCTGCGCACAGGCCCGCGCCTGGGGGCGGAAGACCCTGACGATCACGGTCTACTGGTAAGCCCCCCGTAAGCGCCCGTACAATCGTCCCTCGACACCGCGAGCAGAGGAGGCAGCGACGTCAGCCGCCGAGGATCGGCGCTCCGGGAAGCAGCTCGAGGAGCTGCGCGTGCTGCTCGTCGACGACCACGACCTCTTCCGGAGCGGCCTGAGAAGCTTGCTCGAGGAGCAGGGCCTCCAGGTCGTCGGGGAGGCGGACAACGGTCGCGACGCCTTGCGGCTCGTCGGAGAACTCGCCCCCGACGTGGTCGTCATGGACCTGAAGATGCCCGAGCTCACGGGCGTCGAGACGACGCGCCAGGTCTCGAACATCGCCCCCCGGACGCGCGTCGTCGTGTTGACGATCTCGATCGATGACGACGACGTCATGGACGCCGTCATGGCCGGAGCGTGCGGCTACCTGCTCAAGGACTCGTCCATCGACCAGCTGATCGCCGGCATTCACGCCGCCGCGAGCGGCGAGTCGCTGATCTCCCCGCAGATCGCGGCCAAGGTGCTCCAGCGGCTGCGTGCCCAGACCGCGGACACGACGGCCGCCCGGACGATTCGCACCGAGCTGTCCGACCGGGAGCTCGAGGTCCTGCGCCTGATCGCGATCGGCAAGGACAACGCCGAGATCGCGCGCGAGCTCTACATCAGCCCGAAGACGGTCAAGAACCACATCTCCAACATCCTCATGAAGCTCCAGATCGAGAACCGCATCCAGGCGGCCGTCTACGCGGTCCGCAGCGGGATCGTCTGAGGAAGGATTTACCGGGTCTCCGCGAGCGTGCCGAGGAGGCCGCGGAGCTGGGTGAGCTCCTCTTCGACGAGCGCGAGGCGGGCCTTGAGAATGCGGACCTCGCCGACGTGCTCGTCGCTCCCGGCGAGCTCGCGGATCCGCTCTTCGACGCGGCGCCGCTCGGCGTCGAGGGCGAGCGCCCGCGCATAGCCGTCGGTCAGCGTAAGCTCGACGGCGTCCACCGTCGCCTTGCGCTCTGCTTCGGCACCGTCGAGCAGGAGGCGGATGCGGTCGAAGAGGAGTGTGATGTCATCGCCCATGCGGCCCCCCCAACGTACTGCGCACCCGAACGGCCTCCAAGGGCCGAACGGCCCATGCTGCGGGGCTGCGAGACCTAGTGTGAGGAGGAGAGGGGTCAGAGGGTGTGTGCTCGTCGTCATCGCGACGCTGGTCGCCGTGCTCGTCGCGCCCCCCGCTTCCGCACAGACGCTCCGCGACCGGCTCGACGACGCCCTCGCGGTCAAGGGCGTCTCCCGCGCGAAGACAGGCGCTTTTGCCTTCAACCTCCGGACCGGGCGGGTCGTCTACGGCTGGCAGGGACGGCGGTCGTTCAAGCCCGCGTCCAACGAGAAGCTCGGGGTCGCCCTAGCCGCGCTCCGGCGGCTCGGTCCGTCGTACCGGATCCGGACCGAGGTCATCGGCGCCGGGTCGCAGAACGGCACCACGTGGCGCGGGCGGCTCTTCTTCAAGGGGCACGGCGACCCGACGCTCGGCGCAGCCGACCTCCGCCGCCTGGCGGGCAAGCTGCGCGCCAGGGGCATCCGCCGCGTGACGGGACGCATCGTCGGCGACGAGACGTACTTCGACGCGCGCCGCACGGCCCCCGGCTGGCGCGCCTCCTTCTACAAGATCGAATCGCCGCCGTTGTCGGCGCTCGTGGTGAATCGTGCGCGCGTGAACGGACGCACGGTGGACCGGCCGGCGCTCGCGGCCGCGAAGGCATTCAGGAAAGCCCTCGTCGCGGCCGGGATCGCGGTCGGCGGTAGGGCCGCCACGGGCCGCGCTCCGGGCTCACCCGTGCTCGCGGTCGTGCGCTCCAAGACCGTGGCGGGCATCGTCCGGCACATGAACAAGGTCAGCGACAACTTCTACGCGGAGATGCTCGTCAAGCACCTCGGGGCAGTCCTGCGCGACAAGGGGACGACCGCCGCCGGCTGCCGCGTCGTCCGACGTGTCCTCCAGTCGAGGAACGTTCCGCTCGCAGGCGTGCGCATCGCCGACGGCTCCGGCCTCTCGCGCTACAACCGGGCCACCCCACGCGCCGTCGGGGCGATCCTGCTCGCCGCCTGGCGCGACGCAGCCGTCCGCGGCCCGTTCTTCTCCTCGCTCGCCATCGCCGGCGTCGATGGGACGCTCGAGGAGCGCATGCGCTCTGGGCCCGCGTACGGCCGCGTGCGCGCGAAGACGGGGACGTTGAGGACGGCGTCCGCGCTCTCCGGGTACATCGGGACGCGGTACGTGTTCTCGATCCTGCAGAACGACAGCCCGATCTCGTGGACGCGCGCCCGCCGTTCCCAGGATCGCTTCGCGCAGACGCTCGCCCGCACTCTCTGATGGCCGAGCGCTTCGAGACCGTCATCGAGGTCGAGGGGAAGACGGCCACGTACTTCGAGGTCCCGCTCGACGTGCCCGCGGTCTTCGGGCGCGCGAGGCCTCCCGTGCGAGTGACGATCGGGGGCCACACGTACAGGAGCACGATCGCCGCGTACGGCGGCAGCTACACGCTGCCCTTGAACCGGGCGAACCGAGCCGCCGCGGGCGTCGCGGCCGGCGACAGCGTGACGGTGGAGCTCGAGCTCGACGACGAGCCCCGCACCGTCGAGGTCCCCGACGACCTCCGCGCCGCGCTGGGGGGCGACGAGCCGGCAGCGGCCGCCTTCGACCGCCTCTCGTACACGCATCGCCATGAGTACGTCGAGTGGATCACCGAGGCGAAGCGCGAGGAGACCCGCGCGCGCCGCCTCGCGAAGACGCTCGAGCGCCTGCGCCAGGGCAAGCCTCCGCGCTAGGAGGACCGTCCGAGACAACGCGGAGACTGAGGGTCTCATGGGCGAGGCTTTCCTCTGGGGCGCGGTCGCCGGCTCCTCGCTCGTGTTCGGCGGGCTCGTCGCCCTCAAGGCACCGATCACCCGCCGCCAAGTCGGCCTGATCATGGCCTTCGGCGCGGGAGTCCTGCTCAGCGTCGTCGCCTAGGTGCTCGTCCACGAAGCGTTCGAGACCTCGGCCGGAGACGGCGGGATCGCGCTGGGCTCCTCAGCGGTTCTGCCGTCTTCTTCGGCGCCGAGGTGCTGATCGACCGCCTGGGCGAGAGACGGAAGGGCTCCGATGACGCCCAGACGGCCGGAGCACGGCGGGCGCTGGTGCTCGGCATCGTCCTCGACGGCATCCCCGAGTCGCTCGTCCTCGGCCTCACCGTCCTCCAAGCGGGTACGGTCAGCGCCGCCTTTCTCATCGCCGTCTTTCTCTCGAATCTCCCTGAGGCGCTCGCCGCGACCGTCGCCCTCGAGAGGGCAGGACGCAACACGAACAGGATCATGCGCTTCTGGGTCCTCGTCGCCCTCGGGTTCGGCCTGGCGTCCTTCCTCGGCTACGTCCTGCTCGATTCCGCCTCACCGCGGACGGTCGCCATCGTGCTCGCGTTCGCGGCCGGGGCAGTCCTGACGATGCTCGCCAACACGATGATGCCGGAGGCCCTTCATCACGCCGGCAAGGTCGCCGGCTTCGTCACCACGCTCGGCTTCGCGCTCGCGTTCGGGATCAGCGCGCTGCAATAGCCGCCGACCGCCTACGACACGAGCTTCTCGAAGGCGTCCTCGTCGAGGATCTCGACCCCTGCCTTGCGGGCCTTGTCCAGCTTGGAGCCGGGGCTCTCTCCGGCGATCACGCCCGTCGTCTTCTTCGAGACCGAGTCGGTGACCTTGGCGCCCTTTGCCGCGAGCGCCGCGCGCGCCTGGTCGCGCGACCAGCGCTCCAGCGTGCCGGTGATCACGTAGGTCTGCCCCGTGAGCGGCCCATCGATCGGCCGCTCCGAGTCGGCGAGCTCGAGGCGGATGCCGAGCCCCCGGAGCTCCTCGACTAGGGCGCGGTTCTTGTCGTCGGCGAACCAGGTCGCGATCGACTCGGCCCGGTCGGGCCCGATGCCGTCGACCTCCTCGATGTCCTCCTGCCGCGCAGCGAGGAGGCGGTCGATCGAGCCGAAGTGCCGCGCGAGGTTCTGCGCCGTCACCCAGCCGACGTCAGAGATGTTGAGGCCCGCGAGCACGCGGGCGAAGGAGATCTGCTTCGACGCCTCGATCGCGTCCACCGCGTTCTGCGCGGAGATGTCTGCATAGCCGTCCAACTCCGTCAGCTGCTCCTTCGTGAGCCGGTAGAGGTCGGGAATGGAGCGGAGCAGCCCCAGATCCCAGAGGCGGCGGACGAACTGCTCGCCGACCCCCTCGATGTCGGCAGCGCCCATCACCCAGTTGTTCAGCGTCTCGAGCCCGCGCGAGGGGCAGTCGTTGTTGGGGCAGCGGTGCATGACCTCGCCCTCGGGCTTGACGATGTCCACCCCGCAGAGCGGGCACTTCTTCGGCATGCGGAAGCGCTTCGTGCCCTTCGCGTGCGGCAGCACGGGCCCGACGACCTGCGGAATGACGTCGCCCGCCCGCTGGACGAGGACGGTGTCGCCCTCGCGGATGTCCTTACGGTTGATGTCCTCTTCGTTGTGGAGCGTCGCCTGGGAGACGGTCACGCCGCCCACCTCGACCGGCTCGAGCTGCGCCCAGGGGTTGAGCGCCCCGGTGCGGCCGACGCGTACGTGGATCTTCAGGAGCTCCGTCTGCGCGGTCATCGGCGCCCACTTGAAGGCCCGCGCCCACCGCGGACGGCCGTGCAGGGAGCCGAGACGCTGCTGCTGATCGAGCGAGTCGACCTTGACGACGATGCCGTCGATCTCGTAGTCGAGCTCGATCCGCTTCTTCTCCCACTCGGCGCACTCACGGGCGACCGACTCGATCGACTCGTGCCGCTTCGAATGCGGGTTCGTGCGGAAGCCGCGCTCGCGCAGCCATTCGAGGATCTCCCAGTGCGACCCCAGGTCGGGCCCGTCCGAACGGCCGATGCCATAGACCCAGATCGAGAGGTCGCGCTCGGCCGTGATCTGCGGGTTCAGCTGCCGCAGCGAGCCCGCCGCCGCGTTCCGGGGATTCGGCGCCGTCTTCTTGCCCTCGGCGACGAGCCGCTCGTTGAGGCGGTTGAAGGCCGACAGCGGAAAGTAGACCTCGCAGCGCACCTCGACCACGGCAGGCGGCGACTGCCCGTCGAGGCGGCGCATGCGCAGCGGGATCGCCTTGATCGTGCGGAGGTTCGTCGTCACGTCCTCGCCGCGCTCGCCGTCGCCGCGCGTCGCTCCGCGGACGAAGACCCCGTCCTCGTAGACGAGCGAGACCGCGGAGCCGTCGATCTTCGGCTCGGTCACGAAGGCGACCGGTTCGTCCGAGTCGAGCCGCTTGCGAACGTCGTCGGCCCACTTGGCCAGCGTCTCGTCTGTCGTCACCTTCTCGAGCGAGCCCATGGGCGTCAGGTGCTCCACCTTGCGGAACTTGTCCGACGGCGGCGCGCCCACCCGCTGCGTCGGCGAGTCGGGGGTCGCCACGTCCGGGTTCTCCTCCTCGAGCCGTTGGAGCTCGTCGAAGAGGCGGTCGTACTCGGCGTCGGAGATCTCCGGGTCGTCGAGGACGTGGTAGCGGTAGAGGTGGTGCTCGACCTGCTCGCGCAGGTCGGCGACGCGTTTCTGAACAGCCTTAGAGGACATCGAGAAGCTGCTCGGGGGTCTCGACGAGCGCGTCCGCCTCGGCGAGCGCGTCGACTGGGTGGATGTTGCCCCAGGCGACCGCGACGGTGAAGACGCCGGCGGCTTTCCCGGCGCCGACGTCGAAGGGCGAGTCGCCCACGAACGCGGCGTCCTCCGGCTGGGCCCCCAGCAGGTCGAGCGCGGCGAGGACCGGCGCCGGATCGGGCTTGTGCCGCTGGGTCGTGTCCGAGGTGACGACGGCGTCGAAGTAACGCTCGAGTGGCAGCACCGCGAAGGCGAGCTCGACCGTCCTGCGCCGCTTCGCGGTGACGATCGCGAGCCGGCGGCCCTCATTCTTGAGCCGCGCCAGGATCCGTTCGATTCCCTCGAAGGCCTCCAGCTCGTCATGGAGCGGCTCGTTGTGGGCCCGATAGACGCGCACGAGCTCCTCCGACTGTGCCTCGTCGATCGCGCGCATCTGGTCGTAGATGCTCGAGCCGCCGACCAGCGCCGCCAGCTCGGCCTCGGGGATCTCTCGGCCGAGCACGGTGCGGGTCGCGTGCTTGAAGGAGGCGAGGATGATCGCCCCCGAGTCGATCAGCGTGCCGTCGAGGTCGAAGAGCACGTTGCGATAGCGCACCGCTTGATCGTATCGACGCGCTAGTAGTGCACCCGCTCGAGGTAGAGCCCCCAGGGCGGCGCCGTCGCCCCGGCCTCCTCGCGGGAGCGTCCGGCCAGCAGCTGCGCGAGCCTCGCCGGATCCTGCTGCTCCAGCATCGTCCCGACCAGGGTGCGCACCATGTGGCGCAGGAAGCTGTCGGCGGTGATCGTGAAGGCGAGGACGTGGCCGTCGCGCTCCCAGCCGGCGTCGCGGACGACGCGGGTGAACGAGTCGTGCTGGGTCTCGGTCGGGGTGAAGGCACGGAAGTCGTGCTCTCCGGGGAGCAGCGCCGCCGAGGCCGCGAGCGCGTCCTGGTCGACCGGGCGTGGGAACCAGAAGGACAGGCGTCGCTCCAGCGGCGAGTGCGCGGCGCGCCGCCAGACCCGGTAGCGGTAGGAGCGGCCGGTCGCCGAGAGGCGGGCGCTGAACCCCTCCGGCGCGGCCTCGCTCTCGACGGCGGCCACGTCGTCGGGGAGGACGGCGTTGAGTGCGGCGGCAGCCCGGTCCGGCGGCGGCCCGCTCTCCGCCTCGAAGCTCGCGACCTGGCCGAGCGCATGCACGCCGGCGTCGGTGCGCCCGGCCACCGCGAGGCCTCCCCAGCGTGGATAGACGCGGTCGAGCGCCGCCCGCACCTCACCCTCGACGGTCCGCAGCCTGGGCTGCGCCGCCCAGCCCGAGAAGTCCGCGCCGTCGTACTCCAGCGTGACCCGGACGACGGTCACCGAGGCGTCCTTCCCGGCTTGACACAGCTCTTGGTAAGCATTAACTTACGGTAAGTTATGGCTTACGGAGATGCGTTGACAGCACTCGCCGATCCTACGCGGCGCTCCGTGTTCGAAACGCTCCGCGAGGGGCCCCGCTCGGTCGGTGAGCTCGCGCGCGGTCTCCCCGTCAGCCGGCCGGCGGTTTCGCAGCACCTGCGCGTCCTCGAGCGCGCAGGGCTCGTCAGAGCCCGCCGCGAGGGGACCCGGAACTTCTACAGCGTCGACGGCGACGGCCTGGCCGAGTTGCGGACGTACTTCGAAGGGTTCTGGGACGAAGCGCTGGCCGCGTTCAAGGCGGCGGCGGAAATCGATCAAGGAGGAGAAGAGGATGAGCCAGAAGACCGATGAGCTGGCCGTGCGCAAGTCCGTGTTCGTGCGCTGCACGCCCGAGCACGCCTTCCACGTCTACACGGAGCGGATGTCCGACTGGTACCCGATCGAGGGCCATTCCATCTTCGACGACCCGCAGAGCACCGTCGCCTGGGAGGGACGCGTCGGCGGGCAGGTCTACGAGCTGTCCTCGCGCGGCGAGAAGGGGGTCTGGGGCACGATCATCGTCTGGGATCCGCCCAACGAGCTCGCGATGACCTGGCATCCCGACCGAGGCGAGGAGACCGCGCAGGAGCTCACCATCCGCTTCACGCCCGAGGCCGACGGCACGCGGGTCGACGTGATCCACACCGGCTGGGAGCGGCTCGGTCCCGACTTCCGCGAGCGGATGGCCGGTTACAACGAGGGCTGGGGCGCTGTCCTCGCCGACTTCGCCGCGGCTATCGGGAAGGAAAGCTGAGATGCACCCCGACATTGCCAGGCAGCTGGCCGCCGAGCGGCACGCCGACTTGCAGAAGGAGGCGTCCGCTCTCTCGGCGCCCGACCCGCCCCGCAGAAGGCGGAAGCTCCGGCCTCGTGCGCTCGCGCGCTACGCCGGAGCGCTGACCGGCGCGCGCTCGGGGACGTAGTCCACGAGCTCGAGGTAGGCCATAGGGGCGGCGTCGCCCTGGCGCGGGCCGATCTTGACGACCCGGGTGTAGCCGCCCGGCCGGTCGGCGAAGCGCGGAGCGACCTCGGCGAAGAGGACGTGCGCCACGCTCTTCGAGCGGAGGAACGCGACCGCCTGGCGGTGCGCGGCGACGTCTCCCCGCTTTCCGAGCGTGATCATCTCCTCGACGATCGGCCGCACCTCCTTGGCCTTGGCCTCGGTCGTCTTGATGCGGCCGTGCTCGATCAGCGCGGAGGCGAGGTTGGCGTAGAGCGCCTTGCGATGGGCCGGATCGCGGCCCAGCTTCCTGCCTGCGCGCCGGTGCTTCACTCGTCCCTCAGGGTGAGGCCGTGCGCCTGGAGCGTCTCGCGGACTTCCTCGATCGACTTCTTGCCGAAGTTCGGAATGGCGGCGAGCTCGCTCTCCGTCTTGGAGACGAGATCGCCGATCGTCTCGATGCCGACGCGCTTGAGGCAGTTGTAGCTGCGCACGCCGAGCTCGAGCTCCTCGATCGGGAAGTTCTCCATCCCGTGCGCCTGCGGCGCTTCCGCCTCGGCATCTGCGGCCTCGGCGAAGCCCTCGATCTTGTCGATGTCGGTGAAGATCGCAAGCTGGCGGATGAGGATCTCGGCCGCCTCCGCGATCGCGTCGCGCGGAGACACGGACCCGTCCGTGGTCACGTCGAGGGTGAGCTTGTCGTAGTCGGTGCGCTGCCCGACGCGGGCTGCCTCGACCTCGTAGGAGACCCGGCGAACGGGCGAGAAGATCGAGTCGACCGGGATGACGCCGATGGTGTGCTCCGGCCCGCGATTCAGCTCGGCCGGGACGTAGCCGCGGCCCCGCCCGATCGTGAGCGTCACCTCGAGCCGGCCCTTGTCGGAGAGGTTGGCGATCTCGAGGTCCGGGTTGAGGATCTCGAGGTCGGCCGGCGCCTCGATGTCGGACGCCTTCACGACGCCGGGGCCCTTCTTCTCCAGCCGCACCTCCACCTCCGGCGACTCGCCGTGCAGGAGGCAGACGAGGCTCTTCAGGTTGAGGATGATGTCCGTGACATCCTCGCGCACGCCCTTCAG
>Ga0081538_10000213_pt1 | contig 64771 bp, 65 predicted proteins | sample TabmetS5T2R1_FD_71022 | JGI IMG/M metagenome (GOLD analysis project Ga0081538, IMG submission 71022) | Tabebuia heterophylla rhizosphere microbial communities from the University of Puerto Rico - S5T2R1 | ecosystem: Host-associated > Plants > Roots > Rhizosphere ... | reverse complement strand
AGCGGGCGGCTTACATCACCGGCGTCCCCCTGCTGGTGGACGGCGGGCTGACGCTGGGGGTCTGAGCATGTCGCCCACGCTCCGTCCGGGCCCGACCTAGTTCGGGCGGCCGGATCTATCAAGAAGACGAGGGGCGGGCGCGCCGGCCGGGGGAGGGCCGGCGCGCCCGCAACGATCGCCCTAGGCCAGCGCGGGGGAAGGGGCAGGCGCGGGCTCGAGGGCGAGGTCCAGTACCTCGCCGATTGTCATCACCGGGTGGAAGGTCATCGCGTCGCGGACCTCCTCCGGGACATCGTCCAGATCTGCGCGATTGCGCTCCGGGAGGATCACGTCGGTGAGTCCGGCCGCGTGCGCGGCCAGCACCTTCTGCTTCAGGCCGCCGATCGGAAGCACCCGGCCCTGCAGCGTGATCTCACCGGTCATGCCGACCGTGTGCTTGACCGGCCTGCCGCTCAGCAGCGAGGCGAGCGCCGTCGTCATGGTGATGCCCGCGCTCGGCCCGTCCTTCGGGATCGCGCCCGCGGGGACGTGCACGTGGTACTCGCGGTCGTCGAAGGCGTCCTCGTCGATGCCGAGTCCGTCGGCGTGTCCGCGCACGTAGGAGAGCGCGATCCGCGCCGACTCCTTCATGACGTCGCCGAGCTGGCCGGTCAGGACGAGGTTCTCCTTGCCCTTCATCGAGGTGGCCTCGATGAACAGGACCTCGCCCCCCGCGCCCGTCACGGACAGGCCCGTTGCCACGCCCGGGATCGCGGTGCGCTCGGCCGACTCCTGGAAGAAGCGCTGACGCCCGAGGGCGTCGCGGAGCTCGTCCTCGCCAACCTCGACGGGGACGGTCACGCTCTCCGACGCGATCTTCGTCGCGGTCTTTCGCAGGACGGTGCCGAGCGTGCGCTCGAGCTGGCGGACGCCGGCCTCGCGCGTGTACTCGGTCACGACCTGCCCCAGCACCTCATCCGAGATCGAGACCTCGTCCTCGCGCAGCCCGTTGCGCTCGCGCTGACGCGGCCACAGGTAGCCGCGCGCGATCGCGACCTTCTCGTCGGTCGTGTAGCCGTCGAAGCGCACGACCTCCATGCGGTCGAGCAGCGGCGCCGGGATCGTCTCGGCCACGTTGGCCGTGGCGATGAAGACGACCTCGGAGAGGTCGAGCTCCACGTCGAGGTAGTGGTCGCGGAACGAGTGGTTCTGCGCGGGGTCGAGCACCTCGAGCAGGGCCGCGCTCGGGTCGCCGCGCCAATCAGCGCCGACCTTGTCGACCTCGTCGAGCATGATCACCGGGTTCATCGTCCCGGCGTCGCGCAGGGCGCGGACGAGCCGGCCCGGCAGGGCGCCGATGTACGTGCGCCGGTGGCCGCGGATCTCGGCCTCGTCGCGCACCCCGCCGAGCGACATGCGGACGAACTCGCGTCCCGTCGCCCGGGCGATCGACTCGCCGATCGAGGTCTTGCCCGTGCCGGGCGGCCCGATCAGCGTGAGGATCGCGCCGGAGCGCTTGTCCTCGGCGATGCCCCTCTCCTGGCGCAGTTTGCGCACCGCGATGTACTCGACGATGCGGTCCTTCACGTCCTCCAGGCCCGCGTGGTCGGCGTCCAGCACCTCGCGCGCGTGGACCGGGTCGAGCCGCTCGTCGGAACGCTCGGACCAGGGCACCGCGATCAGCCAGTCGAGGTAGGAGCGGATCATCGAGCTCTCGCCCGACTGCTCGCCCATGCGCTCGAAGCGCCCGAGCTCGCGCTCGGCCTGCTCGCGCACCTCGTCCGGCATCCCGGCCTCGGCGATCTTCTTGCGGTACTCCTCGACGACCGAGGCGCCGTCCTCGCCGAGCTCCTTCTGGATGGACTCCATCTGCTTGCGCAGGAAGTACTCGCGCTGCTGCTTCTCGGCGCCGGACTGCACGTCCTCGCGGATGCGCCGCCGGACCTGCAGCTCGGTGAGGCGCTCGCGCTGAAGCTCGAGCGCGCGGGCAAGCCGCTCGGTCACATCGAGCTGCTCGAGCAGCTCGACCTTGTTCTCGTAGCTGAAGTCGGGCGAGTAGCCGCTCGTGTCGGCCAGCGCGCCTGGCTCTGAGATCGAGCGCACGAAGGCCGAGACGCGGCCGTCGTCGCCGCGCAGCTCGAGGATCTCCTCGACTACCGCGCGGTATTCGCGCTCGAGCTCGCGGGTGCGGCCGTCGACCGGGACCTCGTCGGGGTGCGGCTCGACCTGCACGCGCAACTCGCCCGCGGGGCTCGTCTGCGCTGCGCCGATGCGGCCGCGGTAGAGGCCGTCGATCATCACCGCGTGGCCGCCTCCGGGGAGGCGGACGCGCTCCCTGACGGCGGCGACGGTGCCCACGCTCGCAAAGTCGTCGCCCTTGCGCGGGACGAGGACGACGCGCTCTTCATCGCCGGCGTCGATGGCCAGCGTCAGGGACATGTTGGGGAAGACGACGGAGTCGTCAACGGGTATGAGAAGAAGTGTCTCGGTGGCCATGCTTGGTTACCTACTTACGTTGGGTAAGCAAAGCTTAGCGGCCGATTGGCAGATCGTTCAGGGGGGTCACCGCACCGCCGGGAGTGCGATGCTCCCCGCCGTGACCGACCCCGATGACATCGCCCGGGCGGCCGCCGCCGCAGCTGCTGTCGAGCTGGTCGAGCCGGCCATGACGATCGGGCTCGGATCCGGACGGGCCGTGTGGAAGGTCGTCGAGCTGCTCGGCGCGCGCGAGGAGCGGTTCCGGGCGGCGACCGCGTCCAACCGGACCGCCGAGCTGGCCAGGCACGCCGGGATCGAGATCGTGGAGCTCGACGGCGAACTCGAGCTCGACCTCGCCCTCGACGGCGCCGACGAGGTGGGGCCCGGCCTCGGTCTGATCAAGGGTGGCGGCGGGGCGCTGCTGCGGGAGAAGATCGTGATCTCGGCGGCCCGCCGGTTCGTGGTGGTGGCGGAGACCCCGAAGAAGGTCGAGCGACTCGGTGAACGCTGCCGCCTGCCCGTGGAGGTGGTGCGCTTCGCGTGGCGCGACACGCGGCGGAGGCTGGCCCGGCTGTTGCCCGACGCGGAACTGCGCATGGACGAGAGTGCTCCCTATCTGACGGACGAGGGCCACTACCTCCTCGATTGCCGCGTCCCCGAGGACGCCGACGCGGCGGAGCTCGACCGGTCGCTCGAGCGCGTGCCCGGCGTGGTCGAGCACGGGCTGTTCCTCGGCATGGCCGAGCGTGCCCTGCTCGGCCGCCCGGACGGCGGCGTCGACGAGCTCACGGCCTGACGATGTGTCAGAGGTCGCCCGCCGACACCGCTCCAGCGGCGGTCCGCGTCCGGTCGCCCGGCGGGCGGGCGAGCAGGCGGATCTCGCGCCCGAAGTTGTCCGCCGCGGTGAGGTACACGGCCTGGCGCAGCGTCACCCTCAAGGTCGCGAGCGCGCCGGGGACGGGGCTCGCTTCGTCGCCGGCGGCACCGTAGGCGCCGCCGGCCGGGTCGCCGCGCAGCGCCAGCAGCTGGACGTCGACGAGCGCGACGTGCGTCCGCCCCGCGCCCCCTCCCTCGCCTGGCTCGGTCGAGACGACCACGTCGACGCGCGTGCCGGGAGCGAGCGCCTCGAGCATGCCGCCGCTGCTCACGCCAACCTCGACCGCCCGCTCGCCCGGTCTGAGCTGCGACCCCGCGGCGCCGGGCCCGCTGCCCGCGGCGGGCTCGAGCTGGCCGGCGGTCAGGTAGCTGCCCGCGGCGACGCGCACCGCCGTTCGGGCGCCGCTGATGTCCGCGGCCGATCCGATCGCATCGGGCGGCACGAAGCGGGCCGGGACGCGCCGGACCGAGAGCGCTCGCGCCGTGACTCGCGCCCCGGGGGCGAGGTCGCGCGCGGCCACCATCACCGGCACGAGAGGCCCCACCTGCTCCTCGACCTGGCGTTCGCGCTCCGCCACCTGCGACGCGGCCAGCCCGCCGGACGCGAGTGCCACCGACAGCAGGAGCAGCCCGCGCCGGCGGCGCGCGGTCACGCCGCCACATCCTCCCCACCCCCGTCTCGCTTGCTGCCGTCCCACTCTCCGGCTGTCGCGCGCGGCAGTTCGAGCACCGCCACGGTCTCGGCGCCGCCGAGGTCCACGAGCACGCGGCCGCCCAGCTGTCTGGCGGCGCGCTCGGCGATCCGGAGGCCGCGGCCTCGTGCCGGGATTGACCGCGGCAGCCTGACGGGCGCCCCGACGATCCGCCGGTTGCGGTTACGGATCTCGATCCGCACACCCGACGGCGTCGTCCGGCCGCGAACCCTTATCTGACCCTCCCCGTGCTCCGCGGCGTTCGCGACGAGGTTGCCGAGCGCCTTGGCGAGCGCGCGCCGGTCGACACGCGCCGGCGCGGGCCCACCGAGCCATCCGAACGCCACCCTCCCCGGGTCCGTCTCCCAGGGCGCAAGCGCCGCCCGGGCCACCGCGCGCAGCTCGGAGGGCTCGGCGCGAGTCACGGCCGCGCGGCCCGTGCGCGCCGCTGTGAGGTCGGCGAGGCCGGCGTCAAGCCGGTCCAGCTGAACCCGCAGCATCGCCGCGTGCCGCGCCCCCGCCCGGTCGCGACGCATGCGCTCGCAGGCAAGCCCGAGCGCCGTGGCGGGCCCGCGCAGCTCGTGCTCGGCGCGCTCGACCAGCCTGAGCTGGCGGCGGAGCCGCGCCAGGGCCGCCAGCCCGGCGATGGAGCAGAGCCCCGAGAGCACAAGCGCCGCGAATGCCACGGGCGTCACGGCGCCTCCGTCAGCTTGTAGCCCACCCCACGCACGTTCACGACCCATGGCCGCCGCGACGGTCCGAGCTTCTTGCGCAGCCGGGAGGCGTGGGCATCGAGCGTTCGCGTGTTTCCGACGGCGAGGTAGCCCCACACATCGCGGAGCAGCTCCTGCTTGCGATAGACGCGCGTGGGCTCGGCTGCCAGCGCGTGCAGCAGCGCGAACTCCTTGGCCGACAGCTCGATGCGGCTGCCGGCCAGTCGCACGATCCGGGTCGTGGGATCGATCGTGAGGTCGCGGACGCGTAGCACGCCCTTGGCGCGCCTGCCCTCGGCGCGCCGCAGCACAGCGCGCACGCGAGCGAGCAGCTCTGCGTACAGGAACGGCTTGCACAGATGGTCATCGGCCCCTCGGTCGAAGCTGCGTACCCGGTCGGCCTCGCCCACGAGCCCGGTCAGCACGATGATCGGGAGCTCCGGGTCGATTCGCGACGCCAGCCCGTCGGCGGCGCGCACGCGGTCCAAGACGTCGAGGCCGCTGCCGCCCTCGAGGCGCAGATCGAGCAGCACCAGGCAGGGGCGGCGCACCTCGATCGCGCGCAGCCCTTCGGCCGCGCTCGAAGCGCTCGACACCCGGAAACCGTCCGCGGCCAGGTTGTCTGCGAGGAAGGCCCTGGTGGCCTCGTCGTCCTCGATCACGAGGATCAGCCCCTGCTCGTCCACGCCGGGAGAAGCTCCCGCGGCCCGAATCTCACCCCCTGAGCAACCCTTCTCATCAACGGGCGGCGGATGACCCGTCTGCCCGCCTGGCGGCCTGCACAATAGGCCGGCAGCGGCGTGTCAGATCTCCGCGCGATGCGTACCGGCAGCGCATCGGCGAGGCACGAGATCACCCCGGTGCGGTGAGCGCCGACCGAACCGCCCGGCGCTCGAGCTCTGCCAGCCCGCGACCGGTGCCGATCACCATCAGCTCATCGCCCGCCTCGACCCGTGCCACGGGCTCCGGGAACTCGACTCCCGGTAGCGCGAGGACGCGCGCCTCGCAGTCCCGCTCGAGGGTCGCCACATCGGTGGTTTGGTCGGCGACGAGGCCGACGATCTGCAGGACCTGTCGCCCGATCGGCAGCACCGCGGTCGCGCGGCGACCGAGGACTGCGCCGACGAACGCCGGCGCGGCCAGAGACGAGACGCCGCGCGAGAGGTGGATGCCCGCCGCGCGCTCGACACGCACCGCCAGATCATGGTCGCCGAGTCGCAGCACCACGCGCAGGTGCGGCGCCCGCTCACGCGCCAGCAATGCGCACTGGAGGTTTGCCACCTCGTCGCCCGTCATCACCATCAGCGCGCGCGCCGATTCGAGTCGCAAGAGGGTGAGCGTGTCCTCTGAGCCCAGGTCGCCCAGGACGACCGGGATCCGGTGCCGCCGCACCAGGGCCATGTCCACACCCTCGTCGTCGCGATCCACGATCACGCAGGGCACGCCGGCGTCGACCAGCGCCTGGACGACAAGACCGCCGGTGCGCCCCGCCCCGCACACGATCACGTGGTCGCGTTTGGGAACCGGGTACTGGCCCAGGGCGCGCGTGATGCGGGCGCCCACGACCGCGTCGGTGACGAGCGCGAACACCAGCGCGAGCATCAGCCCGCCGAGGAGCATCAGCAGCACGTTGAGCAGCTGCGCCAGCGCGGAGGCGTCGAGCGTAGTGATGTCGCCGTAGCCCGTCGTGGTGACGGTCGACACGACGAAGTAGAGCGCGTCGAGCAGGTCGATTCCGAGCAGCCCGTCGAAGGCCAGCGCGCCGGAGATCGCCACGAGAAGGAACAGCAGCCCCACGACCACCAGCCGCCGGTCGATGATGCCCGTCGCGGTGCGCACCACCAGCCACCAGGCCCGCGCCGCGCCGCCCACCATCTCCATCCACCCGGTGGAGCGCTGGGAGATGCGCAGGTCGATGGCCCCGCGCGGCTCCGGCGCCGGCTCGTCGGCCACAACTCCTCCCTTGTCCACCAGCCCCCAGACCCGGCGTCCGTCCGCCGGGAACAGCCTGGGCTCGGCGCCGCCCGTCACGACGTCGGCGAGCGCCAGCCAGCAGTAGGGGTCCTCGCGGTCCACATCCTCGACGGCCATGCGCCGGTCGCCCACCCGCAGCCAGAAGTCGGCGCTGCCGCGCAGCGCGGCCTCCACGAAGGTCGGCGCCGCTATCTCCTCCGCCGACAGCACCGCCACGTCGCCCGCCTGCCGTTGCACCATCTGCCCGAGGGCGGTGTTGAACAGCCGCACAACGACGCGGGCGGCGGGCGAGAGCTCCTCCAGGGCGAGCGCGACGTTCAGGTTCGTCAGGTCTGAGTGGGCCACCAGGCCGCAGGCACGCGCGTTGGCGACGCGCGCCTCCTTCAGCACGCGGCTGCTCCCGGGGTCGCCGACCACGAGCGCCACGTCCGCCGCGTCCGCGGCGCGGGCGAAGGGGGTGTCCGCTCGGGCGGACACAGCGCGTACCGGCACCCCGAGCGAGACCAGCTCCTCGAGCACGCGCACCCCCACGCGATCGTCGCCGACCACCACGACGTGCGCGCGCTCGCCCATCGGCGCCCCGAGCCGACCTAGTTGCCGCGCCCCTCGAGCAGGCCGGCCGTCCTCAGGAACCGCTCGGCCACGACCGCCTCGTCCTGTCCGTCGACCTCGACGTCACGGTTCATCTGGATCATGGCGCTCGTGGTGAGGCGGCCGTTCAGGTCGTTTATGACGCGCATGAACTTGCGTCCGCCGAGCTCCTCGAGCTTGTCCTCGTCGATCACGAGCGCGACGTGCTGGAAGCCGAACACGCGCTTGTCGTCCTCGAGCACCTTGTAGCTGCCGCTTCCGAGCCGTCCGTCGGTCGTAAAAACGTTGGCGGCATCGATCTCGTTGCGGTCGAGCGCCCGGTACTGGTCGCCGATCGGAATCTCCCGGAACTCCACGTTGTCGAGCCCGTAGGCGTCGCGCATACCCACCAGGCCCTGTTGGCGCGACTCGAACTCGGGCCGTGCACCGAGGGTGAAGCCGGACACCTCCTGGAGATCGCCGATCGTCGCGAGCCCGCGCTTCTGGGCGAAGAACTGCGTGGTGGCGATCGCATCGACGTTCTCGAACGACGTCTGCTCGCTGAGCGCCTGGCCGCGGCCAGCGTAGAAGTCCCGCGCCAGCCGGTAGGTCTCCTCGGCCGTGGTTCCCGCGTCCTCGCGGCCCGCCGCGACGGTCACCGCGACGCCCAGGTATTCCGGGTAGCCGTCGATGCTGCCGCTCTCGAGCTCCTTGTCGATGACCTCGGTGGGCCCGATGTCCTTGCGGAGGGTCACGTTGATGCCGTTGAACTCGAGCACCTGGCGGTACAGCTCACCGACGATGAAGGCCTCCGTGAAGTTCTTGGTGCCGAGAGTCAGCTCGCGCTCGTCCCCCTGCGGCTGGGCCGATCCCTCCTTGTCCTCCTCGTCGTCGCCGCAGGCGACGACGAAGAGTGCGAGTACCAGCAGAAGGAGCGCCCAGCGCGGTCGTGACCGTGGGGCAGTCATCCCTCGTCACCACCAGACACGCTGATGTCGATGCGCTCGGGCTCTCGCTGCACCGCGCAGCCCCCGCGCACCGTGATCTCGAGGAGGCCGTCCTCGAGGTCGGCGCTGATCGCGCTGCGATCGGTTCCCTCCGGCAGGTTGATCGCGCGCCGGAAAGCACCGTAGTGACGCTCACGCACGTAGTAGGTCGTCTCCGCCTCGTCCGGCGCGCCGGTCCGGTCACCGAAGATCGTGAGCGTGTCGTGTTCGAGCGAGATGTTCATGTCCTCGCTCGGAACGCCCGCCAGCTCGCACCTGATCATCAGGTCGTCGCCGCGGGCGAAGATGTCCATCCTCGGGATCCACGCGGTGGCGTGCGTACGCTCCTCTTGGGGCGGGTCGATCCCCGCCCGCCAGAACTCGCGCATGCGGTTCATCTCCGCGACCGTGTCGAACAGGCCGTGGAAGCGCTGTTGCTTCGGGCGATCGGCCATTTTGACCTCCGCTCCTCTCGCCTCGTGATCAGCTGCCGCCGACGACGTCGGGCCGTGGCCGTGGCGCCGCCGCATCGGGGATGGTTACCACGGGTCTCGGCTCCGGCGTGGGTATCGGCTCCTGGCGCAGCGCCTTGAAGAAGCTCACGCAGAGCCCGATCATCACGAGCGCGAAGGGCGCTCCCGCGACGATCGCCGCCTGCTGGAGCGTCTCCAGCCCGCCGGCCACCAGCAGCGTGATCGCCACCGCGCCCATCGCGGTTCCCCAGAACGCGACGATGGCGCGCGGCGGCTCGAGGATTCCCCGGCAGGTCAGCATCCCCATAACGATCGATGCCGCGTCAGCGCCGCTGACGAAGAAGACCGCGACCAGCACGACAACGACGATCGAGGTGAGCGTGGACAGCGGGAGCTCCTCGAGCAGCGTGAAGAGCGCGATCTCCGGCTGCGCCACGGCGTCGGTGAGGTTCGCCTGGCCGGAGAGCTGCAGGTCGATCGCGGAGCCGCCCATGATGGCGAACCAAATGAAGCTGACCCCGGAGGGAACCAGCAGCACGCCGATCACGAACTCACGGATCGTCCGGCCCTTGGAGATGCGGGCCAGGAAGGTGCCCACGAAGGGCGCCCAAGACATCCACCACACCCAGTAGAAGATGGTCCAGCTCCCGAGCCACTCGGCGCCGCCGAAGGCGCCGGTCCTGAAGCTCCTGCCGACGAGTCCGCCGAAGTAGTCGCCGGTCGCCTCCACGAGCGTGCCGAAGATGAAGACGGTGGGACCCACCACCAGGATGAACAGCAGCAGCAGAACCGCCAACATCATGTTGAAGTTGCTGAGCCACTGCACACCCCGCTCGACGCCGGACACGGCCGAGACCACGAACAGCAGCGTCAGGACGGCGATGATCACCACGGCCAGCCCGGTGCTGCTCTCCACGTCCCAGACGAAGTTGAGTCCGCTGTTGATCTGCAGAGCGCCGAGGCCGAGCGAGGTCGCGCTGCCGAACATCGTCGCGAAGATCGCCAGGATGTCGATCCCCTTGCCGATCGGCCCCTCGACGCGATCGCCGAGCACAGGCCGGAACACCGTGCTGATCAGGTTCGGGTACCCCTTGCGGAAGCAGAAGAAGCCCAGGGCGAGGCCGACGACGGCGTAGAGCGCCCAGGGATGCAGGGCCCAGTGGAAGTAGGTGTACTCCATCGCCGTCGCGGCGGCCTCCTCGGTGCCCGGCTTGGCGAGTCCGAGCGGTGGCGCGGCGAGGTGGGAGATCGGCTCGGCCACCCCGAAGAACATCAGGCCGATCCCCATCCCGGCGCTGAACATCATCGCGATCCAGGACACCGTCCTGAACTCGGGACGATCGTCGTCCTTCCCCAGGCGGATCCTGCCGTAGGGCGAGATCGCCAGAAACAGGACGAAGATCAGGAAGGCAGCCGTCGACAGTACGAAGACCCAGCCGAGGTTGGTGAGGATCCAGCTCAGGATGTCTCCGACGACCGTGGCCAGCTCGTCGTCGAAGACCACCCCCACGACGACGAACACCACGCTGATGGCGGCGGCGATGGCGAAGACCGTCTTATCGACCTTCCAGCCCTCCTGCTCCATCCTGACTCCCCCTCGTCTCGCTCCTGTGTGTGTCCCGACCCGTCAGCGGGCGCGTCTTGCGGTGGCGACCTGCCCCTCGCGCGGCGCGAACATGGGCGCCGACTCCACGTCGTCGCCCGGCGGGACCCGCTGGATTCCCACCATCCGGTCGATGATCATGTTCTGGAAGCGGTGGAGCGGCTCCTCGAAGCGGTAGCAGAGCCGGCCACCGGGAAAGGGTGTGGTCGCAATCCCCTGCTGCACGCGCTCGACGATGTCGATGTCCTCGCGGTTCACCTCGTCCCAGAACTTCGCCAACCGGTCGACGGCATCGTCGCCGGGACCGTCCGATGCCGATTCGGGATGAGTGAGCAGGTAGGTCGTCTCGCGAGTCCGTGCCGGGCCGAGCGGGTGCGCGCAGATCAGGAAGAGGTGGTTGGGAAGCACGTTGATCGCAACGTTGGGGAAGAGCCAGATGAAGCGGGCGCTCTCCACGTCGCTGCCGGACAGACCGGAGATCGCCGGGAGGCCGACCTGCCAGCCGCCCTGCTCGCTGTCGGCGGCGATGGGAGTCGTGCACATCCCGGTGTACATGCCGGTTCCCTGCCAGCGGTGGTGGGCCTCTATTGGCGAGACCTTCACGAGACCGGGGTGGACCCAGGGCAGGTGGTAGTACTCCATGAAGTTCTCGGCGAGCAGCTTGTAGTTGGCGTCGACGTCGTAGTGCGCGGCGCGGGCCACCTCCCACTCGTCGAGGCGGTACCCGGCGGTGCGGCGGGGAAGGTCTCCCAGGTGCTCCGCCAGCGGCGGGGCGTCCTCGTCCAGGCAGACGAAGGCGAGCGGGCCCCAACTCTCGGCCCGCACCTCGAGCAGTCCGTAGTCGGCCCGGTCGAAAGCGGTCGCACCGTCCATGTCGAAGACCGCGCGCTGATCCTCCGGAATGTCCGAGCCCTCGAACAGCGGCGTCCCGATGCAGGTGCCATCGAGCGAATACGCCCAGCTGTGGTACGGGCAGCGGATCGAGCGCCTCACATGGCCTGCGCCGGTCGGCAGCAGGCGGGTCCCGCGGTGGCGGCAGGTGTTGTAGAACGCGCGCAGCCCGCCGTCGAGCCCGCGCACGACGATCACGGAGCGCCCGGCGACGTCGGCGACGAGCAGCTCGCCGGGCTCTCGCAGCTGGGCTGCGGGCCCGACCGCCACCCAGCCGGAGGCGAAGACGCGCTCGCGCTCGACGGCGAAGAAGTCCTCGGACGTGTACGCCTCCGGCGTGATCGTCTCGGCGAGGGCGACCGGCCGGCGGGTCCTCCTGTAGGTGTTCTCCTCCGTGAAGACCTGTTCACTAGGTGAACAGATATATCTCACGAAGTGATTGTGAACGGCTCAGTGGTCTTAGTCAACCCCCCTCGGGCGCGATCTCCACGCCGATGCTCGCCTCGATCTGGGCGACGGCCGCCTGCATGGGAGTCAGAGCCGCGATCCGGCGTCGCGCGTCGAGGCGAAAGCTCGGCCCCGTCACGTTAAGCGTCGCCACGAGCCGTCCCTCGCGCTCGAAGATGGGAACTGAGACGCTCGCGAGCCCCTCCTCGAGCTCGTCGGAAATCTCGGCGTAGCCGCGGGCGGCGACGAGCTCGATCTCGCGCCGCAGCACATTGGGGTCGGTGATCGTGGCCTCGGTGCGCCGCTCGAGCGGGGCCTCGAGGAACCGCTCGAGCCGGGCGGGCTCGAACGCCGCCAGCAGCACCTTGCCGCTGGAGCTGGCGTGCAGCGGGTACCGGCGACCCACCCAGTTCACGGCCTGGATCAGGTGCGGCGCGTCGACCTGCCGGACCACGTCGAGCGCCTCGCGCCCGCGCACCACGCTCAACGTGACCGACTCGCGGGTCTCCGCAGCCACCTGGTCGAGCGCGGCCCGGGCGGTCGCGTCGAGCAGGTCTCCATGCCCGGCGTCATGACCGAGGCGCGCGAGCGTGAGGCCGATCACGTAGCGGCCGTTGCCCTGTCGCGTGAGGAACCCCTCGCTCTCGAGGGTGTGGATCAGGCGCAGGGCGGTGGAGTGCGACAGCCCGGTGGAGCGGGCGAGTCCGGAGGCCGTGTCGCCCGCTGGGTGCTCGGCCGCCGCCCGCAGTATCGCCGTGGCCCGCTGGACCGACTGGTTGAGCTTCATGGGCCTCCGGTGAAGCTAGCGCAGCCGGAGGGCGAGCGCCCGGCTGTTGAGTGGGTCAACCCGTCGAGCCTGCATCGGCCGAACTGGCCGCAGTGGCTCGGCGGCGTCTGCAATCCGATGCGCCCGGTGATCCCGAGGTCATCCTTCGAAAATACTTACCAAATTCCTAAGAAATCATCGCTTGACCTTACGAGCGGCGGAGGCACACTTCGGGCATCCCCAGTCCCCCCGGCCCGAGGTGCAGCCATGAGTGCGAACGATAAGTGCCTGACCGATCCCCTGACCATTCGCCCCGCGACGCGTGCGGACCTGCCGGCGGTTGCCAGCCTGGCTGAGCTCGATTCCGGACGCGTTCCTCGTGGCCGTGTCCTCCTCGCAGAGCTCCGGGGCAGCGTGGTCGCGGCCATCTCGCTCGAGAGCGGAGAGTTGTTCGCCGATCCCTTCGTGTCCACCGCCGAGGTCGTCAAGGACCTGCGAGCCAAGGCGGCGGAGGTGAGACTCGCCGATGACCCCGAGGCCGGCCGGCGAGGAACCTCTCTAATGGCTCGCGTGCGAGAGGTGCGCCGGCGCCGGCAGCCCGGCCTGCGAACGACGAGCTAGCGGCGGGCTGAGAGCGTCCCGGTCTCCGCGTCCATCGCCGCGGCGGTCTGCGCCAGGGCGTCGGCCACGGCCGCCAGGGCTGGGCGAGGGGTGCTGGCTCGGCGTACGGCAATGAAGATCCGGCGGGCCAGCGGCTCCTCGGCCACCCTTCGCATTGCGACCCCGGCCTGGCCGGTCGCATTCCCGAGGCCGGGAATCATCGCCACCGCATGACCACTCGCCACGAGGCTCAACAGCGTGCCCATGTTGTTTGCCCTGTAGCGAATCTCGGGCTCGAAACGCCCGAGGGAGCGGCACGTGCCGACGACCATCTCGGCGAAAGCGGTTCCGGTGCGCGAAGTCGCCCAGCGTTCGTCGGCCAGGTCGGCAAGCGCTATCTCCGGCCCACGAGCGAGGGGATGATCTTGCGGGACGGCGACCAGAATCGGGTCATGAACGATGTCGCGGCGCTCGAGGGCCGCATCGCGGGGACGAGGGGCGTGCTCGTACTCTTCGCCGATCGCTAGGTCGAACGCACCCTTGACGACGAGCGGCAGCGATTCCTCCGCCTCCGCCTCGAGGTACTCGATGGATAGCCAGGGGTGGTCGACAGCCAGACGGGACAGCGCGCGGGGCAAGAGAGCGACCGCGACCGTCTGGAAGGACGCCACACGAACGGTTCCCCGCGGCTCTGCGTTCACGCGAGCCACCTCTGCCTCGGCACGCTCCATGCGTGCCATGAGGGCGGCGGCGTGGTCCACGAGAAGCAGCGCCGCCTCGGTCAGGCGCACGTTCCGGCCGACCCGCTCAAGCAGCTCCACACCTGCCTCCCGCTCCAGCTGTGAGAGCTGCTGGGAGACCGCGGACGGGCTATAGGAAAGGGCCTCGGCGACCGCCGCGATCGTCCCGCGCGCGTGGAGCTCGCGGAGGAGAAAGAGCCGGCGAAGATCCAGCACTCGTAAGCAAAGCTAACGCATAATCGAATAATTAGCCGCTCGACACGGAGTGTCCACTCGCGGGACACACCCCCTCGATGGGCCGCCGTGAGCGCGGCTCTCGCACTGGCTGGCAGAGCGGGGCGCGCGAATATGCGAATGCGACGGCTTGCTAGACGCCGCTCTCGAGCCGCTCCTTCAGCCGCCGCATGTTGGCGGGCATCTGCTCCGGGTCTGCCGGCGCACGACGAGCGGCACCAGCAGCTTGCCGATCCCATGCGCCTCGAAGTCGAGTTCGATCGTCACGCGCGATCGCTCACTCTCGGCGACGGGCTCGACCGTACCCCTCACCATCCCCCTCACCGGTCCGTCGATGCCGCGCACCGCCCAGGTCCTCGGGCGACTGATCTCCGTGATCTCCGAGGTCATCGTGCGTTCGCTGCGACCGACGCGGCGGGTCTGTGTGACCCTCGAGCCCCACGGCAGCGGGGCCGCCCCCCTCGGTGCGCGAGCCCACGAGGCTCTCTTGCCACTCGGTGAGCCGTGACGGGTCGGTGACGTAGGCGAAGACATCCTCGGGCGAACGGGCGATCTCGATGCTCGTCACGATTGGTGCCACGGTTCCTCCTGCTCCTCGCGGGCCCGGATCATCTCGCATGGTCCGCCGCGACGACGCCACCCATCGCCGATCTCTGATCGACCCGCGACACGCACAGCCGTTACCGCGTCCGCGCGGACGCAGAGGCCCGAATCTCACCCACCCGAGGTACCTTCCCTGCGACCACTGGCGACGGAGGGGGTTGACATGTGCGTTCCCGGAACGCTGGAGACGGTTCGGGAGAGGGTCGAGCGGGAGGGCCCGCCGCGGGTGAGCCGACGCGTGGCGCTCGCCGCGGGGGCGGGCGCCGTTGCCTCCGCGGCACTGCCCGGCGCGGTCTCCGCGCGCGGGCGGCGCGAGCATCGCGATGGACGGGGCGGCAAGGGGCGGCTCATCGATCTCACCCACGTGTTCAGGGAGGACTTCCCCGCCTTTCCCATGGCGCCCGCCAGCAGTCGCGAAACGGTTGTGACGATCCCCGAGAACGGCTTCTACGGCCAGGTTTGGACGATCTGGGAGCACGTCTGCACCCATATGGACGTTCCGGCCCACTTCATCACGGGCGGCCGCACCTCGCCCGAGCTCGAGCTCGAGGAGTTGGTCGCGCCGATCGCGGTCGTCGACATCTCCGGCCGCGCCGCTCGCGAGCCCGACACGGTGGTGACGCCGGACGACCTGGCGCGCTTCGAGCGCCGATATGGGCGCATCCCGCGCGACGCCGTGGTGGCGATGTACTCCGGCTGGGAGGCGCGCGCGGGCAGCGTGGAGGCCTACCGCAACACCGACGCGACGGGGATCATGCGCTTCCCCGGCTTCGGCAATGAAGCGGTGGAGTGGTTGCTGGATCGGCGGCGTATCCGCGGCATCGGCGTGGACACGATGAGCCTTGACCATGGCTCGTCGTCCACCTTCGACGTCCATCTGACAGTGCTCGGCGCCGACCGCTACGGGGTCGAGAACCTGCGCAACCTCAAGCGGATCCCGGCCCGCGGAGCGACCCTCGTGCTCGGGCTGATCCCGTGGAAGGACGGTTCGGGCGGCGCCTGCCGGGCCTTCGCAAGCGTCTGAGCGTGCAATCGCGGTTGCAGCGCCCGCGCCGGGGCAGGAAACGAACATAAGATCACGACGCCCGCCGGCCCCGGCCGGGCTTCCGCCCATGGACGACACCGCTCGACGTGGAAACTACGAGTCCGGCTCGGACTACGTCCTCGAATACGGCGAGCTGCGCTTCACGTTCAACGAGCGCGACTTCGCCGAGCGCGTCGAGCAGGCGGCCACGAAGCTCGGGTTTGTCGAGGGACTGCTCTGCGACGAGGAGCGCGAGGACCTGGTCAACCTCGCTGTGAACGGCGAGGTGACCGAGGCGCACTCCGAGCTCGGCGAGCACATCAACCACTGCTGGAGGGATCTGAACGGCCCTTCCGAGCGCTCGCTGGTCCATTGGATCAGGCGGCTCGTGTTCCGCGGCGCCTGGCTCGACCAGCGCGTGATGGAGGGCGAGCTCGAGCTCGTATTCGACGAGCAGGACAACTCGTTCGGGTATGCGCAGCCGGACCGGAACTTCGAGCTCATCGAGCTCTCCCCCGAGCCGAGCTGGCGGCGGGTCGCCTACAGGCGCTAGGCTTCTCGCAGCTTTTCTGCAAGAACCCGAGGGAGGAAAGGATGCGGAAGGCCTCGACGGCAGTGCTGGCTGTCGCGATCGTGGTGCTCGGCCTTACCGCCCCCGCCGCGGGCGCCAAGGAGAGAGTCCTCACCCTCTACTCGCCCAAGATCCACACGCTGCCGTACGTGCACGACACGCACCACGTGACGCTGCGAGCCGACGGCCGCGAGGCCCCCGCACAGCCCGGCTACGTGACCGGCTGGAAGGAGATGGCGCTCGTCGACTCCAAGGCCCCGAACGCGAAGCCGCTCCCGATGTCGAAGATGATGGTCCACCACCTCCTCTACTACGCCCCGGGGACCGACAGCCCGGCGCCCGGAAGCTGCTGGGGCTCGTCTGGCTTCATCGGTGGCCGCGGCGAGGAGCACCCGCTCGGGCGCTTTGCCACGCCGCTGCCCGCGTGGACTCGCGCCAAGTACGGGGTCGTCAACCGTAAGGCCGACGGGACCGCGCCCAGCTGGCGGCTCACGGCGATGGTGATGAATCACTACAAGCGGCCCAAGACCTTCTACGTGCGCACGCGCGTCCACTACACGACCGACAAGCGCACGGCCGTGCTCCCGATCGTGATGGCCGATTGCGCGAAACACGCCGCAAACGGCATGGCCTACGACGTTCCGGGCGGCGGCCGGAAGGGCTCGAACTACGTCAGCTCGAGCGACTGGGTCGTGCCCGAGGGCCTGAACGGGCGGCTCCTGCTCGGCGTCTCGCACCAGCATGGCGGCGCCAAGTACCAGACCCTCGAGAGCCGCACCTGCGGGCGCCGCATCTTCAAGGCGCCGGCCTATCACGGCACGCCCGACCACATCTACAACACGATCCGGCCGATCCTCCACGAGCCCGGCCCGGTGGGCAACGGGACCTTCGCCACCGAGCAGGGCGTGCCGATCACCGAGGGCGAGGTGCTGCGACGGGTGGCGGTGCACGACAACCACAACCTGCACGTGGCGACGATGGGCTTCTGGTTCCTCTTCGTCGTGCCGGACGACTCGGTCAAGCGCTGCGGCAAGATGCCGACCGACATGGTCGATCTCAACCGGCCGCGTCGCTTCGACCGCACGCCGAACCACGACCTCAAGGTGCCGCAGCTGGCGAAGCCCGCGGGCGGCTCCGCGGTCTTCGACGGCAACCCGCTCGAGATCGGCGACGACTTCTTCCGGCCCGGGACGATCACCGCCAAGGTCGGCCAGCCGGTGACCTGGAGCTTCGGCGGCATGCGCCCGCACAGCGTGACCGTGGCGAACGGCCCGCGGGGCTTCTCGTCGCTTTACATGGGACGGAACACCGGGACCTACAGCGTCACGCCAAGGGTCAAGGGGACCTACAGGCTCGTCTGCCTCGTCCACCCGACGACCATGGCCCAGACGCTGAAGGTCAAGTAGCGCGCTACTGCAGCGCGTCGGCGTGGAGCGTCCCGCTCTGCGCGCTCAGCTTGCCGTCCGGCTCCAGCACGATGCGAGTGGTGGCCCAGCGCAGGGCCTCGTCCGAGTCGCCCGTCGCCGCGATTACCGTGAGCGTGCCGCCCTCGCGGGTGGCTCGCGCGGCCCCGAACAGCCGCCGCCGGGCGCTTCCGGGGAGCGACTCGAGCGAGTCGACGATCACGGCGGCGTGGCCGCCGCGCTCGACGCGCCGTTTGGCACGCTCGACGGCCAGCTCAGCAGCCTGCGCCTGCGCGTCCGGCGAGCGGTCGAAGCTGCCGCCCACCACGTCGAGGCCCTCGGCGGCGCGCCATTCCGTGACCTCCTCGGGGCGCACGCCGGCGAGCACGACCTGTACGTCGACGTCGTCCGCCTTCGCAAGCTCGCCGGCCAGCTCGCGCAGCAGTCTGGTTGCGCCGGCGCCGGGCGGGCCCGCGACCGCCACGCGGGAACCGCGGCCGAAGGGGATGTCGCCCAGCGCGGTGGGCCCCTCGAGGCGTGCCGACGGGAAGATCGCCGTCAGGTCCCCGAACCATGGACGCTCCTCGGGTGGTTCCGCGTCGCCGCCGTTCACGCTTCCCACGCGGACCAGCGACGGGTGCCGCTCGTTTCGGCGCGGCGGGCGCACGGGGCCGCTCACCTCGTCGCCCGCGCGCAGCTCGCAGCGACGGATCTGGGCGGGCGAGACGTAGACGTCGTCGCGCGACTGGCCGGCGGGATCCACGCGGACGAACCCGCTTCCGTTGGCGAGGATGTCGAGCACGCCCGTGACGAGCTCCTCGTCGCGCTCGGGCGGCCGGCCCGCGCCGGCCGGCTCCTCCTCGGAGGTGCCCTCTGACGTCCCTTCGGAGGTGCCTTCCGACGTCCCTTCGGACGTTCCCTCCGACGTTCCCTCGGAGGTGCCCTCCGACGTCTCCTCGGAGGTGCCTTCGGACGTCTCCTCCGAGATCTCCTCGTCCTCTTCGGCCCCGATCGCCCCAACCGCGGCGAGGCGGGTGCCGACGGGAGCCTCGAGTGCCTCCTCGGCGGGGACCTCGTCCGGCTCACGCTCCTCCCCGGTCTCCGCGCCGGAAGCTTCCAGGATGGCCGCGATCAGCTCGTCTTTGCGCTTGGCCCGGAAGCCCTCCAGGCCGAGCTCAGACGCGATCGCGTGGAGATCGGCGAGTGGGCTGTCCTCGAGCTCTTTCCTCTTCAGCACCGACATGGCGGCGGCTTACCCTAGCGCTCGGAGCGCGCCGGCCGGGTCACGTGGCCTCCTCGACCGCATCGAGTACGAGCTTGATCAGCCGAAGCAGCGCGGCGTCGACGTTCTCGTTGTCGATGATCGCCACGCCGGCCTCCTCCGCGCGCGCCGCCAGGTGGGCCTGGAGGGCGCGGATGTCGTCGAACGCCGCCAGATAGCGCTCGGCGGGCCGCGTCCCCGGGCGGTGGGAGAAGTGGCCGCGGTGCAGCTCCTCGTCGCGTACCACCACGAGCGCCTCTACGAGCACGCAGCTCTCGCGAAGGCCTGGCGCGACCCGGCCCGGCTCGAGATGCACGCCCTCGACGATCACGGGTTTGGCCTCGTTTGCGGCCCGCTCGACGATCGCCGCGACGCCCGTACCCACGTGCTCGGCCTGGTCCGCGTAGCCCTCGATCCCGCCGGCGTCGAATGCCGAGAAGTGCACGGTGGGCATGGCCTCGAGCGTGAAGAACGCCCGCAGAACTTGCCGGACCACGTCGGTCGCGATCACGCGCGTGATGCCTAGGCGGCCAGCGAGCATCGTGGCGAGCGTGGACTTGCCGACGCCGGTCGTCCCGCCCAGCAGGACGACCAGCGGTCGGTCGAGCCTGTCCAGCCGGCGCCAGCCCAGGTAGCGGCGAACCGCGCTCTCGCCCTCCGCGGCGCGGAGAACCTCCAGGCAGAGCGCGTCGAGGCCATCGACGCCGATCTCGCGGTCGCCGCGCAGTGCCAGTCGGCGCTCGATCTCCCTGGCGAGCTCGAACGAGCGCTCCGGCGCCAGCCCGCCGGCCGACAGCGACTGCGCCATCAGGCCCTTCGAGTAGGGCAGGCCGTGGCCCTTGTGGATGACGATCGTCTCAGGTGGCATCGCGGTAGAGGTCGAGCAGCGCGTCGTCGATGCCCAGCGGGCGGTTGCGGACGAAGACCACGGCGGCGCCCTCGGCTCGCGCATGCAGCGCGACGGTGTCGATGGCCGCGGCCTTGAGCTCGACCAGGTAGACGTCGCAGCGCTCGGCGGCCGCGCGCTCGAGGTCGACCCCGAGCGCGTCGCGGCGGGCGAGGTTCGTGGACGCCACCACCGGCTCCACCCCCTCGACCCCGTGGGAGCCGGTGGTGAACAGGGCCACGCGAGCTCCGTCGGGCAGCGGCTCGAGCGGCTCGGCCCGGAGCCGGAAGGGGAGCGCGCCGGCCGGCGGCTCCGCTCCCTCGGCCGCCAGCACGAGGTCGGCGCGCGCGAGCCGGTACTCGGCGAACGGCTCGTGTGGGCCCGCGCCCAGGACGCACACGGTGCGGTCAACCTCGACCGGCGGGATGCAGGCACCCGAGCCCTCGAAGATGAGCGCATCGGGTGCAAGCGACGCCGCGAGGGCGGCGCCCGCGGGGACGTTCGACTCGACCGGCGCGCCGGCGAAGCCGCCTCCCACGCGGCGGCAACCCACGGTGCGCACGCCCGCGGTCGCTGCATCCTCGAGATAGTCGGAGGCGGCGTGGCCGCCGTCCGCAGCGATCGCGAGCAGCTGATCGAGGCCGATGCCACCCTCCGCGAGCCGGGGCTCCGCCGGTCCGCCACGGCCCATGCAGACGATGACGGGATCGGCGCCCTGCTCGCGCAACAGTGCCGCCCAGTGTCCGGCCACGGCGGTCTTGCCGGTCCGCTTGCCGGTGCCAATCACCGCGAGCTTCGGGCCGTCGAAGGGCACCGTCTCGTAGCGAGGGGGCTCGAGCCCGGCGCCCGGCGCCTCGTAGGGCAACCCGAGCGACAGAGCGAGCGTCGCCGCCCGCAGCTTCGCGCTCGCGGGCAGCACCGGCTCGTCGGCGAGGTCGACGACGGCTGCCGCCCCCGCCCGGGCGAGCCGCCGGAGCCCGGGTTCGAGCTCGGGCTCGACCGGGCGGCCGTAGTGCTCCTCGAGGGGACCCGGCATGAGCTTCTCCTCGCCTCCGCAGAAGACGACTCCCGCCAGGCCCCGCTCCCGCTCGAGGCGGTCGAGCAGCTCCCGCACCGCGGCCGGATGGTGCTCGCCGTCCACGAGTGCGATGACCGGTCCCCGAGCCACATCCGTATTTCCGTCGGAGACCACTGGCGGTGATTGTGCCTCGGGCGCCGCGGTCAGCCGTGCGCGGTCTCCCCGAGCAGCGACTGGTCCTTCTCGTAGTCGTAGGTGCGCGGGTCGAACGAGATGATCGCGTCCTGCTCGTGGAAGGGGTACTTGCGGAAGACCGTCACGCGCTCCGGCGACGCCTCGATGAGGTTGTAACAGGGCTTGGTCTTGCCGCGCAGCCGCGTCGTCGAGACGGTCCCCGCGTTGACGACGAACAGGTTCTCGAGCCGCCACGCGTAGGGCACGTGCTTGTGGCCCGACAGCACGAGGTGGACGTCGGCACGCTGGAGGCACTCGAGCGTGTCTCCGGCGTCGTGGACGACGTTGCGCTCGCGGCCGGTGCCCGGCACGGGCAGCAGGTGGTGGTGCAGCACGAAGATGCGCAGGAAGGCATCGTGCTCCCGGAAGCGGTCCACGATCCACGAATAACGGCCGCGTCCGATCACGCCGTGGTCGAGGTCGGGCTCGGTCGAGTCGACGGCCACGACCGAGACGCCGTCGTGGTGGAGCACGGAGCGGCGGTCGCCGAACAGCTCCTCGAAGTGGACGTAGCCGACGTTGCGCGAGTCGTGGTTGCCGGGGATCACGATCAGGCGCTCGCATGCGATCCGCTGCAGGTACTCGGCGGCGAGCTGGAACTCGCCGCGCAGGCCGTCCCCGGTGAGATCACCCGAGATGACCACGACATCGGGCTTCAGCTCGTTGATCTCGACCAGCGCCCGGTCCAGAAGGCTGGGCACGAAGTGGGGCGAGCCGCAGTGGAGATCGGACAGCTGCGCGATCGTCACCGCCCTCACACCGTCTCCCTTCTGAGGTCGTCGGGGAGCTCGAGCGTGGACTCCGTCCCGCGGTCGAGGGCGGAGCGGACGCGAAGGTAGTCGCGCGCGCCGGCCACGTCGTGCACGCGCAGGATGCGTGCGCCGCCGCGTACGGCGGCGCCGACGGCGGCGAGCGTCCCAGGATCGCGCGCGCCCGGCGGCTGATCGGTCAGCGCGCCGACGAAGTCCTTCCGCGAGACGCCCAGCAGGAGCGGCAGCCCGCGCGCCGCGAGCCGGGGCAGCGAGCGCAGCAGCTCCACCGACTCGGCGGGGGTCTTTGCCAGGTCGATGCCCGGATCGAGGACGAGCTGGTCGTGGCCGACGCCGCGCGAGCGGGCCAGATTCACGCGCTCGTCGAGGAACGCCTCCACCTCGCCGACGACGTCGTCGTAGTCGGGGAAGGCCTTAGTCTTGGGCGGCGCCTGGGTGTGTGTGATCACGAGCCCGGCCCGGGTCTCGGCACACGCTGTCGCGACGTCGGCATCGGACAGCCCGCTGACGTCGTTGATCATCAGCGCGCCGGCCTCGAGCGCGGCTCGCGCGACGGGTGCGCGCCAGGTGTCGACGGACACCGGGACGCCGGCGGCGGTGAGCCGTTCGACGACCGGCACCACCCGGGCGGCCTCCTCGGCGACGGGAACGGCGACTGTGTCCGTCCTCCCGGATTCGCCGCCCACGTCGACGATCGCCGCGCCCGCCTCCACCTGGGCGAGCGCGGTCTGGACCAGATCGGCGGGCTCCTTCGGGCCCTGTGGATCCGAGAAAGAGTCCGGCGTGGCGTTGACGATGCCCATGAGCACGGGCTCCGAGAGGTCGAGCGTCCGGTCGCGCAGGCGGAGGATCACGCCGCTGCCCCGGTCGCCGCCGCCTCGGGCACCACGAGTCCCTCGACGTGCGCCAGCGCGCGCCAGTCCGCGACCTCGCGCGCGACACGCGCGTCATCCCAACCGAGCTGTGCGGCCATTGCCCGCGCCACGGCGGGCGGCCCCTGGGCCCGGGGCGCCGTCAGCGCGTGCGCATCGAGCAGTCCGAGCCGGGTCCGCCGGAGCAGCACGTCGCCGACGGTGCGCGCCTGCTCGTGCGCCGCCGCAAAGGCCGCCTCGGCCAGGATGTCCGGGAGCGCCGGACTGATCCGCCGGCCGAGCTCCGGCGCCGCCTCGGCCAGCCGCAGCACGAACTGGGCCGCGTGCCCGTAGCGTGCGGCCAGGTGGACGCGGCCCTCGGCGTCGACGGACGGCACCTTCGGCAGCGCGTCCGGCTCCACGGGCTGGCCCAGCGGGATCTCCTGGGTGCGGCAGGCCGCCTCGCGGCCCTCGCGCTCGACTATCCGGTCGACAGCCAGCTTGGCCATCCGGCGCCAGGTGGTGAGCTTTCCGCCGGTGATCGTCACGAGGCCCGAGCTCGTCTCGTACAGCTCCGCCTTGCGCGAGATGTCAACCGATTTCTTCGGGTCGCCGGTCGAGATCAGCGGCCGCACGCCCGCGTAGGCGCCGGTCAGGTCGGACGCAACGAGCTCGGTGCCGAAGAAGCCGTTGACCGCCTCGAGCAGATAGGCCACGTCCTCGCGGCCGGGCGGCACGTGCTCGAGGGGCCCCTCGTAGTCGTTGTCCGTGGTGCCGACCAGCGTCCGCCCGAGCCAGGGGAGCACGAACACGGTGCGGCCGCCGCCGGCCGGCACGATCACCCCCGCCTTAACGTCGAGCGCCTCCCGGGCGAAGGTCAGGTGGGTGCCGCGGCTCGGTCGGATCCGCGGGACCTCCTCCTCGGCGTAGATCTCGTCCGGCCGCAGCCGGTCCGCCCACACGCCGGTCGCGTTCACGACGTTCGCGGCCCTGACCTCGAATTCGCCCCCGGCGACAGTGTCGCGAACCAGCAGACCGGCAGCCCGTCCGCCCCGCTCGACGAGGCCGGTGACCTCGCAGCCGTTGGCGCACACAGCCCCGAAGCGCTCGGCTTCCCCAAGCACCGTCAATACCAGCCGCGAGTCGTCGGTCTGGCAGTCGTAGAAGAGGTAGGCGGCGCTGGGGTCGCGGCCGGCCAGCGCGGGGACCATCTCGACGGTCTCGGCGCCGTCGATCGTGCGGTGCCGGGCGGGGCTCCACTCCTCGTCGTCGCGGCCGCGGCGCCACGACATCGCGTCGTACATGTTCAGGCCGACCCCGGTGAGCCGGTCGGGCCGTTTGCCGCCGAGGCTCGGCACGAGCAGCGGCAGCGGTTTCACCAGATGCGGCGCCAGCTCCACGAGCAGCGAGCGCTCGAGCAGCGCCTCACGCACAAGCCCGAGATCGAAATTCTGGAGGTAGCGCAGGCCGCCGTGGACCAGCTTCGACGAGCGGCTCGAGGTGCCGGCCGCGAAATCGTCCCGCTCGACGAGCGCAACGCTGTAGCCGCGCGAGGCGGCGTCGAGCGCCACACCGGCCCCGGTGATCCCGCCGCCCACGACCGCGAGGTCGAACGAATCGCTTCCCAGCGTTGCGATGGCATCCGAGCGCGGGATCACGGCAGGTACGTTACGAAGTCGCCGGGCGGCAGCCGCCCGGGCGGCTCCTTGTCCTGGCGGGGTGGGCCGAGGTGGAGCAGGCCGAGCACGCGCTCGCCCTCCCCCACGCCGACGGCCGCGCGTCCTTCCGGTCGGCGCAGCACCTCCGGGGTGCGCCAGTAGCCGCCGAGTCCGCGCGCGTGCGCCCCGAGCAGCACGATGTAGGCGGCCACGGCGGCGGCGCAGAGGTCCTCCTCGTCCTGGATCGGGTCGCCGGTTACGACTACGGAGGCCACCACCAGCGTGGGGGCGCGGTCGAGCTTGGCGGCCGCCTCGGGCCCGGCGGCCTCCTTGAGGCGAGCGAGTGACTCCGGGCCGACGACGCGGAAGCGCCAGGGGTTCGTCACGTGGTGGTTCGGCGCCCAGCGCGCCAGCTCGAACAACTGCTCGAGCGTCTCCGGCGGCACCGGCTCGGCGCCGTAGGCCTTGTGCGTGCGGCGCGTGCGGATGGCGTGCTCCACGTCCACGCGTTGCGACGCTAGCGGATAGGGTCCGGGCCCAGATGGCCTCCGGGACGGTCCTCGTGACCGGCGCCTCCAGCGGGATCGGCGAAGCGACGGTGCTGCACCTTCGCGAGCTCGGCTTCGAGCCGGTTGCGGGGGTGCGCAAGGACGAGGACGCGGAGCGGCTTGGCAGCAGCGGGATCCGGAGCGTGCGGCTCGACGTGACCGACGCCGACCAGATCGCCGCGGTCCGGGCGGAGCTCGGCGAAGGGGCGCTGGCCGGGCTCGTCAACAACGCCGGTATAGCCATTGCGGCACCACTCGAGTTCCTGCCGGTTGAGCAGCTCCGGCACCAGCTCGAGATCAACCTGATCGGCCAGGTGGCGGTGACCCAGGCGCTGCTGCCGGCATTGCGGCGGGCGCGCGGGCGGGTCGTGAACATCAGCTCGATCGGCGGCCGGGTGGCGGTCCCGCTGCTGGGCGCCTACAACATGTCGAAGTTCGGACTCGAGGCATTCAGCGACGTCCTGCGGCGCGAGCTGCGCCCCCAGGGAGTGAACGTGATCGCGATCGAGCCGGGCGGGATCAAGACCCCTATCTGGAGGAAGGGCGGCGAGGTCGCCGAGGAGATCCGCGCCGGCACGACCGCCGAGGGCCGGGAGCTCTACGCCCCCATGGTGGCTGCGATTCGCAAGCGGTCCGCGGATATCGAGCGGGTAAGGGGGCTGCCGCCGCGCGCGGTGGCCGAGGTGATCGGGACCGCGCTGACCGCCGACCGGCCGCGGGCTCGCTACCTCGTCGGCAAGGACGCAAAGGCGCGCGCCCTGGTGGCCCGGGTGGTTCCGGACCGGGTGATGGACAGGCTGATCGGGCGCGCGCTCGGCGGCTGAGCGTCAGGGCGCCGCCAAGCGCGAGCGGCGCACCCGCCGTCGCAGCAGAAGCAGCAGCGCGAGCGTGACGGCGACGGCGGAGATCACGAGCCACGTGGACGCTCCACCGCCACCGCCGTCGTCATCGTGCTCCACCCGCGCGGGCGAGGCCGCCGGTCCCGCGCCAACGGCTTCCGCCTCCACCGGTGCCGGGGGCTCTACGCTCTCGGCTCCCGAATCGCCGGCCGCGCGCGCCGGCTCGCCCCGAGCGGCCGTGCCCGAGGACTCGCTCCGGGCTGCCTTGCCCGAACCGGGCCCATCTGCCTTGCCGGTCGGGGGGCCGCTCCGATCAGCGGGAGCGGCCGCGGCTTCGGCCTCCCTTGCCGGGCGCCGCGGCTTGCGCTGCGCTCGCGGCACCACCGCGATCGGAAGTGGCTGGCGCCGCAGCGCCGCGAGCGCCTGAGCCGTCACCCACACGGGCGTCTGGGAGCTGGTCGAGGAGTACGCAATGCTGCCGTCGCGTCGCTGCAGGCGGGTCAGATACGCAAGCGCCCGCGACACCGGCGCGGCCGGGGTGCGCACCGCCAGCAGCCCCTGGACCGCGTAGGCGGTCGACTGGGCGTTCGAGCTGCGACCGGCCATCTGCCCGAAGCCGCCGTCCGAACCCTGGTTCTCGCGCAGGTAGGCGACCGCCCGGCGTGCTGCCGGGCTGCCCGCTCGCCCAACCACGGCGAGCGCCTGGAGCGCGGCGCCGGTCATGTCGCTGTCGCTGGCCGACGAACGCGCCACCCCGAAGCCGCCGTCCGCGTTCTGGCTGCCGAGGAGCCAGCGGACCGTCGGCTTGCCGACCGGCTCGCGGGCCGCCCGCAGCGCCAGCACCCCGAAGGCGGTGTAGCTCACAAATCCGGAGATCGACCCGTCGCGCCGCCGCCTCGCCTCGATCTCCGCGACGAGATCGCGTCCGGCGACGCTACGGGGATCGAGGCCCGCCGTCCGCAGCACGAGGACCGTTCGCTCGATCTCCCCGATGTCACGCATCCCGCGCACGCCGCCCGTCACATACGCGGCGAGCGAGCGGCCGCCGCGCCTCGACACGTCGCGCGGGTTGCGGGCAGCCGCGGCGAGCCCGAGGCCGCTCCAGCCGCTGTAGAGGGGGCTGGAGGACTGGCCGGGCGCCGCGCCGAAGCCGCCGTCCTTGTTCTGCGCGCGCAGGAGGTAGCGCTCCGCGCGCTCGCTCGGGGTCGCCGCGCCCGCGAGCGCCGGCAGCGCCGCGAGAAATGCCAGGGCCAGCAGCGTCGTCGTGGCGGCGCGCGCCGGCCTGCGCTCCCAGCGCACCTCGAGGCGGCGGCGGTAGCGCGTGAGCGCCCGTATGAAGGCCGGGCCGATCAGGAGACAGAAGACGACGTTCCCGACAGCGTGCGCGAGGTTGTACGGGAGCGACGTTCCCGCGACCACGAGGTAGGAATCGAGGTCCTGGCGCGCGCCGAGCGTCCACTGGTACAGGTCCATCCAGGCGCCGAAGGCGAGCCCGGCGAGCCCGCAGACCGCTGCCAGGAGCCAGCGGTTCGGCTCGCGCCCGCGCAGCGCCCGCGCGAGCAGCGCCCCGCCGGCGCCCACCGCGCCCCAGCCGGCCATCTGCCAGACCGTCCACGGGCCCTGGGAGAGGAAGATGTTCGAGACGATCGCCGTGACGGCTCCGACCGCGAAGCCCGGGACCGCGCCGAGCGCATAACCGGCGAAGAGCACGATGTCGGTGGTGGGCTTGACGTTGGGCACGGCGGCGAAGGCAAGCCGGCCGACCACGGCGAGCGCCGCCAGCGCAGCCACGAGCGCGAGTACGCGCGCCGGCGGGCGCTCGCGCTCGTACCAGCCGAACCCCGCTGCAAGCGCCAGCGCCAGGAGCAGGAACGAGTACGCCTGCCAGCTCAAGGCGCCGCCTCCACGGACACGGGCGCGCGGAGCAGCGCGGCGCCCTCTTCGGGCACGAGCGCCGCGCCGTCGGTGATGCGGGCCACCTGGGTGGAGAAGTGGCGCCCGCCGCCGAGGACGTCGACCGGCGGGCCATCGGCGATCACGACCCCCTGCCCGAGCAGCACGACGCGGTCGGCGAACGCGGCCGTGAACTCGGTGTCGTGCGTGGCCACGACTACCGTGGCGCCGCCACCCGCCAGCTGGTCGATGCGTGCGATCAGCTCGTCCCGGTGGACGCGGTCCATTCCGCGCGTGGGCTCGTCGAGCAGCACGGCCGCGCAGGGACCCCCGGACAGCACCACCTCGAGAGCCAGGCGCTGGCGCTCCCCGCCGGAGAGGTCGCGCGGGTTGGCCTGCTCGCGACCCAGTAGGCCGGCGCTGGCCACGCCGCGCTCGCCCGCGTCCTCGACGGCGTGGTCGTGGATCAGGTAGTCGCCCGGGTTCTGAAGGAGCAGTGCCACCGCGCCCGCGCGCTCGACCTTGCCTCGGCTCGGACCGACGAGGCCCTTGGCAACCCTGAGCAGCGTGCTCTTACCCGCCCCGTTCCGGCCCATGAGCGCCACCCGCTCGCCCGCGGCGAGCTCGAGGGAGATCCCGCGCAACACCACCGGCCCGTCCTCTACCTCGAGCCAGACGTCGCGCAGGGCGAGCGCCGGAGGTTCGCCTGCCCGGCGGCGCCAGGGCAGCCGCAGGCGGCGGGCACCGTTCGCGGCGGGGGCAGGGCCGGCCGGCCGCGGCGGCGGGCGCAGCCCCACCTTCTCCACCCCCGCGCGCGCCTCCTTCACGGTCGTCGGCGGCGGGCGCAGCCCCACCTTCTCCACCCCCGCGCGCGCCTCCTTCACGGTCGTCGGCGGCGGGCGCAGCCCCGCGAGCGAGAACAGGCGTGCCGCGGGAGTCTCCAGCGCGGGCGCGGCGGTCGCCGCCCACTCGAGGAAACCGGCCGGGGGCAGGTCGCAGGCCACGCGCCCTTCGGCCATCGCGATCACCCGGTCGGCCGCCGGCAGGCAGCGCTCGAGCCGATGTTCAGCGACCACGACGGCGGTGCCGAAGTCCTCGTTCAGCCGGCGCAGAAGCCAGACGAGCTCGTCGCCCGCCACCGGGTCGAGCTGGGAGGTCGGCTCGTCTAGCAACAGCAGCCGCGGGCCGTGGACCATCGCGGCGGCGATCGCCACGCGCTGGAGCTCGCCGCCCGAGAGCGTGTCCGTGCGGCGCTCGAGCAGGTGGGCGATCCCGAGCTCGAGGGCTGTCTCCTCGACCGCGCGCGCGACAGCCCCGGCGGGCTCGCGCCGGTGCTCGAGCGGCAGCTCGAGCTCGGCCCGGACACCCCCCATCACGACCTGTGTCTCCGGCTCCTGGAAGACCGTGCCGCACACCGCGGCGAGCTCCCCAGGGCCGTGCGCGCGCAAGTCGAGCCCACCCACCCTCAGCTCGCCCGCCGCCTCGCCGCCGTGGAAGTGCGGGACGAGACCGCAGAGCGCGCGCAGCAGCGTCGACTTCCCGGAGCCCGACACGCCGCCGAGCACGGTGAAGGTGCCGGGGGCGATCGCGAGCGAGACATGGTCGAGCGCGGGCCGCGGTGAGTCGGGATAGCGGTAGCTGAAGTCGCGGGCGAGAGCGAGCGTCACGGGGCGCCTCCTACCCCCAGCCGCGCGGCGCGCCCGGCAAACGGCGCGACCGCGAGCAGAACGATTGCCGCGCTCAGCGCCCAAACCGCGGCGCCCCAGGCCAACTCGAGGGTCGGATAGGGCTGAACCTCGCCGACGCCCGCGATCGCCCCGCCGACGGCCACCGCGGCGATGCCGAGCGCGGCCCCCAGGAAGCGCAGATCGTGCCGCGACCACGGACGCCGCCGGCGCGGCGGGCGCCCACCAAGCGCGTAGCCGCGCACCTCGAGCGCAGCGGCCACGTCAACGGAGCGATCGAGTGCGCCGGCGAGCGCGGCGCGGACCACGGCGAGCCGGCCGGGCGGATGGGGCCGGCAGCGCGCCGCGTCGCTCATGCGCATGGCATCGCGGGCGAGCACCGGAACGAGCCGGTTGGCGAGCGACGCCGTCAGCGCGGAGCGGTAGGACACGCGCCGGAATAGGCGCAGCAGCTCGTCGGGATCGACCGCCGCGGACAGCAGCCCGAGCGCCACGACGATCACCACTACGCGCAGGCCCGTGAGCGCCCCGTAGAGCGTGGCCTCGAGGGTGATGTCGATGCGGCGCCCGAACAGCTCGCCTCCGCGCACGAGCAGGGTGCCGCCTTCGGCGTAGACGAGCGGGTTGATGATCGTCACGAGCAGGGCAAGCGGGAGCGCCAGCACGAGCGAGCGCCGCATCTCGCTGCCCACGCCGGCGGCAACACCGGCCGCCACGATCGCCACGAGGGTCGCCCCCAGCACGAGCGGGTGCCGGTAGAGCGCGCCGGTGAGCGCGAGCGCGCAGCAGAATCCCGCACCCACCCCGGCGCGCGCGGCGTGCAGCGGGCTAGGCCGGGGCCTGTAGACGGGGACGAGGCTCATGACTCCACGATCGGCAGCTTCTCCACCGTACGGCCTCGCACCGCGACGGCGAAGGCGTCGCGCAGGCCACGCTCGTCGAGCGCCCGCACCCCCGCCGCGAGCCCCTCTGGGTCGAGTGCGGTCACGAGCCAGACGAGCTCCTCGTCGCGCGGCCGCATGGCGAGCACCAGGCCCACGCCGTCGCCCGGCCGGACCGTTCGCGCCACCTCGCCGCGCTCGTCGAGCAGCGCGAGCGAGCGCCCCTCCGGATCGAAGCGCGCGAACACACCCGTGGCCTCGGGACCCTCCTCGAGCCCCGAGGCGCCGCGCACGATCCGGACCTCCGGCCAGCGCGCCACCACCAGGCGCGTCACGGTCTCCGTGCCCGGCGCGCCCAGCGACGAGCCCGATGTCGAGACCCCCTCGCCCTCGAGGGCGTCGCGCGCGTCCCGGCAGACCTGGGCCGCGGCGTCCTCGCACTCCACGCGCACTGGCCGGCGCTCGCCCTCGAGTCCGTGAAGGAACGGCTCGGGGTAGGCGCCGACGATCGCCGGCACGCGCATGGCGGCTCGCCAGTCGCGGTAGTCCCACTGCACGCGGTCGCCCGGGGAGAGCTCGAAGTCCGCCGCGCCGACGCTCGCCTCGACCCCGTTGACGAAATAGAACCAGTCCGCCTCGCCGCCGGCGCCGTGGCCCTCGAGGCCGTCGATCGCCTGCACGAAGCGCCCGCCGAAGCGGGTCTCGATGTCGAACTCGGAGCGCAGCATTCGCATCACCGTCTCGTCCTCGCGCACGCTCCCGATCCGAGCCTCTCCGAGTCGCTCGTGCCCGAAGTCGCGCGTGACGGTGAGCTCGACGCTGTCGCCGCCGCGCTCCTCCCCCTCCCCGAGGCCGCAGCCGGCCGGCGCGGCGACCGTCGCGAGCAGGCAGAGGAGCGCGGCGAGCCGCCTCACGGCACCGTGATCCCTTCGGCGAAGGAGCGCACCAAGCCGTCCTTCGCGGCGACGAGGCGATGGCTTCCCGCGGGCAGCGCCAGGCGCACCGCGCCGTCGGCCGCCGTCACGCCGCTGACGGCGCCGGCGCTCACCGTAGCCCCCGCGACCGGCACGCCGTTGCCCTCGTCGTCATATCCGCGGACCATGACCGCCACGGCGCCCGGCTCGGTGCTGGCCTCGAGCTCGAGCGTGCGCTGGCAGCCGCCGTCGCGGAGCCGGCAGTAGAACCAGGTCACCCGCTGGCCGCCCTTCAGGCGCCCGCGCCCGAACGGCCCGCTCGGGTCGGCGGCGCCGGCCGTGGCGCCGCGACGGCCCACCTTGTACACCCACCCGTTCTGGCCCCGGTTGCGATCACCCCCGATCGCCCGGACGAACAGGCCCGCGCCGTCGCGCGGGCGAGCGGAGCAGGAGCCGTAGTCGACCAGCCGCAAGGGGCCCACCCCGCTGCGAACAAGTGCGGCCAGGGCCGTTCCCTCGCCCGCCGCGCACCTGCGCCGGCCGACCTTCACCATCACCTGCTTCGCCTTGACCGTCCGCGTCACGGCGTCGCCGTCGCGGAAGACGACCATCTGCCGAACGGCCGGAGCGGCCGCCCCGGCAGGCGGGGCGGCGAGCAGCGCCGCGAGGCAGGCGAGCAGGAGCGGACGCGGCTTCACGGCGTCGGCGCCACCGCGTCGAGCTCGACCTTCCCGTCGCCGAGCGTGCGCAGCACGAGCTCGTGCGAGCCGGCCTCGAGCTCGCCGCTCGTCCAAACGACGCTGCGGTGCCCGGAGCGCCCGCGGAGGCGAATAGTGGTGCGCTTGCCGTCGAGTGTCGCTCGCAGTCGCCCGCCCGTCGGAAGCTTGCGGCCAACCAGCGCGACCCCGGTGCCGCGGAAGCGCAGCCGCGCCGTCGCCCCGGCGCCGACGGGGCGAACGATGGTGCGGCCCCACGCGTTCTCGTTCCTGACGCGCTTCCAGCCCCTCTTCGAGAAGCGCCACAGCCGCCGGCTGCGATCGTCGACGGGCACGATCACCGGGGCAGTCGTGACGGTCGTCTCGTTGAGGGCCCTGTCGGTCGCCGTGATGCGGAACACGTACGCGTCGCCGGCTTCGCCACGGAAGTGGACGCCGGTCACGGGCGCCTTGTCGACCAGCTTGCGCGAGCCGACCTGGCTCGCACCGGCGCCGTCGGCGATCTCGCTCACCTCCGCGCTGTAGTGCGACACCCCGCTGCCCGTCTGGTCGTCGCCCGCCCAGGAGATCAGCATCGTGCGCGACCGTCCGCGCGTGCTGGCCAGGTTGCCGTCGCCCGCGGGAGTCTCGGCTCGCAGGACGGGGCCGGAAGTGTCGGTCGAGCTGCACGCGGGCGCCCCCGGTGGATCGACGCACAGCACCAGCGTGTTGGACCGGATCGCGTCCGGCTTCTCCGCCTTCAGGCGGTAGATGCCCTTCTGAGCGAAGCTCGCCAGCGCGGTGCCGTCCGGGCCGGTGGTGGCGCCTCCGACGGTTGCGCCCGCCTGCGCCGCGCCGGTCAGGCCGTCGACCACCGTGAGCGGCACGGCCTGGCCGGTGGTCGCGGACCCCGGACCGCTCAGGCGCAGGATCGGCGAGCTGGTGAAATCCTCGTACGCGAACAACACGTCCTCGCCGCCGCTCACGCGCTGTCCGCAGCCACCGACCTGCGCGAAGGCCCAGTTGACGAAGAGCGCCGGGTAGTGGTTGGCATCGATCGTGTCCGGGCCGATCCGCAGGAAGGGGTAGTAGTCGCTGAAGCTCGCGTCCCAGCGGGCGTCCCATGGGAAGCCGGCCTGCCGGGCGGCGTCGTCGAGCGCGCCGATCGCGGTGGGACCGGAGGGGCTGCCGACGCTCGAGCCGTCGCACGTCCGCGGCACGCCGTCGGTCGGCGTCGTCACCGGGTGAACGTCCGTGATCACCGGCCCCTCGAAGACGGTCTGCGTCGCGCCCTCGACTCGGAGGTTGACCGTGACCGGCGCGGCCGCGGCGGTAGCAGGCACGGTCAGGGAGAGCAGGATCAGCGCCGCTTTGAGAGCGCGTCGGGGTGCAACGGGCATGGAGCCACCCTTTCCTCGAGGGTTGTATGGGCTGGCCGGAGCGAGGTCTCCTGGCTTGGGGCTCCGCGCCGCGCCTTCCCGGTGAGCGGTCGGCTCACCAGTGGCTCCTTGCGACGCATCGGCGCCCGTTCACAGTGGCGGGACCGCGCCGGCTTCACACCGGACTTCCCTCAACCACCGGCCGTATGAACGGCTGCATCCTACTGCCGCGCATGGGCAAACGCGACACCCGTCGCTACAATCGCCCGCCGACGGGCCGCCATCGTCTAGGGGACTAGGACGCCGCCCTCTCACGGCGGAAACCGGGGTTCGAATCCCCGTGGCGGTACTGCGTGAACCCCGCTTCCAGAGCGGGGTTCTTGCGTCTAGGGCGTCGGCGCTAGCGTCGCGAGCGCGGCGGACCCGTGCTAGCCGTTCTGCAGCTCTTCGATGATCTGCTTTCGGTTGCGGTCAAGGGCCATGGCGATGTTCCCCTTCCGGATCCTGTGGAGGTACCCGACGATCCATTCGAGCTGTCCGAGTGCGGAATCGCTGGCCTCCCGGTAGCGGTCGATCTCGTCATCGAGCACGCGAAGTCGGTCGTTGTTGCTGTTGCGCGAGCCCATAGGTCCTCCTCGCGTTGGGGCGTGTCCTATCCCTCTAACGCGGTCGTGGGCCGAGGGTTGATGGGTTATGTCAACAAGTCGCGACGGGACTGACTACCCGACGAGGGGATCGACAAACCGGGTTGGTCCGGTCTGTTTGCGGCGGCCAGCGCGGGGCAGATTGGCTGCAAGTTGGGACTGGTGGAGGCTCGCCGGTCTGGTTCGCTCGCGGAGGGAGAGCTGAGGATGTATAGGCGTCCGCGCAACCGCGTTTCGCGTGACTTCGCGGAGCGCTTTATTACGCGCCGCTTGGTGCGCAGGTTGATGATCGCGTACGAGTATCTCTCCGGGCTGGCCAACCGCCCTAGGTGCTGGCTGCTCGGGCACGAAGGCCCGGTGCGTCGCGGCTACATCCTCTGCGAACACTGCGGTAAGAGGGTCCGCGCAGCGACGTCCTGACCAGCTATCCGATGCTTCGCCACCCATCCCTTGTAGAAGCCTCCCGGGATCGGCAACAGGATCTCCCCGCGGTCGTTGATGTCCGCGGCGATCGTTCCCTGGTCACCAGCATGACCCACCAGGGGCGCGCCGCGAGGGAGCGCTGACGGGCCTGACTCGGGCTATCCGCCGGGAGGCGGCGCGATCAGGGTGTTGTGGAACGCGTCGACCTGCCAGTCGCTGGCTTCCCGACGGGACAGGACGACGCTGAAGTGCGACTCGTGATCTCCGGCCATCGGTCCGGTGGGTGCGTGCAGAGTGGCGTGTCCCAGGACGTACAGGACGTTCTCGGCAAGCTGCTTGACGACGAGTGCCTCGTACCTGTTGACGCTGCCCTTATAGATGGAGTCGAAGATTGCCTGGTGCCCGCGGGCGATGCCCGTGCGACCGGTGTGGTGCTCGCCGCGGATGTTCACGAACACGGCGTCTTCGGCGAACGGGGCTCCGAATGCTTCCCCGTCGGCGTCGTTCCATGCGTCCTCCAATAGCTTCAGGACGCGGTTGCCGGCTTCGGCCGCGGCTTCCGTCATCGCGTAGACAGTATGGGTCTTCCGCGAACGAGGGACAGCGCCGAGCGCAGCCCCCGAGCGCGGGACGGGTAGACAGCGGCGACGCGACAGGAGTAGCTTGCACGTGGCAAGCACCCCCAACGGAAGGTGGGCGAGATGTCTGCTCTCAGCGACCTGACGGACAAGGCCAAGGCGATGTTCCAGAAGCGCGGCGGCTCCGATGCCGCGAAGGCGGACGCCCAGGAGCTGAAGGACGTTCAGGAGAGCGAAGGGAGCATGACCGACAAGGCGAAGGACGCCGGCGAAGCTCTCAAGGATCCGGGCGCGAAGGGGCCAGAGAACTAGCCGATACGCGGCTCACTGCGGCTGCGCTCGATCTCCCGGCTGGCCGCCTCGCGGTCCGCGTGGGCGACGATCCGCTGAATCGTTTCCCCGCGGACGGTGATCACCAGGAAGGTGGTCTGTGTGACCTCGATGCCGGTCGCCGCGCCGCGCCCGATCAGCCGCATCTCGACGAGGGCCATGTCGGGTGAGGCCTCTTCGATCTCCAAGAGCTCGAAGCGGACGTCGTCGAGCGCTCCTTCGAAGCCCGCGAAGTAGCGGCGCCCGCCGTCGGGCCCCTGATAGGTGTCCGGCTCAGCCGAGGCCTCCGGGGGAACGACGAGAACGGTCTCCGGCGTGACCAGCTCGAGGGCGCCGTCGACACCCGCCTGCTCGTAGCGCTCGAAGAAGCGGCGAACGACTGCGGCCGGCGGCTCCGTCATCAACCGCGAGCGTACCGCCGGTTCCGCGGGTAACGAGAGCTTCACCAGTGCTTCACCACGCCGTCACAGCCCTCCGAGGGCCGGGGCGCAAACTCGCGCCATGGAGGTCACCGGGAGGCTGCTCTTCGTGGGAGCCGTCACCTGCTATCTGCTCGGCAGGATCTTCACTGGCGAGGTCACCCCGATGGAGACCGTCGTCTACGCGCTCACCGCTGCCGTCGGCCTCGATTTTCTCCTGAGCTCGTGGCAGCAGCTCTGGCACCCGGCCGGCCTCGACGCCGACGGCAGCAGCTCGAGTTAGGGAACCCGAACACCGGGCTACCGGACAGGCAGGGTGTGCGCTAAATTCGGGGCCGTGGAGGAGGCACGGCGCACAGATGTACTGAAGGCCTCGCCTCGGATGTTCGACTCGGACATCCTCGACCGCCTCTCGCGCGTGCACCCGATGGTCCCGCTGATCATCTTCGGGCCGGCGATCGTCGTGCTCCTCGTCGTCGGCGCCCGCGGCGAGCCCACCACGCTGCAAGTCGTCGGGCTTGTCCTCGCGGGCTACCTGTTCTGGACCCTCTTCGAGTATTGGATGCACCGGCTCGTGTTCCACTTCGAGCCCGAGGAGGGCATCGGCGCGCGCATCCACTGGATCATCCACGGCGTCCACCACGACCACCCGAACGACCCGCTGCGCCTCGTGATGCCTCCGTCCGTGAGCGTCCCGCTGGCGGCGGCGATGTACGGCCTGTTCGTGCTCGTCCTCGGCCTACCTTGGGCCAACGTCTTCACGGCCGGCTTCCTCACCGGCTACCTGGCGTACGACATGACCCACTACCACGTGCACCATCACCGTCCGCGCACGCGGCTCGGCAAGCTGGTTCGCGAGCTGCACATGCGCCACCACTTCCAGGACGACACACGCGGGTTCGGCGTCAGCGCGCCCTTCTGGGACTACGTGTTCCGCACTCCGCAGCGCCGCCGCACGGGCTGACGAGTTCGTCTGATACGGCGCTGCAGCCGCGGTGCGTGACCGATCGCTCAGACCTTCGCGCCAATGAACTCGTCAAGGCGTGCCACGTCGTGCTTGCGCGACACGTAGACCGTGCGCGGCGCGATTGTCCAATGGATCCCAAGCACATCACACCCGTCGCAGAAGAGTTGCCGAATGTCGCCCGACAGGTTGCTGAACGAGTAGCGCGGGTGACGCCAGTTCCTGCCCGTGTTGATGAAGCGGCAGCCATCGGAGTGGATCAGCCCACGGAGCAGGGCTTTGGGGTGGCGCACCAAGAGCTCGTGCTGCCAGTCCGTGAGCCTGATCGGACGCTCGTGCTTTCGTCCCGGGCCGTGCTGAGGGAAGAGGCATGGCCACGAGCGCGAGTACGCGGCGATCTCGACGTGCGAACCGTCTGAGCTATTGGTGTAGCCACCCGAGCGCAGCCGGCGGCTCACCTTGTTCTCGGGGCGGAGCGTCCTGATTGCATCCTCACACTCATCGATGATTCCCGGATACCGCGCGTCGAGGAAGAACCGCAACCTGTAGACACCCCGCCGGTGGGCAGAGATGCATCCGTCCCCCAAGTAGAGGCCGAGCGCGTACATGTACTCGGCCGGGAGCGCGGAGAATTCGTGCCCACCGCCGTTGCAGCGACGACACACGCCGTTCGAGGGTTCGTTCGCGCTGCGCGGAAGGCCGCCTTGTAGCCAATCGCGGACCGTCGACCGGGGAAGACCCGTGAGCCGCGCGACCTCCGTCGCCGTGTGCCCCTCCTTCGCCAATCTCAGGACATCTCTGACGTGGCTGGCTGCGTGCATCTCTGATCGAACACATGTTCCCATCAGACCCGGACGGAAGGGCGCGTGCGGGCAGGGCGGACGCGCTAGATTTGATGCCCGCTGCGGCTGTGGCGGAATTGGCAGACGCGATAGCTTCAGGAGCTATTGGGCTTTTGCCCGTGGGGGTTCGAGTCCCTCCAGCCGCATGCCTCCTCGACGCTCTCCTCGGCGTTCCCGGCGCCGAGGCTCCCAGTCCTCCCAGCGCGTAGAGTGCCAGCGCAACCCTGAGCGAAACCAAGGAGAGAGACGCATGCCGTACGAGGTTCCAGCTCTTCCGTACGACTACGCCGCGCTCGAGCCTCACATCGACGAGGCGACCATGCGGGTCCATCACGACAAGCACCACCAGGCGTACGTGGACAAGGTCAACGCCGCGCTCGAGGGGACCGATTGGGCCGACAAGCCGATTGAGGAGGTCGTGGCCAACCTCTCGCAGATCCCGGATGACAAGCGCGGCCCGGTGCGCAACAACGGCGGCGGGCATCTCAACCACACGCTCTTCTGGGAGTCGATGTCCCCGGACGGCGGCGGCGCCCCCGACGGCGACCTGGCGGCAGCGATCGAGTCGGCCTTCGGCTCGTTCGACGACTTCAAGTCGAAGGTGAAGGACGCCGGCGTCAACCAGTTCGGCTCTGGCTGGTCCTGGCTCGTGCACGACGGCTCCGGCCTCGCCGTCGTCCCGAGCGCCAACCAGGACAACCCGCTGACGGACGGCAAGACGCCGCTGCTCGGCGTCGACGTGTGGGAGCACGCCTACTACCTCAAGTACCAAAACAGGCGCCCGGACTACATCGACGCCTGGTGGAACACGGTCAACTGGGCCAAGGTCGCGGAGCGCTTCAGCGCCGCGAGCTAGGAGCAAACGAGCGACACGCGGCCTCGTACCCGGGCAGCTCCTCGAAACGCTCGTCGGGAGTCCGGAACAGCTCGCCCACGGGGGCGGACCCTATCCTTGACGCACCATGAGCGACTGGGTTGGACACGCGCACGAGGCCCTCGAGGGCGGCGGCTACCGCGTGAGCGCTCCGCGCGCGGCGGTGGTGTCGGCTCTCGACGAGCTCGGCTGCAGCGTGACCGCGCAGGAGATCAGCGAGCGGCTGCGCGAACGCGGCGAGGGCGTCGGCGTAGCGAGCGTCTACCGGGCCCTGCAGCTGCTCGACGACATGCGCCTGGTGCGTCGCGTCGACGTCGGCGAGCCCGTTGCGCGCTACGAGCCCGTCCACCCTGACGGCGAGCATCACCATCACCTCGTCTGCGACAGCTGTGGCAAGACCAAGGCTTTCGAGGACCCGGAGCTCGAGCGGGTGATCGAGCGGCTGGCGGGCCGCGTCGAGTACTCGGTCGGGGCGCACGACGTGACGCTGCGGGGCACGTGCCCCGCCTGCCGCGAGCTGGACTGAGTTCTGCCTGACGGCCTAGCGCGGGCGGCAGGCAGTCTTGCCGCCGCTCATCCCGTCGACCAGCGCCGCGGTGTTCGCTGCCATGGCGTCCACGTAGGTCTCGGCGCCCGAGCCCTCCTCGCCGAGCGTGTCGGCGAAGAGCGGGTCGCCCACCGCCACGCCGGCGTCGCGAGAGAGAGCACGCTCGAGGCGCTCGTCGACGCCCGCCTCGGGGAACACTGCCTCGACGCCCTCGTCCCGCACCTGGTCGACCAGGTCGGCGATGTCGCCGGCGGACGGCTGGGCCTGGGTCGACAGCGAGGGGATCACGGAGCCGATCACCTCGACGTCATAACGGCGGGCGAAGTAGCCGAGCGAGTCGTGGGTGGTCACGAGCTTGCGCTTGTCCGCGGGGACCTTCGCGAGGCACACGGCGATCTCCGAGTCGAGCCGCCGAAGCTCGCGCACGTAGGCGGCGGCGTTGCGCTCGTAGTTCGCGCGCCCTTCCGGGTCGGCCTCTGTCAGCCCATCTCTTATCGCGGCCACCGCGAGGACCGCGTTGCGCGGGTCCTGCCACCAGTGCGGGTCGATGTCGTCCTCGTCGTGCTCGCCTCCCTCGAGCGTCTGCACCGAATCGAGCAACTCGATCACGCCGGCCTCGCCGCCGGCGTTGTCGACCAATTCGTCGAGCCACTCGTCCACGTCGCCGCCGGACTTGAACACGACCGCCGCCTCGGCGATCGCGGCCGCGTCGCTCGGGCGCGCTTCGAAGCCGTGGGGGTCAGCGCCCCGTGCCAGCAGCCCACGGACGTCAGCCCGCTCGCCGGCAACGTTCGCGACCAGGTCCGCCGCGTGCGGGGTGGTGGCGACAACTGTGGCGTCCGCGTCGGATCCCGAGTCGGAGTCCGAGCCGCAACCGGTGGCGAACCAGGCTGCGGCGAAGGCGAGGGCGAGGGGGAGGGTGCGGAGCGAGCGCGGCACGGCGACTCATCCTAACTGAGAATGATTATCGCTCGCAGCGCGAGGTTCAGTCCGGTCCGCCGCTACGGCGTGGACCTCACCCGAACCCTATGGCGGCGAAAGTCAGGGCCAGCGCGAGCAGGCTTCCGGTAATCAATCGCATCCGGCGCGGGGTGACCCAGGAAAACCCGCGGGCTGCGAGCCACGCCCGGATGCCGCTTGCTCCGGCTGCGGCGGTCGCCGCGGCCGCCATGCACTGTGCGCACATGGCCTGAAGTATGGCGCGCCGGCCACCTTTACAACGTGTTGACGGCGCCGCCGCCCGGGCCGGAAGACTTCCCGGTCCGTGGGCCCGCTCGAGCTCGTCGCCTTCATCGCCTGGTGCTTCGTCGTCGCGCTGGCCGGCGGCCTCGTCGGTCTCGTGCTCGGCAACATCCGGCTGCCGCTCGTGCTGCTGCTCGCCTCCTCCCCCGCCACCGGCGCGGGCGCGAACATCGGCGTCTCGGGGGTGGCCGCCCTCACCGCGGCCACCGTCCATGTGCGCGCCGGGCGGATCAACTGGAGCCTGTTCGCGTGGATGGCGCCGCCCTCGATCGCGGGCGCACTCGTCGGCGGCTACCTGTCGGGGCTGCTGCCGGAGAATGTGCTGCTGGCGCTCATCGGCGCGCTGCTGCTCTATTTCGGCATCGACCTGCTGCGACCGCGGAGCGCAGCGGCGGCCGCCCCGAACCCGGGCGAGCGCCCGCTCGACATCCGTGCCGCCGTCGTCAGCGGCGCGATCATCGGCCTCCTCGGCGGGATTGTGGGCCTGATCCTCGGCGCGCTGAGGATGCCGGCGCTGCTGCGCTACGTCGGTGAGACGCCCTCACGCGCCGTCGGGACCAACCTGGCGGTGGGCGTGTGCGTGGGCGTCGCCGGCGTGATCGGCCACACGCCCGAGGGCGTCGACTGGGACCTGCTCGCGATCGGCGCCGCCGCCTCCGTGCCCGGCGCCCTCCTGGGCGCGCGCCTCACTGGGCGGCTGAGCGAGCGGCAGCTGCTGCGGGCGATCGGTGCAGTGCTCGTCGTAGCAGGGTCCGCCACGGTCCTGCAGGCGGTCGTCTGACACGCTGTGCAGCGGCCCACTCGACCAGGGACATCTCGGCCGGAACATCGCTCTCGAGCTGCGAGAGCCCCTGTTCGCGCACGCGCTCGCTCACGTCCTGGCCCTGAAGCACTCCTGCTCCTCCCGATCCAACTTTCCCCCGATCCGGCCTCTTGCTTGTACCCACGGGGTCGCGTTTCATTCACTGAGATGATGCGCACGTGATCTTTCGCCAGATCACCCACGAGGACCTGGGCTGCGCCTCGTACTTCATCGGCGATCTCGACGCCGGGATCGCCGCCGTTGTCGACCCGCGCTTCGAGATCGACGAGTACCTGGAGCTCGCCCGCTACCTCGGCGTCCAGCTCGACCACGTGCTGGAGACCCACAACCACGCCGACCACGTGTCGGGCCACGGGCGGCTTGCAGCCGCCGCGGGCGCCACGATCCACATCCATCGCCTCGCGGAGCCCGACTACGAGCACGCCGCGTTCGACGACGGCTTTGAGCTCGAGCTCGGCACGCTCACGGTACGCGCGCTCCACACGCCCGGCCACCGTCCCGAGCACACCGCGTTCGCTCTCGTCGACAGGGCGCGCGCCGAGGAACCATGGGCGGTGCTCACCGGCGACAGCCTGTTCGTGGGCGACGTGGCGCGCCCCGACCTCGCCATCGACCGGCACGACGGCGCGCGCGACATCTTCCGCAGCTTGCACGAGCGGCTCCTGACGCTCGCGCCCGAGACCGAGGTCTGGCCGGGGCACCTGGGCGGCTCGCTCTGCGGGGGGCCGGCGATGGACCTCAAGGTTTCGTCGACGATCGGCTACGAGCGCCGTCACAACCCGCTGCTCGACGACCTCGAGGAGGCCGGCTTCGTCGAGCAGACGCTCGCGAGCCTGGGGCCGCAGCCACCCAACTTCCAGGCTGTGGTGGACCTCAACCGCGGCCCGCTGCTCACCTCCGGCGTGGAGGTGCTGCCGCTCACGGCGCGGCAGGTCGAGCAGCGTCGCGGCGCCGGGGCGCTGATCGTGGACGTCCGCACCGACATCCAGTTCGACGAGGCCCACATTCCCGGGGCCGTGTCGATCACGATGCTGCGACAGGGCTTCGGGACGAAGCTGTCCTGGGTCGCGGACTCCGAGCAGGAGATCGTGTTCGTGGGCCGCGACGACGAAGACGCGCGCGTCGCGGCTCGGCTCGCCACCGCGGTGGGCGTGCGCCGACTGGCCGGCTTCCTCTCGGGCGGCATGACGAGCTGGCGGGCCGAGCGCCGCGATGTGGCGCACGTGACGCGCTGGGACGTCCACGAGCTGTCGAGCGCCGGCGGCGACGTGCAGATCCTCGACGTCAGGGAGCTGAGCGAGTGGCGCGAGGGCCACATCCCGGGCTCGCTGCATCGCCCCTACCACGACCTCCACTCGCTGCCGGACGAGATCGACCCCGCCCGCCCGGTCGCGGCGATTTGCGCCACGGGGCAGCGGAGCGCCACTGCCGCAAGCCTGCTCGCCGCGCACGGCGCGCACGACGTGGTCCACGTCGTGGACGGGGGCGTCCCGCTCTGGGGCCGCCTCGGGCATCCGATCGAGCGCGGGGATTAGTGGTCGCCTCCGCAAATACGCTCGCGTTCGGCGGCTGCGAACCTTCGCCGGGCCGCACCCGCGATGCTCGTCGATGCTCTGCATCGACTGCGCTCGCGGGCACGCCCATGCTCGGTTCTCGCTCGCCGAGCCACGACCGTATTTCCGTCGGAGACCACTAGGGCGTGGGGCACCCGGCCTCGGGTGACATCGCGGCTCGGGCGCGCGACTTCAATCACGAGGTCCAGCGGGTTGCCTGCGACGTTTTCGAGCCGTGGCCGCACGGCACGGTCGTGCGAGCCACGCGTTACCCCGACTACTGGGCCTTCAACCTGGTCCGGGTCGAGGAGGACCCCGAGATGAGCGCGCAGGAGTTGGCGGCGTTCGCCGACGAGGCGCTCGACGGGCTGCCCCACCGCCGTGTCGACTTCGAGCTCGCCGCGGCCGCGGAGCAGCTGCGGCCGGACTTCGAAGAACTGGGCTGGCTGACCCAGCGCCTCGTGTGGATGCGTCACGAGGCTCCTCCGCCACCCGTCCCGGAGATAGCGGTCGAGGAGGTGCCCTACGAGGCGGTGCACGACCTGCGCGTGGCCTGGCACTACGAGGAGTTTCCGGACGTGGACTTCGGCGACCTCGCCGCCCAGGCGCGCGACCTCGCCGCGCGCCTGGGCGCGCAGATCCTGGCCGTCCGGGACGGCGGGAGAGCGGTGGCCTATACCGAGGTCGACCGCGTCGGGCGCTCGGCTGAGGTCGCTCAGGTCTATGTCAGTCCCGGCTTCCGGGGCGGCGGCTTCGGGACGGCCCTGACCACTGCCGCCATCGAGGCCGCGCGCGACGCCGACGAGACCTGGATCGTCGCGGACGACGAGGGCCGCCCGAAGGAGCTCTACGCCCGGCTCGGCTTCCGGCCGGTGTGGACCGCGATCGAGGCCCTGCGTCCTGGTTGAGCCGCGTGGGCGCCACTTCACAGGCGCTTCACTCGATCTACATGGCTCGGTGACAAAACCCCTGCAAATCGAGCCTACCTTGCGGGTGCGATGCCCCTACGCGAGCCCCGTCACCTGCTGCCCGGAGCGGCCGCTTTTGCGGCCGCTCTTCTTGTTGCGCTCCTGGGCCTGAACGCCGGGGCCGATGAGCCGCCAGCGCCCCCTGACGACGGCACGGTCGAGCTGCAGCTGCTCGGCGTGAACGACTTCCACGGCCATCTCGAGCCGCCCGCGCCCGGGCTCGGCGGCGCGGCCTGGCTCGGAGCCCACCTCGACCGAGCCACCCTCTCGCATCCCGACCGCACGATCACCGTGCATGCCGGCGACATGATCGGAGCGTCGCCGCTCATCTCGAGCCACTTCCAAGACGAGCCCTCCATCGAGGCGACGAACCGGATGGGGTTCGACGTCGGCGCGGTTGGCAACCACGAGTTCGACGAGGGCGGCGCCGAGCTCATGCGCGTGCTCCAAGCATCCCGCTACCAGTGGCTCGCCGCCAACACCGTCGATCCTGCCACCGGGGCGCCCCTGCTTCCCCCCTACAAGGTGATCGAGCGCGCCGGCGTGCGTGTTGGCTTCATCGGTGTGACGACCGACGACACGCCGACCTGGCTGCTGCCCGAGTTCAAGCGCGAGTACCGCTTCCTCGACATCTCCGAGACGGTCAACCGCTGGGTGCCCGAGCTTCGGGCCCGCGGCATCGAGGCGATCGTGGTGCTGGCGCACTCGGGCGCCTTCCAGGAGGGCGAGTCGGCGCCCGGCGAGATCGCTGAGGAGACCGCGCAGATGGACGACGCGGTCGACGTCGTTGTGGCAGGGCACACCCACTCGGAGCTCAACCTCACGGTGGACGGCAAGCTCGTGGTCGAGTCGCTCGCCTACGGCACCGGCTACGACCGGGTCACCATCACCGTCGACCGGGTGACCGGCGAGGTGGTGCGGAAGTCGGGCGAACTGGCGACCACCGTCCACGACGGCATCTCGCCCGATCCGGACCTGGCCGACTTGGTCGCGGAGTATGCCGAGCGTGTCGCGCCGATCGGCGACCGCGTGGTGGGCGAGCTCGACGACGCGCTCGACACGGACGAGCTCGGTGAGCTGGTGGCCGACGCCCAGCGCGCGTATGCGGGGGCGGACGTGGCGTTCGTCAACCAGGGCAACACGCGTCGTCCCGGAATGGACGCGGGCGAGGTCACCTACGCCGAGGCCTTCCTCGTGCACGCCTACGAGCACCCGCTCGTGCGGATGACCATGAGCGGGCGAGACGTCCTCGCCGTGTGGCGCCGGCGCGGCTCCGTCGAACTCTACGAGAGCGGCCTCGACGCCGTGCGTCCCGCAGGGACCTACACCGTCGCCGCCAACGCCGTCCTGGTTGCGGGGGCGCGCTTCCGTGCTTTCGAGCGCGCTGCGAACCCCGAGCGAGTCGGAACGGACCTCAAGGCTCTCGTGGCCTGGCTCGGCGGGGCGGGTCAGGCCACGTCCGCTCGATAGTCAGGGTCCGCGCGCCTTACCATCCCGGCGGAATGGACGCGCTCTGGCACGACATCCAGCGCGCCTACGAGACGCACATCGAGGCCTCTGGAAAGGAGCTGCACTTCCTGCTGCTCCTCTCCTTCCTCTGCTCGTTCGGGTTCATCCGCACCAGCGCCCACATGATCCGGGCGCAGGTCAGCTGGTGGCCGGGCAACGTCCAGACAAAGGGGGGCACGCACATCCACCACCTCGTGTGGGGGATCCTGCTGGTCCTGACGATGGGCTACCTCGGTCTGTCGTTCGACCTCGGCACCCCATGGATCGAGCTCGTCGTGATCGTTTTCGGCATCGGCATGGGACTCACGCTCGACGAGTTCGCGCTCTGGCTGAACTTGAAGGACGTTTACTGGCAGCAGCAGGGCCGGCAGTCGATCGACGCGGTGGTGGTGACCGCGACGCTGCTCGTGATCTCGCTGCTCGGGCTCCAGTTCTGGATCGACGTGCGCGAGGCGATACTGCTCGCCCTCGGGATCGGCGGCGAGAGCTTCGTCGGCGACGAGAGCGCTCTCTTCCTCGTCGCCTTCCAACTGCTCGGCGCGGGCCTGGCGGTGATCTGCTTCCTCAAGGGCAAGCCGATGATCGGCATCGTGGGCGTGTTCATCCCGCTCGTCGCCCTGTACGGCGCAGTGACGAAGGCTAAGCCGGACTCGCGCTGGGAGCGGCGCCGGCGTGCGCCACCGGCGCGTTCCAGCGCCTGATCACGGCCGTCTCGCGCTCGAACCCGAGCATCGAGAGCGTGGCGGTTGAGAGGGCGAACAGGGCCCCGTCGCCGGGCGGCAGGCCGAGCCAGCGCGCGGTGAGCACCCGCAGAACGTGACCGTGCGCAAAGAGCGCAACCTCGCCCTTGCTCGCCTTCAGCTCGGCGACGAGCGGGTCGACTCGCGCGCCGACCTGATCGGCGGTCTCGCCGCCCGGGCAGCCGTCGCGCCAGAGGAACCAGCCCGGCCGACCTGCGCGGATCTCCTTCGTCGTGATCCCCTCGTAGTCGCCGTAGTCCCACTCGAGCAGCGGGTCGACCCTCTCCGCGCGCTCGCCCAGACCCGCCAGCCGGCAGGTCTCAACCGCGCGGCTGAGCGGGCTCGTAAACACACGCGTGAAGCTCGAGCCGGCAAGCGCGTCACGCAGCATCCGCGCCTCCTCGCGGCCGCGGTCTGTCAGCGGCACGTCGGTGCGCCCGGTGTGGCGCAGGTCGCGGCTCCACTCGGTCTCACCATGCCGGACCAGAACGACTTGCACCATTTGATGCTTGCATGCCGGACGGGGCTTGGGTCGAGCGGCTGGTGGGTACAAGCGCGCTTGGAGGCCGGGCGGAGCCGAGATCCGCCCCGGGACACGGAGGGACCGAGTGCAGTTGCCCCGGAGGGCCGCGACGGCCATGCTGGTGCTGGTAGCGGGCGCTTCGCCTGCCCAGCCCGCCGCCGCCGCGCCTGCCGAGAACGAGATGGTCGACCAGGTGAATGGGGTCCGCGCCGGTCAGGGGCTGAGGCCGCTCCGCCCCGAGCCGCGGCTCGACCGCTCCGCCGGCAGCTACGCAGCGTGGATGCTGCGCCACGACTACTTCGGCCACCTGGAGCGAATCCGGGCCGCCTCCGGCTTCTCGGTCGTCGGCGAGAACCTCGCCTGGCACACCGGCTTGCGGCCGCGGGTGGCGGGCACGGTTCGGGCGTGGCTCAACTCGCCGCCGCACAGGGCGCTGATGCTGAGCTCCCGCTTCCGCTGGATCGGCGCGGGAATGGCACGCGGCCGCCTCGACGGGCTGGCAAGCACGACCTGGGTGCTTCACCTGGGCGGCTGAGCGGCGCCCCGGATCAGTCCGAGCGCCCGCGGCGGGAGTATTCCCCGCCACCATAGCTCGACAGGTCGAGCAGGAAGGCGCCGATGATCAGGAACCAGTCGAAGCCCTCCGGGCCCTCGACAGGAGCCCAGGTGAGCGCGTACATGAGCGCCGTGAGCGGCAGGAAGATGAGGCCGAGCAGCGGCACCCAGAAGCTGTCAAAGGCGCGGTCGACCTCGTCGGTGAAGACCCAGACCAGGAAGAAGCCCAGGCGAGGGAAGAACCCGGTGAGCAGAGCGAACAGGCAGCAGCCCATCGGCGCGCCAGCCTACCCTGGCCCGCCCGGGCTCACAACGCCGGCCAAGCGTGCACCGGTTCGTTCGAATGCATCAGGTCGCGGTAGCGCACGGTCAGCTCGCGGAGCGCGTCGGCGCGATCGAGCCCGCGCTCTCCGTAGAGGCGGTGGAAACCCGCGCTCTGCCACGCCGCGCCGTTCGTCAGCTCGACGCAGCGGCGCTCGATTATCCCGAGCAGACGGTCGCGGTCGGAAGCGTCGACGTTCGAGCGTTCGAGGCCCTCGTGGGCGATCGGCAGGAGCCGCCGCAGCACCAGCTCCGCAACCGGGACCTCGCCCACACCCGGCCAGTACACGCGCGCGTCGATCCCGTCGCGTGCGCCCGCGTGGAGGTTGTCCTCGGCGGCCGAGAACGACATCCGCGACCACACCGGGCGCTCGTCCTCGGTGAGCGACTTGATCAGCCCGTAGTAGAAGGCCGCGTTCGCGAGGATGTCCACGACGGTCGGGCCGGCGGGAAGCAGGCGGTTCTCCACGCGCACGTGCGGACGTCCCCGCACCACGTCGTAGATCGGGCGGTTCCAGCGGTAGACCGTGCCGTTGTGCAGCCGCAGCTCTGCCAGGCTCGGCACGTCCCCTCGATCGAGGGTCTCGCGTGGGTCCTCGTCAGCGCACTCGGGCAGCAGCGCCGGGAAGTAGCGCACGTTCTCCTCGAACAGGTCGAAGATCGAGGTGATCCAGCGCTCCCCGAACCAGACCCGCGGCCGCACCCCCTGAGCCTTGAGCTCGTCGGGACGCGTGTCGGTCGCCTGCTCGAACAGCGCTATGCGGGTCTCGCGCCAGAGCTCCTTGCCGAAGAAGAAGGGCGAGTTGGCCGCCACGGCCACCTGCACGCCCGCGATCGCCTGCGCCGCGTTCCAAACGCTCGCGAACGCGTCCGGCTCGACCTGCTGGTGGAGCTGGACGCTCGTGCAGGCCGCCTCCGGCGCGATCGTGTCGGCGAAGGTCTGAAGCCGCTCGACGCCGTTGATCGAGATCTCGAGGTCCTCCCCGCGGGCGGCGAAGATCTGCTCGTTCAACAGCCTGTAGCGCGGGCTCTCGCTGAATGACCCCGCGTTCAGGTGGCGATCGGCGATCGTGGGCAGGATCCCGATCAGCATCATGTGCCCGCCCACGCCGCGCGCGCGATCCTCAGCCTGGTTGAGGCTCTTGCGGACCTCGCCCTCGAGCTCGGCGAACACCTGCTGCTCGAGCAGCCGCGGCGGGATGTTGATCTCCACGTTGAACTGGCCGAGCTCCGTCTGGAACGCGGCGTCGGCGATCGCCTCGAGCACAGGCGCGTTGCACATCGCCGGATCGCCGGCGTCGTCGGTCAGGTTGAGCTCGATCTCGAGCCCGAACGAGCGTTGCTCGGGATCGAAGCGGGACTCGCGCAGCATGCGCTCGAAGACATCGAGGCACGCACGCACCTTGGTCCGGTAGCGCTGCCGGTCCTCACGGCTGAAGACTTTCGCGGCGACTTCCTGTCCCACGCTCTGTCGAGGCTACCCGGAAACAGGGCATGATTCCCAGCTTGCGGCTCGGGTAGCTCGACCTCATGGATCTCGACGAGCAACTCACCAAACACCTGACCGACGTCCATTCGATCGAGGAACAGGCGCTTCAGCAGATGGTTGTGGCACCGCGAATGGCGGCCGACCCGGAGCTGGCCCGCGCCTTTCGCGAGCACCTTGCGGAGACCCGCGAGCACGAGCGCCGCGTACGCGCCCGGCTGGCGGCGCGCTCGGCCGATCGCTCGCGGGTAAAGGACCTGGCCGGGCGAGCCGGCGGGATCGGGATGGTCCTGTTCGCGCGTGCGCAGCCGGACACTCCCGGCAAGCTCGTCGCCCACGCCTACTCGTATGAACACATGGAGATGGCGGCCTACGAGCTGCTCGGGCTCGTGGCCGAGCGGGGCGGCGATGCCGAAACGGTCGAGCTGGCGCGCTCGATCCGCGACGAGGAGGAGGCGATGGCGCGGCGGCTCGAGCAGGGCTTCGACAGGGCCGTGGACGCCTCGCTGCGCGCCGTGGCGGCCTCCGACCTGGGCGATCAGCTCGACAACTATCTCCAGGACGCCCACGCCATCGAGGCCCAGTCCATCCAGTTGCTGACGCACGCGCCCGGGCTCGCCGGGGACCCGGACCTACGCAAGGCGTTCGAGGATCACCTGGACGAGACGCGGTCGCAACAGGAGGCGATCGAGGCGCGGCTCGAGGCGCACGGCACACGGCCCTCCCGCTTCAAGAGCGTCCTGCTCCGGGTTGGCGGGGTCAGCCTGGGTGGTTTCTTCGGTGCCCAGTCCAACACTCCGGCGAGGCTCGCCGGCTTCGCGTACGCGTTCGAACACCTGGAGATCGCGGCCTACGAGCAGCTTCGCCGCGTCTCCGAACGCGCCGGAGACGAGGAGACGGCACGGGTTGCGGAGCGCATCGCGGGTGAGGAGCGCGCCGCGGCCGCGGGGATCCGTGCGCGCTTCGATGCGGCCGTCGAGGAGTCGCTGCGAGCTCAGGGCGCGCGGGCCTGAGGACCCGGCGTAGCCTTCTGCTCATGACGACCAAGGCCGATTTCACAGACGAGGAGTGGGCACGTCTGGAACGTGCACCGATAGTTGCAGGGATGGCGATCTCGCTGGCCGATCCCGGCGGGCCGATCGAGGCTCTCAAGGAGTCGACCGCAGCGGTGAAGAGCGTTGCCGAGGCTGCCGAGACGGGTGGCGACGGGGAACTTGTCGGCGCCGTCTCGAAGGACGTGGTGGCAAAGGTGCAGCAGCGCCAGAACCCGCTCGGAGACTTCAAGCCGAAGGGGGCGCTGGCCGGGGAGGAGATCCTCGAGGAACTGCGCGCGGTCAACGGGATCCTGACCGAGAAGGCAACGCCCGAGGAGGCCGACGCCTTCAGGAAGTGGCTCCTCGGAGCCGCGCAGCGAACCGCGGACGCCGCCAAGGAGGGCGGCTTCATGGGCTTCAATGCCGAGCGGGTGAGCGAGGGCGAGCAGAAGATGCTCGACAAGCTCGGCGACGTGCTTTCGGCGCCCCAGGGCTGAGGCGGGGCGCCCCGGGGCGAGCGCGGTGGCGCTCGCCCCGGTGACCGAGGTGGTTTACGGCGTGGAGTTCCCGCTGCCGATGGCCGCGGCCGTGTTGGCCTCGTCCTTCGCGGCAGTGCCGGAGCCGGTTTCGCCGTTCATCTTGGCGGCGGCGGCCGGCGAGGGGATGCCGACCGGAGCCCCCGTGGACCTGGCCTTGGCCTCGGCCTCGGCTGACTCCAGCGTCGGGTAGCCGACCGCTGCGGCCGTGTCCGCCTCGTCCTTCGTCTCGCCGACTGGGAAGCCGGTCGACGGGTTGACGGTGACGCCGGTGGCCCCGACCGTCGCGGGGTGGCGGGCGATCGCCGCGGCCGCTGAGGCCTCGTCCTTCGCGGCGGTGCCGGCGCCCGGGCTGACCGGGTCGGTCACGATGATGCGGGCCGAACCGCTGCCGCCGTCGGAGTCGTCGAGCGCGGCGTTCAGGCCAACCGCGCCGGCAGCGCCGATCGCGAGTGCCAGGACCGGCACCAGAAGAGTCTTGGTGCGGGGCTGGCGAACGACGTATTCCATGGTGCAACCTCCTGTGGAGGGCCTGCCGCCGAGAGCCCTGTAGACGTCCCATCGCCTACGGGCTGCGCGTACTCAGGGCAGGAGGCCATGTATGCGAATCGGGGAAGGTTTTACATCCCCGCATCCGCGGCCACTGGGGGCTTCGTCACAGAACTTTGTTCCATCGAATGTCACGCCCCAATGGCAGATGACCGACGAAGCCCACACATTCATGTTCGCGGACATCTCCGGGTATTCGCGCCTCACGGAGCTGGACGGAGACGAGGCGGCGGCTGAGATCGCGCTCTTGTTCCATGCCAAGGCCTCCAGCCTGGCGCCCAGTCATCAGGCCGAGGTCATCAAGTGCCTCGGCGACGGCGTGATGGTGCACGCCCGGGATGCCGCCGACAGCGTGGGCCTGGCCCTCGATCTGCTCTCGGAGTGGGCCCAGGATCCGTCGCTGCCCCCGATCCACATCGGGCTGCACACGGGCCCGGCCCTCGAGCGCGCCCATGACTGGTGGGGCGGCACTGTCAACATCGCCGCCCGCGTGGCGGCGGCCGCCGACGCCGGTCAGCTGCTCCTCACTGACGCGACCAGGGTGGCGGCCGGTGAGCTGCAGGAGACACGCTTGCGCGCGCTCGGCCGCTTGCGTCTCAAGAACATCCCCTCCCCCGTCGAGGTGTACGAGGCGTCCCGCGCCGGTGCGGTGAGCCTCACGGCTGCCGGCTGCTGAGCGGCGGCCACGAACTTCCCCGCCCTGTGCCAGGCGGTGGCCCACGAACTGCGCGCGTGGGTCCGCCGCCTGGCCTCGGGCAGCCCCCTCGTCAACCCCCCGCGATCTGGCCGAGAGCAGCGATCCCGGGCGCGAAGAAGTAGTCGCCGCCTCTCGTCCTTATGTACCTCCGCATCGGGACGAAGGTCGGGGGGCGCCCCTGGATCGTCATCTTTCCCGCCTCGGGGCCGACGATGAAATCGGGATCGGAGCCGAGGCCGAACGCGTTGCCGTCCCCGCACCACTGCGACTGCACGAACTCGAACTGGCGCTCGATGCTCGCCTGGTAGCAGGCGAACATGAGTCCGCGCTTGTCCTCGCCTTCGTCCTTGTCCGGCGAGTAGGGCATGCCGCGCCGAATGATTCGGTGCCGGTTAGTGAAGCGCCAGTCGCGGTCGATCGAGTCGCGCGGGTTGGTGCGCCGGATGTGGGCGCCGATCGGACAGTCGAGTCCCTCCGGGTCGTACGCGTAGGTGAAGTCGTCGAGCCAGCCGAGGTCCTCGGCGCGTTCGGGGTCCGGGGCATCGGGTGAGAGCGCGAGCGGCGTTCCGTCTTTCCAGCGGCCGAGGATCTTGGCGGCCAGCCACTCGCGCCGGTCCGGGTCGCCGCCGGCCTGCTCCTCGATGAAGGCCCAGAAGCCGTCGACGTCCTGCTCGAGCTTGCGCACGACGAGGAAGGAGCCGTTCGCGCCGATCACGGGCGGTGCGGGCGGCAGGGTGCCTCCCTCGTCCTCGTAGCCGAGCACGAACTCGCCCGGCTCTACCGGCACGTCCGACTTGGTTCGCCTCCACGGGCCCGCGTTCGGGTCGCGGATCGAGGGCTGCGAGATGCCGTCACGGAAGCCGAAGTGCTCGAAGCCAAAGTTCTCCCCCTCTTCCCCGAGCACGGCGGTCCGCTGCGCCCACTTGAAGCCGAGGCCGTGAGCCTGGGCCTCGGTCTTCAGCTCGTCGGCGCGCTTGTCGCGGATCTCCGGCCCCGTCGCGCTGACCGTGACGAGCATGTGCACGCCGATCAGTCCCTCCTCCCAGGCGTCCGGGTCGCTCGGCCCGACGTCGCCGAGCAGAGCCGCGCGCTCCCTCATGCCCTGGCGGAAGTCGCTGGGGAAGCGGTCGAGCAGCGGCTCGGCGACGCCCAGCGCCCGCAGCCCCTCGAAGGTGAAGGCGACGTTCAGCGTGGCGAGCGGCGCCTCGACCCAGGGCAGCGCCGTCGTGATCTCGGTAAGCCGCTGGCGCAGCCAGCCGCGCGCCGCGTCCGGTTTGTCGACACGGAGGAAGAGGAACAGCCCGTGCCTGTACGTGCGCCCGTAGCCGCAGAGGATGTTCCCCTGCACATCTTGCTGGGCGACGGGGCTCATGCGCCGTTCCGCCAGTCCTGGGCGCGCCACGCCTCGAGCAGCGCCTCCGGCTCGAGCCCCTGGGTCCTGACCGCGAACTCGATAATCCTGTCCCTCAGCGCGAGGCTCTCGACCACCTCCCCGGCCGTGGCGCCCGGGTTGCCCTGTATCGAGAAGCCCGCCGGCACCCGGTGGTCGAGCAGCCAGCGTTTGAATCGCGGTGGCGAGGCGGCTCCCGGGTAGCCCCCGCAGAGCTCGAATATCTCGTCGACCTCGGGCGGCAGCAGCGCGCAGAGCGCCTCCAGGTAGCCGTCGACGGGCAGGTCGAACTCGGCGGAGAAGAAGAGCAGCGCCGGCACCCCAGGGACTACGCGCTCGGCGGCGTCGCGCAGCCCCGGGACGAGGACGAGACGCGCGAAGTGCGTCGAGCTCAAGGTGGCGAACGGGCTCTCGTCACCGTCGGGCAAGGCCTCGAGCCGCGCCCCGAGCGTCTGCTCCTGTCCGCCGAGCACGGGCAGCAGGACAGCGAGCCCGGCGGGGTTGATGCCGCCCTGCGTCACAGGTTGCGCTGCTCCCTCGTCAGGAACTCGCGCCAGGCCTCGGCGAACTTGTCCGCGTCGAGGCCGGCCGCCTTCCGTTCGAAGCGCGTGAAGCTCTCCTTGAGGGCCAGCGCCGAGCGCACGGTACGAACCGTCCCCGTCGGGTAACGCGCGTAGTAGTGGAACGGCCCTTCGACCGCGTGGCTCAGCACATAGCGCACGAAGCGGTTCGGCGGATTCGGCCCCGGGAACCCGTGCGCGCCGGCCCATAGTCCTCGGATCCTCCAGGGCATCTCGAGCGCGAAGGCCTCGGCGTACTCGAAGGCGCGGCCGTCGAAGTTGCTCTGGAAGAGGATGTAAGGGGTCGGCAGCGGATCCGAGCCGGTCGCCGGAATGCGGTCGAAGAGGCCCCAGTGGGCGGCATGGATGAAGCTCAGGCGCAGAATCGGGGCCTTGATGAACGCGCTCCGGTCGGACCCGGGCCAGGTCAGGCGCAGCCACCAGGACCAGGGGCGGCGGACCGGCGTGATGATCGTGATCGGGGAGATCGTTGGGGAGCCGGGGGGCGCCGTCATGCTGCTCCGTTGAGGGCCGAGAGGATGTGCGGGAACACGTCGCGCTGGGCCTGGCGGCCCACGAAGAGGTCGAAGTGGCCGTAGCCCGGCACCGGCACCCAGTCATGCGTGTCGGGCTGCATCGAGCAGAAGTGATCGTAGGTCGCGCGCTGGCCGCCGGGGAGGAAGAAGCGGTTCTCCTGGCCGGCGATGAAGGTGAAGCGCGTCCCGTCCGGGGGCGGCCTCTGGTCGAGCCTGACGTCCAGCTCCGGCAGGCCCTCGACCGGCACCAGGTGGCCCGCCTGCGAGCAGCGGCGCATCTGCCGGAAGAACGAGAACGGCGCGTAGCCGAACTCGCGGCCGAGCCAGTCGAGCGTCTCTTCGTCGAGGTTCTCGCGCCGCCACAGCCCCTCCGGCTCGCCTCCGTAGACGTATGTCGTGAGCGCGTTGAGCGGGTTGTCATAGGTCCTGCAGACGAAGCGGCCCCAGCGCGCGAGACCCGCGGCGGCCATCGAGGGTGCCCGCGCCGCCCACTGCGGGTCCGTGCCCCGCAACATGAGCGAGGTCGCCGGCAGCAGCGTTGTCAGGCGCAGCTTCGAGCGGCGGTCCAGGTCGATGTGGAGCGAGACCGCGCTCGACACGATCCTCCGAAGCTCGGGCACGAGTCCAGCCAGCACCGACATCGTCAGGCTTGCCGAGCCCATGCAGTGCGCCACCACGTCGAGCTCGTCGGACTTGGTTGCCTCGCATACCGTCCTGACCGCCCGTGGATGGTCGTAGACGGCGGCGTGGTCGAGGGTGTAGTCGCGCGCCGGAAGATCCGGCGAGGTGCGCCAGTTCTCGACCCAGACGTCGTGCCCCGCCTCCACGAGCGCGTCGACGAGGCTCGGCCTGGACGGCGTGTCGTAGAAGCTGTTGGCGCGCATCGCGAGACCGCCGATCAGCAGCACCGGGCTGCCGCTCGGCTTCGTGCCCGCGGGCTTGATCCGATGCAGGTTGAGCGTGCAGCCGTCGGCGGTCTCGAAAGGCACGATCATGCGCTCGAGCGAAGGCCGTCCGGGGAGCTCGTGCCAGGAGTTCGGCGGCCGGCCCTGAAATGCCGTGCGCCCCGGCGTGACCGCCGGAAAGGCGAACTGATACTCGGGGAGCGCCCGGCCGCCGTAGATCTGCAGCAGCCGGCGGACGAAGGCGGTCTGGTACACGAGCGGCGCGCTCAGGCGACGTCCCGGGCCACCGCGCATCGTGAGCACGGTCTTGAGGAAGCGGAGCGGCCTCATCACCAGCACGCCGGTCGCTACCACTCTGGGGTCGTCGTCCTGCTCCGACGCATGTGGCACGTGCCCCGCGAGGATGCGCGTGAGGAGCCGGGAGCAGTCGCGCCAGACGTCGTGGTTGGGCTCGTCCTCGATCAGCTTGAAGGCGCTGACGGTGAGCGGCCGGTTCTCCTGGTCGCGCGCGAAGCCGCGGTAGAGGACCCGCCGGCGCTGAGCGTCGGGCGCGCGGACGAAGAGGTTGAAGGTCCCGTCCTCGATCTCGAGCCTGCCTCCGAGGGCCGGGCAGCGGACCGCACCTGTGAGCCGCCCGGGGGTCACGGGGCCATGGAGGAAGCGGTCCAGGTCGTCGATCTCCACCGTCAGGTCGAGCGCGCAGCGGTTGCGCGCCCTCCGGCCCTCGACCACCGCCTTGTTGTAGTCGTGCGAGTCGAACGAGACCCAGCCGCTCACGTGCTCGCGGAAGCGCAGGTCGGGTGCCATCAGGGGCTCCCGGGCCTGCCCTCGAGGATCGCCTCCGCCACGCGGTCAGCGAAGGCGGCGATCGTGAAGCTCGGGTTGGCTCCGACCGGGCCCGGCATCGCCGACCCGTCCGTCACGTAGAGGCCGGGGTGGCCGAACGCCTGGCCCCACGGGTCGACAACGCCATAACGCCGGTCCTTCGCCATTGGGCAGCCCCCGAGCGGGTGGATCGTCACCGACCGGTTGAGCCGTTTCCAGAGCGCCATCCTCAGCCTGCCGCCGAGCGCTTCGGAGATGTGGCCGAAGGTCGTCTCGACGCCCTGGTAATAGTCCTCGGAGGGCGCCGAGCTCCAGTTGAGCTCCAGGCGATCCCCATCGAGGTAGTAGTTGCCGTTGGGGACGTCGCGGCCGTTTGCGAGGAGCGGAATGAGCCGGCCGGACCTGTCGGTGAAGATCTCAGCCAAGTCGCGGCTGAGGTTCGTCTCGCGCCGCCGGTTCAGTAGCGCCGTGCCCAGCTCGCGCACGATCGTGCGACGCATGCGCCAGGGGACCTTCGGCACCTCGAGCCACTCCCAGAGCCAGTCGGCCAACACCGGCGCGCCGGCGTCCTGGACGCGGTAGCCGCGCCCGCTCGGGGACCTGTCCTCGGGCACGTCGATCGTCGTCGTAATCACCGGGCCCACGCTCGGGTCGAGGTAGAGGGGCTCGATCTCGCCGTCCGGCCCCTGGACGCTCGCGTCGCGCAGCATTGCGATCGCATCGCCGTTCGCCGACACCCGGGTCCCCAGCTTGGGACTGAGGCGTGGCAGGGCGCCCACGTTCATGAGCAGGAGCCGCGTCGAGCCAACCGCCCCGGCAGCGAGGATCACGCGGTCCGCGAGCACGGTCCGCCGTGCCTCCGCTACCGGATCGAGCAGATCGCGCGGGTGTCCGTCGCGCGCGGCGAGGTGTTGGGTGTACCCGACCTGGTAGCCGCCCCCACTCTTACCGAGCGGATCGATCGTGCGCACCTCGCAGCAGGTGCGGATCTGCGCCCCCACGTCCTTCGCTGCGCTCAGGTAGGTGAAGTCGAGCGTGTTCTTTGCGCCGTAGTTGCAGCCCACGTTGCACTCGCCGCAGAGGCGGCAGGTTGAGCGCGGCAGGCCGTGGAGGTCGCCGCCCGGCACGGGTGCGCCCGGTACGGGGTCCTCACCCTCAGCCGGCGCGAACAGCACCGCGAGCGGCGGCCGCCTCGCCTCCAGGCCGATCGCGTTCGAGGCCTCCTGGAATGCCAGCGTCTTCGGAGTCGACGCGTAGGGCTCGGTGGCCGGGTAGACCTGCGGGCACTGCATGTCGAGCACGTGGCGGTAGTGCGGCTCGAGCTCCTCGCGGTCGAACGGCCAGCTCTCCCTGCCGCCGTCGGCCAGGTCCTCCTTGACGAACGTGTCCCGGTCCTTCGGAATCATCACGTTCGAGTAGATGAGCGAGCCGCCGCCGAGGCCGCTGGCGCACATCATGTCGAGGTCCTTGAAGCGCCAGTACTCGTAGAGGCCGTGCCTGCCCGTCCCGGGATCCCAGAACGCCTCACGCATCTGGCGCGGCGTGCGCGGGAAGGAGCCCGGCGGATAGGGCTGGCCGCGCTCGAGGATGAGCACCCTCAGGTCCTTGTCCTCGTCGGCCGCAAGGCGGTACGCGGACACGGCGCCGCCGAAGCCCGAGCCCACGACGACCACGTGGAAGTGCTCCTCGTCGGGCACCGGCGTCTCAGCCTCCGTCGATGTGCCAGCTGACCGGGCGGCGCGGGTCGGGCTCATAGGAGCAGAAGCTGCCGGTCCTGACCGTGGCCCCAAGCTCGTAGCCGAGTCCCTCGTCGAGCTCGCCGATGCGCTTGATCGCCGCGTGGATCGCGCGCGTCACGCGCACGCGGGCGCGCTCCGCGCCCGCTGCCAGGGGACGGTCGCGCCCGCCGAGCCCCACCGCGGCCGCCAGCTCTGCGCCGATCATGTCCATCTCCTCGCGCGCGCGGGCGGCTCGCTCCGGGTCGCTCCACGCTTCCGCCTGCTCGACCTCCTCACGCAGCTCCTCGAGCCGGCGCCGGTAATCCTGCTTGGCGGTCTCGTCCAGTCCCGCGAGCGGCGCGTCCGGGGTCGCGTGGACCGCGAGGCCGGCCTCGTGGGCCACCGCAGTGTTGTTCTCGCTCCTCAAGGCCGCGCCCGCCTCGACCTCGCCGGCCGGGATCTCGACCCCCGGCGCCGCCAAGAGGACGGCCAGGTGGCGCACCCCCTTGCTGTCGCGCGTGTGGATCGCGCGGCCGTCGAAGTCGATACGCCAGACGTCGCCCTCCCGCTGGAGGCGAGCTTCGAGCGGCTCGCCGGCACGCGCCGGGCGCCGGCCCGATCCTTCGCGCGCGGCCGATATCCATTCGAGCAGGGACTGCAGACCGAGCTCCTCCGCCCCGGCCTGCGCCTCGTCGAGGAGCTCGCTCGCCCGCGCGCGCTCCGCCGCGCTGCCGGAGTCGAGCAGCATGCGCGCGTGATCGAGCCGGATCCGCACCATCGCCGGACGCGCGCGGTCGAGATTCGCCTGCTCCCAGGCGGCGAGGAAATGGCGCTCGGCGCTCTCGCGGTCGCCCTGCGCGGTCGCCAGCAGACCGAGGTAGCGTGCCACCGGGCCCGCGAAGATCGCGTCGGGCGACGTCACGTTCCGGCCGTCGAACGGGACGAACAGCCGGTACAGCACCGCTGCTGCCTCGGCATCCCGGAGGTGGGCGGCCGTCTCGCTCAGCAGCGCCATCGCGAGCATCCACACGCTGTCGCGGGGGAGGCCCTCGAAGTCGTTTGCCGAGAGCAGGCGCAGCTCACGGCGCGAATCCGCTTCGCGACCGTCCTCGCAGGAGGCCAGCGCAAAGGCCGCCCGGAAGACCGGCATCGCGGGATAGCGGTCCGCGAAGCCCTTGAGATCCGCGCGCATCTCGCGCATCCGACCTTGCGCCCAGCGAATGCCGATGACCTGGGCGGCGGTCTGGATCGGGATCGTCGAGTCGCGCAGCCGCGCGCCGAGGCGCCCGGCCTCGGCCGTCAGGCGCTCCGCCTCGTCGAAGGCGCCCTCGAGCGCATTTCGCCGCGAGCGCTCGAGCGGGACATAAGCCTGGGCGCGCGGGTCGTGCGAGTCCGCGGCCAAGCGCTCGAGTGTCTCGATTGCGATGTCAGATCCGGCGAGATCGTCGAGCTCGAGCAAGTAGCCGACCTGCCGCACCCGCGACGGCAGCTCGAGCTCCAGGTCCCAGCGGGAGTCCGAGAGCCTGAAAAGCTCGAGCGCCATCTCGACACACTCCTCCGTGCGGTCGGGCGATGCCGTGGCCCCCTGCTTGTTCGCGAGGGTGTATGCGAGCGTCGCGCGATCGCCGATCCGGCGCGCCATCGCGACAGCCTCGTCGGCGAGCGCCAGACGCCGGTCGACCTCGGGGGACCAATACAGCGCCACCGCGAGCCGCGCCAGCAGGCGCGCGCGCAATGGGCTGTCGCTCGGATCGAGTGCTTCGAGGGCCTGCTCCAGGAGGCGCACGAGCTCCTCGTCGACGATGCCGGGCGAGAGGGCGAACGCGCCGACGTCAAGAGCGGCGCGGGCCAGCAGGTCAGGGCGCCCGACCTCGGTCGCTGACGCGGCGGCTGTCCGTAGCGTCTCGCGGGCGTCCTCGTCGCCTGCGTGGACACGGGCTCTTCCGAGCTCAACCAGGAGCTCCGCGCGGGTCTCCGGCTGCGGACCGTCGAGCTCGAGCGCCGCGAGCGCCTGCTCGAAGAGCCGGGCTGCCTCGTCCCAGGCGAGCGCGCGCAGGGCCCACTCGCCGGCACGGGTCGAGTAGGTCACTGCCTTGGTCGCGTCGCCGTCGACCGCCGCCTCGAAGAAGTGATGCCCCAGCTCGGCCAGGTGGGCTTCGAGCTCACCCTCATAAATAACCTCGATCGCTTCGCCAACCCGTGCGTGAAGGTGGCCGCGCTCCACCGTCGACAGCCCGCTGTAGATCGTTTCGCGCACGAGGCCGTGGGCGAAGCTGAATGTCGTCGCGGCGGGCCGGCCCCGCACCACGAGCCCGGCGTCGAGGGCTTGGTCGAGCACCGCGAGGAGGTCCGCCCGGCCCATCCCCGTGGCTCGCCCGAGAGTCGCGAGGCGAAAGTCCCGGCCGATCACCGAGGCGGCCGTCAGCACCTCTTGGGCGCCTTCCGGAAGCGACATGATCCGCCTAGCGACCGCGTCCCGCACTCCCGACGGAAGCGGGAGCTCGACCCCGGACAGCACAGCCTCGTCGGGGAGCCGGCCCTCCGCTGCGAGGGTCCGCACGAGCTCGCCGGCAAAGAAGGGATTCCCGGCCGCGAGCGCGTTGACCGCATCGACGAGCCCCTGCGCGGGTGCGACGCCCGTGACCTGCTCGAGCATGACGGCGAGCTCGTCATGGGACAGGCCTCCGAGATCGATCCTGCGGCAGGTCCGGGCCAGCCCCGCGACCAAAGGCTCCGCGTCGGGCCGCCGCCGCATAGCCTCGCTCTGCAGGGTGACCAGGCCCAGAAGTGGTGCATCGCGGAGCTCGCGTGAAACGAACTCGAGGGCCAGCAGCGCGTCCGTGCCGGCGGCGTGAACGTCGTCGAGGGCAAGGAGAAGCGGCTGGTCGGCAGCCGTCGCGCGGAGAAAGGCGGCGAGCGAATTGATCTGCGCGAAGCGACCCTGCTCGGACTGAAGGGCGGACTCCGGCGGGTCGCCGTTCATGCGCTCCCCAAGCTCCGGGGCGATCAGGCCAAGCCGCCTGGCGCCGCCTCCGAGCTCCCGCTCGAGCCACTCGGGATCGCGCTCGCGGCTGAGCTCATCCACGATGCGCCCCCAAGGCCAGAACGGAGGCGCCCCGCCGCCCTCCCAGCAGCGGCCCCACACGACTCGCACGTCTTCGGCCTCCGCCCGTTCCGCCAATGCGCCGACCAGCGCCGTCTTGCCGATCCCGGACTCGCCGGCCACCAGTGCGAAGCCGCCGCGGCCGGCGGTGGCGGCGCTGAGCGCCGCGCTCAGCTCCTCGAGTTCGCGCTCACGACCCACGAAATGCGCCCACGGCGGAGCAGTGGGAGTACTAGTCCGACTGGGCCTGTGTTGTCGGCCGCCCATGGTTGCGAGACCGCGATCCACTATATGACCGCTGCGAGAGCGCTGGCAATCGCCGGGCCCGAAACCGCGAAGACCCGCGTTCCCCCGGGACGGAACCAATCTTTCAGCCAACTACTTGGCGGGCGGGGTATACCGGGTATACTACTCAGTATGTTCATCCAATGGAAACAGCTGCTGACCCGCCCGCACGCCCTCCTTGCCCTGCGGCGCCGGCCGCGAGCACCCCGCCGGCGCCAGGCCCGTGCTCGAGTGACCGGCCGCCGCTTCCAAAGCGTGGCACTGCTTCTCGTGCTTGCCGCGTTGGCGGCCACGGCCGGGGGGTGCGCCGGCAACGACGACGATGAACCGGGCGCGGGCGCGACCACTTCACGGGCCACCACGGGCGCGCCCGGCGCTCAGAAGTGGAAGAAGGTGGTTCCCGGCGGCGACTGCGAGTGCGCCGACGGCAGCCAATTCGCCTTCTGGGAGCGCCGGGCCGACCCCAGCAAGGTCGTGCTCTTTCTCGACGGCGGCGGCGCCTGCTACGACGCCCAGACCTGCGCGTTCACCGGCCTTGGCGCCGGCGGGGACGAGAACTATGACTGGGGCATCTACGGCGAGGATCCGGCGAGCGAGGGCGGGATCTTCAACTTCGCCCGCGCCGACAACCCGTTCCGCGACTACAGCTTCGTATATGTTCCTGCCTGCACCGGGGACGCGCACCTCGGCGACGTCACCCGAAAATACTCGCCCCGGCTGACCGTCGAGCACAACGGCTTCGTCAACGGCACGGCGGCCCTCAACCACCTCGCCGAGAACTACCCCGACGCCGCCCAGGTCGTCGTCGTGGGCAAGACCGTCGGATCGGTCGCCGCCCCCATCTACGGCGGCCTCGCGTCCGATCTGCTCCCCGACGCCCAGGTCACCGTGTTCGGCGGCCAGTCCGGCCAGATTCCCGACGACCCCGACCTCAATGCCGAGATCCTGGGTGAGCGCTGGGGCGCCTACGCCAACATGCCCGACTGGGAGGTCAACGAAGGGCTCACCGCCCGCGACTGGGGGCCCCCACGGTTCTGGATCCAGGCCGGCCTGCATGACCCCGACATCGTGCTGGCCCGCTTCGACTACGCCTACGACCGACAAGCGGCCGGGGGCGCACAGGTAACCGGTGTGGACCAGTCGCACCAACTCGCGGTGATCGACGCCAACGAGGCGGCAATCGAGGAGGCCGGAGTGGTCCTGCACAGCTACACCGCGCCCGGCGACGGCCACGGGATCTTCGAATGGCCCAAGTTCTATGAGATCGGGGTCAACGGCGAACGGCTCGTCGACTGGGTGACCAGGCTGATCGAGGGCAAACCGGTCGACGACGTGCACTGCCAGAAGTGCCGCGCTCGGTAGCGGGTCGCTGGGTCACCGCCCCTTCTCGGCGGCCTCCTCCGCCTCACGCTCGGTACGGAAGAAGTGCCACGACCGCGCCATCCCGTCCCGCTGGGTGACCAGCTGCCACATCGTCTGCTCGACGCGGACCCCGCCGATCGTGCCCGCCATACACAACTTGACGACGGCCCGGTCACCGTAGTCGCGGACCTCGAGCAGCTCCCACCCCACCTCCTCGAAGGCGCCGCGGACCGTCCGCCACCACTCCCGCACCCCCTCGTGGCCGCGGAAGGTCGTCCCCTCGGCCTCCGCGACCATCGACGTAAACTCGACGTCCTCGTCGATCAGCGCGAGGTAGCAGTCGAGGTCTCCCTCGTTGAGGGCCGCGAAGGCGACGTGCAGCGCCAGCTCCGGGCAGCCGCGGACGAGCGCCTGCCAGTCCGCGTCGCCGAGGACGCCGTCCCGCCGAAGCCGCTGGACGTTGTCGATGATCTGCCGGCGCCGGCTCGGGCGCGCCTCGTCGCGAAGCAGGCGCGCGAGGTGGTCCGCGTTGCGCTCGTAACTCTCGAAGCCGGCTTCCGTCAGGCTCGCGAACGCATCCGGGTCGATGCCCGGCCGCGGGGTCTCTGGGTAGCTCACGGACTAACCGTAAGGTGTCGCCGCGGCCCCGGCCAGCCCCGGAAAGGTCGGGTTTCGGGGCATTCCGACCCGAACGCGGGTCGGCCTCGCGCACGTGGGGCAGGAGCTAGCCCGTTCCGTGGGGCCCGGGCGCGTCCGAGTGTTGGTCAGTGGATCCGAGCGGCGTGTCGCCCTCGCCGCTGGCCTCGTCGGGAACCTTCTCGGAGAGCTTCTCCCCCTCGGGGGGCTCGGCGGTTTCGGGAGTGTCGTCGTCGGACCTGGGCTTCTTCTCGTCCATGTCAGCCTCTTACCCGCTCGCGCGTTTCCGACGCGGCCCGAGGTCCCTCCCGCGCACCAGAGCCTTGTTCGCCCCATACCGCCTGATGTAGTGTCGCCGGCGCCGCATGGCTGAGGAACGCACGCGCGCGATCGTCATGGGCCCAGGCGATGGTCGGACGGTCGCGAACCCTGCCGGTGGAGGGCTGACCTACAAGGCCCGCAGCTGGCAGACCGGGGGAGCACTGACCGCCTGGGAGAGCACCGCCGCACCGGGAGAGGGCCCGCCGCTTCACCTGCACGTCAACGAGGACGAGTTCATGTACGTGCTGGAAGGGCGGGTCCGCTTCAGGCTGGATGAGACCAACCACATGGCGCCCGCCGGCTCATTCGTGTTCATACCGAGGGGTCTCCCCCACTCATGGCAGAACGCCGGGGATGGTTATGCCCGGATTTTGTTCGTTTTCACGCCGGGGTCGCCCGGCATGGAGCGCTTCTTCGAGCGTTCCGCGGAGCTCCCCGAGGACACCCGGATGGCGGATGTCTTCAAGAAGCTCGCGGGCGATGCGGGCATGAAGGTACTCGGTCCTCCACTCGTGTGATCTGACACTGGGTCGTAAGTCCCCCGCCGATCGCCCCGCCGGCAGTGCGGGCACGTGCCTCGTAGCCGTGTGAGTCAGCAGATCCTCTTGCGGAAGGGAAGCCGCGCACGTTGCCGCTTCCCTCCCGGGGAGCGGACGGTGACGCGACCCGCTCCGCGGCCTTGGAGCGTGCACGCGCTACGCGAGAACGAGGCCAGGCGCGTCGGCGGCTTCGCGAAGGAGAAGCGAAACCCGAATGCATTGCTTCGCTGCGCGACGGTCTTGTAGCTCCACCTCGCTGGCCTCTCGCGCACCGGGCGGCCGAGAGCGCCTTCGATCCAGTGGAACGCGGCCTCGAACGATCGCCAGCCGAGGTCGTAGTTGTGCGAGCCTTGCTCGATCCGATAGGTGACCGGGACGTGCGCGCGGCGGGCCGCCGCGACGAAGCGCCCTGAGAGCCTGCGCAGGTTGTCCTCGCCGATCACGTTGGCCGGGCCGGACGGCTCCCCGGGCAGCGCCCGGCCGTCTCCGGCGCTCACGTACATTCGAGTCCAGCGCAGGTTGCCGACCAGCGCGAGCGGGTCGTGCCCCGTCCAGTAGAAGCGCTGCCGCATTGGGTCGCCCAGCGCGTAGTCCAGCTGCCCCGGGGTATAGAGAAACGGATCGCGGAGCGACAGTCTCGCCGAAAGCGCGGCGGCGATACCGAAATAGCCGGGCCGCTGGCTCGCGTAGAAGGCGGCCCCGTAGCCGCCCATCGAGAAGCCAACGATGGCGCGGAAGCGCCTGCCCCGCCGTACCTTCAGGCGCCGCTCGACGAGCGGGATCAGTTCGTCGAGGTGGTAGCGCTCCCAGCCGGGATCGCCGCGCCGGCCTCCGTTCCACCAGTTCATGTAATGGCCGTTGGCGCCCGCGTCGGGCATCACGATGATGGCCGGGAAGTCGCCGACCAGGTCCGGCACGATCGTGCCGCGGGGGTCGTTCTGCCGGGGGCTCTGAAGCCAGAAGTCGTACTGACCATCGCCGCTATGCAGCAAATACACCACCGGAAATCGGCGCGTCCCGTCGTAGCCGTCGGGCAGCCAGACGTTGACGTAGAGGCCATCCCTCGGATGCGGCGTGCACATCCCGCAGAGCGGCGGCCGCCCGAACTCCACCCGGCGCGCATCGACGTGCCGGCTCTGCGTCTTCCAGGTGACAACTCGACCGGCATCTGCAGACCGTGCCGGTCCGGCGGTCAGCCAAGCAAGCACCAGGACAACGCACGCGGCTCCCGAGGCGACGAACCGACCCCGATCCGGCATGCTAAGACCGTACAGCGCCGAAGAGAAGCAGCTCAATCGG